>Ga0207698_10000971_pt1 | contig 16697 bp, 17 predicted proteins | sample KBSCornC22_FD_184298 | JGI IMG/M metagenome (GOLD analysis project Ga0207698, IMG submission 184298) | Corn rhizosphere microbial communities from Kellogg Biological Station, Michigan, USA - KBS Corn C2-2 (SPAdes) (version 2) | ecosystem: Host-associated > Plants > Roots > Rhizosphere > Soil ...
CTCCGCCGACCGGCTGACAACGCCGCTGATCCGCCGTGACGGTGAGCTGGTGCCTACGGACTGGGACACCGCGATGGCCGCGATCGTCAACCGGTCCCAGGAATTGCTCGATAGCGACGGGCCTGGCTCGCTGGGCTTCTACACGACGGGGCAGCTGTTCGCTGAGGAGTACTACACGCTGACCACCATCGCCCGCGCCGGTCTTGGCACGAACCATCTCGATGGGAATACTCGACTGTGTACGGCGACTGCGGGTGAGGCGTTGAAGGAGACCTTCGGCAGCGACGGCCAGCCGGCCTCCTACAGCGATGTCGACCACGCTGACGTGATCGCGTTGTTCGGGCACAACGTCGCCGAAACTCAACCGGTGCTGTGGATGCGCATCCTCGATCGGGTCGCCGGGAGCCAGCCGCCGCAGCTGATCGTCGTCGACCCGCGACGCACGCCCGTGGCGGAGAAGGCGAGCGTGCATCTGGCTGTCCGTCCGGGCACGAACCTTGCGTTGATGAACGCGCTGCTGCACGAGATCATCGAGAACCAGTGGGTCAACCAGCACTGGGTGGAAGGACATGCGGTCGGTTACGACGAGCTGGCCGAGCAGGTGGCCGGTTGCACGCCGGAGTGGGCCGGCGAGATATGCGGTATCGACGCGACCGACATTAGGCAAGCCGCCCGGATCATGGGCACGACCGAACGCTTACTGGCCACGGTGCTGCAAGGTTTCTACCAATCCCATCAAGCCACCGCGGCCGCGGTTCAGGTGAACAACCTGGTGTTGCTGCGCGGCATGCTCGGCAAGCCAGGTTGCGGGGTGCTCCAGATGAACGGGCAACCCACGGCTCAGAACACCCGCGAGTGCGGCGCCAACGGTGACCTGCCGGGGTTCCGTAACTGGGAGAACAGCGCCCATATCGACGAGCTCGCCGAGCTCTGGAATGTCGACAAGGCCCGTATCCCGCATTACGGACCACCCACGCATGCGATGCAGATCTTCCGCTACGCCGAGCAAGGCTCCATCAAGTTCTTGTGGATCAGCGGAACGAACCCCGCGGTGTCGTTGCCGCAGCTGAGCCGCATCCGCTCGATCCTGGCTGATGAAGGGCTGTTCGTCGTCGTCCAGGACATCTTCCTGACCGAGACGGCGGCATTCGCCGACGTGGTGCTGCCCGCGGCGACGTGGGGCGAGAAGACCGGCGTGTTCACCAACGCCGACCGCACGGTCCACCTGTCAGAGAAGGCGATCGACCCTCCCGGGGACGCGCGCCCGGATCTCGACATCTTCCTTGCCTACGCGAAGGCCATGAAGCTGACCGACAAGGACGGTGGCCCGTTGATCAGCTGGACCAGCCCGGAGTCGGCGTTTGAGGCCTGGAAGAAGTGCAGCCAAGGTCGACCGTGTGACTACAGCGGCCTGACCTATGACCTGCTGCGCGAACGTGGCGGAATTCAGTGGCCGTGCACCGCTGACGCTCCAGAGGGAACGGAACGGCTCTACACGAACGGTGAATTCTGGGCGGACGCCGACATGTGCGAGTCCTACGGCCGCGACCTGATCACCGGTGCCTCTGTCGAGGAAACCGAATACCGGGCATTGAACCCGAACGGTAAGGCGGTGCTGAAGGCAGCGGAATATCTGTCCCCACACGAAGAGGTGTCCGAGGAATTCCCGATGCAGCTGATCACCGGGCGCACGATCTATCACTTCCACACCCGCACCAAGACCGGCCGTACCCGCGAACTGCAGGCAGCTGCCCCGGCGGTCTGGGCTGAGGTGAACATCGAGGACGCCGCCCGCATGGGGATCACGGAGGACGAGTTCATCGACGTCATCTCCCCGCGCGGCACGATCCGCGCGACCGCCCGTATCGGAGACACCAGGCCAGGAGTCGTGTTCGTGCCGTTCCACTACGGCTACTGGGACACCGCCCAACTCGACGGGCCCGGCGCAGGCGCACCCGGCACAGCCGCCAACGAACTGACGATCACCGACTGGGATCCCGTCTCCAAGCAACCGCTGTTCAAGCTGTCCACCTGCCGAGTCGCGGTAGCCGAACAGTTGACGGTGACCGCGCCATGAGCGGGCAGGCAGGGCTGGCCTACGCATTCGAGCTGACCCACCACAGCGAAGTCAGCACCCGCGCCACACTGCTCCGTCTGGCAGAGCGCCATCATGAAGACCACGAGGTGCACCACGTGGCGAGCGACCTCGCGTTGTGGTCCGCGGACAACATGTACCGGCTCAGCCAGGTCGCCGCCGCCCACGACCTGGACCTGGAAGCACATCCAGGCAACCCAGGCGGGCGCAGTGCGGTACGTGAAGCTGCATCGGCGCTGGTCCGCCATCGGCCGGAGACAGGGATCGTCCTACTCGAAGGACTTCGTGACGCCTATCTGGCGGCCTCCAAAACATCTCTCGCCTGGGAGATGTTGGCCCAACACGCGCAGGCCGCACGCGAGGAAGACGTCCTCGACCTGACCACGGCCTGCCACCCGCAGACACTTCGACAAGTCCGTTGGTGCAACACCATGCTCAAAACCCTGTCACCACAGGTGCTGGCAAGCCTCTGACCACATTCGGTCGTGCACCAATGAGCCACGGGTTTGCCCAGCCGGTGTCGGACAGTGCGGCTCATTCGGGCAGGGGGCGTGGCTGGGCTGAGGCGCGAAGCCGGAACGCGTTGCCTTCTCGCTCAACATCGTCCCAATCGACGATGAAGGCGTGCCGGTGCAGAAAACGCACCAGGATCTTGATCAGCCAGGGCCCTTGTTGCTGCCGGCGTTCATAGCCCAGTAGGGACCCGACATGGGTGCGGCTCACGATCAGAGAATGCACGCGCAGTGTCTGCATGGCGCCGCGTATCGGCCCGTCCTGGTGGCAGCGCACGTCGATGACGAAGCCGAGTTCGGTCCCGTCGGTCCCGGTAACGGGGGTGTCGATGAGGTCACTCAGGCGCATGACCACTCCCCGGAATGCGCGCGATGATGCGGCTGTCCACCCACTCCTCCAAGGGAGTCACGCCTAACTCGGCTTTGGTTCGGGCGAGTTTGACGACATTCCCGATCTCGGTGACCTGCCGGTAGTCGATGCGCAGCGGCTCGGTGCTGCGGTCCTCGGACAGTCGCGTCGCGATCGCCACGACCCAGCGGCCGAGCCGGCCACTGAATCTCGGGCCCAATGCGCGAGGGCCCACCAGGATGGCCGTGACGAAGGGAGTTCCTTGCTCGTCGACGTCGAGTTCGAGGTCATCGACGTTGCAGACGAACTTTCCGTCGGTGTCGATGACCTGGCGGTCCAGCAGTCGCAGTTGCAGGTCGATGATGCGTGCGGTCGTCATTGGCCTGCCTTCGTCCAGATCATCAGCGGTATCGCAGCTACCGAAGCGATGATCACGAGCGCGAGAAAGACGGTGGCAAGGGCGTTGGTCAACCGTCCGTTCACGTTCTCGCCCATGTAGTCCGGATCATTGGCGATGACCAGTATCGGGAAATAGGTGAGCGGTAGCGCGACGGCGGAGAAGACCACCGAGTATTCCGTGAGCTTGACCGGGTCGATCGTGGTCAGCACGGCAGCGACCGCGAACAGCAGCGACAGCAGCACGACCAGGTGAAAGCGTGCAGCTTTTCGGGGGCTGACGAATTTGCCCCATTGCCATCCGAAGTACTGGGCGACGCTGTAACCGCAGGACAGCCCCGTTTCCAGGGCGGCTCCGAACGTCGCGGCGACAAAGCCGAGAAGGGAGAATGCCAGCAGGATCTTGCCGCCGGCGACCGCGATCGGAAGACCGACCTGGCTCAAGTTGCTGACGCCGATTTGCGCTGGGAGCAGTACGAGCGAGGCGACTGCGGCGATGGACAGCGACAACATCCCGCCGAGTGGGAAGCCGACGAACACGTTCGCCCGCTCCACCGCGAGGTCCTTCTTAGACCATTTCTCCTCGACCCCGCCTGAGGAGAAGAAGAAGACTTCGTATGGCGTCATGGCGGCACCGAACAGTGCGATGGCGTAGTAGAAGTAGACCTGCAGGCTCTCGGTGCCTGGCTTGTGGGGTGCGACGACCTGATGCAGCAAGTTGCTCCAATCGGGGTGCAGCCGCCACAGCGCCACACCGAAGGCGAGCAATGCCAGCCCGAGGATGCCGAACGTGTTCTCCAGGTAAGTGAACTTGACGCGCCACACCACGAACCACATCACCAGGCCGATCCACGGCACAAGCAACAGGTAATTGACGCTGGTCACCAACTCCAGGGACAGGGCGACTCCGCCGATCTCGGCAGCGAAGGTGAGCGCGGTGACGAAGAAGGAAGCGGTGAGGTTTGCCAGTCCGGCTCGCGGGCCTAGGCGTTCACGTACCAGGTCGAAGGTGCCGCGGCCGGTGATGGCCGCCACCCGGCCTGACATCTCGGCGTACAGGCAGATCCCGACGACGCCCAGGATGGTCGCCCAAGCCAGCGAGAGGCCGAATCGTGAGCCGACCACGCCGCTGGTCACGAGGTCGCCGATGTCGACGAAGCCACCGATCGCGGTCAGCACGCCCAACGCGAGATTGAGGAGTTTGCTCATCCGCCGTGCGATTCGACGAACTGGCTGAGGTCCTTGGCCGTCGGTGCCAACTGGGTGGCCGCCTGAACCAGGGCCGGGCCATCTTCGCGTCGTGCGCTGATCCGCAATTGCGCGATGCCCGAGACACCATCGGAGAGGAGGTTGTCGAGCTGATCTCGGAGTTTGTCCGAGGATTTCGAGTTGGGTGGCTGGATCGAGTCGAAGCTGTTCTGCACCGAGCTGATGTCATCTTCGGTCTGGCTCAGCATCGTCTCGAAATAGTTCTCGAGAAGGCTGCCGCGCTCGTGGATACGCACACCGAGCAGTGCGGTGTTCACCGCTGACAATGCGTCTTGGGCAGCTCGGCGTGCCTTTCCCTCGTACGCGGCAATCGTGGTCGCGGGTCCGACGCAGGCTGACGTCGCTAGCGCGATCGTCACCAGTCCCACACCGATTGAGCGACCGTGCCGGATCACTTGCTACCACCACGCAGGATGATCGTGAGCAGCACCGCCACCAGAGCTGCGAACGTTGCCCAGGCACCTAACAGCGCAAGACCGTCGGTCACGCCGGGTGGATACCCAACGCAATCATTCTCTATACGAACCAGAGGCGAATTCTCAGCCATCCATCAACGGCCGAGCCTAGGGTGCGTGCCGATGGTCAGGAATCCAGCCATAGACGGACAAGTTGTGCGAGGGTGACTGCCGTAGCTAATGGGCTGCCGAGTAGGTAGCGATTCCGAGACCGTGCACCCGAGCGGGCACGAGACGGACTGTGCCGCGTGTCGGCACAGGTCGGCGACCACTCCCGCCTGTAGGTGCGGTGGGCGTAGCGTCGGACTCTGCGCCTGTCGGGCGCAGTTGCTACTCGATAGCGGTCGTGAAGCCCGACACCTCGAACGTGCGCGCGGTATCGGCGTTGGCTGCGCGCACCGCCGGTTGGATGGTTCGTGCGCGGGCCAGCGCCGCGGTCTGCACAAGCACCCTGATGCGGTCCGCGTCCGGCACAACGCAGGAAGGTCGAGTGTGCGCTCACGACATCGCTTCAGCACGCGAGTAGCGGCTGGCTGCGCTCGCTCTGCCTCTGCTGCGGTGACCGGACCGCTCTGCCACCAGGTCGCAGCCTGAGGATCTTCATGGCCAATCCGAGAGTTGAATTACAAGTGAACCCATCCGCCGCGCTCGGATGTAACGAGCAATCTATCCGGACTAGCCTTGCGCAGGGACTTAGCCGCGGGCCGGCGGGGTCCTGCCAAATTAAGGGCAGTGTCCTGGTCGGGCCGAGTTCGTCTCGGCGGTCGGCGGGCGTGCCCATCACCACCAGTTCGTCGTCGATCTCGACCCGTAACAGCCCTGGAGTGTAGGGCGACCATCGCCACCGGAGGCGCACGCCGGGATCGGCTTGCGCCCGTTGCCGGTAGAGAACACCCGCACTTGCGCCGCCACCTTCACCGGAACATAGCGGACCATCTCACCGTCATGCACGAGCCGGTGCGCGATGTGCTTGCCGACGCGTTGCAGCCCTCGATCGCCAAGACCCGATCCGGATACTCGCGGCCGGCCTCGACGAACCACTTCACAGCACGACGCCGGAACTCCGGCGGCTTCGCAGCAGGCATTTGACGGACTCTTCCCGAGACGATCATCGCCTCAGAACAAGTGTCCAGGAAAGCGGGTCAGGGCTCCTGCCCAGCCGCTGATGTACTTCCTTGGGCGCACTGCGTAACGATCTTGACGGCGGTGTCGCTTTAGGTGTGCGCGAGCGAGCGCTTTGGCGAAGTGGACCGCACACGCTGGAGGTCACTGTGGCTGCTCTACCCAAAAACGCCCGGATTGTCGGGCGCGAACGTGAGGCCCTCACCGCCAAGGTAATGAAGCAGTATGCAAACGGGGTGAGCATTCGCAGCCTTGCTGATCAGTATGGACGCTCCTACGGGTTCATTCACCGGCTACTTTCCGAGGCCGGAGCGACATTGCGAGGCCGTGGCGGCGCTGGCCGCAAGGCGACCACCCGCCGCTCTCGCTGAGCGCGACGACCATCTGCGAGGCTCGCCCATCGGCCGATGACTTGTGGCTTTCTCGGAAGGCGCGATGGTGGGTGTTGTTCGAGTCGCCTTCCTGTAGCCGGAATGGCTACACCGGCCCGGAGTCAAACAACACCGGAGTGCCGCGGACCGAACCAGCGCGTCAGTCAGGACACGGCAATGAAGCCGTCCCCCCGCCCCCAACCTCAAACAGTTCACCACCTCAGCGACCATCCCGACTTCCGGCCGATGAACCGGTCGGCATCCGATCATGAGATCTCCGCGACCCAGATCCGCCTCCACCAAGAAGGGTCGCGCACCATCCTGTACCGATCGGCGAAATCGACATCGCCGTCGTGCCTTACCTGATCGCCCTGGCAGTCATGGCTGCCACCACCGGCGCGACGCGTCTGCTCGTCATCGACCTGGCCGAAGTCAACTTCATCGACGGCGCCGGATGCCCAGCATTGGAAACCATCCGCGAAATATGCGAAGAACACGGCGCGCACGTCGGCCTGCAGGGTGTCTCAGCTCGAACTCTGCGCATCCTCACTCTCGCCAAAATCGGTCCCCAACTCCTCACCGAAGACGACAGCGCAGACCCACCCGGCGACGCCCGCCCACAGTGCTAAGACGGCACTCAAAATGGCACACCCGCGGAATGGGGGAGCCAACGGGCTGGAGCGCGCACGCCGTATCTCCTGATCCACTGGCCATCAGGTACCCAGGGTCCAGCGGACCCGCCTCCGTCGGGGTGCCGGCCTTGGTGTACATCGGACCAAGCGAGGACTCAGAACCAGCTTGGCTTCACCTGCCACCGTGAGAGGCCACGATGGGGTCGGAACATGGCGGGCCCAATCTCGACCACAGCGGCGCAGACCTTCAATAAGATCGTGCGTAACCGTTTGAACGCCTCAGCCGTTGGAATCGGTCCCCCCGCGTCTCAGCTCATTCGTGTCCCGACAGCGTCCGGTCATCCGTGTCCCGGCAGCGTCCGGTCATCCGTGTCCCCGGCAGCGTCCGGCGTAGTGCTCGGCACGGACCGACTCTCCAAAAGGGTGTGTCGCGGACTCCGGGGTCGGCCGCGACCCACGCACCGACGTGGGCCGTAGTCCTGTGCGCCCGCGATTGGGGAGCCCAGGTTTCGGGAAGAATGTGGGATGCCTGCGACGACATCGGCTGGCGAGTCGCTGTGGCTCGACACCGCCGGTAAGTCGGATTTCGCACCGCTGAACGGCGATCTAGAGGTCGATGTCGCCGTGGTGGGGGGTGGCGTGGCCGGGCTGACCACTGCGCTGCTGCTCAAGCGCGCCGGTGCGCGGGTGGCCGTCCTGGAGGCCGACCGGGTGGGTGGGGGCGTGACCGGCTGCACCACCGCCAAGGTAACCGTCCTGCAAGGCACGGTGTACTCAACGATTCACCAGCGCCACGGCACGGCCACGGCAGCCGTATATGCCTGGGCCAGCTCCGCCGGTGTCGAGGATCTCGCCGAAATTGCTGACCGAATCGATCGATTGCGGGCTCCAGCGCCGTGACGCTTTCACCTACGCGGCCACGCCCTCGCAACGGGAATCCATCGAACGGGAGTACCGGCACATTACGCGCGCTGGACTCCCGGCCGAACTGGTCGATCGTACCGATCTGCCGTACCAAACGTACGGCGCGGTGCGACTGCCCAACCAGGTGCAGATTCATCCAGTGCGTTACGCACAAGGGTTGGCCGACGCAATCGACGGAGACGGCTCTGCCGTCTACGAAACGACCCGCGCAATCTCGATCGAGGAAGGCTCGCCAAGCTGGGTCCGCACCGGGGCCGCATCAGTGCGCGCCGAGCACGTCGTCATCGCGACACACTTTCCCATTCTGGACCGTGGGCTGTATTTCGCCAGACTAAAGCCCCAACGGTCCTACTGCATCGCGGCAAACCTGCGCACGGGGACCGCGCCGACGGGCATGTCGATCAGCGCCGGCCCACCAACGCGTTCGGTACGTGGTGACGGCGACATATTGATCATCGGCGGGGAGGGCCACTCCGTCGGTGCACGGGAAGCGACACCGCAGCGCTTCCTTCGACTGGAAGCCTTTGCACGTGAGCATTGGGACGTCGACCGGATCACCCACCGCTGGTCAGCCCAAGATGCCTCCCACTATGACCACCTGCCAGTCATCGGCACTTACCGTCCCGGTTCCAGACACCTATGGGTTGCGGCCGGGTTCATGAAATGGGGGTTCGCGACCGCCACTTTTGCCGCGGGCATCCTCACCGACCTCATCCACGGGCGCCAGAATGAGTGGGCGCATACATTCAACCCGAACAGGCTGTCACCGCGTTCACTGCGTGAGAGCGCCCGTCTCGGCGCGAAGTTCAGCGCGGACCTCGTCGGCGATCGGATCAAGCGCCCCGATACCAGCTCCGTACACGACGTACCCGCCGGCCAGGCGCGCGTCGTCGGCACCGGTCACGCCCGTGCCGGCGTCTTCCGCGACGACAACGGCCACGTGCACGCGGTGTCATTGCGCTGCCCCCACATGGGCTGCCTGCTCCGATTCAACTCAGCCGAACGATCATGGGACTGTCCCTGCCACGGCTCCCGCTTCGACGTCGACGGGGCCGTACTCGAAGGCCCAGCCGTGACCGACCTCGAGCGGCCAACTCTGTAAGCGCTCCGACTTTGGCTGCCGGATGGGTCCTCACCTTGATTGCGGCAGCAGACGTCTCACTGGAATCCTTGAGCAGTCCGATCAGTTGACCTAACCCACAAGAAACCTTCCACTTCGGCTGCTAAGCGGCTGCCTGTGGGCCTCAAAACCTCGGTCCGACCGTACGACCTCGTCGCACAGTCCGAAACGGTCGGTACATCAACGTGACGACGACCAGAAGTCCGCAAGCCAGAGGCAGGATGAAGATCGCGTGATTTCGTGAGCCAAAGTGATTGTCGGTAGCCGCGCCGCGATGTAAAACGATGTATTAGTCCAGATTGCGCAGCACTGAGCAGTGCAGCGTGAATCACCCCAGCACGAGTGCAGGTCCGGTCTCATGTGTCGCGACCGCCGCGACACTGCTGGTCGCGGGGTGCGCGAGTTCAGCTGTTCCCCGCCAAGTCAGTGATCCCCCATCGACCCCTACGTCGACTGCCTCGCACTTCCCCAGTCCGGTCTCATCGACTCCTCCCAACCCTGCCCAAACGGCAGGCGGCGTCGTGCGGCTCACGAACCCTCGCGGGGTGTTGTTGAGGGGAAACGGCTCTTGACCCCTCTAGCGGCGCCTTGAGTTGGCGCTACGGCTTTTGTACCTTTAGTGAGGCGCGCCCCGGCATCCAACCACCGGTGAGTCGCTTCGAGCTCCGGGACGCGTCCTAATCAACGGGAGTCACGGGATGGACGGGGGACCCGGTTGTGGCTCCCCGGTTTCGTGGGACAGTGGGGCTTGTTCGAGTCGCCTTCCTGTGGCCGGCCAGGCTGCACCGGCTCGGAGATTGCCAGCCGCGGTGCATCCGCCGGGCAGAGCCGGTTGTTATCGCAGGAAGCCCCTCCCATGCCGATATCCCCGCTCGAGCTCGCAACTCACGGAACTGAAGCGGTCGTCACCGTTCATGGCGACCTCGATATCGCCTATAGCGTCGATGTGCTGGCCGTAGTCAGCGCAGCGTTCTCCCAACGCAGCCTGACCGCATTGACGATCGATCTGGCCGACGTCGAATTCTGTGACTCGTGCGGGCTCGGTGCGCTGATCCGGGTCCGTAACCTCTGCCGGGACCATGCCGTCGACTTCCGCCTCGCCAACGTCCAGCCGCGCGTCGTCAAGGTGTTCACCCTGACTGGCCTGACCGATGTGTTCACCCTGACCTAGCGGCCCGATGAATCCAGCCAACGCGTCGTCGCCCGAGTGACCCGTGCAGGCAGACAACCCGGCGTTGGGCAGCCAGCCAATCCCACGAGATAGGGTCCCGGTGTGCTACCAGAGGATTACTTCTGTCGCGGTGGCCCGAAGGATGGGCAGGTACTGCCAGGTGAGCCCAAGGCTGGCTACCTGCTATTCGACTGCGAACGTCCGTGGGCGTACTACAAGCCCACCAGCGCCGTTCAGATCATCGACAGACGCGTACTGCGCGTGGCTGAATACGTCGGCGAGAAACCACCAACTCACTGACCATACCGTTCCCCTTGACTTCGAACAGTCCGGCTTGTCGCGCTGTGGCTGCCGTGCCCCAGCATCACGCACCGACGATGAGCTGCCCTAAACCAACGCTCCGGAGCCGCTTCCTGCCAGCGGACGTCTAGGTCCACGCTGTGGCAAGCTCGTGAACTAACACCAGGATCTGGCCGGGATGCTCGGGCGCTCTCGTCGTGGCCGTTACCGACGACGCCAGCGCAGAATCGGGCTACGAAATCGTTCGGTACCCACTGCCCGAACATCTGTACTCCCCGAGCCACCGAACGTGAGAACGTCATCCAGCCTCCGTCTCCGTAGCTTTTAGCGGGCCGTCTCGCCGCGAGTCCGGACCCGTCCTAAGCGTCTCGACCAGAGCGTCAGCTCATGCTGCCGGTCGGTCGAGTCGGTTACGAGTCGCGCGTACGTGCGATGCGGATGCGCAGGTCTCGCATTCTGACCGAGAAGGCAACGACGAGCCCGAGAACGGCACCGACGATCCCTAGCGTCGTCGAGAACGCGATGAGGACGCATCCCGCTATCCCGACGACGATCCCGGCACAGAACGCGCGATCGCCCAACGAGAGATGTCGGGCGCCAGTGGATCGACCGGTCAAGCGGAGACATCGTCACTGCACCAGTGATCCCAGATTCGCGACGCGCAACTGCCGTCGGGCGCGGAAAACGTAGCGTCCGACTCCGCATCGTAGTTCACGCGGCAATGCCGGTGAGGGTGTAGTCGGTGAAGGCTTCGCTCAGGTTCTCACCCTGCCCTGGGCGCCGTAGGACGCTAACGCAAAGAAGCCTGCCGTGGAAGCCAATACGATGCGACCCGATACCGGTATCCGACCAATCACGGTGGCGGCGGTGACGCGCTAGCCGATGGCCCGCCACGTATGGGGTACTGGAACTCTGTTGGGACATCTACAGTTCGCGGCTGGCTCCGCATCGAGTGCGACGACGGCACACCCGCCCTCTCCGACTCGCCGTGTTTCGTGCTCATCGATGAGCTATTGCCGTCAACACCGCACGTCAAGCTGCTCGACACCGGCACCCTCGCGATCTGGGCTCCGCAGTTCTTACTGCGCGTCGTCTGGGAGTCGTTCCTCGACCGCGACCCAAGCGCGGAAGCTTCTACGCCGAGTAAGTTGGTTGTCCGCGACGCTGGTCGTAGCGACCGGATCTGGCGCTCGGCCGGGCGTGCAGAGACATAGTGCCGCGGCCGGGTGTGGCGGCGTTACAGGCAGCCGGTGAGGATGACGTTCTCGGCGATCGCGCGCACCTTGACGTGCCTGCGTTGACTGGCGCAGATGAGCATCGCTAACGCATCGTCGTAGCTGATCTTAAAGGTTGCCATGAGGATGCCGACAGCACAGCCGATCTCGCGGCTGGTTTCCAGCGCGACGGCGAGGTTGACGATCTTCTTCTCGGCAGCGGCCAGGTCGGATCGGCAACTGGCCAGTTCGTCGTGGATGCTGAGCAGATCGGTGGTCATGGTTTGGCCCGTCCCCGCATCGAGTTGGTCCAGGGCGCGGCGGGCGACCGTCGACCGCCGTGGAGGGCCCTGGCGCGGATGTTTTACCCGGCCCACCACCCTCGCCAAACGGCCTGGGGGCATGCCCCAAAGCCCATTTTGCGGAGCGTTTGGCTACAATTAAGACGATCTGCTGCATTCGGTATTCCCCGGCCGCGTATCGGACGCCGTTGCGGTCGGCGACGGTGATCACGCAGCCATCTGTGGCGTGCCGTGCGGGACAAGGCAGCTAGTCCTCCTCCGACGCGGCGTGTCCGCGCATCGTGCTCAACGGTGATCTGGACATGCTGACTCGTGATCAGGTCATGGCAGCTGTGCGTAGCGTGTTGTCGGACTCGGTGGACAGTTTGGTGCTGCGCTGCGCCGGTGTCACGTTTATGGACTCCACTGGGATGACGGCGTTGATGATGTCGACGAGGGAGGCTCAACGCTTCGGGGCGACCGTTGTTCTGGAGGAGCCGAGCGCAAAGATCATCAAGCTGCTCGCGGTGACCGGCATGCAAGACTTCTGGCCTGTGCGTCCTGCACCGGACATGCCCGAGGAGCCGGAGCGGGTTGGCGACGTCAGCTAGAGGCCAGTCGAAACGCGAGCACCGCGATATCATCGGTGGGACCGGCGGCTGGCTGCATCTGAGTCAGGATGTCGTCAACCCAGTCCTCCAGATCCATCTGGGCAGGGAATGCCATCGCCTGGAGGCGTTGCAGACCGTCTTCGATGGATTCGATTCGCCGCTCTACCAATCCGTCGGTGTAGACCAAGACGGTACAATCGGGTGCGTCGAGGCTGACTTCGGTTTCGGTATAGCTGGTAGCACCGGACCCGAGTGGTCTTCCAGTTCTCAGCGGGGCGAACGCTCGCGTTGCGGGCGTGCAGATCAGTGGTGGTAGGTGTCCGGCGCTGGCCAGGCGCATGCGCCGGCGGTGCGCGTCGACCAGCCCGACCACCGTAGTGACCATGTGTCCGTCTTGCATGATGTCGAACTGGTCGGAGCACATCGTCAGCGCCTCGCCGGGTCCGTGCCCCACCCTCAGGTACGCACGAAGCGTGAACCGAGCTTTTGCCATCACGGCCGCAGCCCGGACACCGCTGCCGGACACGTCACCCACCACGAAGGCGAACCGGCCAGGCTCAACCTCGATCACGCTGTACCAGTCACCGCCTACCTCAACCCCGGAACCGCTAGCCACGTACTTCGTGGCGACATCGACGCCCTCCATCACCGGCGTGCTCGGCGGGAGCAGGGCATGCTGCAGCGTCAAGGCGATCGATCGCTGCTCGGCGAGTGCGCCATCGACTTGCCGGTAAAGGTCGAAGATAGTGGCAGCGGTCGCTTCGGCCTCACGTTCTCGCCGCGCCAGATACCAGGCCAGCAACACGGCGAGCACGCTCAGCGCCAGTCCTACGACCAGCACGATTCGCGGCACTTGCCGGGCAAACGTGCCGTCCAGATCCGAACGGGCACTGGTCACCAACGTCAATGTGGTGCTGCCAAACGGAATCTCGACCCGAGACGTCATCCCACGCAGCGGCAGATGAGCCAACTCCACGTTGGTTGTCGTCAATGCCGATGTCGCGGTCGTCTTCCCCAGGTAAGTGGCGAAGTTCAGATCGGAAAATGCCGAACCGTGCTCCACCGGCACTACCCGGTTCGGCGGAATCAGCCGCTCGGCGTAGACGACCAGGTGCGAAGCGGGATCGGCCAGGGCGTAACTGACATGCTGCACCGGCCCCGCCGCCACGACCCTCACCTGAAACAAGGCGCTGGTCGAAGCCGCCACCACGAACCGGTGAGCGGCGGGCGAGCTCGCAGGCAACGCCGGCGCTGCACCAACCGAAAGCAGCGCCATCACCGTACTGCCCGTCACACGCCACAATGAGGCAGTGACAAACGCAGCCCCCGGCCTGGTCACCGTAGACAGAAAGTCGGACACTTTCGCCGGCGACGCACCAGCACCGGCAATCTCCAACGCCGTGTGCAATGGTGTCTCCAACGCCACGATCGTCGAGCCGATCAGGGCAGCGGCCTGCCTACTCTGATTCTCAAGAAGCTGCTGGCGGGTACGCCGCTCAAGATGAGCTGCAGCGAAACTCGCCACCGCCGTCACAGCAACAGCGATAAGGCCAACGCCCACAGCCACACGAGCCGGGCGACGTATATCCGTTCTCCGCCGGGTCACCGGCTCTATCCCCACGTCCACCGATCAACCCTCCAGGCTCAGGACACGTCGGGCCATGCATACCAGGTCATCCACGCACGGACCGGATCTACACCGTTCTCGCTGTGCGAGCAGCTCCACCTCTTGAGCCGTGAGGGCTATACCGGACACCACCTAGCCATAACGGCCGGCAGTGAACTCGGCGACCGCTGTCGAACGACGCATGAATGCGGCCGCGATGTTCAGCGACAACCCCGGCGACCTGAACCCAGCCTCGACGAACGCGCAGTCTCTGGTCAATGAAATTCGAAGCTGCCGGTCGGGTAGGAACACTTAGCGTCTGACTCCGGGCCTGTCGGTCGCGGCCCGCGCATCTGTCCTTACGGTCCAGGCAGCACACGGAAGGTCGGGAGCGGGCAAATCTTTTCCGTCCGCAGGCCTGCCCTGGCCACGAACTCGGACCGTAGTCGGTTCTGTCCCAACTCGAGTTCGACCTAGCCGGGATCAAACCGGCTGTGAGTTCGTCGACAGCCAAGGCTGGCCCACTCCAACGAAACGACAGCCGCCTCGTCACGACGCCACTTCCCGCAAGGGTTCCGGACATACCTTTAGTGATGCGCGCCGATCACCCGGTGGAAACAGGGCCCTATCGGCGGCGGCCCTCGCCCACGTTAGGGCGATGCCGAAGCCCGGGAGCTTCGGCAGGTTCGACACCGGCAGCGTCGATGCCGTGATCGTGGCTCCACTGAGCGGCGTGGTCACGCCTTCGCCGCTGGTGATCAGGGACGGCGTTGACGATAGGGCGGCCCGGAACGAGGCCGATCATCCTTAAAGGCCTCGTGGCGATGCTGAGCAGTCTGAGGTTCATGTCGTCCTCCGCAGAGTCGTCGAGATCGTGGGGTACCGAACTCGTGTGGGTGGGGCGCTAATTCCGTCTCGCATCGACGACGGCTTCGGTGTTGATGAAAATGACGCTACGCCGATCGATGTCCTTGACCGGAAACATGGCATGTATCGCGGCGACGGATCGGGCGTTACCCGGATTACTTCCGCGTCGCCATTTGGAGGATCAGCTCGTGCTCGCTCACAGCGCGCAGCGTTCGAGCGAACGTGGCGAGTTAGCCAGGTCGGCGAGCGGGAGCACGCGGGCGTCGACGTGCCCCAGGGCCGTAAGCCGGGACCCTCGATGACTCGTACCGCGACCTCCACGACATCAAACCGGCCTTCGCGGCTGGATGCACGTGGTCTCCGTTCGAGGCCGCACTGATCCTGGGCACCGTGCTCATCGCCATCCTTGCGGAGCCGACCGGGCCGTGGCCGCCACAGTGTTCGCCTCAACCGTTGCGGGCCTTTTCGGGGCAGGCGCGCTCTAACACCGGGGTAACTGGAACACGACCTGGAACCCTCGCCTAGAGAGGCTCGACCACACCATGATCCTACTGGTGATTGGCGGGACCCCGACGCCGGTGTTCCTGCTCGGCGCGCCCGGGGCGACGGGAGTGGTCGGGCTGATCACGATGTGCATGCTCATCCCCGTTGCGCTTCTTATCCACCTGTTCTGGATGGATGCGCCCGAGAAGCTCGTCGGCAGCCCCTTCATCTCGATGCGATCGCGACCGCAGCAATCCCCTCAAGGTTGGCCACACGCGGGTATCGCCCCGGCGATCCTGCTCATCGCCGGAAGCCTGCTCCATGACCGTCTCCCACCACCGACGAAGCCCGAGACCTGCCCGTCTACCTGTCATGTAGACCGCCGTGCTCACAGATCTGTCCCGACTAGCCCGACGTAGACCGTCTGCGTGGTCGGGACACTCCGCCTATATCAAACGGTGAGGCAGCTCATACCTTCGTTGTTGTTGAAACGCGAATCGGCAGACCCCCCGCTTACCGAGGAGCGCGACAGCGGATGCAGGTCGACGCCTGGGTCCGGAGCTCTCCCCCGATGCTCCGGCTCTAGGCGCGACCAACAATCCGAGGCCCCTTTACCTGCGTCTGCTCCCGGCCCACTCGTGCGGGTGGCGGCCGGTCATCCGGTCCGTGCGTTGGCTGTGGTGCTTGGGCCTGCCGGGAGGGTCGGGATTGATGCTGGCTGGGTAGCTGCTTGTTGTCGTAGGGCAGGGGTGATTGCGGTGACGGTGGCCCGCGAACCGGCGGTGAGCAGGTCGCCTACTCCCGCGATAGTGAACAATGCTGCGATGCGGTCGCTGGCCCCGGTGGTGGTGAGGTGGGTATAGGCCTTCTGGCATCGGTTTGCGAGCGTGACGATCGCGCCGATACCGGCGGCGTCGAT
>Ga0207698_10000974_pt1 | contig 16666 bp, 18 predicted proteins | sample KBSCornC22_FD_184298 | JGI IMG/M metagenome (GOLD analysis project Ga0207698, IMG submission 184298) | Corn rhizosphere microbial communities from Kellogg Biological Station, Michigan, USA - KBS Corn C2-2 (SPAdes) (version 2) | ecosystem: Host-associated > Plants > Roots > Rhizosphere > Soil ...
CGCCGGCGGAATAGGGCTCATGCAGTTGATGCCGGGCACCTGGCGCGAGATGCGCGCGCGGCTTGGGCTGGGGCCTGATCCATTCGATCCACTCGACAACATCCTCGCCGGCGCGGCCTATTTGCGTCTCATGTACGATCGGTTCGGCTATCCCGGGATGTTTGCCGCGTACAATGCCGGGCCGGCGCGTTATGCCGCCTTTGTCCGCCGAGCGCGCCCGCTTCCTGCCGAGACCCGCGCCTATGTGGCGGCAATGGCGTCGCTCGAGTGGCAGCGGTGGGCGAGGCCCCGATCCCCAGCCGCGCTGTTCGCGCTCGGTTCCGGTGAGCGGCCGCGAGCGCCGCTCACGACGGCGGTTTCACGGCGGGCTGGGCTCTTCGTGCCGCTGGCCGCCGAGGCGTGCGCAATCGGTCATTGTGGAGTGGAGGGCGGCAGGGGCGGCAATGGATTGCAGGAGAAGCAGGATGGATCGCAGACCGTCGCGCAACCTCGATGAGGAAGGCCAGGCCTTGGTCGAGCGGCTCGGCGGCCACTGGACCGCTGCGGGGGGAATGTGCCGCTGCCCGGCACATGATGACCGCACCCCGTCGCTAAGCGTCCGCCCCGGCCGAACGCGGCTGCTTCTGCACTGCTTTGCCGGGTGCGAACCGGCCGCGGTTCTCGCGGCCGTGCGTCGCGACGGTCTGCTGGCGATGACCCCGCCAGGCGCCGGCGAACCGACGGTGGGCGCCAAGGCCGAGCACGGCCGGAGCATGCTCGACGCAGCGCACGCCGTCTGGACAGGCGCCCGATCGATCGCGGGAACGCCTGCCGCCGCCTATCTCGAATCGAGGGGCCTGGCGGCGATGTCGCCGGACCTGCGATACCATTGCCGGGCACCGCTTGGACCGAGCCCCCAGACGGAATTCCGTCCGGCACTCATCGCCGCGGTTCGGGACGATTCGGGGCTGGTTGCCGTCCACCGCACTGGCCCGAGTCCGAGGTGTGGCCTTGGGCGGTTCGGACGCGGGGCAGTGCGGCTCGGCGGAAGCGGCCCGACGCTTGGCCTTGCGGAGGGAATCGAGACTGCACTGTCGGTCACAGCGCTGTTCGGAGTGCGGTGCTGGGCGACGCTTGGAACCGAGCGGTTCGCCCTGGTCGCGATTCCGCACGAGGTCCGAGAGCTCCTGCTGTTCCTCGATCATGACGCGGGCGGGAGACGCGCGGAGCGGCTCGCCCGTGACTCATTCGCCGCCGTGCCGTCGATCGTGGCGCGCTATCCGCGGCGGCCGGGTGACGACTGGAATGATGTTCTGAGGCGTTCGCGGCCGCGCGCGCGCTCGCCGGCGGACGGCGCGCTCGACGCGGTCCGGGCGAGCGGCGGCGGCGCCCGTCAGTGTGTCATTTTGGGAACAGAAACAACTATTTGTTAGTTTGAGCTATCCAACGGCAAGTTAACCGGCTTGCCGAAAACTCTTACCCTCTGCGTAAGAGGCAAGATGACGCAAGAAGACGTGATTCCGGCGGCCGAACTACCCGAGGGAGCGGCGACTGCCCGGAAGCGGCGCATCGCGTTCGCGACCACTGCGGCGATCATTGTGCTGATTGCAGTCCCGCTTGCGCTCGACCGCGGTCCCGGCGGCCCGGGGGGCCTGACCGGCGCCGGGTCGCCGCTCGCGAACGGCGCCGCGAGCCTGCGGTCGCTGCTCGGCGCCCGCTCGCCCGGCGAACGTACGGCCGCCCAATTGACGAAGACGAAGAACAGGCCGCCTCCGATCATACCTCGAGAGCGCGCGCTGACGAAGGTCCACCGGCCGTTCATTCCACCCGAGATCCCGATCGCGCTTCTGACTCCGCCCACTCCCGAGCTGGTCGGCCCTCCACTGGTGCCGGCGGCGGCGCTGGTCTCGACGCCGCCGCTGGAGTGGATCGGAGTCCCGGGCACTCCCGGCGGCGCAGGACCGCCGATATTCGGAGGTCCCCCTGGCCTTATCGGCCCTCCGGTGATCGGAGGTCCTCCCGGTGCTCCCGGTCCTCCAGGCCTTCCCGGGCCGCCAGGTCCTCCGGGCCCTCCTGGGGTTCCCGGCCCTCCCGGGCCTCCAGGACCGCCACCGGTGCCCGAGCCTGCAACATGGGCAACGATGCTGCTCGGCTTTGGTCTGGTCGGCTGGAGGGTGCGCGCGCGTAACGCCGCTGCGGCGCGCGCGGCCATCTCCTAGCCTGTGCGCGGTCGCCTTGCTTGGCTGCTGCTTGCAAGCGCCGCCTTTGCCGAAGCCCTTTTCGCATCGAGCAGGAGCCACGCGGTTGCAGGCGTTCGGTCGTCCCGCCCGGCATCCGCGAAAGCCGCGGCAACGCGCGCGACCGATCGAATCTATCTCACGCGCGGACAACTGGCGGCCGCATATGCAAGCGGTCTGATCGACCGCCCGGTAAGGTCCATTCTCAAGGTACCGCACCCGCTTACCTACGGGGAGTTCGTGTGGGACGACCGTGGCGTTCCCTCCGGACCCGTCTGGGTGCGCGTCGACCTTGAGTCGCAGTTGATCTCCGTGTTCCGGGCGGGACACGAAATTGGGACCGCCGTGGTCCTTTATGGCGCTGAGCGGAAGCAGACCCCGCGCGGAATCTTTCCGATCCTCGCGAAGGACAGGGACCATCGCTCCAGCACCTATGGCAACGCGCCGATGCCCTATGCGCTGCGGCTCACTGGCGACGGCGTTTCGATCCACGGAAGCAATGTGCGATGGGGCTATGCGACTCACGGGTGCATTGGCGTGCCGCTCGATTTTGCGAGGCGGCTGTTCAGCGAGGTGCACAAGGGCGACCAAGTGGTGATTCTGTCCAGTTCCGGGACAGGTTGAGGGGGCCGGCGCGACCTTCACCGCAGCGTAAACCTTTCGCTTATGAATTGCTGACAAGAGGCACGGGCTCGGTGGAGGAGCTCGATGCCTGCCTGGACGCTTTTTCGTGTCGCCCCTGCGATTTGCCTCGGCCTTTCCGCGCCTCTGCTGATGGGCGCGCTCGGCCCTCGGCAGAACTTCGACGGGCGCATTCTCGCGGCGCACAATCGCGAGCGCGAGGCGCTGGGTGTGCCGCCGTTGCACTGGGATCCCGTGCTTGCCGGCGAAGCCGAGCAATGGGCCCAGCAACTCGCCCGCACGGGCCGCTTCGAGCATTCTGCCGACGATCCGCGCGACCCCGAGGGCGAGAATCTCTGGGAGGGGACGGCGGGATACTACCCGCCCGAGTCGATGGTCGGTTTGTGGATCAGCGAGAAGCGCGATTTCAAGCCCGGCGTGTTCCCCGACAACAGCAAAAGCGGCGAGTTGGAGGGAGTTGGCCATTATACCCAGCTGATCTGGGCAGCGACGACCGACGTTGGCTGCGGTCTCGCGTCGGGGAACTCGGACGACATTCTGGTGTGTCGCTATAAGCAGGCCGGTAATGTGATCGGCCAGCGGCCGCTGTAGCTGCTCGGCCGGGCGGCGGCGCGCCTCGCCGCCCCGCGGTGACGGCGCGTGATTTTGAGCCGACGGCCCCCGGACAGTCTGAAAGCCGCCACCGCACGAGGTCTGCAGCGACTGCGACTGGAGCAGGGCCTCGGGTACGATCGCCCCAGTTTGGATCGAAGTTAGATCAAGTTTTCACAGTGTCGGTTCATTCTTCCGGCCCAACCGCGGCTGAATTGCCGACCACACGAAAGACCGGCCCGTTGAACGCACCTGTGCGCATTGAGCAGCTCTCCGCTGCGCAGCCGAATCGCCGCATCTATGTTTCGGTGCGCGTGAAATTCTGCATTTCCCTCGCGGTTGCGTGCGCGTGGACTGCGCTGAGCGTGTGGATCGCGCGATCTTGGATGCATGATCTCACCGGCGTCACCAATGCAATGTTCGCGGTCTGGACATTGACGTTCGTGGCATTCGTGCCGGGGTTCATGAACGCCTTCCTTGCGACCTCGCTACTGCTCGACAGGAGACCGTCGCGGCGCGTGCCGCTGCTGTACCCCGGGGTGACCATCCTGATTGCCGCCTACAACGAGGAGGCGGGCATCGGCGCGACGCTCGAGAGCGTTGCACGGCTGCAATATGACGGACCCGTCGAGGCCCTGGTCCTCAACGACGGCTCGACGGATCGCACCGTGAAGCAGGTGGAGAGCAGGCAAGCCGCGCTCGCACTGCCGCCGAATGTCTCGGTCCGCCTGCTCGACTACCCAGTGAACCGCGGCAAGGCGGCCGTCCTCAACGACGGCGTCGCTGAAGCCAAGCACGACCTCATTTGCACGATCGACGGCGACACCCGCCTTCGGGCGAACAGCCTGACCGAGATCGTCGAGCGGTATCTTTCCGACCCGCCCGGCACGATGGCCGTCGCAGGAGCCGTCCTCGTCCGCAACTCAAGAGCGACGCTCATTACCGCCGCTCAGGAGTGGGACTATTTCCATGGCATTTCGGCAGTCAAGCGGATGCAGAGCATGTACCACGGCACGCTGGTCGCCCAGGGCGCTTTCTCGCTTTACAACAAGGCGGCGCTGATCGCGGTCGGCGGCTGGCCGGAGTGCGTCGGCGAGGACATCGTCATGACTTGGGCGATGCTCGTGCGCGGCTACCGCATCGGCTATGCCGAGGACGCGGTCGTGTTCACCGACGCGCCGGCGACATTTCGCCAATTCTACCAGCAGCGCAAGAGATGGTCGCGCGGCTTGATCGAGGCTCTGGAGGCGCATCGATCGTTGCTGTTCCAGCCGCGGCTGTCGACTCTGTTCATCTGGTGGAATTGCCTGTTCCTTCCGCTCGATCTCACCTTCACCTTCGTCTTCATCCCGGGGCTGGTCGCGGCGGTCCTCGGCTGCTTCTGGATTGCAGGGCCGCAAACGCTGCTACTGCTGCCGCTGGCCCTCGTCTGGAACGGCGTGATCTTCAACATCCAGCGCAGGATGTTCCAGACGAAAGGGCTCCATGTCCGTCGAAACGTGAAGGGGCTGTTCTTCTATGTCCTCGCCTATGCAATCCTGATGCAGCCGGTCTGCTTGTGGGGTTATGTTTCCGAACTGTTCGGGCAACGTAAGAGCTGGGGGACCAAATGAACGGCATGAGCCGCTGCGCGGTCACATCCCTCGCCTTTGCCGCCGCGGCAGCCGCTCCGGCCGGCGCGGCCAGCCAGGGCCCAGGTCCCGCCAACGCAGCGGGGATCGAAATCTGGTCCAGCGCCGATTCCGAGAAGACGAGCGTCGTCAAGCTCCTCGCACGTTCGCTGTGGGAATTCGACGGGCCCGAGCGGTTCCAGGGCGTGGACTTCGAGCGCGCCTGGTTTGCTCCGCAAGGCCAGCACGCGCGCATGCAGACCCGCGTCTATGCCGAATTTGCTGACCGTCTCGGCGAAGGCTGGAACTGGACCGCAAGGATCGGAACCAATGGCGAGACCGTGCTCGGCTCCGGCTCGGTTCATTCTCGTGACTGGTCGAAGGAGATCTTCGTCGAGCGGGAGGTGGTGGAAACGCCCCGCGGTCTCGATCACGGTATTTACTACACCTTCGCCGGCGCTGATGCGGACCTGCTTTCAACCGAACGCGACACGATCAACGTGATGGCCGGGCTTCAGAAGTTCACCGGCACGAATGATCGCATTCACCTCCGCGCCACGCTCGTCCACGTCATCGATGCGGGGCGTGGGATCAGCGTTCAGTTGCGCTCGCGCTACTTCCATTCCACCGTTCCGGGCGAGTTCGACTATTACTCGCCTCGCGATTTCGTGCAGGTGATTCCGGTCGTTCAGATGCGCCGGTTCAGCAAGTCGGGATGGATGTACCTCGTGGCAGGCGGCTATGGCGCGCAAAGGGCGAGCGCGAGCAATTGGCAGCCGGCGCGCCTCGCGGACCTCAGGATCGAGAGCCCCGCTTCCTCGGGAAAGCTGCACGCCTTCGCTCAGGTCCAATATGCCAACAGCTCACTCGTCGGGTCGGCAGGCAATTACAGCTATGTTCTTGGCCGGTTCGGCTTCACCAGCCGGTTCTGACAGGTACGCTCCGTCGGACGCCCCTGCGGGTGCGCGTGCTGGGCGCGGGCAGGGGCCGCTAGTCCGCCGCGGCCGGACCACTTTCGTAGCTTTCGGTCCTGGGATCCGTTTCCGTTCCAATCGTTGTCGATCTTCGGCGGAGGCGCCAGAGGCCCCGTCCGCATCTCGCTGCCGGCGTCCGCCGCCGTTTCCGATTCCGCATGCGGCCAGCCAGCCGCGAGGAGGATAGCTGAACGACAGCAAGCCTCCGCATTCGGGAAGACCACCCCGGCAAGACATTCTGGCCAATCCGTGCGGCAGAGCGCTTGACCGAAGGTGGCCACAACACCGTCGGTACGAAACAAGGAAGGCCCGCCTACATGCGCTGCGGCGGGCCTTCAGGGGTATCCGAGGTGATAGCCTCCGACACCGGCACCCTATCACCGGATCGCATCAAGTGGAATGCTTGAGGCCGCAGGCCGGTCATCGGCGTGGCGCTGGCTTCAGCCGCCGCGTCGTTCCGGCCAAATCGGGGCGGGAGGTTCTTTCGCTGGACCTCGCTCCGCGAACGCGGCGTTTCTCCTCAGATGCAACGGTCGATCGCGTCCGCGATCGGCGGCGCCGGCGGTCGGGACGGGATGGCAGGCTCGACTCGCACTGCTCGGAACTTTCCGTGATCCACCAGTCGCAGTCTATAGGAATTGCCGACATCGGATGCGCCGGCGTTCGACAGCACGCCGCCCTGGTCGTCCGGAACGAACCACCAGGCATTGCCGGCCGCGTCTTGCGCAGCCACAAAGCAGCGCGCGAAGTCGTCGACGGATTTCGTTGTATTTCGATCGGACACGTAATCGGCCACTGCAGGCGCCGCCGCGGTGGACAACCAGAGTGGGATAAGCAGTGCGGTCTGCCACATCGTGCCGGTCCTTCAACAGCCTTGCGCATAACGCGCGAAACGGATGGATGTTCGGCGGCCGCAGGCATGGGGTTCCAGAGACACCGGTGGAACGACGTCACGCTTCCAGGCTCCCGCACCGTCGGCGTGATGAAGCGCGCGAACGCGGGCGTCTCGCGGCACTTTCGGTGTCGCACTGCGCTCGCCCGGCTCCGCGGCGGGCGAACACCCCCGCCTTCCACGCGCGCCTCTTGGCCCCATTCGCCGCGGTACATCCTTGGAGGTTCGCCAAGCGAGCGAAGGGGAAGCGATCGACGAGGCGTCGGCAGATGGTACAGCGCCCGCGCAACCGGTCCCGGAGTGCCGACGACCGGCTGCGGACAGTGCACGGCAAGCCAGGCTGAAACACGCGCACATGGCGAAGCCTTCGACGTGAAGATCCCTGCAGGAGGATAAGAGGATACTCCAACGAGGCTTTCACGGCCGCCGGCGCGGCCCAAGGCCGCACCGGGGACCTGACCGGACCCGCTCGAGCAGTGGGCGCGCCCGACCAGTTGCTGAGTCATTGACTCGATTCACAATGAGCGCACACTCGCCGCGTCTTGAGCCATGGGGGTTTGGATCATGATCAAGCACGTGGTGATCGCGTCGATCGTCCTTGCCGCGCTGCTGCCTGCGAGTCGGGCCGCGGCGCAGCCGACCTGGGTCGACATCGGCAAGGGAGATTTGCCGACCTTCGGCACCGCGGAAATCTATATCGGAGGCCTCCGCGTCAACGGCTCGGGCATGGTGACGGGGCAGCTCCACGCGGTGCTCGACCGGGAGTGGGAGGATCCGCTCCAGCCAGGCAAGTTCCGCGACGTCTACTTCGACATGATGGCGGATTGTCGCACCGCGGCCGTGGCGTATCACCCGACGTGGCCGGAGGGGCCCGACCAGTCGGGAGTCTACGAGAGTGACCTCAGCCGGCCGTCGCCGGCGAGCCTCGGAGAAAAGCTGTTGAAGGCTTCCTGCGAGCGCGGACGCTAAGCGATCCTGCTGCGCGAGTAGTCTGCGCCAGCCGGGCGATGTCGGTGTTCCCTATTGCAGGTCACGCAGTGGCAGAATCTCGAACCGGCAAGACGAGTGCTACGGCGAGAACCGCGGGAAGCCAATCTACCAGGGCGGCCCGAGCAGGCGAAAAACACTGCTCTTCGCAGGCAGACGGCACGTCCGAGTGCTGCAGGATGTCGCTGCTAGACAAACCGCGATTGCGTGCACTGGGCCTTCAAGTCTGCTAGCTCGTCTTTGGACACCGGCAGGCGCTCACCTCTGCGCTCGAGTTGCCAGAGATAAGCTTCCACCAACTGGTACCGCCTGAGGCGTGCCGCTCCCGTTACCGCGCGTTCCGCGGCAGCCAGTTCCTCTGCTATTCGGCGGCGGAAGAAAAGCGCATCTGGTTCCACTCGCGCCTCCACAGAGAGAGCCGGGCCGTCGCGTCTCAGGGGTCGAGCAGTTCCGGGTCCCCGCGTCAGTGTAGCACAGTTAACAAAAATTGAACACGGACGACTAGGCCGCCAGCACGGCATGAAAAAGGGATTGTGCCGTTTAGGCACCCATCTTTGAACATCCTCGCCCTTGGCGGTATAGCGCCCCTATGCGCATCGAACTCAATTGCCGTGAGTGCGGCGGAAATCGCTTCACTCTTGATCACGATGCGACCGACGAAGCGCAAGTGGAGTGTGGGGATTGCGGCCGTCACATCGGCACCGTTGGGCAACTGACGAAGCAAGTCGCCGAAGAGGTAATGAGATGGGCGAAAATCGCTAAGCGGGCTTCTGAGGAAGGTTCTTCAAGCGCCGTTGTCCGCGCGCCCTCATCGCCTCTTCGGTAAGGCAGTCCGCCGTCGTTTCGGCGGCTTCAGGAGTGAGCCTCACGTCGACAGCGTCGGGCCCATCGACATTCACGACACCATCTTCGGCACGAACCTTTGAGGGTTCGTCATACACTTCATCGTCGCTCATGGGGGCGAGAAACGCCAACCAGGCTTTGGTTTCCTTGTGCAGCACTGGATTGTGCGGCGGCTTCGCAGTGCGAGGCGGTCGCGCGCGGAACGCCGCAACTCCGTTCACGTAGCCGCGCCGGTCACCTGGCAGCGCCAGCTTATACCGGCTGACGGCGGGCAGCGGCCTGGCAGCTCAGCTCTGAAACGACCTGGGACAGCGGCATATCGGGAAATCACCCGGAAATCCGGTCGGTGGACACCGGCATTTGACTCTTGCCGATCAGCTGACTGCGCCAACATCCGGGTAGTACCTGCCATTCACGTCCAGTTTCTGATCCGGCACTTCTTCTTGCGTGCCCTCGATCGGAACGCCGCCCCAAGCTTTGATGTTCTCACGGCTCATTTTGCATGCCGCGCGGACCACCTCATCCTGTGAGATGTCATAAATCTTAAAGTCCATTACCGTTGCCACGCGAACACTCCAGCTGCTGAGCGCTGACCATTTTTCCGGCAATGCAGCATCTTCGTGTGCAATACGAAGAGCTCCGTCCTCGTGCCGAGGGAGAGCGCAGCGCCTGCCGCACCCACTCCAATCGGAGGAGAGGAGCAGGCACGGTGGGCATTTACTGCTAAGGTGCCTCCGCACTCAACGAGTGCATCCAGTCTGTCCCGCAGCGGGACAGGGCTCGCAAGCACTGCACCGATCGGCTCGAGAAGACGTTGTCGGCCGCGCACTCGCTTTCTCGGCGGTGCGCCGTGAGGGCGGCTTATGAGCACCGAGGCCGCCCTTTTTCGCGAAGTACCTCGGTCTTCCTGTGCATCGACGCGGCCCATCTGCGCTCGCGCGCTGGATCGCACCGTGCACGCGTCAGCAGGCAGCGATCAGAGGAACTGCGAGGGAAAATCCGCTCAATTTCAGCCGCTTTGATGCAAGTGACTGCAAAGTCCGGCTTCGCCGGCAAGTTGATGATGATCGTTGAACGAGTGACGACCGCGGCGAGGACAGCGGCCGGCGGCAAGGGCGCACCATGGAGAAGGACGCTCGATGCTTCCGCCGCGCACGCGAAGAGCGCCGCTGCGCCTGCGTCCGGGAAGCCGAACGTCCGTTCGCGTCGCTCGGAGTTCGCGCAAAATATGCAATGCGCGTGAGGGAAATTGAAGCGCTTGCGGCGCGGCCGGCCTTCTCTGACGCAGCTGGTGCCTGGTAGCGCGACGGCTTAGCTCCCCGCGTCCGCTGCATCCGGCTCCTCAAATCACGCGTGCCTTCCGCCCGTCAGCGCTCGGAACGCAAGTCATCCATCAGCAGCCTCGCCGCGCCAGGTTGATACACGCGTGTCGGCTCTGCTGTCGTCTCCGACGGCAGTGCGGTTTGTCGCGGCTCGCCCGTCCAATCAGTTCCGCGGTGTGGATCCGTGGTCCACGCATGCGTCGATTTGCCGCTGGTCGGCGGTCGCTCTCAACGCAGCTTCAAATGGACTACCAGCACGACGCTCCTCGGCGAGGCGATCAAATTGCTCGGCAACGCGCAGGAGGAAAGATGCTTCCTGTTTGCCGATGAACTCGAGGGCCTTGCGGCGGCATTTCAACGCCTCGGCATGAAGGTCAAAGCTGCCCATTGATTGCCTCTCATGTCTATTGAAGAGGGCTCGCGATGTGTGCCGACCGCGAGCCCTCCGTACGTCAGCGCTTTTAGCCGGCGCGCTCGAGCCGGCCCGGCCTCGAAGGGATCGACAAGATCCGGGCGAGCGAAGGCTCTCACGCCTTAGCGGGCATGGAAATGCGCGATTCGACCGCTGTACCGGTTTGATACAAGCGTGTTCGGATCCACGGGCCGCTGCGTCTCGGCCCCGCGGCGCATTGCCGGGAGGGCGCTCGCACTGCGCTGTGCGCGCACCAACGTTTGTTTTGCGACAGCAAGAGAGGTATGCGCGATCACGAGACGGTGCTATCGACGGAACATATCTGACGGAGGGTTCCAATGCGTGTTTTGAGGCAAAACCGACTAATCGCCGCGTTCGCCGTGGCGGCGATCGGCCTCTCGTCGTCGATGGCGTCCGCACAGAGCATGGACCCGCAGCCGCAGCCACAAACGTCCCCTGGCGACGTACCGCAGCCGACCGCAACGGACGCGGTCCAGCCGCCGGCGCCGGCGCAGCCTGCCCAGGCCGAGCCGCCACCGCCGATTCCCGTTCCTCCTATCGAGGCGCCAGGCGGCGGCTTCCACATCGATTCAACTGTTCTGCTTGGAATCGGCGCCGTGATCCTCGGCGCAGGCGCCTATTTCCTCCTTCACAAGAAGAAAAGCACCGGCGGTACCGGCGCGACGACGACCACTCCGTAGATCTCGCGGAGCCTGCTGGCCGGCTGGAATTTTCTGCCGCCGGCTGACGTGCCTGCGGCGACCCCGATCCTGCGCCGGAGCCGCATGTGAGTGCACGCGGACGCTCGTCTGGCACCGCAGGCAAAACCAAGCCTGTCCTCAGCTCGCCTCAACTGATCCGGCATAGCAGAATGCCAGCTGTCGCTCTGGTTGCTTATTCTTGCATGTCCGCCAATTCGTTGCTTCGCCGGCTATCCACTCTCCTTCGGGTTGATTAACCACGCCTGTTACCCGCGGAGTAATGCGAGACGAGGTAAATCGTCGGTCGGCAGCCCACTGGCACTCGGCTGTAAGCGTGCGTACCGTACCGGCCCTGATCGCCTCTCCGACGAGCAGGGCCGGTTTGCTCGCGTTCCGCGCTCGAGATCGGCTCTTCTCTATTCTCGCTTAAGCGTCTCCCCAGCGCCCCCATTCGACCCCAAGCAGACCTTGGTTTCCGCCGGCGCTCGCCGTCGTAAGCTTCGTGCCGCGGGGGGGGGTGTCGTGCGTAACTTCGTCGGGGCTGGAGCGTTTGTCCCGCCGAACCTCTTCCCCGAGACGAAAACGTGCACGCATTCATCATCGAAGACGATTATCTGATTGCCAAAGACCTGCAGGACATGCTGGACGACCTCGGCTTTACGAAGTTCAGCTTCGCCAGGTCGGAAGACGCGGCGATTATGTGCGCCGATGAGGAAAACATTGACCTGATCACCGCCGATGTGCGGTTGTTGCCTGGCGATGGCGTCAACGCCGTCGAGGCGATCTGCGTCAAGCGCAACCTGCCCGTGCTTTTCATCACCGCCTATCGCGAAGAACTCGAGGAGCGAAAGCCCGGGGCCATCGTGCTCCAAAAGCCGGTCAAGCAGCAGGATCTCGCTGCTGCCGTCCGATGGCTCGTGGACGGCGTTCGTGTCTAGCGCCGTGCGGGCGTGATGCCGCTTCCGACCCGTGATCGACTGAGTAGCGATCCGTAGCGCCAACCCGAGTCTCACGCCGCATGGCGAGCACCCAACTCCTCACCTGCATCTGCAGCGACGGCAGGTGCGCATCTCGCCAATATCGCGGAAGCATGCCCTCCTCCAATGTCCTGACGGGTCGAAGCAGACTAAGCGGCGGCCTTCAGTCGACCGGCCAGCGCACCTTCCGCGAAAATGCATCATCAGGCACTATTCGGCGTTGCCGGAAAAGACCGCTCGTTTAACTTTGATCAACTGAAGCAGAATATGGCCCGGCGTTGGAGCAGACATGGATCCGGCACCCTACTTCAGCCGCCGCGCGCGCGATGAGCGATCGACCGCGACGGATGCCTCTACGGAACAGTCGCGGCAAGCGCACGTCGAGCTGTCGTTCCGTTACGAACAGCTGGCATCCGACCTTTTGCTGGGAAGCATCGCTCAGGAGCCGGCAGCCGGTCCGCCGAACGACCCCGGGTCCGACCGCCGCGCCGAACTCGCATGCATGCTGGTCAGCGCCTTTCTACTTCCCAGCTCCGGCGCATTTGGCGATTTGCTCGAGTCACTTGACGACCGCGCCGATTGGGCTCGCTGACCGCAACGTTGCGTGGAAGCTGACGTATCGCACCGCTTCGACGCTTCGAGCAAGCGAGTTCTTCGGCAGGGAAGCGGTCGGCCTATCAAGCTAACGAAGGCTAACTACCGCGAGCCGAGGAGGAGCTTAAGAGTTAGCAACGACTCGGCAGGAACGGGAGGCACGGATGGAAAAGTCACTTCTCGCAGGTGCGGCGTTTGCGGTTGCGCTGTTCGCCAGCCCCGCGTCTGCAACCACATTCATGGTCCAGGCACAGGCCAACAGCTCGAGTGGCGGCACTGCTCTCAATACCGGCATCAACTTGAACGCGGGGGACTTTTTCACCGTTTCATCGAGTCTCAACGACTTGTGGAGTGCCGGCGACCTGCCGCGCTACTCCGACGCAAACGGGTTGGTTGCCAACCGCTACGCCACGCCAGCAGATGACTCAGGTCAGGCAACCGGGACCTTGATCGGCGCGGACTTCGGCCTTTGGACCCAGGGCGGCCTGTCCGCTCCCTACGGCTCGCTCGTTGGTGAAATTGGCGGAACCTATCAGGTGCTGGGCGCAAACTACGCCGGCACCGCCTGGAACAGCGGTCCGCTCGATCTCTTCTATTGGGACGAGAATAGTTACGACAATTTCGGCGCGATCAAATTCAACGTCTCCGCCGCGCGGGGGGCAGTACCGGAACCGTCGACCTGGGCCATGATGCTCTTGGGGTTTGGCTTGGTTGGCGGCTCCGTGCGTTCCGCCAGGCGTCAGCAGAAACTCAACCTTTCACACGCCTGACGGGCCCGAAGCGACTGGGGGTTGCGGGCGGCGCTCGTCCCGGCGTGTTGCCTTGCATGTTCTAGGACGCGGGACTTGCTTGTCGTGCGATCAGCACAGTCGGCAGATTGGGAACGGTGTGCGGCCTCTGGCTCGCTGATCTGCTCCGGGCTGACGCCTCGTGTTTGCAATTGTCGGAAGCGGACCTCAGCCCGATCATGTCAGCTTGGCAGGCAGGGACAATCTATTTCGGAAGCTTGCGGAGGAATTCATGCCTTTCGGATTCCACTGGAATGAAGCCCGCAAGCCTTTGCCCCAGCTCCTCGATGGTGAGCGAGACTTTGCTTTCACGTCGGGCAAGGACGGTTGCGATCGGACCCAGGTAATGCACGAGGATCTGAGCGACCAGTTCGACCTCCGCGGCCGGAATCGGACCGGGATGGGATTGCGCACTCGGCGCGGGCGCAGACGCGGGCGCCTTGGTCCGACCCAACTCCGCGACGCACGCCTCGAGCGGCGCCTTGTCATCGTTGGTCGTGGCGTCAATCACTTGCATGCGGGCGATACGGAGCGGCAGGCTGCAACGCTCGATCATTACCGGAAGCACGCTCTTCCCGGCGTCGATCGCAAAGCTGATCTCGTCCGCGACATTATCTGAAACCACCGAACGCGGGGAAAGGACCACGACGATGCCGCGGCAGCTGCTTACGGCGCGCTCGATCGCCCGGTCCCAATGTTCGCTTGGCCGGATGTCAAGCTGATCCACCCAAAGGCTGACGCCTCGCGCACGCACGAAAGCAGCCAGCCGAAGGGCGAACTCCTGGTCGCCTCGCGAGTAGCTCAGGAAATAGGAGTCCGGCTCGGCCGACGAGGCCTCACTCATCGCTCAGCATCCTCAACGCTGCAGCGAGGCTGCGGTGCATGCGAGTGAAGGACGCCGAAAGCCTGCCGATCTGGTCTTTCTGCCGGTAGACATATTCCGGCGCGTTGAGGTCGCCGGTGCTGATCGTCTCGGCAGCCGCCGTGATGCGGTCGAGCGGACGCACGACCACGAAGTTGAGCAGCACGTTGACGGACACGAAAAGGAGCAGGAGGAAGCCTCCGAAAGGTACCACGAACAACCGCCGAATGTGCTCGGCCCGTGCGGCCGACGCGGCCATCGGTACCGATACGATTTGGGCCCCGATGATTTCGCCGGGCTTCCACCCGAAGCCGTTTTGGCTGCCGTAGAGCGCGATCATCGATGCAGGTGCAGTCGCCGCGGTGCTGTGACATTCCATGCACGCTGGCTTGTTTACAAGCGGTCGCGCGAGCTCGAGCATCGGCCCGATCGGTGTCATCCGCACGAACGACGTCTCGGCCTTGGCCGGATGGGCCCTGAAGTCGTTGATGATATCGGCTTCCCAATCCTCCGCGCGGTCCTGCGGATTGGTCGGATTCAGTGCGGCTTCGCGATAGGCGAAGTCCGGGAACTTGGAGTGAATCACATCGAAATTGCGCTTGGCGGCATAGGCCGAGACGGACTGCGGATAGAAATGCTGCGCGATTTGCGGGCGCAGGATTGGCGCAATCTGCTCTGACGTATATTTGCGCGCCCCTGCCGCGCTTTCCATCATGATTCGGGAACTTTGCAGCACCTCTTCCCTGGCGATCGCATCGACGAGCGGGTCGGCGGCGAAAGCGAACAGGCCGAAGCCCGCGAGCGCTACAGCGACCAAGAGCACGTTGAATTTGGTGCGAAGTCCCACCGACTCCTCCGTTCGTGCTGCCGCGGAACGCCGCGGCTCGGTGCACTTGGATCAACGGCAGCATGGTTGTGAAACCCGTCCACCGCAATAGTCGAAGGTGCAGCTCGGCGACACATAACGAGTGGAAAGCGGACAATAGCTACGGTCACGATTGGTTCTTGTCAGGGCTGTCTGAAGGGTCGCCGCCTGATTAGGCAACGCGATAGAAGGAGTCGCACTTCATTTGCTGAATACCTGTCAATGTGGCGCGCCAAGTCGTTTTCGGTCGGAGGGAGGTACAGCGCGCCCGTCCCAAGCTACGCGAACACCTTGTTCGGTGGTCACTATGATGAAGCTGAGCAACGATTGGAATGACTTCATGGCGAGATGAACTACCTGCACTCTCACGATGGCGAGACAAGGCGCTACCGTTCGGTGATTCAAGAAACGGCCTCTAGACATCCCACCGCATCGCCGCAGCTTTCCTCGCTATTTGCTTCCATCGCTCCGCAGTCATGTTCGCCGCGCGCTTCTTCCGCTCGGTTCCGGCCTAGCTCGGCGGCGACGATCGAAAGCTCGCGTTCTTCCGACCTTGCCGGTCGCGACCTCGACCATGATTGCGCGACTCAGTCGGCGGCAGGCTTGCCTCCGCATTAACCATTAGCCATAGCGGATCACTTCTTTGGTCTGGGTGCAGGCGGCGCACTCGCCGGTGAGTCGCTCAAATTGCGGTGCCTTCAGGGCGCGGAGCATATCCTTTACCTTCGGACGCACGAGGATCGGCGTTCTGTCAATGATGCACTCCTCGCAGAGTGCGTCAGGCGCGATTTGCGACAATAGCTCCGCTACCTGAAAATGTGGCATCGCATCGGCTCCCATGCTCTCCGCCAAGCATATACGACGCGCGGCTCGGATACGACAGGCGACCCATGAAAATTCGAACTGAGACACCACCCGAATTCTGAAGATTCGTTGGAACGTTTAGGCGCGAACAGCTGCCGTAGACGGACGCCCCCAAGCCTGGGCGCGCGCCCGATCCGGCGCCACGGGATTCAAAAAGGGGGCGTGCGTGCCAGGCTATCGACCTGATGATGATTGGTCGAAGGAACGAGTCACCGACGAGGCGAGAGCTGCGCGGGCTTCCCGCATGGTAGGTGGGGCTCTCCCAAGGGCTCGTGAAAGGTGCCGTTCCGCTGCTGACTGGCGCTCAGCGTCGGCCTCGGCCCCTAAGCGTCAGCTTCCATTCCACGGATAACGACGGTGGCGACGTCGGCTTGCCCGCGAGCGCGCTCGCGGGCCTCCGCCTCCTGTTTGCTTTGCTGGCGCGGGCGCCTCCAACAGGAGCTTGTCTGCGTCGTCGCGGACTTCGGCTCGCCTGGCCGTCCCGTTTGCCGCTGCGGCAAGCGCCCACTGCTTGGCCGTCTGAAGC
>Ga0207698_10000978_pt1 | contig 16625 bp, 19 predicted proteins | sample KBSCornC22_FD_184298 | JGI IMG/M metagenome (GOLD analysis project Ga0207698, IMG submission 184298) | Corn rhizosphere microbial communities from Kellogg Biological Station, Michigan, USA - KBS Corn C2-2 (SPAdes) (version 2) | ecosystem: Host-associated > Plants > Roots > Rhizosphere > Soil ...
CGGCCGAACGCGAGCAGGCGCAGACCTGGCGCAAGCAGGTGCGCGAGCAGGAAGCCACGATCGCGAAACTGACCGCGGACCGCAGCGCGATCGACCTCGCCATGTTCGATCCGGCGCAGGCTTCCGTCCCCCTGAGCAAGCTCACCATGACCGAACTGATGAAGCGCCGCGCTGATGTGGAAGCCGCGCTGGAGGAAGCCGAGGCCCGCTGGTTGGAGGCGAGCGAGAAGTTGGAGCAGGCGGCCTGAACCCGTTCCCCGGCGAAAGCCGGGGTCCAGTCGCGCTCTCACACTGGACTCCGGCTTTTCGCCGGTGAACTCTAAGCTAGTGCAGCTTCGCGATGCTGAGCCCGTCGGCCTTGGCACGTTCCTTGACCGACTCCTCGCTGCGGGTGAGCGCCTTGGCGATCGCCTTCAAGGCCATGCCCTTCTTGGCCAGGGTGTGCAGCTTCTGCACCTCGTCCGGCCGCCAGGGCTGGCGATGACGTTCGAACCGTTCGGCCATGATCTTCTTCCTTAAACCGGCGAGGTGAAGCGCAACGAACGGCCTTCCTCGGCGCTGCGCCGCGCGCATTCGATGATCGCAAGGCCGGTGACCGCGTCGGCAGGGTCAACCGGCGGCAACGCACCGTCGAGGATCGCGTGAGCGACCTTGGCATAATAAGCCGGCCAGTCGCCCCGTTCGGTCGGCACCGTGTGGCGCCCGATCGCGTCGGTCAACACGCCATAGTCGCCGGGCGCGTCGAAGCCATAGTCCGCGTCGAGCGGGCTGCCGCCCGCGCGCAGCAAAGCTTCCTGGGGATCGATGCCGTTCTTGACGAAGCTGCCGGCAAGACCGTGCAGCGCGAAGCGCGGACGCGGCTCGGCAATCAGGGTCGAGGCCGAGAGGATCACGCGGCGTGCGCCATAATGGAGCGTCAGCTCGAAATAATCGTCGACCAACGTGTCGGTGCGCTGATGCGCAACGTCGCCCGTGACCGTGTCCGGCACGCCGAACAATTGGAGCGCCTGGTCGATCAGGTGCGGCCCCAGGTCCGCCAGCACGCCATTGCCTTCATTGGGTATCTCGCGCCAGCCGTCGCGTATCTCGGCGCGGAACCGATCCCAGCGAAATTCGGCGTGCATGACTTCGCCGAGCCGGCCTTCGCGCACCAGCCGGGCGGCGGTCAGAAAGTCGCCGTCCCAGCGGCGATTGTGGAAGACGCTGAGCATCCGCCCTTGTTCCCGCGCGAGCGCGATCAGGTCCGAGCCTTCGCCTGCTTCGGCCACGAACGGCTTGTCGACCACCACATGCTTGCCCGCGAGCAGGGCTTCGCGCGTGAGCGGAGCGTGCGTCTTGTTGGGGGTGGCGATCACCACCAGGTCGATATCGTCGGCCGCGATCGTCGCCGCCGCGTCCGTCGACACGACCGCGTCCGGGAAATCACGCGCGACCTGCTCGTGGCGCGAACTCACCACGCGCGCGATCCGCATGCGGGGTTCGACCGCGATCAGGGGTGCATGGAAACAGCGCCCCGCCAAGCCATAGCCGAACAATGCGACGTTGATCGTCATCAGCCCTCCCCTTCCCCGCTTATGTCGTGCGGTGGACATTCGTTGGTAGCGCTATATTGGCGGCACCCGTCAAGCAGGAGAGTGTGATGGCCTTCCCCGCCCCCTATGTGGCTGAACCCTTACGATATGACGGACGGATGAGCTACCGCCGCAGTGGTCGTAGCGGGCTCGACCTGCCCGCCATTTCGCTCGGCTTGTGGCAGAATTTCGGGGGCGCGGACGTGTTCGAGGTCGGCCGCGCGATGCTGCGCCGCGCCTTCGACCGCGGCGTGACGCATTTCGATCTCGCCAACAATTATGGTCCTCCCTACGGATCGGCCGAGGAGAATTTCGGCCGCGTACTGGCGACCGACTTCGCCCGCCATCGAGACGAACTGATCATCTCGACCAAGGCGGGCTGGGACATGTGGCCGGGTCCCTATGGCGATGTCGGCAGCAGCAAGAAATATCTGGTCGCCAGCCTCGACCAGAGCCTCCAGCGGATGGGGGTCGACTATGTCGACATCTTCTATTCGCACCGCGTCGATCCCAAGACCCCGCTCGAGGAGACGATGGGCGCACTCGCGCAGATCCATGCGCAGGGCAAAGCACTGTACGTCGGCATTTCGAGCTATGAGGCCGGCCTGACGCGCAAGGCAGCGGCGATCCTCGCCGAATACAAGGTGCCGCTTTTGATCCACCAGCCGAGCTATTCGATGCTCAACCGCTGGATCGAGAGGGAATTGCTTGGCACTCTGGACGGGCTCGGCACCGGCTGCATCGCCTTCTCGCCGATCGCGCAGGGCTTGCTAAGCGACCGTTACCTGAACGGCGTCCCCGCCGACGCCCGCGCGGCCAAAGGCGGATCGTTCAAGCAGGATCTGATCAAGCCCGGGACGATCGAACGCATCCGCGCGCTCAACGAGGTCGCCAGGAAGCGCGGCCAGAGCCTGGCGCAGATGGCGATCGCCTGGGTGCTGCGCGACCCCCGTGTCACCTCCGCCTTGATCGGCGCGCGTACGGTCGAGCAACTCGACAATTCGCTCGATGCGGTCAAAAACCTCGCCTTCACCGCCGAAGAACTGGCCGAGATCGACCGCCACGCGCAGGACAGCGGGATCAACATCTGGGGCTCGTCGAGCGAGATCAAATCCGTGCCGGAGGGGGCGAAGGGGTAACGCCGAGCGTCGCCCCGGCGGAGGCCGGGGCCGCTGGAGATTGGGGGATGCCCTTCCCTCCAGCGGCCCCGGCCTCCGCCGGGCGACGTTATGATCAAACCAAATCTATTTCCTCAATCCCGATCGGTCGGCGCACCCAGCGGGAACATGTGCCGATAGGGCCGCGCCTCGTCGAGCGCGCGGGCATAGCTTGGACGTTCGAGCAACCGCTGCCGATAAGCGTGCAGCGCCGCGAAATGCTTCGGGATCGGGTGGGTCCAATCGGCATAGAGCAAAGCCGGCGCGGCCGCGCAGTCGGCGAGGCTGAAGTCGCCCGCCACCCAGGTCCGGTCGGCCATGCGCCCGTCGAGCAGGCCATAAGCGGTTTCCAAGGCCGCCCGCCACTTCGCGCCGCCTTCGCGATCGTCGGGCTCGCGGCCAATCGCCTGATAGACGATCCGTTGCTGGGGGTAGCTGACATAATTGTCGAAGAAGCGGTCCCACATGCGCACCTCGACCGCCGCCATCGCATCCGCGGGTATAAGCCGGGGCGTGTCCGGAAAACGTGCATCGAGATAGTCGATGATGCTCGTGGCTTCGAAGATCAGAGCATCGCCATCGACCAGCACGGGGAAGCGGCCGACCGGCCAGCGCGCCGCGAATTCGCTCGCGACCAGGCCGCTGCCGTCGAGCATGCGCGTCTCGAAGGCGACGCCTTTTTCGTAAAAGCCCGTCTTCGCCTTTTGCACGTAGGACGAAAGCGGGTGGAGATAGAGGGCGAGCGTCATGGCGTCCCCCCTATCGACCGAGCACGACATGCGTCGCGAGTTCCGTCGTCGCACTTTCGGTGACGCTGAAGCCCAGCGCAGGCAGATCGATCCCGGCGAACATCGCCTCGCCCCGCCCGAGCAGGACCGGCGAGATGGCAAAATGAAGTTCGTCGATCAGCCCTGCCTGCAGATATTGCCTTACGGTCGAGACGCCGCCGCCGATCTTGACGTCGCGATCGCCCGCCGCGGCCTTGGCCCGATCCAGTGCGGACTCGATCCCATCAGTCACGAAGTAGAAGGTGGTGCCGCCCTCCATCACGATCGGATCGCGTGGGAAGTGGGTCAGGATGAAGGTCGGCGCATGGTAAGGCGGATTGTGGCCCCACCAGCCCTTCCAGCTGTCGTCGGGCCATTCGCCGCGCACCGGTCCGAACATGTTGCGGCCGAGGATGAAGGCGCCGAAATTGTCCATCGAGCGGTGGGCATAATCCTCGTCGACGCCGTCCGAACCGCCCTCCTGGCCGAACATCGTCTTGAACGTCTTGGTACCGAAGAACCAGCGATGCAGCTCCCGGCCACCCTTGCCGAGCGGGTCCTGCAAGCTTTGCTCAGGGCCCGCGCCATAGCCGTCGAGCGAAAGCGAAAAACCGGCGACACGAACCTTGCTCATCACAGCCTCCAAAACCGTATCAATTTTGCAACCAGTTGCGCAGTATCGAAACCAGTTTTATATTGCAAGCGGTAATGACAGACATTCGATCCGGCTGCCCGATCAACCTGACGCTCGAAGTGGTCGGCGATCGCTGGAGCCTGATCCTGATCCGCGACATCATGTTCGGCAACCGGCGTCATTTCCGCGAATTGCTTGCCCAGTCGAACGAGAAGATCGCGACGAACATCCTGGCCGATCGCCTCAAGCGACTCGTCGCGCACGGCATCCTCTCCAAGCGGGACGATCCGACGCACAAGCAGAAGGCCGTCTACAGCCTGACCGAAAAGGGCATCGAGCTGCTGCCCTTGCTGGTGCAGATGGGCACCTGGGGCCGGCGCTATCTGCCGACCACCCCCGAACTGGCGATCCGGCAGGAGCTGATGGAACAAGGCGGGCCGGCCTTGCTGGAGGATTTCATGGCGGAGCTGCGCCATCTCCATCTCGGCACGCCACTGCCGGAAGGGCATGAGAGCGTGCTGAAGCGGCTGCGGGCGGCGTTCGAGCGCGTGGTGGGCGAACAAGCCAAGCAAAGCTGAGTGTCACCCTGGGCTTGTCCCGGGGTCCACTCCTCCGAACCGGAATCCCCGGCGGCGCTATGGATGCCGGAACAAGTCCGGCATGACGATGTCAGGCGGTAACGTGCGCCAGGCGCCGGTAGCGCCAATTCACCAGATGCGCCGCGGCGATGCACAGGCTGCCCAGAACGGTCACCGGGGTTTCGAGCGGAGTCGCTTCCCAATGCGTCGCGCCGAGCGTGAGCAGCAGCAGACCCGTCGTGCCCGCGAACAAAGGGGCGGCGACGCGATGACGGCGGTAGCCCGCGAACAGGGCGCCGCCCGTCGCCGGAATGGCCAGCCCAAGCGCGATCGCATGGAAATGTTCGGGGATCGGCAGCACCGCCGGGATGACCGGGATGACCGCGATCAGCAAGGGCAAGGCAAGGCAATGGACCAGGCAGGCGATCGTCGCCCCCACTGCGACTCCTTCGATCAGGTCGTCCTTGCGTGCCATGATGTGCGCCATTTGGGCGCTCGGCTCGAAAATGGCAATGATATATTGTCACACAATCGTTACGATGGCGTTCAGACGTGTCCGTGTTAGGCTGACCCGAAATGGCAACGCCCGAGTCTCGACCGCCGGTCTACCGGCATCGGCTGCCGACGCGGCTGTGGCACTGGCTGAACGCGCTCACGATCTTCATCCTGCTGATGAGCGGGCTGATGATCTTCAACGCGCATCCGCATCTTTATTGGGGGCGCTATGGCGCCAATTTCGACGCGAGCTGGCTCGGCATCGGCCCGACGCCGCAGGGCGGCGGCGAGCTGCGCATCTATCAGACGCATATCCCGACCACCGGCGTGCTCGGCCACTGGAAGGACCAGCAGGGCCATGTCCAGACCCGCGCCTTTCCCTATTGGGCGACGATCCCCGCGCATTACAGCCTGGCCGGTGCGCGGCGCTGGCATTTCCTGTTTGCCTGGGTGCTGATCCTGGGCGGCACGGCCTATTTCGTGACCAGCCTGGTCAACCGCCATTTCGCACGCGACATCGCGCCGACCCGCGAGGAATTGAAGCCGCGCCATTTATGGGCCGACATCAAGGATCATGCGCGGCTGCGCCTCCCGACGGGCGACGCAGCCGGCCGCTACAATCCGCTGCAGAAACTGGCCTATATTTCGGTGATCTTCGTCCTGATCCCGCTGATGATCCTGACCGGCCTCACCATGTCGCCGTCCTTCAACGCCACCTTCCCGCAGCTTTTGACCTTGTTCGGTGGCCGCCAGTCGGCACGCTCGATCCATTTCATCTGCGCGGTGGCCTTGCTGGCCTTCATCGTCATCCATCTGCTGATGGTGCTGCTCGCCGGCCCGATCAATGAGATCCGGTCGATGATCACCGGCTGGTTCCGCATCCCGCCGGAGAAGCAGCGCCATGGCTGACGCTTTCTCCCGCCGCACGGCGCTCACGGTAGGCGGCGGGCTGCTGCTCGGCGGCTGCGACAAGGTCGCCTCCACGCGTCCCGCGCAACGTGCCTTCCTTGGCGCGGAATCGCTCACCTATCGCGTCAACCGCCTGATCACGCCGCGCGACGCGCTCGCGCCCGAATTCACCGGCGCGGACGTGTCCCCCATCTTCCGCTCGAACGGCACGTCGCGCCCCGGCTCGCCCGATTACGCGCAATTGCTTGGCAACAATTTTGCGGATTGGCGGCTGCATGTCGGCGGGCTGGTGCACCGCCCGCTCGCCATCTCGCTCAACCAATTGAAGGCGCTGCCGCAGCGCACGCAGATCACGCGCCACGATTGCGTGGAGGGCTGGAGCGCGATCGGGCGCTGGACCGGCCCGGTGCTGGCTCCGATCCTGCAATTTGCCGGCCTGAGCGATGCGGCGCGCTACATCGTCTTCCATTGCTATGACGATTTCGGCGGCACCTCTTATTATGAGAGCATCGATCTGGTCGATGCCTTCCACCCGCAAACGATCCTCGCCTGGGCCTTGAACGGCCAGGCCCTTCCCGTACAGAATGGCGCGCCGCTCAGGCTGCGGGTCGAGCGGCAGCTCGGCTACAAGCAGGCCAAATATCTGCGCGGCATCGAAGCGGTCGCCAGCCTCGACCAGGTCGGCGGCGGCAAAGGGGGCTATTGGGAGGATGTCGCGGATTATGCCTGGTTTGCGGGGATTTAGGACCGGTCTGCTCGCTCTTTCCCTGCTCGGCTGCACCGCCCAGGCAGTTCCACCCCTTCCCGTCCATGTCGGCGGCCGTGCCATCCGCAATGCAGATGGCAGCCTGACCTTCGGCTGGCCGGCGGTCTATATCGAGGGCCGCTTTCGCGGCACCGGCGTCTCGGTCGCCGTCGAGACCCAAACCGACCGGTTGCGGTTGCTGATCGATGGCGTGCAGCGAGGCATGTTGGAGCCCGGCTCGACCAGCCTCACCGTGTCGGGCCTGCCCTCGGGCAATCATCTCATCCGACTCGAGAAATTGAGCGAAAGCCAGGCGGGCGGCACGCGCTTCATCGGTTTCTACCCGTCCGACAGCAGCAAGCCGCTTCCCGCGCCTCCCGAATCCAGGCTGGAGATCGAATATATCGGCGACAGTCACAGCGTCGGCTATGGCGACCTGTCGACCAGCCGCGACTGCACCGGCCAGCAGGTCCACGATACGACGGATAGCCAACAGGCCTTCGGACCATTGTTGGCCCGCCGCTTTGGCGCGGATTATCGCGTCATTGCTTATTCGGGCCGCGGCATCGTGCGGAATTATAATGGCGGCCCGGGAGAGAGCTTGCCGTCCCTCTATCCGCGGATGAAGCCTGACGACGGTACCGACCTGGAACGCGAGCCCGGAAGCTGGCACCCGCAGCTGATCGTGATCAACCTTGGCACCAACGATTTCTCCACCCCGGTTCACCCCGGTGAGGCATGGCCGAACGATTCGGCGCTGCGGGCGGACTATCGCGACAAATATGCCGCCTTCGCGCGCATGCTGATGGCGAAGCAGCCGCAGGCGCATCTGGTGCTGATGGGAGGCGATAACTTCCAGGCTGAGGTCGAGCACATTGCCACGGCGCTCAACGGGGAGCGACCCGGGCGCGCCCTGACGCTCCCGGCCGGGCCGATGGAGCATACGGGCTGCCATTACCACCCGTCGCTCAAGGACCAGAAGATGATGGCGGACGGCCTGCAATCATTGCTCGAGCGGCACCCGGAGATCTGGGCCCGGGGCGAAATAGCAAAGGCCGCTCGCATCGATCGGCGATAGGCCGAACTGGACCGCTTCTCCCCCTTCCGATAGGCCTTGCGCCAAAGCAGCCGCCCGAGCTGCGCCATATGGGAGAATGAAATGGATCAGCGCCGCGTTGGATTTGCCGCCTTGCTTCTCGCGATAAGCGGCAGCACGCCGGGCTGGTCTGCCACCCTGGCCGCCGGAGACCTGCGGCCGGCGCAAAGCCTCGACGGCAGCTGGCATTATTCGGTCGACCCTTATCGCGACGGCGAGGCCGGCTTCCACGGCGCGGAGCCCGGGCCATCGAGCCGCCGCTATGCCGACCTCGACGTCGAAGCGGCGATGAAGGCCAATCCGACCGCGCTCTACGAATATGACATGGACCAGTCGCCGACCGCGACTTTGCCCTCATCCTGGCTGACCCATGCGCCCGAAATGCGTTATTATCAGGGACTGGTCTGGTATGAGCGCAAGTTCACCGCCCAGCCCAAGCCCGGCATGCGCCAGTTCCTGCGCTTCGGCGCGGTCAATTATCGCGCGACCGTGTGGCTCAACGGCAAGAAGGTGGGCGCGCACGAAGGCGGCTTCACGCCCTTCGCGATCGAGGTGACGGGCGCGATCAGGCCTGGCGAGAACCGGATCGTCGTCGCCGCAGATTCGCAATCGAGCGCGACCAGCGTCCCGCCCGCGGTGACCGACTGGGAGAATTATGGCGGAATCACGCGCAGCGTGCGCCTGATCGAGCTGCCCCAGACCTTCGTCGACCAGGCCTGGGTGCGACTGACCCCTGACGGTCGGGTCGCGGTCGATGCGAAGCTTGACGGCGCCAGCACGGCGAACCAGCCGATCACGCTACGCATCCCTGCGCTCAAATTGTCGCTGTCAGGCAAGACCGGGCCGGACGGCAGTTGGTCGACCACGGCCCCGGCCCCGCGCGGCCTGCAGCATTGGTCGCCCGAGACTCCCAAGCTCTACGATGTCACGGTCAGCAGCGGTGCCGACACGCTCACCGACCAGGTCGGCTTCCGCACCATCGCGGTCAAGGGCAGCAAGATCCTGCTCAACGGCAAGCCGATCTACCTGCGCGGCATCAGCGTGCATGAGGAAGAGATTGGCGCGAACCCGGCGCGCAACATCACGCCCGAGGCGGCACATGAGCTGCTGAGCCTGGTGAAGGAAGGGCTGCACGGCAATTATGTCCGCCTGGCCCATTATCCCCATTCGGAGGTGATGACGCGCGAGGCTGACCGGATCGGCCTGCTCGTGTGGAGCGAGATCCCGATCTATTGGCGGGTCGCCTTCGACGACCCGCAGGTGCTCGCCAAGGCCCGCAATATGCTGGCGGAAGAGATCGAGCGCGACCGCAACCGGGCCTCGATCATCATCTGGTCGATCGCCAACGAAACGCCGGTCAGCGATGCGCGCAACGCCTTCCTGTTTACGCTCGCCGACGATGCGCACCGGCTCGATCCCAGCCGCCTGGTCTCCGCCGCTTTGCTCAATGGGCGCACGATGGTCCACGGCCATGCCGAGATGGTGATGGACGACCCGCTCGTCAGCCATGTCGATGTGCTCGCGATCAACACCTATAATGGCTGGTATACCGACGATAAGCTCGCCGACGTGCCGCGCATCACCTGGCGTGTGCCCGCCGACAAGCCCTTGCTCTTCTCGGAACTCGGCGCCGACGCCAAGGCCGGTTTCCACGATCCGCAGACCATGCGGAAGGAATCGGAGGAATATCAGGCGGAATATTTCCGCCAGACGCTCAAGATGGCGGACAAGGTTCCAACGCTCGTCGGCATGAGCCCCTGGGTGCTCAAGGATTTCCGCGCGCCGCGCCGCCAGCATCCGGTGTTCGAGGCGGGCTGGAACCGGAAGGGCATGATCTCCGAAACGGGCGAGCGCAAGCAGGCCTTCGCGGTGCTGGCGGACTATTATGCGCGCAAGGCGGCGGAGGCCCCATCGGCAAAATGAGCGGCACCCACATTTCGCCTTTCTTCCGCCGGTGAGGCGAATATGGAAGGCTCCTAGAGAAAATCATGCGGTCTCCGCTGCTTGCGGCGATCGACTCTGGTTGGGAGGATCAAGCGCGGTGAGGTTCGTCATCATGGCCGCGGCGGCGGCTTGCCTATGCGCCCCGGCAAATGCCGCGCCGCGCGGCATCATCAACCGGATCGCCGGCGGGTCGGTAAGCTTCGGCACGACCAAGGACGGCCGCACCGCCCGCCTCTACACGCTCACCAACAAGAACGGCATGCGCGTCAGGTTCACCGATTATGGCGGCCTGATCACCGAGATCAGTGTGCCCGACCGCATGGGCAAGTTCGAGAATGTCGAACTGGGTTTCGCCAATGTCGCACAATATGAGGCGCGCAATGGCGGCTATGGCTTCGGATCGCCGATCGGGCGCTTTGCCAACCGGATCGGCAATGCCCGCTTCACGCTTGACGGCCAGACCTACACGTTCAAACCCAATGCCGGACCGAACCTGCTGCATGGCGGCCCTCCCGGCTACAATATGCGCTATTGGAGCGTGTCGATGCGGCCGCTCGGCATCAAGCATGGCGCGGTGCTGACGCTCGTCAGCCCGGACGGCGACCAGGGCTTCCCCGGCAAGCTCGTCGTCAAGATGCGCTACACGCTGACCGAGCATGATGAGCTCAGGATCGATTATCGCGCGACCACGACCAAGCCGACCGTGCTCAACCTCACCAACCACAGCTATTTCAATCTCGCCGGCGAGGGGAATGGCGACGTGCGCGGGCAATTGATCATGATCCGCGCGAACAGCATTGCGGAGACCGATCGCTCGGCCTTGCCCACAGGCAAGATCGTCGAAGTGTCAGGCCCCTATGATCTGCGCGACCCGCATATGATCGGCGATGGCATCGATGCGCTGCGGGCGATGGGCCAGGGCGGCTATGACACGCCCTATGTACTGGCCGACGCGCCACGCAAGAAGCCGGTCCTCGCCGCGCGCGTGACCGACCCCAGATCAGGCCGGATGATGGAGGTCTATACGACCGAGCCGGGTCTCCAATTCTTCACCGCCAATCATCTGCGCGGCTTCGACAAGGGCCCGAGCGGCAAGCCCTATATCCAATATGGCGCGGTCGCGCTCGAGACCCAGCATCTGCCCGACAGCCCCAATCATCCCGAATGGCCGACCACGGTGCTGCGGCCGGGGCAGGTGTTCCGATCGACCACGATCTACAAGTTCGTGACCCCGGTCGACCGGATCCACAATTAGGCGCCTGGGACACGGCCGATAGAGACCCGACATGATGCTGTGGTCGTGGATCGGCTTGGCCGTCGGGCTCTTCTGCCTCGCACGTGGCGGACTCGATCTCCGCGAGCGTCGCTATGTTTGGGGCGGGCTTGGCGTCATTGCTGGACTATCCCTCCTGCTGGTGCCGATCCCGACCCATGCCGTTAAGTTCGACCTGCCTGCCGTTTTCGCTCGCTAGCTGTCAAAATCCATAATCGCCACTGAAGAGGAGCGGCTTTCCTCAGTTTAAAGCGGCATCAGCCTTGGCAGGTGCCGCAGCAGGTCGCGCGCGAGAAAACCGATCGGTCCCACCTCTTCGGCCGCCGCACGTCCCGCGGCGCCATGCAGCCAGACGCCCCAGCCGGCCGCGACCAAAGGCGGCGCTCCCCGCGCGAGCAGTCCTGCGATGATACCGCTCAGCACATCGCCCGATCCGCCGGTGGCAAGGCCCGGCGTGTCACTGTCGTGGACCAGCGCTTCGCCGTGGGGCGTCGCAATGATCGTGCGGGCATGTTTGAGCACAACCACTGCGCCGAACCGGGCCGACGCGTCACGCGCGGCTTTTTCCGGGTTTGCCGCAATCGTCTCTTCGGACTGGTCGGTGAGATCAGCCAGTTCGCCATGATGCGGGGTCAGCACAGCCCTTCCGCCATGCGCACGAATCAGCCCCTCCAGTCCGCCGGCACAGGCAAGCGGGGCCGCATCGAGCAGGATCGACAGGCCCGTGCGTGGCCGATCGATCACGCGGCGCGTGAGCGCCTCCACGCCTGATCGACCACCCATGCCGGGACCGAACAGCAAAACCTCGCATGTCTCGAGCTGCTCGGCGATGGCCGGTGCGGCGGCAGGGCCGATCTCGCCATCCTCCCCTTCGGGCAAGGCGATCACCCCGCACTCGGGCATGGCGATGCCGATCGGGATGGCGGAGGCGTCGATCGTACCGATCCGCACCTTGCCCGCGCCGACGCGCAATGCCGCTTGGGCGGTGAGTTGGAGCGCGCCGGGCACCTTGCGACTGCCTCCCACCGCGAACATTCTGCCCCGACTGTTCTTGTCGGCGCCGCCGTCGATCGAAGGCAGTGGATTGGCCTTGCGCCAGGCGAAGTCGATCGGTGTCATCCGCGCGCCGCCATCACCGGATCGGGTTCGTCGGTCCGCGCCTCGCCCTCCTGCGCAAGCGGGGTCTCGTCATTGTAGCGGATGAGCGCGAGCCCGCCCGAAGCGCCCAGGCCGGGATCGAAGCGATATTCGGTCAGGCTGCAATTGCCGACGCGCGCCTCGGCATCGATCTTCAATATCTCCGCCTCGTCGAGATGTTCGATGATGTAGCGCAGGCACAGCACCACCACCTGATGGCAGACGATCATCACGCGCCGGCCCGCATAATGAAGCGAGACCGTGTCGAGCACCGAACGCAGCCGCAGGATCACGTCGCACCAGCTCTCGCCGCCCGGCGGCCGATGGTAGAATTTTCCCAGCAGACGGCGATATTCGGCCTGGTCGGGGAAGGTCTGTGCGATTCCAGTGGCGGTGAGCCCGTCGAGAATGCCGAACTCCTTTTCGCGCAACCGTTCGTCGGCGCAGATGGGCTCGTCGCCCGCCGCGCCGCCCGCCGCGCGGAACAGCTGCGCTGTCTGGAACGCGCGACGATAAGGCGAGCAGAGCAGGGCGTCCGGCCGTTCCGTCTCCGGCTGGCGTGAGAACCAATCGCCAAGCGCACAAGCCTGACGCTGCCCAAGCGGACTCAAGGGCACGTCCATGTCGCGCCCATCGAGCGCGATGCGGTGAAGCGCGTCGCGCAAGGCGGCATCGCGCGCGACATTGCCTGCGCTTTGCCCGTGCCGCACCAGCCATAGGCGCTCGGGCCATCGACCTGCCATCCAGACCTCTCCGCTTTGCCCAACACCGCGACCGCCGTCCCGGTTTCCTGCGGACACGATCGGGCTGCCCCGCGTTGGGCAGGCGAAGGAGACATAAGCATGGCGAGCCAGCCCCCAACGCCCGAAATTCCCAGCGACGTGCCGGTCGACGATCCGATCCCGACGCCGACCGATCCGGTGCCACCGGGCCCTTCCGATCCGGTGACCAACCAGACGCCCGCACCCGCGGGCGATCCCCTGATCGAAGGGCCCTGATTTACCGCTTCTAAACTGCGCTTGTGCCACAGGCGGCGGGATGATCCCGCTCCGATACATCTTCCGCAGCCGCTGGGCGGCCCTGGCCTGGGCGGCGGGCATTTGCTGGAGCGCGGCGCAATTTGCCGGCGGCGACAAGAGCAGGCTGGCGGTCGACGCGGCCAACAGCGCCGACGGCAATATGGCGCAACAGAGCGCGCTTCTCGCGGAAATTCAGTGACGTCTGCGACGAACCGACTACAATTGTAATTGAAGGTTCAGATTCGGCCTGCCATCAGGATGCTCGACGTTGCCTGAGGGGGTAATGCCGATGCTTCCGACCAGCCGTTCCCTGCTCCATCGCACCGCCTCCGTGATCGGCTGGTGGGCGTCTTCGGACTGGCAAGCGGGTGAGCCCGCGCCCTTGCCGCCCACGCTCGAGGCGCTGGCCGAAACCGCGGTCGCAGGCGGCTATAGCGCGGCGATCGGGCTCGGATTCAGCCTGCCGATCAAGTCCCCCTCCACCCTCGCCTGCGGCCAGGCCAATCTCGAAACGAGCACTCCGGCCGACGAGGACAGCCTGTTCCGGATCGGCGCCTGCACGCGCCAAATGACCGCCGCCGCGATCCTGTTGCTGGCGGAGCAGAGCAGGCTGCGCCTGGCCGATCGGCTCGATGCCTTCGTGCCGGGCGAAGCGGGCGCGGACCAGTTCACGATCGGCGACCTGCTGCTCGGTGACAACGAGGCCTATACGCTGCTGGGCCACATCGTCGAGCGGGTCACGGGGCAGATCTTCGCCGATTTCGTGACGGATACGCTGCTGCTGCCGGCAGGCATGACCGCGAGCCGCTTCGCGCACCCCAGCCTGATCATGCCGCACCGCGCCGCCGGTTACCGACTGGCGGCGGAGCGGGTGCACGATTTTCGCCATGCCGGGCCCGGCCATGTCACACCTGCGGCGGACGGGCTTTATGCGAGCGCGGGCGACCTTCTGCTCTGGAACCGCGCGCTCTACAGCGGCCGCATGCTGGCACGCGACACGATCGAGCTGATGGTCGGCGCGCATGCCGAAGCCAGTCCCTGCCCGATCCTTTCGCCGTTTCTCGATCGCCACCGGCGCGGTTTTGGGATCGAGCTTGGCCGATTGTTCGGCCGCCGCGCCTTCTGGCAGCGCGGACAAGCGCCCGGTTTCGACGCCTGGCTGTTCCATTTTCCCGACGACCGGGCCGATCTGGTCCTGCTCGCCAACACCGAACAGGGGGCGACGACAGTGCTGGAGCCGATATTGCGCGCCATCCTCCGCGTGTAATCCCTGGCGCGGCCTCGACTATTTGAACACGGTTTAGCGTTCGAACAGCAGCATCTGCAGCCAGGGGCCGGCCAATATCTTTTCGCGGGTCGTGGGGACGACGCCATCCCGGTCGTGGATATGCATCAGGCGGAAGCCCGCCGCGGTGACCTCGTCGAGAAAGGCGCCCGGATCGCTATAACCGTCGCGGGTGAATTCGACGATGATGTGGCGCAGATTGGGGCCGGCGATCATGCCGGCCATGCCCCGCCAGATTGCGTGCTCCATGCCCTCGGTGTCGATCTTGACGAGGGTCGCGTCCAAGGCACCGGGAATCATGTCGAGCCGGCGGGTGCGCGCCGCGACCGCCCTGCGGCCGTCGAGCGGCGCGTTCGCGACATGCGCGCCGCCCTCCAGATTTTCGGGAACGATGATGTCGACCGCGCGGCCTTCTTCGTCGCCGAGCGGCTCCTGATAGACGGTCGTTCGCTCGACCAATCCGTTGATGAGCAGGCTGTATTTCAGGCGGCGGACCGAGGCGGCGACCGGCTCGAACGACAAGACCCGCCCCGTCTCGCCCACCATCAGCCCCATCAGCATGGTGAAATAGCCGAGGTTGGCGCCGGCATCGATCGCGGTCATGCCCAGCCCGAGGCGATCGATGATCGCCTCGGTCGTGCGCGGCTCCCAATAGCCGTCCATGATGATGTGGGGAGAAATGCCGCGATCGTCGGGATCGCAATAGAATTTATAGGGGCCGAGGATCCGGCACAGCACCATCCCGTCGCCCATCGGCACGCCCATGGCGTGGCGCACCAGATATTTGCTGCGAATGCGCTGGTGGGTCTTGGGAAAATGCCGGAGCCACGACGTCTTGTGACCGAACAAGGTCCGCAAGTTCATGCGCAGCATCAGACAAGCCGACTCTGCCGGACCGCCGCCTCGATGAAGCTCGCGAACAAGGGATGCGGATCGAACGGCTTGGACTTGAGCTCCGGGTGGAACTGCACGCCGATGAACCAGGGATGGTCCGGCCGCTCCACGATCTCGGGCAATTCGCCGTCGGGCGACATGCCGGAGAAGACGAGCCCGCCTTTTTCCAGTGCCGACCGGTAATGGACATTGACCTCGTAGCGATGCCGGTGCCGTTCCGAAATGTCGTTCGAGCCATAGATGGCGGCGACATGGCTGTTGCCGGTCAGCTTCGCCTCATAGGCGCCGAGCCGCATCGTGCCGCCCAGATCGCCGCCTTCGGAGCGCTTCTGCAGCCCTTCGGGGCTCATCCATTCGGTGATCATCCCGACCACGGGTTCGTCGGTAGGCCCAAACTCGGTGGTCGACGCCTTTTCGATTCCCGCCGTGTTCCGGGCCCCCTCGATGCAGGCCATCTGCATGCCGAGGCAGATGCCGAAATAGGGCACCTTGCGTTCGCGCGCGAAGGTGACGCTGGCGATCTTGCCCTCGCTGCCGCGCTCGCCGAAACCGCCGGGCACCAGGATCGCGTTCATCGGCTCGAGCCGCGCCGCAATCTCGCTTTCGTCCTGTTCGAACAATTCGGCGTCGAGCCAGCGTATATTGACCTTGACCCGATTGGCGATGCCGCCGTGGACCAAAGCCTCGTGCAGGCTCTTATAGGCATCGGGCAGGCCGACATATTTGCCGACCACGCCGACCGTGACCTCGCCCTCGGGATTTTCGAGCGCATCGACGATGTCGTGCCAGCGGCGCAGATCGGGCGCCGGGCCCGGCTCCAGACCGAAGGAGCGCAGCACCGCCTCGTCGAGGCCGGCCGCGCTATACTGGATCGGCACCGCATAGATGCTCGACGCATCGAGCGCGGGGATGACCGCGCTTTTGGGTACGTTGCAGAACAAGGCGATCTTGGCGCGCTCGCTCTCGGGCAAGTCGCGCTCGCAACGGCAGACCAGAACGTCGGGCTGGATGCCGAGGCTGGTGAGGTCGCGCACGCTGTGCTGGGTTGGCTTGGTCTTCAGCTCGCCGGCCGCCGCGATGTAGGGCACCAAAGTCACATGAACGAAGCAGGTCTGGTCGCG
>Ga0207698_10000982_pt1 | contig 16584 bp, 13 predicted proteins | sample KBSCornC22_FD_184298 | JGI IMG/M metagenome (GOLD analysis project Ga0207698, IMG submission 184298) | Corn rhizosphere microbial communities from Kellogg Biological Station, Michigan, USA - KBS Corn C2-2 (SPAdes) (version 2) | ecosystem: Host-associated > Plants > Roots > Rhizosphere > Soil ...
ATCTCTCGCGAGCGTGGTGCGCGATCTCGAGGAGGCTAACCGTCGCCTGCGCGAACTCTCGCTCGTCGACAGACTGACCGGCGCGGCCAACCGGCGCGCGTTCGATCTCCACCTGCGCGAAACCTGGAAACGCGCCGCGGCGGACGGCGCGCAGCTCGCGCTGCTGCTGCTCGATGCGGACTGGTTCAAGCTGCTCAATGACAGCGAAGGTCATCCGCATGGCGACGAATGCCTGCGCGTGCTGGTGCGGATCTGCGCCGAGACGGTCACGCCCGAAGCGATGGGCGCTGATGCGTGCAGCGCCGGTGCCTGCATTGCCGGTACATCGGCGACGCACGACCGCCAGGTCGCGCGTGTCGGCGGCGAGGAGCTGGCCGTGCTGCTGCCGTGCACCGGACTCGCGCAGGCTGCGCGCGTCGCCGAGCTCATACGCGAGCGCATCGCGCACGAGCGACTGTCGCATCGGGGCTCGCCATTGCTGCCCTATGTCACCGTCAGCATCGGCGTAAGCGCTGCACGGCCGCGGACTGACCGCGACGCGACGGCGCTCGTCGCCGCGGCCGATCGCGCGCTGTACGCGGCCAAGCGCGCGGGCCGCAACCGTGTCGAGCAGCGCCGCTGCCGGTGACGGCTCAAGAGTCGGCCACTTTTCCGGTCTCGGACGACATCGATGCGCGCGGCTGAGTCACTGCAATTCCCGCCGAAGCCAGGCGCATCGGCCGATGAGTGCTGGCCGTGACGGCCACGACGATTCGGACATTTCCCAGGCGCCGGCACCGCGGATTCCTGCCGGAGCCGGGCGGGGGGCATGGTATCTTTCCGGCCCTGTCAGGCCCGAGCGGCCCACCGTCAAAGGAACTCCCATGGCACGCGGCATCAACAAAGTCATTCTCGTCGGCAACGTGGGCAAGGACCCGGAAACCCGCTACAGCGCAGGCGGCATGGCCGTCACGACGATCAGCGTGGCCACGTCCGAAGCCTGGAAGGACAAGCAGACCGGCGAGCAGAAAGAAAAGACCGAATGGCATCGCGTCAAGTTCTTCGGCCGCCTCGCCGAGATCGCCGGCGAATACCTCAAGAAGGGCAGCCAGGTCTATGTCGAAGGCTCGCTGCGTACCGAGGAATACGAGAAGGACGGCGTCAAGCGCTACTCGACCGATATCGTCGCGGCTGAAATGCAGATGCTCGGCGGCCGTCCGGGCGGTGGCGACATGGAAGGCGGCGGTTCCCGCGGCGGCAGCAGCTATGAAGGCGGTTCGCGCGGTGGCGGTGGTGGAGGTTACGAAGGTGGTGGTGGCGGTGGTGGCGCGCCACGCGAGCGCGGCCCGGCGCGCGGCCCGCAGTCCGCACCGCAGCGCGGCGCGCCGCAGCCGGTGCAGAACACCGGTTTCGACGACGACGATATTCCGTTCTGAACGCGCGTATCCGTGCGTGATGACGTGATCAACGAAGCCCTCATCATCGAGGGCTTCTTCATTTCAGACGGCATCTGACGCGAGGCAAGACTGTGGCGAGCGGTGCCAGTCGCGCTGCATTGCCGAACGGGCTCGTTCGTGGGTAGGCGCAGTGCGCCGGCGTAAGGGCTGTAACCCAGCGTGCGCATGACGCACGCGTTGTATCGAATAGCTCTGCGGGCGAACCGCAAGCGGGCCGACGGGCCGGTCGCGGGCGAGCCTCAAAACTTTTCTGCTCACGCCGCTTGGCCGCTACCGCGCTCAGCGCTCCAGGCTCTGGCCGAGTTTCTTCAGCAGCGCCGCGAGCCGGGCGCACTCGGCGTCTGTCAGACCCGACAACGCCTGCGCGGCTTCGTCGAAACGGACCGCGATCGCCTTGTCGATGAGCTTTCGTCCGTCGGTCGTCAGCTCCGCCGCGCTGGAACGGCGGTCCTGCGGATCGGCCACGCGTGCGATCAGGCCGTTGCCTTCGAGGCGATCCAGGCACGCGGTCATCGCGCCCGAGGTGATCAGCACCGAGTCGCGCAGTTCGGTCGGTGTGCGCCGGTACGGCCGTCCGCCGCGGCGCAGGGTCGCGAGTACATCAAGGTCGGTGTAGTGCAGGCCCAACGGCTTGAGCGCCGCGTTGGCGCGTGCCTCGAGCCGGCGGCCGATGCTCAGCAGCCGCCCGACCACCGCCATCGGCGCCGCGTCGAGTTCCGGGCGTTCGGCCTGCCACTCCGACAGCAGGCGGTCGATCCTGTCGCTGTTGCTGTCGCTGTCGCCGTTCGGGTTCCCGCTCTTCAGTGCCATGACGTGTCCGGATGATCGATTGCGGAATCTATATTGACATTGAGTATCTTGATGTCAAGATAAATGCGCAGGCGCCAGCGCCGCACCCGGACGCGCCGGCCGATGTCATGGCTGCAGCCGGATTCTCCCTTCCGCCGCGAGGCCGCCGTGAAACGCCTATTTCTCGATTCGAACGACCGCCTGCGCAACGGATGGTGGATCCTGGTCTTCATTGCCCTGATGCTCGCGAGCCGCTTCGTCTACACCCCGGTGAGCCGCGCGCTGCAGGACCTCGGCGCGTCCACGGACTGGTTCGAGCCGCTGCGGTTCGGCTTCCTGCTGCTGGTCACGTGGATCTGCGTGCGCCTGCGCCGCGAACCGCTGTCGAGCATCGGTTTCGTGCTCGACCGGCGCTGGGCACGCGAAATCGCCGTGGGCGCCGTGCTCGGCGTCGCGTCCGCGCTGCTCGCCGCCGCACTGATCTGGGCAGCCGGCGGCGTGCGCTTCGAGCTGGACCCAGCCCGCAGCGTGGCCGTCCTCGCGTACGGCGCGTACCTGTTCCTGTTCGTCGCGCTGTTCGAGGAAACCCTGTTCCGCGGCTTCGTGTTCCAGCGGCTCGTCGCGGGCGCGGGAAAGTGGGTCGCGCTGATCGTGCTGGGCCTCGTTTTCGCGACCAGCCACTGGGGCAATCCGGACATGCACGGCGCGACGCTGGCCTGGGCCACCGTCGAGCTGTTCCTCGGCGCTGTGCTGCTCGGCCTGGCTTATCTGCGCACGCGCAGCCTCGCGCTGCCGATCGGCCTGCACTTCGGCTGGAACTGGGGGCTGGGTCATCTGCTGGGTTTCGGCGTCAGCGGATTCGAGCACGCCGGCTGGTTCCGCCCGCTGCTGCAGGACCGCCCCGAGTGGATGACCGGGGGCCGCTTTGGGCCCGAGGCGAGCGTCTTCGCGGTAATCGTCGACGTGCTGGTGATTGTGGCCTTGTGGAAATGGAAGGGCTCGACGCCTCGGATCGAGGCCCGCGATGCAGCACTTTCGCCGGAAATCCCTCGTGCGCCGGAATCTGTTGCGGCGGCCTCCGGAAAGCCGGCCTGACGCGCGCACGCGTCGCTGCGCAATGGAGCGAGCCATGCGGCGCCCGAACATCTTTCCCGCGCGAATGACGCGATAGACTTGCGACGATGCGGCCGCGCGAGCGTGGCCGGTCATCTCGCATCTCCAGGAGTTCGCGATGCATTCCGTTGCGCCCGACAGTGCTGCCGATCGCATCGCCGGCGGTCTCGTCGGCTTGCTGGTCGGCGACGCGCTCGGTGTTCCCTACGAGTTCCGCGACGCGGGCGATCTGCCGCCGTTCGCGCTGATCGACCTGCAGCCGCCGGATGGCTTCGCGCGTTCGCACGCGCGCGTGCCGCCCGGTACGTGGTCCGACGACGGCGCCCAGGCGCTGTGCCTGCTCGCCTCGTTGCTGCATTGTGGACAGATGGACTTGCGCGATTTCGCCAACCGCCTCGTCAACTGGCGCGACTACGGTTATCTCGCGGTCGACGGCGACGTGTTCGATATCGGCATACAGACGGCGTACGCGATCCAGGCGCTGCGCGATGGCGCGGATCCGACGCAATCCTCGCCGGCGGACGAAGGCCGCAACGGCAACGGTTCGCTCATGCGCGTACTGCCGCTCGCGCTGTGGCATGCGGGCGGCGACGCCGAACTGATGCGCGATGCCGCGCTGCAGTCGCTGCCGACGCACGCGCATCCGCGCTCGCAGGTGGCCTGTGCGTTCTACTGCCTCTGGGCGCGGGCCGAAGCGCGCGGCGAGATGAACAGCTGGACCGCGGCCGAGGAAAGCCTGCGGCGTCATGCGGAGGAGGTCGGATTGCCGGTGCCGGAAATCGACCTCGTGCTCGATCCGCGTCATGCAAAGCACGTCAAAGGCAGCGGCTATGTCGTCGACACTCTGTGGTCCGCGCGCCAGGTGCTCGATCGCGAAACCAGCTACGCCGATACGGTGCGCGCCGCTATCGCGCTCGGCAACGACACCGATACCACCGCGGCCGTGGCCGGCGGCATCGCCGGCATCCGCTTCGGACTGTCAGGAGTTCCGCCGCAGTGGCGCGATGCGCTGCGTGGCCGAGACCTGCTCGATCCGCTGCTCGACGCGCTGCTTGCACGCGTGGCGCCGGACGACTGGTCCGGCGCGGGACGCTGAGCCGCAGCCTCGGCTCAAACCGCCGCGGGGGCTCACTGCAGGCCGTTGCGGAAGATGCGGTCCGGCAGCGGTCCGCTGTTGTTGGTGATGCGCTGCGACAGGTTGCGGCCGCGGCTCGGATCGGAATCGATGAAGAACGTGCCGGCGAACAGCGGACGACCGCGTGCATCGAGATGGAGCTGTCCTGCCGCGTTCGGGCCCAGGTCGCCCAATCCGCTGCCGCCGATGAAGCACAGGCCGCTGTTGCTGGTCAGACAGTTGCCGTAGGTCGAATCGTTGCTCAGGGTCGTCGTGAACGCCTGGGCCAGGAACACGTTCGGGCCGGGACCGCTGTCGCCCGTGGCGATCACGCGCGTGCCGGTGCCGTCGGAGAAGCGCACGCCGGTGAAACGCGCGTTGCCGCTGATGCCGTCCTCCAGCTTTTCGCTTTGCTGGACGCCGGAACCGCTGAAGCGTGCAACCGCAGCGCGGCGGGCCGAGGCGTCATCGGAGTAGGTGGTGCCGACGATGGCGATGTCGTTGTTGCTCGCGACGTCGATGCCGAGGATTTCGTCGGAATGCGCGCTGAGCGTGCCGAAGTAGTACACGCGCTTGCCGTTGCTGACGCCCGTGTAGCCTGCGTTGAGCGTGCAGGTGGGGTTGCAGAAATTCGTATCGAGCGAACCGTCCTTGTTGAGCTGGGCGATCACCGGGCGCGTGCGGGAGATCGCGCTGTCGAGCGCGATGCCGCCGAGCACGATCTTGCCGTCGTTGCGCACGGCCACGGCGTTGGCCTGGTCGATGCGCAGCGACGGGCCGAGGTCGAAGAACACCATGTTCTTGCCATCGCCGCTGAAACTCGTGTCGAGATCGCCGTTGCCGGCGCGCAGCCGCGCTATCGCGAAATCCGTGTCGCCCGGCGAACCGCGTTGGGCCGAACCGGCCACGATGATGTTGTCATCCCCATCCACTGCCACCGCCAGCGCATAGTCGTTGTTGCTCTGGCCGCCGCCGAAATTGACGATGGTGCCGCCGTCGCCGGCGAAGCTCGTGTCGTCGCTGCCGTCGGGGTTGAAGCGCACCACGGCGAAGTCGATGCCGTCGGCCCCGGCGCCCTGGTAGCTGCCGACCACGACAATGCGTCCGCGGCTGTCCACCGTGGCGGCGCTGATCGACTGCAGCGCGGCAGCCTTGACGCGGGATCCGATTGCCGTGGAATTCGCGTTCCAGCGGTCGATGCCGATGCAGACGGGATCGCCGCAGACACCGGACTGGGTCGGCCACGCGTGTATCAGGACCATGTTGCCGCCGGGCTGTGGCAGCAGCGCGATTGCCGTGAAGCTGACCAGGCCGCTGCTGGTCGCGCGGAAAATATCGAGTTGTTCGGCTGCGCCGGCGGCGCTCGCCGCCGCGAGCATCAGGGCGGAGAGGAAACGGGAAACACGCATGGCAGGACTCCGCTGCGGAAAGGTCAGCGGAAAGTACGCAAGCGGGGCGCCAGCCATGACAGAAACCTTTTCCTTACCGTAGCGTCCGTTTGTGAGTGGACGTCCCGTGCGAGGGCGCCTGCACCGGCCTTCTGGTACGCTTTCGGGCTTTCCGGCCGCCTCCTGGCCGGCGGCACACGCCTGTGCTGCCTGTGATCGGACGCGTAAGCGCTTGATCGGCGTAGGCAAGCAGGGGTTCTGTGCCGGACATGCCGACTCGAAAAAACCGCCGCCTGGCGGTATTTTTTCGGGACAACCCACTGGGGACCTTGGAGCGACCGTAGCGCATGAAAACCCTGCTCGTGACTGGTGGCGCCGGCTTCATCGGCGGCAACTTCGTGCTTGATCTGCTGGCCCAGGGCGGGTTCCGCGTGATCAACCTGGACAAGCTGACCTATGCCGGCAATCTCGACACGCTGGCCCCGCTCAAAGGCAACGCAGACCACGTCTTCGTCCAGGGCGACATCGGCGACGTCGCGCTCATCGAATCCCTGCTGGCCGAACACAAACCCGACGCGGTCGTGAACTTCGCCGCCGAGTCGCATGTGGACCGTTCCATCGACGGTCCAGCCGAATTCGTGCAGACCAACGTGGTCGGCACCCTCAACCTGCTCGAACGCTCGCTGGCCTATTGGCGCGGCCTGCCGCTGGAACGCCAGGACGGCTTCCGCTTCCTGCACGTGTCCACCGACGAGGTCTACGGTTCGCTCGGGCCCGTCGGCAGATTCACCGAGGAAACCGCATACGCGCCGAATTCGCCGTATTCGGCGTCCAAGGCCGCGTCCGATCATCTGGTGCGCGCGTTCCACCACACCTACGGCTTTCCGACGCTGACGACGAACTGCTCGAACAACTACGGGCCGTACCAGTTTCCGGAAAAACTCATTCCGCTGATGATCCAGAAGGCGCTCGCGGGCGAAGCGCTGCCCGTCTACGGCGACGGCCGCAACGTGCGCGACTGGCTCTTTGTGCGTGACCACTGCCGCGCGATCCAGCGCGTGCTCGAGGCCGGACGCACCGGCGAGGTCTACAACGTCGGCGGCGATTCCGAGCGCGAAAATATCCATGTGGTAAAAACCATCTGTTCACTGCTGGACCAGCGCCGACCGCTTGCCGACGGCCGCCGCCGCGAAAGCCTGATCACCTACGTCAAGGACCGCCCCGGCCACGACCGCCGCTACGCGATCGATTCGGGCAAGCTGCAGCGCGAACTGGGCTGGGAACCGCAGGAAACCTTCGAAAGCGGCATCGCGCGCACGGTCGACTGGTATCTCGACAACCAGTCGTGGTGCGGCCGCGTGACCGACGGCAGCTACCGGATGGAACGTCTCGGCGGCGTGTAAGTGCCGATCGTCAATGAAGCCGCGCCGCGCGCGGCGCCAAGCAACGCAGGGCATCGAACGTGACCAAGAAAGGCATCATTCTCGCCGGCGGCTCCGGCACGCGGCTCTACCCGCTGACCCAGGTGGTCAGCAAGCAGCTGCTGCCGGTGTACGACAAGCCGATGATTTATTACCCGCTCAGCGTGCTCATGCTCGCCGGCATCCGCGAAGTGCTGGTGATCAACACACCGCACGAGCAGGCGCTGTTCAAGCAGCTGCTCGGCGACGGGTCGCAGTGGGGCATCTCGATCACCTATGCCGCACAGCCGTCGCCCGACGGACTGGCGCAGGCCTACCTGATCGGCGCGGATTTCGTCGGTACGGATCCGTCCTGCCTGATCCTCGGCGACAACATCTTCTATGGCCACGGCTTCACCGACGTGCTGCGCCGCTCTGCTTCGCGCGAACGCGGCGCGACCGTGTTCGGCTACTACGTGCATGATCCGGAACGCTACGGCGTGGCCGAGTTCGACGCCGCAGGCCGCGTCGTCGGCCTCGAGGAAAAGCCCGCCGATCCCAAGTCGAACTACGCCGTCACCGGCCTGTATTTCTACGACGGCCGCGCGGTCGACTACGCGCGCTCGCTCAAGCCGTCGCCGCGCGGCGAACTCGAAATCACCGACCTCAACCGCTGCTATCTCGAGGACGGCTCGCTGATGCTGGAAAAGCTCGGCCGCGGCTATGCCTGGCTCGATACCGGCACGCACGATTCGCTGGTGGAAGCGTCCAACTACATCGAGACGATCGAGAACCGGCAGGGACTCAAGGTCTGCTGTCCCGAGGAAATCGCGTTCCACAATGGCTGGATCGACGTCGCGCAGCTGCGCACGCTGGCCAAGCCGCTGGCGAAGAACGGCTACGGCCGCTATCTGCTGCAAATCGCCGAGCACGGAGTGGTGCCTTGAAGGTCGTCGAAACGAAGCTGCCGGGCTGCGTGGCGATCGAGCCGGACGTGTTCGGCGACGTGCGTGGATTTTTCTACGAAAGCTACAACGCGGATAAATTCAAAGCCGCCGGGCTGGATCTGCGCTTCGTGCAGGCCAACGTGTCGCGCTCCGCGCGCGGCGTGCTGCGCGGCCTGCATTACCAGTGGCCGAATCCGCAGGGCAAGCTCGTCAGCGTGGTCGAAGGCGAAGTGTTCGACGTCGCCGTCGACATCCGCCGCGGCTCACCGACGTTCGGCCAGTGGGCCGGCGTGATGCTGACGGCGGAGAATCATCGCCATTTCTGGGTGCCCGAGGGTTTCGCCCACGGCTTCGTCGTGCTGTCGGAATTCGCGACGTTCGCCTACCAGTGCACGGCGCTCTACGACGCCAAGGCCGATGCGGGCGTGCGCTGGAACGATGCGGCGATCGCGATCGACTGGCCGGTCAGCGCGCCGCTGCTGTCGGGCAAGGACGAGAAGGCGCCGCTGCTGGCGGATATCGCGCCGGAACGGCTGCCGGTCTGGGACGGATAGCCGGCGCGCGGCGCGGAGCAGAGCGCGTGCGCAAGGCCCGAGCTGTCGCCCGGTTGCCCGCGGCCAGCGACTGATTCACGGTTCCCAACGATACAGGTGCCTTTTGAAAATTCTCCTGCTCGGCGCGAACGGCCAGGTCGGCTTCGAACTGCAGCGCAGCCTCGCGCCGCTCGGCGAGATTGTCGCGGCGACGCGCAGCGGCAGCCTGCCGGGCGCGGTCGCGTGTGAAAGTGTCGACCTGTATGACGCCGATGCACTCGACGCACTGTGCACGCGCATTGCACCGCAGCTCATCGTCAACGCCGCGGCACATACCGCGGTCGATCGCGCCGAAGACGAGGAAGCGCTCGCGCTGAGCGCCAACGGCGCGGCACCCGGTGTGCTCGCCCGCTGGGCCGCGCGGCACGGCGCTGGCGTTGTGCACTATTCCACGGACTATGTGTTCGACGGACAGGGCGCGCGGCCGTATCGCGAAGACGATGCGACCGCGCCGATCGGTGCCTATGGCCGCACCAAGCGCGCCGGTGAAGATGAACTTGCCGCCAGCGGCGCGGCCCATCTGAATTTCCGCACGGCCTGGGTCTACGCCGCGCGCGGCGGCAATTTCCTGCGCACGATGCTCCGCCTCGCGCGCGAGCGCGACCGGCTCAGCGTCGTCGCCGACCAGCGCGGTGCGCCGACGCCGGCGCGGCTCATCGCAAGCACGACCGCGTGTGTGCTCGCACGCTGGCTGCAGCGCGATGCGCCGACGCGCCAGGCAATGTCGGGCAACTATCACCTCGTCAGCGCGGGTGAATGCAGCTGGCACGAGTTCGCGCTCGCGATCTTCGAGCAGGCATTCGCCGCGGGCCTCATCGCGAAGATTCCCGATGTCGCGCCGATCGCGACCGCCGACTACCCGACGAAAGCGCGCCGGCCCGCGTATTCCGTGCTCGATACGCGCAAGCTGCGCGAGACCTTCGGCCTGGACCTGCCGGACTGGCGGCACGGCCTGCGCGACGTCATCGGCGAACTGGCCGCTTGAGGGAAATGGCGCGCCAGCGCGTCGATACTTACCGACCTGGACGCGCGAGCGCGTGCGGGCCTACTGATCCGGACACCTGCTCATGCTGATTCCCGTAATCCTGTCCGGCGGCGCCGGCACCCGTCTCTGGCCGGTGTCGCGCAGCGCCTATCCCAAGCCGTTCATGCGCCTCGCCGACGGCGAGTCGCTGCTGTACAAGACGCTTGACCGCGCGCTGTCCGTGGCCGATGACGGCCATGTGCTGACCGTCACCGGCCGCGACTACTATTTCCTGACGCGCGACGAATACGCGCTGCACCCGCACGCGAATCTCGACCGCCTGCCGTTCCTGCTCGAACCGGCCGGACGCAACACGGCGCCGGCGATCCTGCTCGCCGCACAGCATGCTGTCAGCCATATTTCCCGCGACGCCGTGCTGCTGATCCTGCCGGCCGATCATCTGATCCGCGAACTCGACCGCTTCGCCGCCGACGTGCGGCGTGCGCGCGAACTGGCAGAGGACGGCTGGCTCGCGACGTTCGGCATCGTGCCCACGCATGCGGAGACCGGCTTCGGCTACATCCGCCTCGGCGCAGCCATTGCCGGCTCCGAAGGCAGCGAGGTTGCGGCCTTCGTCGAGAAGCCCAGGCGCGAGGTGGCCGAGGCGTATCTCGCCTCCGGCGATCATTTGTGGAATTCGGGAATGTTCTGCTTCCGCGCCGATGCGCTGCTGGATGCGGCGGCACAGGCCTGTCCGTCCGTGCTCGCGGCCGCGCGGGCTTGCCAGGCCAGCGCGATCAGCGGCGAGAGCCCGATCGAGTACGCACGCGAGACCTTCCTCGCCCAGCCCGACATCTCGATCGACTACGCCGTGATGGAACACGCGCCGCGCCGCGCGGTGGTGCCGGCCTCGTTCGACTGGAGCGACATCGGGTCGTGGAAAGCGGTCAGCGATCTGGAGCCCGAATCCGACGAACACGGCAACCGCGTGCGCGGCCAGGCCATCCTGATCGAAAGTTCCAATTGCTACATACAGAGCGACAAGCGCATGGTCGCTGCGGTCGGCGTGCGCGATCTCGTAATCGTCGACACGGACGACGCGGTGCTCGTCGCCGATCGCGACCGCGCACAGCAGGTCAAGCTCGTGGTCGACCGCCTGCGTGCGGACAAGCACGATGCCGCTGCGTTCCACCAGACCGTGCATCGGCCCTGGGGCAGCTATACGGTTCTGGAAGATGCGGACGACTGCAAGGTCAAGCGCCTCGTGGTCAAGCCCGGCCATGTGCTGAGCCTGCAGAAGCACCACCGCCGCAGCGAGCACTGGACCGTCGTCAAGGGCACAGCCAAGGTGCGCGTCGGCGAGCGCGAGTTCCTGCTCAACGCGAACGAATCGACGTATATCCCGATCGACACGCTGCACCGTCTGGAAAACCCGACGGCGGAGGACATCCATCTGATCGAAGTGCAGTGCGGCGACTATTTCGGCGAGGACGACATCGTGCGTCTGGAAGACCGCTACGGCCGCGCTGCGCGCGGCTGATCACGAATCGCGCCGGTTTGCGTTGGGTAGCGGGAGATCGGGCGCGGTCCGGACAGTGAGGATCTGCGGTACGCAAGTGAGAGCGGGGAAAGCGTGAGCAAAACCCGGTGAAAGGCGTCATCTGTTCCGGCACGGCCATGGGGGCCGGCGCCGTCTTTTCTGCTGAGGAGTTCTCCATGTCCATCCGTCGCCTCGCCGCAGGCCTGGCCGCATTGCTCGGCGCCGCCGGTGTCCACGCGGAAGTGCCGCTCGCCGACTTCGCGCGGCATGTGCAGTATTCCAGCGTCAAGATTTCTCCGGACGGCGAATACATCGCCGCCGACGCCGTCATCGCCAACCGCCGCTCGCTCGCGATCATCCGCCTGAGCGACATGAAGGCCACGCGCATCACGCCGCGTCTGGATGAAGTGGTCGATTTCACCTGGGTAGCCAAGCAGCGCCTGATGTACCGCGTCGGCGAACCGATCGGCGGGCTGGAGCGGCCGGTCTCGAACGGCGAGCTGTATTTCGTCGATGCCGACGGCGGCCGCAACGACATCCTGTTCGGCTACCGCGCGGGCAAGGACTCGACCGGTTCGCACATCAAGGCGGTCAAGCCCGAAAATGCGAGCGCCTACCTGATCGACGACCTGCGCGACGACGACAACAACATTCTGATCCGTGTGCACGAATGGAAAAGTACCTCGGAGCCGACGCCGCCGGTGGTCTACAAGTTCGACGTCAACGACGGTTCGAAGAAGCGCCTATTCGTTGCGCCGATTCGCAGCGCGACCGGATTCCTCGCGGACCACGCGGGTAACGTCACGTTCGCTTACGGCGTCGACGTCAACAACCGCTGGCAGGTGATGTATCGCGGCAAGGAAGGCGGCGACTGGACCACGGTATTCGACGGCACCAATACGCCAGGCGAGCCGGTGCCGCTGGCCTACGACCGCGACGACAAGACCGTCTACTGGTCGTGCGAGCCTGAGGGCAAGATCGGCGGCCTGTGTTCGTGGACCGCGGAAGATCGCACGCTCAAACCGGTGTGGTCGGCCAAGGATGTCGAGATGGACTCGCTCCTGATGGACTTCGACGACACCACGGTCGTCGGCGTGCGCGCCTACCCGGGCCGCTCGGCGGTCGGCGTCATCAACAAGAAGACCGCGATGATCGAGTCGCTGTCGATGCTGATGCAGCAGTTCCCCGGCGAGACCGTTGAGGTCACCTCGGTCACCAAGGACGGCAAGCGCGCGATCGTCGCCGTGCACAGCGATGTGAACCCCGGCGAGTTCTTTTTGTACGACCGCGACAACAAGAAGCTCTCGGCGATTCTCAAGCGCGCCGACAAGATCGATCCGAACCAGATGGCGGCGATGGAGCCGGTCAAGCTCAAGTCGCGCGACGGACTCGATCTCAACGGCTATCTGACCCGGCCGCTCGGCCAGGAGCAGGGCAAGAATCTGCCACTCGTCGTCTACGTGCATGGCGGTCCGTTCGACGTGCGCGACTACTGGGGCTACGACCCGACCGTGCAGATGCTCGCGAGCCGCGGCTATGCGGTGCTGCAGGTCAACTTCCGCGGTTCCGGCGGCTACGGCCACAAGTTCGAGGTCGCCGGCTACCGCCAGTGGGGCGGCACGATGCAGGACGACGTGACCGACGCGACGAAGTGGGCGATCGAACAGGGCATCGCCGACGCCAAGCGCGTCTGCATCTACGGCACGAGCTACGGCGGCTACGCGGCACTGATGGGCGCCGTGCGCGAGCCCGCGCTGTACCGCTGCGCGATCGGCGATGCCGGCGTCTACGACCTGCGCCTCATGCTCACGCGCGGCGACGTGCAGGACACGCGCTACGGCGAGAACTACATCAAGGAGACGGTCGGCGACGATGCCGGCTTCCTCGCGGGGCGTTCGCCGATTACGCAGCTCGACAAGATCAAGGCCAGCCTCATGCTGATCGTCGGCGGCCAGGACAAGCGAGTTCCGCCGGTTCACGGCGAGAGCGTGCATCTGGCGCTCGAAAAAGGCGGCGTCAAGCACGAATGGCTGTACCAGCGCACCGAGGCGCACGGCTACTACGACGAGAAGAACGTCGAGGACATGTACGCGCGGATTCTCGGGTTCCTCGATGCGAGCATCGGCGGCAAGGCGCCGGCGGCGCCCTGAGATCCGGGTGCCGTCGAGCTCCCGGCCTATTCCCACTCCGCCCCGTCGGGCGTTCGGGAGAGAGCGGGGCGGCGACCCGACATCTGCAATAGATATGATTTGTAAAAGTGATGAATCGTATACGTTGTGTCAAGCGCCTCCGGCTCTCTGAGCGGTGCCTCCCTCTCCCCCAAGCCCGCTTGGGGGAGAGGGTAGGGTGAGGGGGAGAAACCTCCGCCAACGCAGTGACAGGTTTTCGCCTGCTTCCGCTTGGGCGTGTTCGTGTTCCTGCGGGCGGCGTCGGCGTGACCCACGCCAAACCCCTGCTGCAGCACGGATTTCGACTGCTCCCCCTCACCCCAGCCCTCTCCCCCGAGCGAGCTCGGGGGAGAGGGAGCGCAGCACGGCGGCCTACGCAACAGATATAGTTTAAAGTTCTGAAATAGTTTACTTTGCCGCAACCGCCTTCGGCGTCAGCACGAGCAGGCGTCCACCCGAGCCGTTCATCTGGTCTTCGAGCAGCCACAGGTTGCCGTCCGGGCCCTGTTCCACTTCGCGGATGCGTTCGCCCATGTCGTAGCGCGCGGCTTCCTTGGCGCTGTTGCCGCTGAACTCGATGCGGACGAGGGACTTGCTCGACAGGCCGCCGATGAAGCCGTCGCCGTTCCAGTCGGCGAAGGGCTTACCGGTGTAGATGATGAAGCTCGACGGCGAGATCACCGGCGTCCAGCTCACGGCCGGGGCGTGGAATTCGGGACGCGTGGAATGGTCCGGAATGTCCTTGCCGTCGTAGTGGTCGCCGTTGGAGACGATCGGATAGCCGTAGTTGTCGCCGCGCACGACGAGGTTGAGTTCGTCGCCGCCCTTCGGGCCCATCTCGACGTTCCAGAGTTTGCCGGCGCCGTCGAAGGCCAGGCCGAGCGGATTGCGGTGGCCGAGGCTCCACACCTGCGCCGCGACGCCGCCCTGCGCTGCGAACGGGTTGTCCTTCGGCAGCGAGCCGTCGTCGTTGAGGCGCACGATCTTGCCGAGGTTGGACTTCATGTCCTGCGCCGGATCGAAGTGCTGGCGCTCGCCCGAGCTGATGAACAGATGGCCGTCGGACGCGAACGCGATGCGGTGGCCGTAGTGGCCGCGGCCGTCGATCTTCGGGTCCTGGCGCCAGATCACCGTCAGGTCGCTCAGCGCGCCGCCGCCCTTGTCATCGAGGCTCAGCTTCGCGCGCGCCACGGCGGCACCGCGCTTGTCGCCGTCGCCGGCCTCGGCGTAGCTCAGATAGATCCAGCCGTTGTCGGCGAATTTCGGATGCAGCACCACGTCGCCGAAGCCGCCCTGTCCGCCGTAGTCCACGGCCGGTGCGCCGCTGACGTCGCCGATCTTGCCGTCCTGCGTGACGAGCTTGAGCTTGCCTTTCTTCTCGGTCACGAGCAGGCGGCCGTCGGGCAGGAAGGTCATCGCCCAGGGCTCGTCGAGCTTGGCCACGGCCCTGCTATCGAACGGTGCAGGCGAGGCCGTCTGTGCGGCGCAGGCGCAGGAGCCAAGCGCGGCGCCCAGCAGCAGGATCAGTCTCGTCGGGGTTGTGGTCGTCATGGCCATGCGCGTTCTCGGCAGGGGCGCCGGCTGCGGCGCGGAACACGCTATATGCCCGAGCGGATGCAAAGAAAACGTCAGGCCGCGGCGGTCGTGCCGTCGATCCACCGCAACGCGCGCGCAACCGGACTGCAACCAAAGCCTCACATTCGCTGTGTACTTTGCGATCTTTCCCGCGCACGGAAGGATTCCGGCGTATGTCCCACGCAACTGCGATCGTGATCGGCGCCGGCATCGTCGGTCTTGCCCTGGCCCGCGCGCTGGCGCTGCGCGGCGGACGCGTCGTCGTGTTCGAGCGCCACGAGCGCGCCGTGGGCGCGTCGCTGCGCAATGCCGGTGCGGTCTGGCTGCTCGGCGTGGACGATCCGCGCGAGCTCGACCAGGCGCGCCGTTCGCGTGCGGTCTGGCGCGAATTCTGCGACGACGCCCAGGTCTGGCACGATCCGGCCGGCTGCCTCGTGCCCGCCTTCGACGCGGACGAATGGGCGCTGCTGCAGGACTACGCGGCGGCCCGGCGCGGCGTGCGCGACTGCGAACTGCTCGACGCGGCCGCCGCGCGCCAGCGTTCGGCCTGGGTTGCTGCACGCGGTCTGCGCGGCGCGCTGTATTCGGCTGAAGACATGCTCATCGATCCGCGCGTGGCGATGCGCCAGTTGCCGGCGTGGCTGGCCGCGCGCCACGAGATCGAGTTCCGCTGGAAGCACGCGGTCACGCGCATCGAGCACCCGTATGTCTGGAGCGGCGGCCGGCGTCATGCGGCCGATGCGATCTACGTCGCCGGTGGTGCCGAGGCGGAACTGCTGCTGCCGGGACTGCCGGTGCAATCGCGTCCGCAGCCGCAGCGGCGCCTGCTGCTGCGGCTGGCTGCGCAGCCGGACGGCTTGCGCCTCGGTGCGATGCTCTGCAGTGCGGCCGTGCTCGCGCGGCAGTCCATGCCGGCGGGCTCCGGCCCGCGCGGTTCGGTCGATGCGTCCGCACTCGATCTGCTGTTGCTGCAGAACGGCAGCGGCGAACTCGTCGTCGATGCGGGCCTCGCGGTCGATGAGCCTGAAGTGGGCCAGCGCCAGGCGCTGGCGGCGCTGCGCCGTCTCGTCGAGCTGCCCGACTGCCGCATCGCGCAAGGCTGGGCGCTGCCGCAGCTGCATTCGTCACCCGCTGCGGTCGCGATCGAAGCCGCGCCTGGCGTCACGCTCGTTGCCGCACCCGGCCGCAGCGGCCTGGGCATGACGACAGCCTTCGGCCTCGCCGAGGACCTCGTCGCCGGCACCACGCGCTTGCTGCCAGCCGACGTTGCGCTCAGCGCACGCCGTGCATGAGGCGGCGCAGCAGCGGCGCGAGCGCGAACGCGACCACGGCACAGCCGAGCCCGATGTAAAGCATCACGCTGAACAGGTGGGAGTATTTGGCGCCGGCGTCGGCGAACGCGAGCGTGGTGCCTTCGGGAATCTCGAAGCCGGCCATGCCCGCGATCGCCTCCGGCGGCTGGGCGACGACCCGGGCGTTGAGCGCGCCGTCGATCCACAGCACGTCCCGCAGCTTCGCTTTCTCCCCGGCGTTGAGAACGTGGCCGCCCTGCGCTTT
>Ga0207698_10000986_pt1 | contig 16510 bp, 16 predicted proteins | sample KBSCornC22_FD_184298 | JGI IMG/M metagenome (GOLD analysis project Ga0207698, IMG submission 184298) | Corn rhizosphere microbial communities from Kellogg Biological Station, Michigan, USA - KBS Corn C2-2 (SPAdes) (version 2) | ecosystem: Host-associated > Plants > Roots > Rhizosphere > Soil ...
GGGCGAGATGGCGGCGCTCAAGGACACGATCAACGAGATGATCTCGAACCTGAAGGAGCAGACGCTCAAGAATGCGGAGCAGGATTGGCTCAAGACCAACCTCGCCCGCTTCAGCCGAATGCTCCAGGGCGAGCGCGATCTCGCGACGGTGTCGAACCTCATCATGTCCGAGCTCGCGCCGCTGGTGAACGCTCAATATGGCGTGTTCTATGTCACCAAGCGCGAAGAGGACGAAACAAAGCTCGAGCTGGTCGCTAGCTATGGCGCCGACAGCCCTGAACAACTGAAGCAGGAGTTTGCGCTGCGCGAGGGCCTCATCGGTCAAGCGGCCGCGGATCGGCGGCCGATCTTATTGAAGGACGTGCCGCCCGACTTCATCCGTATCGGCTCGGGCCTCGGCCACGCGACTCCGGCCAACGTCAACATCCTTCCCGCGCTGTTCGAGGATGAGGTGAAGGCGGTGATCGAGCTCGCCTCGTTCAACGAGTTCAACGAGACCCACCAGAATTTCCTCGACCAGCTGATGGAATCGGTCGGAATCGTCTTGAACACGATCGCCGCGACGATGCGCACCGAAGGCCTGCTGACCCAGTCGCAGCTGCTCACGACGGAGCTTCAGGCGCGGCAGACCGAGCTCACCCGCAAGCAGCAGGAGCTCCACGCGACCAACGAGGAGCTCCAGGAGAAGGCCCAGCTGCTCGAGAACGAGAAGAAGCAGGTCGAGGCCAAGAATCTCGAGATCGAAATGGCCCGCCGAGCGCTCGAGGAAAAAGCCGAGCAGCTGGCGCTCACCTCGAAGTACAAGTCCGAGTTCCTCGCGAACATGAGCCACGAGCTCAGGACTCCGCTCAACTCGCTGCTGATCCTGTCGAAGCTGCTGTCGGACAACGCCCAGGGCAATCTCAATGAGAAGCAGGTTGAATTCGCAAAGACGATCAATTCGGCGGGCTCGGACCTTCTCAACCTCATCAACGATATCCTCGACCTGTCGAAGATCGAATCGGGCACGGTGACGATCGAGGTGGGCGAGATGCCGATGCAGCATCTGAAGCAGCATATGGAGCGCACGTTCCGCCAGCTCGCCGCCGACAAGAGCCTCGACTTCAACGTCAAGTTCGATCCGAAGCTGCCGCACACCATCCGCACCGACGAGAAGAGGCTGCAGCAGATCGTGCTCAACCTGCTGTCGAACGCGTTCAAGTTCACCTCGAAGGGTGGAGTTACGCTGGCGGTACGTTGCGCCGACAAAGGCTGGAGCCCGACGCATCCGGTGCTCCGCAACGCCGACCGAGCGATCGAAATCGCGGTGGTGGATACCGGAATCGGTATCCCCGAAGACAAGCAGAAGCTGATCTTCGAGGCGTTCCAGCAAGCCGACGGAACCACCAGCCGCAAATATGGCGGCACCGGCCTCGGCCTCTCGATCAGCCGCGAGATCGCGCGCCTGCTTGGAGGCGAGCTCCAGGTTCGCTCGAAGCCGGGCGAAGGCTCGACCTTCACGCTCTACGTCCCGCTCGAGGCGGTCGTCGAAGTCGGAGCGGCCCTTCCGGGAACGAGCGCTCGCTACGACAATAGCGGCGCGGTCATTCCGACTGCGCTCCCGACCAGCTTCGAGGTCAATGACGACCGCGACGAGCTCGGCAAGGATCCGTTCGTGCTGATCGTTGAGGACGACGCGACCTTCGCGACGATCCTGCTCGACGCCGCGCATGAGGCGGGATTGAAGGGCGTCGTCTCGACCGCCGGCGCGGGCACGCTGGCGATGGCGCGCAAGCTTCAGCCGAACGCGATCTCGCTCGACCTTGGTCTTGCCGACATCGATGGTTTCGTGTTGCTCGATTTGCTCAAGCATGATCCCGAGACTTCGCATGTGCCCATTCACGTCATCTCGGGCGTCGAGCGGAGCGAGGCCGTGCTCAACATGGGCGCATTTGGAGTCACGGTGAAACCCGCCGAGCGCGACGAGCTCGTTCGGCTCTTCACGGCGTTGCGGAAGGAGTCGGCGAACAAGCCGCGCAAGCGGAGGAAAACCGAGCGGCCGGCTCCGCAGCCGCATAATGTCGCGGAACTCGCGGGCGCGAAGGTGCTGATCGTCGACGACGACATTCGCAACATCTTCTCGCTGACGAGCGTTCTTGAAAGCCATGACGTGGAAGTACTCCACGCCGAGCGCGGGAAGGACGGCATTCTGATCCTCGAGCAGACGCCCGGTGTCGATGTCGCGCTGATCGACATCATGATGCCGGAGATGGACGGCTATGAGACGATGAAGCAGATCCGACAGCGTGCTCAGCTTGCGGATCTGCCGCTGATCGCCGTCACCGCCAAGGCGATGAAGGGCGACCGCCAGAAGTGCCTCGACGCCGGCGCTTCCGACTATATCGCCAAGCCGGTCGACATCGAGCTGCTGCTGGCGCTGCTGCGCGTGTGGGTGGCGCGCGGCCGGGACGCGCAGGCCGCTGCCGCATCACTCATCCTGGAGCCGGCGGAGTAGCCGATGAACGGTCCGGTGGGAGAAATCCCCGTGGCGTTACGCACCGCGGAGGAGGAGCCGGCGGCCGGGCCTGAGGTCGAGCGCGCGCGGGTCCTGCTCGTCGACGACGATGAGCGAAACCTGCTCGCGGTTGCGACGGTGCTCGAAGATTTGGGCGAGGTCGTCCTCGCCCGCTCAGGCGAAGAGGCCCTGCGGCACCTTCTGAAGGGTGAGTTCGCGGTCATCCTGCTCGACGTCTACATGCCCGGCATGGACGGTTACGAGACGGCGCAAATCATCCGCAGCCGCGAGCAGACCAAAGGCATCCCGATCGTCTTCCTGTCCGCAGTGAACAAGGAAGCCGAGCACCTGCTTCGGGGCTATTCGATGGGTGCGGTGGATTATGTGTTCAAGCCGGTCGACCCGATCATTCTGCGTTCCAAGGTCGCGGTGTTCGTCGAGCTTTTCGAAAAGTCGAAGGAGGTCGAACGCAAGGCTCACCAGGAACAGGCGCTGCTCGACGCCAATCTTCGCGCAAATGCGGAGCGGCTGCGGGTGGAGCAGGAGCTTCGGCGCGCCGAGCAGCGGCAGGCGGCGATCATCCAGTCGCTTCCAATGGTTCTCTATCTGGAACCTTACGATTCCAAGCGGCGCATGCCCAACTATATTACCGGCGACATCGAAGCGATCACCGGGTTCACCTACGAGCTATTGGCGAGCGATCCGCAGATGTGGATCGAGCGCCTCCATCCGGACGATCGAGTCAAGGTCATTGCCGGGCTCGAAGCGCGAAGCCGGTCGGGCAAGATGTCGCTCGAATATCGCTGGCAGTGCGCCGACGGAACCTTCAAACATTTCCTCGATCAGGCGGTGATGCTCAAGGATCCGCAAGGGCAGCCGATCGAGTTCGCCGGCACGATCACCGACATCAGCGAGCAAAGATCGCTCGAAAGCCAGCTGGTGCAGGCGCAGAAGATGGACGCGATCGGAAAGCTTACCGGGGGCATCGCGCACGACTTCAACAATCTGCTTGCCGCGGTCATCGGCGGGCTCAGCGTCATCGAGCGGCGCACCGAGCTCGCGCCTGAGCAGCAGCGTGTCCTCGACATGACGAAGCGCGCGGCTGAACAGGGCAGCGAGCTCGTCCGCCGGCTGCTCGCGTTCGCGCGACGCCAGCGCCTGGAACCGCATCCGATTGACCTCAAGTTGCTGCGCGAAGCGGTGGTGGACCTCCTTACCCATACGCTTGGCGGCTTGATGAACTTCGAGTGGCGCCTCGCCGACGGCGTATGGAGGGTCTTTGCCGACCAGGCGCAGCTCGAGCTTGCCCTGATGAACCTCATCATCAATGCACGCGATGCGATGCCGGCGGGTGGGACAGTCACTATCTCGGCCGAGAACCGCAAGCTGAAGGCCGACGAAGTGACCGGGGCCGACGCCGGCGATTATGTCCGTCTCGCGGTCCAGGACACAGGCACGGGAATTCCACGCGAGAATCTCGAAAAAGTGATGGAGCCGTTCTTCACCACCAAGGAGGTTGGCAAGGGCAGCGGCCTCGGCCTCAGCATGGTTTATGGCTTTGCGAAACAATCGAACGGCGCGTTCTGTCTGCACAGCGAGCCGGACAAGGGAACGACGGCGGAGTTGTGGCTGCCCCGCGCTCCCGAACAGAAACGACAGCAAAAGGCTCCTGTCAGCGAAGAGGCTCGGGGCGCACCCTCCCGCCCGATGCGAATCCTGCTGGTCGACGACCATGAGGAAGTCAGGAGCACGACCGCGGCAATCCTTAGCGACTTTGGGCATGAGGTGATCGAAGCCGCGACCGGCACAGAGGCTTTGCTCGCCCTGAGAGGCGGCGATTGCCGATACGATCTGATGATCACAGATTACGCGATGCCGCACGTTTCGGGTGCGGAGTTCCTTCGAGAAGCACGCAAACTATGCCCCGGCGTTCCCGCGTTGATGATCACCGGCTATGCCGACGCGGACGCGATCAGCGATCGGCCCGAGGGCGTCGAAATTCTGCTCAAGCCCTTCACGCCGCGCAAGCTGGAAGCGGCAATGGCGCGGATCTGCGAGGCAAAGGTCGCGGTCGGCTGAATTGCCGCTAATGGACCTGGCCGCACTCGAGGTTCGCCGGAACGGCGATATCCATTTTCTTCGGCCGCGGCAGGTTGAGGCCCGCCATGATCGCGATGAACTCGTCAACCGTCTTGTCGCCGCCGAGCCGCGGGTTTCGCTCGCGCTCCTGTCCGACGCTGCTGACATGCCGCTGCTGATAGTCATGTCCGGGATAGACCAAGGTATCGTCGGGCAGGCTGAAGATTTTGCCATGCACCGATCGGTAGAGTGTCGCCGCGTCCCCATTCTGAAAATCCGTGCGCCCGCAGCCGTCGATCAGCAGCGCATCGCCGGTGAAGACCATCCCCGCGCCACCCTCACCCAGAAAATAGCTGTGGTGATCGTCGGTATGGCCGGGCGTGTAGAGTGGCTCCAGTAGAAGGCTGCCGAGGCGGATCGGCTCGTCTTCTCTGACCGGCAGGTCGGCATGCGCGGCACCGCTTTTCTCCGGAACAGCGCACCGGCAGCCGGTGCGTTCGCGCAACCGAGCAGCGCCGGTGACGTGGTCGGCGTGAATATGCGTTTCGATCGTGAAGCGCAGCGACAGATCAAGCGAATGAAGCTGCTCCAGATCGCGCTCGGTCGTTTCCAGCACCGGATCGATCAGCGCGGCCTCGCCGGTCTGCGTGCAAGCGATCAAATAGGTGTAAGTGGATGACTGCGGCTCGAACAGCTGATGGAACAGCATGACGGGACCCCCTTGCCGAGAAGGGGCTTGATAGCCCATCGGCGGCGCCATGAACATTTGCGTTGTCGGCGCCGGGGCGATCGGCGGCTGGATCGCTGCGAAGCTGGCGCTCGCTGGCAATGAGGTTTCGCTCGTCGCGCGCGGCGAAACGCTTCGTGCAATCGAGACTCAAGGGCTCGACATCACCGAAGGCGACGACACGCGGTGCGTCGCCGTGACCGCGTCGGACGATCCGGCGAGCCTCGGAGTTCATGATGTGGTAGTCGTGGCCGTAAAGGCTCCGGCGCTGCCGGCGATCTCACCGAAGCTTCAATCACTCGTCGGCCCCGCGACGCAGATCGTACCGGTGCAGAACGGTGTGCCTTGGTGGTTCACTGACGATCCGCTCCGGTCGATCGATCCCGATCTCACCCTCGCCGACGCATTCCCGATCGAGCAGGTCGCGGGCTGCGTTGTGCACGCGAGCTGCTTCAGGAGTGCGCCCAATCACGTCATGGTGAAGCGAGCGGAAAAGCTGATCCTCGGCGAGCCGGGCGGCGGCCGGAGCGAACGTATCGAACGGCTCCGCACCTTATTCGAGAATGCCGGTATCCGTTGCGAAGCGAGCGAGAACGTCCGGCGCGCGATCTGGTACAAATTGTGGGGCAATGCGACGATCAACCCGATGTCGGCGCTGACCCGCTCCACCGCCGACAAGCTGCTCGATGATCCAGTGATCCGCGCCTTCATGGCCGAGGCGATGGACGAGCTTGCAGCGGTTGGCGCCGCGATCGGGTGCCCGATCAGCGAGAGCGCTGAGGATCGGATGGCGGTGACCGGCCGCCTCGGCGCCTTCAAATCGTCGATGCTTCAGGACGTCGAAGCCGGGCGCCCGATTGAGCTCGAGGCGCTGCTTGGCGCACCGCGCGAAATCGCGGCGCGTGCCGACGTGCCGATCCCGCAGCTCGATCGCATCTACGCGCTGACGCGGCTGATGGCGGAGAATCTGCAGCTGGTTTAGCGCGCTTTCGAGCCCGTTGCGGATACTACACGAGCTTCCGCAACCCCTTATCCCCGTAAAGACCAAGAGCTTGCATTGCGCAGCCTAATTCCGCTCGCGTGCAGCGTGCTGGACCACACCGGGCGAAGAAAGCCGAGATCGCGAACGAGGCGAAGTTCGACCTCCTGACCCTTCAACGCGGCCGGCAGGTCGGCGATCATCTCCACGGCAAGCGGTTTGGCCATGCTGTTGGAGACCCACATCCCAGCATCTCCAAGCGGCTGGAATCCGTACTCCGGCAACTCGTAACGGAATATGAAACTAGCCCGGACAACATCGGCCCAATCCTCTTCGATGAAAGCGATCATTCTCGCGGCGCTTCCGTCGGACCAGGCATGCCAGTCGTCAGCTGTCGAACCTGCGACCTGCCAAATGACTATTCGCGGGCATTCCCGAGGAAACAGGTAAAGCGGCTGATGCCACGCGTCGATCGCCCAGACGAGAGGCCCGTTGAGCCATTCCATGCCGGGCTTTCGCTCTGAAGGTTTTTCGACGGGGCGAGGATCGAAAACCCGGATGTCGCCCCTGTCGCTAAAGTGGAATAGTGGCACCCGGCTATCCTACGGGCGAACCGCGTCACTGTCTGCTTTCCACCCAGAGCGGACATTCCCTAAGCGGCAGGCACCACACGCCCGACGCATTCGCCGAAACCGATCCGTACCGCCCCTTCTCCTTCGCACCAGGCGCGCAACGTCACTTCGTCGCCATCCTCCAGGAAGCTGCGCTTCTCACCAGTTGAAAGCGCGATCGGCTGCTTGCCGCCGCGGCTGATCTCGAGCAGCGAGCCCAATCCGCCGTCGCTGTCGGTCGACAGCGTGCCCGTGCCGATCAGGTCGCCCGGCTGGAGATTGCAGCCGTTGGAGCTGTGATGAGCGACGATCTGTGCCATGCTCCAGTACATCGCCGAGTCCGCTGAGCCGCGCGAGAGAATATGCGGTGCCAGGCCCTGGCGGCGCATCTGCTGGGTCGAGAGCGTCACTTCCAGCTGGATCGAAAGCGCGCCCGAGCTCCGGTCGGCATCGTCGCTCAAATATTCCAGCGGCTGCGGATCGCCTGGTGGGCGAGGCGGCATCGGCTTGCGGAACGGCGCGAGCGCCTGCGGGCTCACCACCCATGGACTGACGCTCGTCAGGAAATTCTTCGCGAGGAAAGGTCCGAGCGGCTGATATTCCCACGCCTGGAGGTCGCGCGCAGACCAATCGTTGAGCAGGCAATAGCCGGCAATGTGATCGGCCGCTTCGCCGATCGGGATCGGCGATCCGAGGTCGTTCCCTTCGCCGATCCAGATGCCGAGCTCGAGCTCATAATCGAGCCGCCGGCTGGGCCCGTATTCCGGCGCATCCGCCTCCGCCTCCTTGCGCTGCCCGTTGGGTCGGACCACCGGCTCGCCCGACACGCGGACGGAGCTGGCGCGCCCGTGATAGCCGATCGGTAGATATTTGTAGTTGGGCAGCAGCGGATTGTCGGGCCGGAACTGCTTGCCGACGTTGGTTGCGTGGTGAATGCCGACATAGAAGTCGGTGTAGTCGCCGACGATGCACGGCAGGTGCATCCGGACCTCGGTTTGGCCGACGAGCTCAGGCTCGACATCGTCGCGATATTTCTCATCCGAAAGCAGCTCGACCAACCGGAGTCGAAGTTCCCGCTGCGCCGACGGGCCCCGTGCAAGCCATCCATTGAGCACCGGCTGCGACAGGTCTTCGATCCACTCTTCATCGAGCAGGTCGGCAATGCCGGTAAGGTCGAGCACATAGTCGCCAATGGCGATGCAGGCGTGACGCCGCCGCTCGCCGACCGAAAAGATTCCGAGCGGCAGGTTCTGGATCGGAAAATCGCTGCCTTGCGCGGTGGCGACCCAGCTGGTCAGCGCAGGGTCACTGGTGTCGTCGATTGAAATCATTGCGGCCGTACCTGCGAGGAGCGCAGCCATTCCGGCGAACCGGCGCGAGTTCGATGCAAAAGCACTGCGCGAGGCGGTTATAGCCGCCCATTGGCCGGTGCAAGTCGGGAACTTTCTTGCGCGCCGCACATCTAATTCAATTGTCTTTCGCCGATGCAGGGATCTCCGGGAGTCGAGTGCGTTCCGCACCCAAGGGGAAAGGCTCAAGCAATGAAAAACGAATTCACCAGCGCAGCAGGCGATGCAACGAAGCCGGCGCTCGAGAGCTCCAGACGCGACATCCTGCACACCGCCATGCTGCTTTCTGCGGCCGGGGTGGCGGGAACGTTTACTTCCCCCGCACTCGCTGGAACCGGGCGCGCCTCCGCCCCCGCGGCCGAGAAGTCGCTATATGATCGCCTCGGCGGGATCTTCGCGATCGCCGCCGTCGTGAATTATTTCAGCGACGAGGTCGTCAAAGACCCAATCGCCGGCGCGCGGTCGAAAAATCCCGCGCTACGCGAATGGCACACCAGGGAACTCGGCCGCTTGCCGGGGCTGAAATTCATGCGGACCTTGTGGGTCGCTAACATTTCCGGCGGTCCGTTTCACTACACTCCAACCCGCCCCGGAAGCACCAATCTCGGCCTCGAAAATGCCCATGAAAAGCTGCACATCTCGCCCACCGAGTTCGATTCCGTCGCCGGCGTGCTGTCGCGAACGCTCGATCACTTTTCGGTGCCGGCGCGTGAGAAGTCCGAGGTGCTCGGGGCCTTCGCCGCGCACAAGAATGAAGTGACGAAGGGCTGGAGAGACCAACAGCGCCGACGTCGCTGACGGCGAGCTGAGTCCGCAGGCGCTCTAGGGCAGGTCCGCCTTTCGAAACCCTGCCCACGCCCGGTCATAATCCGGCTGCGCGCTTTCGAACGCCCATGGCGTCGGAGCGTACGGCCAGCAGGTCTCGACCATGAAGGCCAGAGTGCCTTCGACCTTCACCGGCTTGAGCTCGGCCTCGCTCGCCTTGCGCCAGCTTTCGACGTCGGGGCCGTGGCCGCTCATCAAATTGTGCAGGCTGAGCCCACCCGGTGCGAACCCTTCCGCCTTGGCGTCATAGGTGCCGTGGATCAGGCCCATGGCCTCGCTCATCACATTGCGGTGAAACCAGGGCGGGCGGAACGTATCCTCCGCCACCATCCAGCGCGGCGGGAAGATCACGAAATCGGCATTCGCTCGGCCCGGCACGTTGCTGGGGCTCGTCAGCACGGTGAAAATCGACGGGTCCGGGTGATCGAAGCTGACGCTACCGATCACGTTGAAGCGCGACAGGTCGTAGCGACAGGGCGCGTAATTGCCGTGCCACGCGACCACGTCGAGCGGCGAATGGTCGAGCGTCGTGGTCCACAAATGCCCAAGCGACTTCTGAATCACCTCAGTCGGTTCGCCTTTATCTTCAAACCAGGCGACCGGCGTTTCGAAATCGCGTGGATTGGCGAGCCCGTTCGAACCGATGGGGCCGAGCTCGGGCAGCCGGAACGGCAGGCCGTAATTCTCGGCGACATAGCCGCGCGCTTCGCCGTCGAGCAGCTGAGCGCGGAACTTCAATCCTCTCGGGATCACACCGATACTGCCTGGCGCGACCGCCAGGCGTCCAAGCTCGGTCTGTAGTTCAAGCCCCCCCTGCTGCGGGATGATGACCAGCTCTCCGTCCGCGTTCACCAAGACGCGGTCGTCCATGCTCTTCGTCGCACGGTAGACGTGGACCGCGCAGCCTTCGAGATTTTCCGGCTGTCGGGCGTGAAGCATGGTCGCGAGCCCATCGACGAAGTCTTTGCCCTCCGGCAGCTGTGGCGGGTCCCAGCGCAGCCGATTGGGCGCGAGCGGCTCGGGTGACGGCGGCGCGGCGAACAATGGTGCGCCCTCGTAGGCGACGAACGGCGGATGGTCCGCCGTCGGCCGCATCCGGTACAGCCACGAGCGGCGGTTCTCGTGCCGGGGCGAGGTGAAGGAGCTGCCCGACAGCTGCTCGGTGTAAAGGCCGAAGGCGGGCCGTTGCGGCGAGTTGCGGCCCTTGGGCAGCGCGCCTTCCACTGCCTCGCTTTCGAAATGGCCGCCGAAGCCGGTCAAGTACCGCATTCGGGCCGGTTACTGCCAAGCGCCACCAAAAACAAACGGGCGCGGCTCCTCATTGGAACCGCGCCCGCGCGCGGGCGGGGACTCGCTACCCGCCCGCACGATATGTGGGCTCAGCTGTGGTTGACGTTGACATCGATCTTATTGGGAACGCTGATGTTCGTGCCGTGACTTCCGAGCCCCAAGTCGGCGCGGAAGATATAGAGGAGCACGAGCACGATGATGATCAGCAGCACGACCGCGAGAACGCCGCCGCCCCCGCCGCCGCCGGTCTCGACCACGGTCGTATGTTCGCGCTCCACCTCGTCCCGATCACTATCGTCGGCCATGGAAACTCTCCCTTTATTCCCCTGTTATGTTGGCGAAACGAACGAACCGTGGCGAGCCCGGTTCCGTCAGGAGCCAATCGAATGAAATTGAAGGAATCGGGGATTGCGGCGCTGGTGCTGGGCGCATCGGCATGCACGCAAAGCCAGCCGCAGAATCAAAGCCGCGAGCTTCCTGCGGCGAGCCAATCCGCTCAACCGTCGAAGCCGCTGGTTCGATCCTCTGTGCGCCCGAGCTCCGCTCTTGACCCGAAGAGCAGCGAGGCTGCCGTTCAGTTGGTGAAGGGTTTCGTCAGGCTTCTGAACGAGCATAAATTCGACGAGGCTTATATGCTGCTCGGGCCAGCGGCGCCGCCGCGGCCAGAGTTCGACAAGCGATTCTCGCATTATTCCGATCTCGAGGTCAGCGTCGGCGCACCAGACGATCAGGAAGGCGCCGCGGGGTCGATCTATCTTTCCGTCCCGCTGACCGTTTCCGGCGGTACCGGTGGAGAGCGCACAAGCCGCTCCGCAACCGCGATCATGCGCAGGGTGAACGACGTGCCGGGATCGACCGAAGCCCAGCGCCGCTGGCACATCGAACGGATCGACTGGGGAAGCGCGCCCTAGAAGCTGTTCAGCTCGGAGGTCAGCTTGTTCGTGTCGTCACTGGTGACCGGTGCGCCGCTTGCATCGCTGGACTGCTCGGCATTGGCGGATGCATTGGTGTCCTCCGGCTGCGAGCCCGCGAAATCATAGGCAAACCAGATGATCCCGGCGGCCCAGATGAGCGCCATCCAGCGGTTCTTGAACACCGTGCTCGTTTTCATCGGGAACATGCGCCGATTGTGACCTCGGCGGCTTAAGAATGCGTTGCTCTGCGCTTCAGGCCGCGTCCGGAGCGGCAACAGTCGTTCGGCCGCGGCTCAGCGCGCCCGCCATCCCGCCGAGCGCGAGCACCGCCCCGGCGATCGCCAGAGGAGTCCAGCGATAATCTTCGAGCCACGTCGAAAAGCCCATGGCGATGATCGGCACGATCACGCTCGAATAAGCGGCCTTCGCCGGGCCGATCTTGCGAACCACGGGATAATATAGACTGAAGGTCAGCACCGATGCGACGAGCGACAGATAGAGCAGCCCGGTCCAGTAGCCGGCGCTCCAGTCCATCACGGGAGCGCCGCACATGACCAGCGCGACGATGCCGTCGATCGCCGCGCCCGCGGCCATCGACCAGGCGAGCAGCGCGAGCAAAGGAAAGCGACGGACTTCGGGCCTAGCTTGGAAGACGTTCGCCGCCGATGCGCCCACCATCCCGGTCAAAGTGAGACCGATGCCGAGCGCAATGGCGCGGGCGCTTGCGGCATGCTCCTGCAGCTCATGGACAAACAGGAGGATGATTCCGGCGACCGCGACGAGCGAGCTCCAGGCAAAGCGCGAGGAGGGACGTTGGCCGAGGAAGGCCCAGGCGAGCAGGCTGCTTGGGATCAGCAGCAGCGCGAACACGGTCGCGACCACCCCCGAGGTGATGTGGCGTTCGGCGAGGTAAACCGCGTTGAAATTGACGCAGAATTGCGTGGCGCCGAGGAACAGCGCGGTGAGCGCGCCGCCGGTCCCGAGGCGAAGGCTCTGCCCTTTCCATGCGGCCAGCAGCGCCATCGCCACCGCGGCAATGCCGAACCGATACGTCACCGACCATTGCGGCGGAACAATCCCGAGCTGACCGCGGATGACGATCCACGTCGACCCCCAGATGGCGGTGAAGATAATGAAGGGAATGACCACGGTTGCGGTCGGTCGCGGCTCCTTCATTTGCGCGACAAGCTCGGCCTTCTCAGTTCCAACTGAGGCCAGTCAGCTGGCTGACATCAAGATTGCCTCCGCTGAGGACACAACCCACCTTGGAACCGCCTGGAAGTGACGGAAGGCCTGCCCTCAGAGCGGCGATCGGCGCTGCGGCCGCGCCCTCAACGACGAGCTTGAGGCGTTCCATGACCCAGGGAACGGTATCGAAGATCGTCTTTTCCTCGACGAGCAGAATGTCGTCGACAAAGGCTTCGACGACCTTTCGGGTATATTCTCCGACCCGGCGCACCACCAGGCCGTCGACCATCGGACCGACAGTGTCGAGCGTGACGACCTGGCCCGCTTCAACGCTTTTTTTCATGCCCGGCGCGCCTGCCGCCTCAACGCCGATGATTCGCACCTTGGGATTGATTGCCTTGATCGCCATCGCGCAGCCTGAAATGAGCCCGCCTCCTCCGATCGGGACCAGCACGGCGTCGAGGTCCGGCACGTCTTCGATGAATTCCATTCCTACTCCGCCTTGCCCGGCGATCAGTCGCGGGTCGTCGAACGGGTGGACATAAGTCAGCGACCGCTCTTTCGCGATTTCCAGCGAATGGGCGTAAGCATCATCCCACACCTCGCCGTGAATGATCACTTCGGCGCCATAGCCGCGGGTCGCGTCGAGCTTGGCCGGTTTGACCGCGCGCGACATGACCACGACCGCGGGAACGCCATATTGCCGTGCCGCTCGCGCAACCCCCTGCGCGTGATTGCCGGCAGAAGCGCAGATCAAACCCCGTTCCCGTTCCTCCTTCGGCATGCCGGCGAGGACGTTCAAAGGACCCCGCACTTTGTAGGATCCGGTTTTCTGAAGATTCTCGGCCTTCAGCCAGACATCATGGCCGGTGAGGCGACTGAGAGTCTCGGAATGGAATACGGGCGTGCGATGAATATGGGGGGCAATGTGAGTTTCAGCCTCTTTGAAGTCCCGCAGCGTCAGAAATGCCATCCCCGAACCATCCTTCCATCTCGCGCTTTCGCAGTGGCCGTTCACAGAGCCGCAATTGCCGAAGCCAGCTTGTCCGTCGCCGGGCCGTTCTGGTCCCAGCCGGTCACCAGCCTGATCTCGCCCGGTTTCCAGTCGTAGAAGTCGAAGCCTTGGGCTCGCAAGTCCGCCGCTTCATCCGCAGTGACCTTGAGGAAGACCTGGTTCGCCTCGACCGGATGAGAAAGGCGCCCGGGCGCGGCATTGGCCAACGTCTGCGCTGCGGCATTGGCGGCGCGAGCATTGTCGAGCCATAGATCGTCCTCGAGCATCGCCAGGATTTGAGCGGCCAGCATGCGTCCCTTGGACAGGAGATGGCCCGAGCGTTTGCGATACACCGCCACTTCTTCGGCCAATTCCGGTCTGAACAGGATCAGCGCTTCGGCATTGAGCCCGCCATTCTTGGTGAAGCCGAAGCTCAACGCATCGACGCCCGAGCGCCAGGTGAGGTCCGCGGGACTTTCTCCGGTCGAAACGACCGCGTTGGCAAAACGGGCCCCATCCATGTGGAGGCCCAAGCCCGAGCGTTTCGCAATCTCCCCGATCGCCGCGACCTCCGACGTCCGATAGGCGAGCCCGCCATAGGTCGCGTTGGTGATCGATATCGCCTTTGGCTGGACCTGGTGCACATCCTTGCGGATGGATTCGACCGTTGCAGCCAAAGTCTCGGAAGAGATTTTTTCACCGGGGCCATCGACCAGCATGAGCTTGGCGCCGCCAGTGAAGAAGGCGGGCGCTCCAGCCTCGTCGACCTCGATGTGGGCGTCGCGATGACAGAGGATGCCCCCATAGGGCGGACAAAGCGCCGCCAATGCGAGGCAATTGGTGGCGGTTCCGGTCGACACCCAGAAGGCGCGCACTTGTGTCTCGAACAAGTTGGAGAAGGCCCCGTCGAGCCGTCGGCTCCACTCATCGCCGTCGTAGGCGGTATCGATCCGGTTCGCGGCCGCGATCGCCTTGAGCACCTTCGGATGTGCGGGCGCCGCATTGTCGGAGAAGAAACGCATCGGCCGCGAATGGCGGCAGCGCTGCGGGGCGTCAATTGCGCTGACGGCGCTACGCGCCGATCCCTGTCCTCGCATGTCCCCCGGACATGCTGTGGGCGATCGCCTGCTTCGGATGTCCCCCGGACATCCTCCAGGAGGCGATGGTGCTGCCGGTGAGGATTGAACTCACGACCTCAGCCTTACCAAGGATGCGCTCTACCACTGAGCTACGGCAGCACTTTGTCCGAGAGAGGCGCGCCTATGAGGGGCGGCGGCTTGCGCTGTCAACCCGCTTGAACGGCAGCTAGTCCAAGGTCATTTGGGCTGCCATGGCCAAGGACAAGCGGCGGGAAGAGCGGCTCGCGGCGGCGCTTCGCGAGAACCTCAGGCGGCGAAAGGCGCAATCGCGCGAAATCCACGCCGGTGAGGAGAAAAAGAAGCCGGAAGACTGAGCGCCGCGGCTCAGGCGTCGCGATCGCGGAGCGGCTTCTCGCCGAGCGCGGCGTCCATTTCGCGGGCGAGAGCATCGCCGACCCACACGACGCCTCCGACGAGAAGGATGGCAGAAACGAGCTGTAGCGCGATGATCACGAATCGACTCCGGAATTTTCTGCTTTAGCGACAAAGCATTAAACGCAAAATTAAATGCCCGTGACTCTTCTGTCATCGTTCCGCCGCTCAGCGCGGTCGATTCGTCGTGCCTTTGCCGGCGGTGATGAATAGTGCCACCACCGGCTCCTCGGCATCCGCCGTATGCCAGGCGCCGCGCGGGTTGATCGCATAGTCGCCGGGACCGAGCTCGTAGCTCTGCTTCGATCCGTCGGGCAGCTCCTGCTGAAGGGTCATTTGCCCCTGGAGACAGCAAACGACCTCCTCTCCAGCCGGATGCATTTCCCAGCTGCTCCAGCTCTCCTCGAACCGGAACAGGCTGACGATTCGGCCCTCGTCGAGGTCGTCGGCGTGGCGTTCGCCATAGGCTTCGTACCAGTCGATGCCGGTGAACTGCGGCTCGGCGACGGCGCGGGCGCCACGACCGAGGTGGATCGGGAAGTCGTAGAGCGACTTGCCAGCGCTCATTCGGCCCCCATGACGAAGGCGTTGAGCTTGTTGCCGTCGGGATCGCGGAAATAACCCGCGTAGAACCCGCCGCCGCGGTCGCCCGGAGCGCCTTCGTCGCTGCCGCCGTTGGCCAGCGCGATATCGTAAAGCCGCTGCACCTGGTCCTTGTCGCTCGCTTCGAGCGCGACCATCACGCCGTTGCCGACCGTCGCCGCATTGCCGTCGAACGGCCTGGTAAGGCCGATCCCCGCGCCGCCGCCGGGCTTGCCCCAGGCGATGAACTGTTCGTTCTCCATCATCCGGCCGACGCCGAGCTCCCCACAAAGAGCATCGTAAAATTTGGCCGACTTCTCGTGGTCGTTCGTGCCGAGCGTCACGTAGCCGATCATCATGTCCTCCTGTCGAGTCGGGTGGAGAACATTAAGGGAACATTACGGCCCGATCAATCGCCAATAGGAGCGCAGGCGGCGCGGAGCCAGTCGAGATCCTTGCCCGAGAGCGTCGGACCGATCTTCGCCAGCACGTGCGCGTGGTAGCAGTTGAGCCAGATCAGCTCCTCGGGTTCGAGCATCTGGACGTCGATCAGCCGCCGGTCGATCGGCGCGAAGGTCAGGGTCTCGAAACCGAGCATTTCTTTTTCCGCGCCCTCGATCTCACGCGGGACGACCAGCACCAGATTCTCGATCCGGATGCCGTACTCGCCGGTTTTGTAATAGCCGGGCTCGTTGGAGATGATCATTCCCGCCTGGAGCGGCTCGTCGCCGCCGCTCTGCGCACTTCCGACCGGCGAAATCCGCTGCGGCCCTTCGTGGACGGCGAGGAAGCTGCCGACTCCGTGGCCGGTGCCGTGGGCATAGTCCAAGCCCGCTTCCCACAGGGGCCGGCGAGCGAAGCTGTCGAGCTGGGAGCCGCGCGTGCCCTTGGGAAAGACGGCCGTCGCGATTGCGATATGACCCTTGAGCACGCGGGTGAAGCGGTCGCGCATCTCCTCGGTCGGTTC
>Ga0207698_10000989_pt1 | contig 16472 bp, 9 predicted proteins | sample KBSCornC22_FD_184298 | JGI IMG/M metagenome (GOLD analysis project Ga0207698, IMG submission 184298) | Corn rhizosphere microbial communities from Kellogg Biological Station, Michigan, USA - KBS Corn C2-2 (SPAdes) (version 2) | ecosystem: Host-associated > Plants > Roots > Rhizosphere > Soil ...
TCGGAAGTGTTAGCGGGCGTCCGTGACTCGCTCGGGCGCCGCACGCTTCGTTCGGCACGCGCGCGATGGGCGAACGCCGCTTCGAGAAGGCGCGGCATGTCGAGGATCTTGGCCACGCGATGCTCGTCGCCACTCTGGAACGATCCGTTCAGGAGCTCGCCGGGCTCCGCTGCGAGCTCGGCCTGGTCGCGATGGATGTCATCGGCACCGACCGTGACGAGATCTTCCATGGCGTCCACGACGATCGCGACGGGCGAACCCGTGGCAAGCACGATCGCGCGCGCGCCCGGCTGCAGCACCTGTTCCTCGAGGCCCAGCAATCCGCGCAGGCTCGCGACCGGCAGCGCCGAGCCGCGAAGGTTGGCGATGCCGAGGAGCGCCGGCGGGCTTTGGGGAACACGCGCCATCGCGGGCACGCGGATCACTTCGACGACGTCGTTCGCGGCCAGCGCATAGCGGCGATCCGCGACACGGAAGGTCACGAAGACAACGGCCGCCGACCCCTCCCGCCGCTCGGCGGCCGGCTCAGACATTCTGCGTGCGCAGCTCGTCCGCGAGGGAGCCGATTTCCTCGATGGCGGCCGCGAGATCTTCCGCGCCCTGCGATTGCTCCGCCGCCGCGGTCGCTGCCTCCCGCGATGCGGTGCTCGCCTCCTCGGCGGCGCTCGCGATCTGCCGCGCGCCGGTCGCGGTCTCGACGGCGGCCTGCAGGATCGCGTGCGAGCCCTCGACCACCCCCTGGCTCGCACGGGCCAGGGCATCCATCTCGACGCCGATCTTCTCCAGGCCGGCCGACACGGCGCGGTTGTTCTGCACCTCGGCTTCGCTCGTGACGATGATCTGGTCCAGCTCGCGCTGCAGGATCGCGATCTGGTCCATGATGCCGCGCACCGTGTCCTTCGCCTGGTCGACGTTCTGCGCGGCTTCGCGCGCGAGGATGCGGATGTCGTTCGAGACGACGGCGAAGCCGCGCCCGGAATCGCCGCTGCGAGCGGCCTCGACCGACCCGCTCACGGCGAGCATGCTGGTCTGCAGCGTGACCGACGCGATGGCGTCGATGATCTTCTCGATGTTCCGGCCGAGCGTGCCCAATCGCGCCACCGTCGCCACGCTGGACTCGGTGTCCTTCAAGGCGCGATCGACGCCGTGCATCAGGCTCTCGATCGAAGCGCGTCCCGCCTGCAGGTCCGACCCGATGACGCGGATGCGTTCATGCGCGGCCTTGCCGTTCTCCTGCGCGAGCTTGGCGCTCTTCTCGATCTGCGCGAGCGCGGCCGATGTCTCGTGGGTGGCGGAGGCCTGCAACTGCGACGCACGATTGATCTCCTCCACCGCCGCCATGATCTCGGTGGCGGCGCTGGACATCTCCTGGATGGTCGCCGAGAGCTGCTCCGCCGCCGAGCCGATCTGTTCCGCGCCCGCCGCGCCGCTCTTGCCCTTGCGCAGCGCATCGGCCAACGTGGCGAGCGTGTCGGCCGCAGCCTTGGCCTGCGCGAGGGACTTGGCCTGCTCCTGGACGGTGCTTTGCGCTTCCGAGGCGCCCGACGATTGCTCTTCCGCGGCGGTCGCGACCTGCTCGGCGCCTTTCTGTGCCTCGATCGCGGCCCGCTCGGCCTCCAGCGCGGAATCCAGGATGGCGCGGTTGTCCTCGGCGATGCGGCCCATGTCGGAGCGCCGTGCGCCGAGGCTTTCGACGACGGAGGTCGCGGCCGCGGCATCCCTCGCCGCATCCTCGGCTGCCTTCTTCATCGCCGCGACCACGTTGCCGACATCGGCCTGGATGGAGCTCGCCAACCTTTGGACCTCCTGCGCGCTCTTGTCGGAGATCTCGGCGAGCGTGCGCACTTCGTCCGCCACGACGGCGAAGCCGCGGCCCTGGCCGCCCGCGCGGGCCGCCTCGATCGCCGCGTTCAATGCGAGGAGGTTGGTCTGGTCCGAAATCCGGCTCACCGCCTGCGTGATGGCGCCGATGTCCTTCGCCCGCCGCTCGAGCTCCGCGATGACCTCGACCGATGCGAGCTGGCGCTCGGCGTTGCGCTTGATCGCGCGCACCGATGCCGAGATCTGCGCGCTCGTCTCGGCGAGGTTCCCCATGGCGGCATCGGAGCGCTTGGCCGACGTTTCCGCGGTATTCCTGGCGCCGGCGAGCTCGGCCACGATGCGCTTGATGGCGGCCGATTGCTCCTGCGAGGCGCTGGCCGCTTCCTCGGCGCCGACGGCGATCTGCCCCATCGAGCGGCCGAGCTCCTCGGTGGCGGCGGAGGCCTGGGTCAAGCCGCTCGCCAATTCCTCGGTGGCGGCCGCGACCCGCTCCGCAATGGTCTCGTTTCCCGTCAGGGGAAGCGCAGCCTTCGGCGGGGGCTTAGCGGCAAGTGGGGGCTGTGGGGGCTGTGGAACCGATGCGGCTGCCGGCTTGGAGGCGTCCGCGGTGATCTTCGATTTCTTGACTAACGCCATGGGATCCTTGCGTCGAGGAGGCGCCGACGGGTGACGATCGTGCGCGGGGAGGAAAAACTTGCTGGCCAGCGAGGGGCGGGGCGTGACGGGAGCAGCGAGATTTCATAGTACATTAGAGACTCACACGCCCCACATATAACGACTTCATGCCCCCCGGTTTGCAGGCACTTTTAGAGGACACCGCAGCCCTCTCGCAGGAGCTCCTTTTCACGGCCGGCCCCGACGGCGCGATGCTCGACGTCAACCCTGCATGGTCCCGAGTGCTCGGGTGGAGCGAGAACGAGCTACAGGCGAGGACGCTTCTCGAGCTCGTGCATCCCGAAGACGTGGATAGGACACGGGAAGCTACGAAACGTGCGTTCGAGGTCCCGAGCGAGCTTGCTGTCCAGGCGCGATGCCAGCACCGGGACGGCTCGTGGCGGCGCGTTTCGTGGCGGGTGATCGCGCGTGGGGATGTGCTGCTGGGGGCGGGGCATGAGGTCGCGGCAGGTGAAAGCGCTCAAGTGGTCCACGACATCAACAACCACATGCAGACCATCATCGGCGCGCTGGAGCTGGTGCGGATGATGCACCGCACCGGGCGCAGCGGGGACACCGAGAAATTCATGGCGAGCGCGATCGCTTCGGCTCATCGGGCGGCGGAGCTCAATCAGAGTCGCGCGGCGGCTTCGCCACCTCCTGCCAGCAAGACAGTTTAGAGGTTGGGGGTCGGCCGGGCGAATGCGTTGCCCCCGGATAGCGTTCCAGCCTGCCCTCACAACGCGTCTTCCAGGTGTGGTCCCTGGCCGCCTAAACGTGGCCTCGAGAAGGAGGCGACACTGCTGGTTCCATTGCCACTTCCAGGACAGGAACTATTGATGTGTACGCCGCGAGATCAGCCGTAAGGCGAGCAATGACGGTGCCAATAGTGGTGCCAGGATCAGCAACGGTGGTATTGAAGCAAGCTCGGCTAAGCGCCACGTGCTCTCCAGCCCTGCGCTGCCCGGTTGAAGGAACGTTCACGATACATTCGAGCTCAACCAGGCCGTGCGCGGCCAACAGGTTTCGAGCCCGGGCGGCATGCTCCATCCTGTAGTAGGCCTCGTCAAAATAGCAACCCGGCTTCCACGTATATCGCGCGGTCACAACGAGCATGAGAGTGCGATCGCTGGCGGCGGCGCGGCTAGTCGCCATTTATCGTGGAGAACCAATGGGCGATGAGATGATGGCCGATGATTGGTTTGGGCGGAATGCGCACTCCGTCGATCAACGAACCAGCCAGCAACTGCCCGATTTCGCCGTTGGACATCCATCTTGCACTTTCCAGTTCGCCCGACCCGAGATCGGGCTCGCCGTGACCAACATCCACGAGGCAGGCAATCATCAAGGACGATGGAAAGGGCCAGGGTTGGGAGAGGACGTATGTCACCCAATCGGCGATCAGGCCCACCTCCTCCATCACTTCCCGACGAGCAGCGTGCTCAATCGTTTCGCCGGGCTCGATGAATCCCGCCAGGGGAGCCAGGTAACCCTGAGGAAAGCCCGGTTGCCTGGCGAGCAGGCAGGAGTCCCCCGAGACCGGCAGCATCATCACGACGGGGTTGACCTGTGGATACCATTCTTCACCGCAGTTCCGGTTGGAACAGCGCGTCCCCTCGAGTCTCCCATTGAGGTTGCCGCAAACGCCGCAATAGGCTTGGCGGCGGCGCGAATGCAACAGCGACGCCGCACGGCCCGCGGTCGCGCTGATCGGAGGCGGCAACACGAATGCCGCGGTGAGCATGTCGACGTACCGGTCGCCCTCTTCACATAGGCCAAGCCCGAGGCCGGATGCATCCGTCAGGTCGACCGCAAAAACGTTGGCTGCGGGCCTTAGCCGAACTGCCGCGGCCGCAAGATCGAAGTTCGCGGGAAAATCCGCCGGCTTGCGCCATGCCAGTGACGCAGGAGCCGCACCGTGAACGAGGCATTTGCCCCGCATGAAAGGCAGGAATCTCGGTATGGCCCCGGCGTCGTGCCCTGCAGGGCCTGGCGCGTAGTCGGCGCAAAACGCCATCTCACTTCGCGTTGGCTGCATCGTCCATCTCCATCGGTGCGTTACCGCGTGCCGGACGCGTGATCCCCAAGGCACTTGGAAACGACATGTCGCAGGGTATCGCGGCTTCGGCTATGCACCACGAAATGTCCGCCTTCCATCATGATGAGGTCGAATGCCTTCGTCGTCTGCTCGCGCCATGCGGCCAGCTCGAACGGCTTGCAAACCGGGTCGGCGTGGCCGCCGAAAGCGGTTATCGCCACGTCGAGGGGCGGCTCATCCACGTAAGGCGAGCAGCGATTCATTTCCAGGTCGGCCCGTATGACCGGAAGGAAAAAACGCATGAGCTCCGGCTCGCGGAGGACCTCCTCCGACGTGCCGCCGTACAGCCGCAGCACGTCGAACAGCCGCTGTTCGGGCAATTCGTGCACCGGCTCGTAACCATGGGGCAGGTGCGGGGCCGGGCGGCTCGCCACGAAAAGGTGCCTCGCGTCTGGAAGGCCGTTGCGTCGAAGCCACCTTGCCAGCTCGAAAGCGAGAAGCGCCCCCAGGCTTTGGCCCAGGAGCGCGAAAGGCCGGTCGAGGTAAGGCGCAAGCCCCGGACCCATGGTGGCCATGAGGTCGTGCACGCGGGTCGGCAAGGGCTCCTTCCGGCGGTAATCGTGGCCGGGAAGCTGTATGCCCAGGATTTGCACCTCGGCGCTTACGGCCGCATCCCACTCGCGGAACTGCAGCGCGCTCCCTCCCGCGAAGGCGAAGCAGAAGACCCGTACCAAGGCATGGGGTTTTGAATTCGCAGGCGGTACCAGCCACGGCGCCTCCGCGGCCGGCATCGTCCGGATCTGCGGCGCCTGCAGATCCACGCTTAGGTGAACGTGACGGGCAACGCGGTCAACCCCCTCAGCACCGTGTGATCGCGCCAACCGAGGCTGTCCGTCGCGAGCTCCATGTCGCGCAGGGTCTCGAGCATGACGCCGAACGCTTCCTGCGCCTCCACTCGGGCGAGCGGGGCGCCGACGCAAAGATGGTGGCCGGCGGCGAACGACAGGTGGTGATTCTTCTCGCGAGTGACATCCAGCTCGTCCGGCGCGGCGAACTGTTCGGGATCCCGATTCCCGCTCGCCAGCGCGAGATACAGCTGGTCACCCTTGCGGATCTGCTTGCCGCCCAGCTCCGCGTCATGCAGCGCCGTGCGCGAGGTCATCTGGAGGGGCGCATCGTACCGAAGGAACTCCTCGACTGCCTTCGGCATGACTTCAGGGTGCGCTCTGAGGAACTCCATCTGATCGGGATGCCTGATGAGCGCCAGCGTGCCGTTCCCGATGAGGTTCACCATGGTCTCCTCGCCCGCGCCGAAGATGAGGATGCATACCGACACGAGCTCGGATTCGCTCAGGCGCCCGCTTTCGTCCTGCGCGGCAATGAGGGCGGACAGGAGATCATCCTCAGGCTGCGCGCGCCGCAGTGCGATCAGCATGCGAAGGTACTCCATGAACTCCTGCGAGGCGTGATCGAGCGTAGCCAGCTCCTCGAGCGAGGTCAGCGGGTCGAAGATGCGCGCGAGGCGCTCGGTCCACGCGACGAGCCGCGGAAAATCGGCCGGCGGCACGCCCAGCATGGTCGCGATCACGTTCAGCGGCAGGATGCAGGCGAAGTCCTTCATCACGTCCATGCGGCCGTGGGCCCGCACGCGCCCCAGGAGCTCCTGCGCGCATTTGCGCACGTAAGGTCGCATGCTTTCGGCGGACTTCTGCCCGAAGGCCTTGGATACCAGGCTGCGCAGTCGCGTGTGATCCGGGGGCTCCAGGAAGGCGAACCAGTGCTGCGAATTGGCGATCAGGTAATCGAGGTTCGACGGCTGGCTCTCGGTCACGCGCTTGGTGGCGAGGATCGCGTTCTTCCGGCGCAGCTGCCCGGGAATGTCCTGGACGCTGAACCTGCGATCCTTGAGCACGGAGCGCACGTGGTCGTATTTTCCGACGAACCACACACCCATCGCGCTGCGATGCACCGGGTCTTCCTCGCGCAGCCGCTTGAAATGCGGATAGGGATCCGCGTTGTAACTGGCCGCCTTGGGATTGAACCAGAATTTCTCGGCGGCACGTCCCGGCGCGGAAAGGGTTTGCTCGGTGGTCATGGTTGCCTCCTCAGGCGGCGCCGTTGGTCGATGCCAGCTTCTCCGCGAGCGAAAAGATGCTCGGGTGCTCCCAGAACAGCGTGATCGGCAATGACGTGCCCAACCAGGCGGCGAGCTCCGCGGTAACCGAGACCGCCACGGACGAGTCCAGCCGGTAGTCCACGAACGGTGCGTGGACGTCTACCGAATCCTTCGGGATCTCGGCCAGGTACGAAATCCTGGTGACCAGCCATTCTTCGATGTCTTCCGCCGTGCGGTGCTGCGTCGTGGCGGCATCTGGCCTGGTAATGACGGACCGATCGTCAGCTGTGGACATGCTGCGCCTCCCGATGCGCTGTCGAGGTGGATGGGTCATCCGCGAATCGCCAATATCGTCGCCTCTGAAACGGATAGGTACCCACGTGGGTGCGACTGCACCACGCTGGAAACAATTCGTCCCAGCGCGGCGATGGCCCCGTGCCTACGAATGCGGCGGCCATGGCTTGCGCGGCGCGACCACCGGCCGGAGGCGAAACGCCAAAAGAGATCTCCCGCGACGATATGACCGGTGCATCGCGAACCAGTCGCGGATCTTCTTCCCGCCTCAGGCAGGACTCCAGCGCAGAGGCGGTCGATTCGGCGCTGTCCGCGATCACTGCGAGCCGGTAGTGCAATCGCGCGCGCCCGACCGCATATGTGAAGCACGCATCCTCGAAGGCGGCGCGGCCCGCCGAACGGGCGAGTGCGTGCATGCGGTGAAGCGTGTCGCCCGCCAGCGTCCGCAGGGCCTCCTCGGAGGCCGCGCTCAACGGCAGCACGAGCGTCGACATTCCATCGCGCGCCTTGCGCGCACGCACGGGCGCCTGCTCCAGGACGATGTGCACGTTCGCGCCGCCAAAGCTCACCGCGTTGACCGCGGCCGTGCGCGGGCCGCCGTTGTCAGGCCAGTCACGCCCCTCGGCGGCGATGGCAAACCTTCCCGATAGCCTCAGGTGCGGGTTCGGCCGGTCGCAATGCAGGGTGCGGGGGATATACGCATGTTCGAGCGCGAGGATGCTCTTGATCACTGCTGCGGATCCCGCGGCACCCTCCAGGTGGCCGATGTTCGACTTCACGCAGCCGATCCATCTCTTGCCGGGCACTTCGCCATAGACCCCGGCCAGCGCGCCGAACTCGATGGCGTCCCCGATCAGCGTGCCGCTTCCGTGCGCCTCCACATATCCCACGCTCGCGACCGCTTGAGGCATGTCGCCCCAGGCCGCGCGGATGACCCGCGATTGTGCCTTGCCCATCGGCGCCGAAATGCCGTTGCTGCGGCCATTGTGATTCATGGCCACACCGCGGAGCACCGCCCGGACCGGATCGCCGGCCGCGAGCGCCGCGGCGAGCGGCTTCAGCACGAGCATGCCGCACCCCTCGCCCCTCACATAACCGTCAGCGCCCGCGGCGAAGCTCTTGCATCGCCCGTCTTGCGACAGCATGTTGCCCCGAGCGAAGGTGAGGGTCTTCTCGAGGCTCAGGATCATGTTCACGCCGCCCGCGAGCGCCCAGTCGCATTCGCCGAGCCACAGGCTCTGGCACGCGAGCGCGATGGCGGCCGACGAGGACGCGCATGCGGCGTCCACGACCAGGCTGGGCCCGATGAGACCCAACGCATACGACACGCGGTTCGCGCCGATGGAGTAGCTGGTGCCGGTCCCGGAGCGCAGGTCCAGCGACGGCAAATGGCGGCACAGGCGCCGATCGAAGTCGGACGTGCTCATGCCGACGAAGACGCCGGCGTTCGATCCCGAAAGCGAGTCCGGCGCGAGCGCTGCATCTTCCAGCGCGCGCCAGGAGCACTCCAGCACCGCTCCCTGCTGCGGGTCCATGTGCTCCGCCTCGCGCGCATCGATGCCGAACAGCGGCGCGTCGAACTCGTCGAACCGCTCGACGAACCCCCCCCACTGGCTTCGCACGCGGTCGGTTTCCCCGCAACTGCGCGATGCGAGCTCGCTGCCGATCCAGCGCTCGGCGGGCGCGGTGGAGATGGCGTCCCCGCCGTCGACCAGGAGCCGCCAGAACTCGTCCGTGCCGTCGGCCTTCGGGAGCCGGCAGCCGATTCCGATGACGGCAATGGCCTCGCGTTCGATGGGGGCTCGCGGTGACATCGGTCAGTCCAGCCGCTGGAAGGCGATGCGCGCGAGGTTCATCGACGCGACGTGGAAGCCGATGCAAAGCATGCCCAGGTATTTCTCATAGTCAGCCACGAGCTCGGCGCCCACGAGGTCGATGGCCCTGGCCCGGTTCCTCCGCAGCCTCGAAAGCCAGCATTCGGCCGTACGCGAGTAATGCTGGCGGTCGAGCCTCGCCACCTTCGGCTCGAAGAGACCGGTTGACGCTTCGAAGATCTCGTGCAGGTGCGGCAGGTCCGACTCCGGAAATATCCTCTCGGCGAAGAAGCGGCTGAACGTCTCGCGGCTCGCCTTCTCGTACGTGATGCTTTGGAGCGACAGCCGTCCCCCGGGACGCAGGCAGCGGTGGCAGAACGCGAAGAACTCGCGGTAGCCCGTGATCTTTTCCCGCCGGGCCTGCTCGAGGCTCGCAAAATGCTCGAACGCACCGATCGACACGATGGCGTCGAACGGCGATTCGGCGCGGTGCTCTCGCCAGCTTTCCAGCCTGGCCTCGCTCCGCGGAATGCCGCGCGCGCCGATGCTGGAGACCTGGGCCTCGCTAAGCGAGAGCCCGACGACAGCCGCCGCGCGACGCTGCTGCACCGCGCGCCGCATGAGTCCGCCCCAGCCGCAACCGACATCGAGCACGCGCGAGCCGGGCACCACCCCCGCCTGGTCGAGGTGCCAGTCGATCTTGTTGACCTGGGCCGCCTCGAGGCTCTCGTCATCCGCGTACCAGAGTCCGCACGAGTACGTGAGGGACTCGTCGAGCCAGAGGGCGTAGAAGTCGTTGCCGACATCATAGTGGTGTCGTATCGCCGCGGACGAGGCGCCCGCTGCATTCGCAAGAATGGTCATGTCACGTTCCCGTTCCACGGGTTTTTTCCGTCCTGCCGGTGCGGTCGATCACCCGCGCGCTCGGCCGCTGAACATCCCGCGCCGCGCCGATCGCTTCCATGAGGCGGATAAAGATCCAGCCCGGATCGAGCTCCCACCATGAGTGACCGAACTTGGCCGAGCTCGCGCACGCGTGATGGTTGTTGTGCCACGCTTCGCCCAACGTGGCCGCACCGATCCACGCGTTGTTGCGGCTGAAGTCGGGTGTCGCGTACGTTCGATAGCCGAACGAATGGGTCACGGAGTTGATGCAGCTCGTCAGATGATAGGAAATGAAGAGACGCACGCCCCCTCCCCACGCAAGACCTTCGAGGGCCCCACCCGCCCCGCCGATCAGCAGTGATCCCAAGAGGGCCGGTATGGCGAGGCCGAGGATGACCCAGGCGTAATACGAGCGGTTCACCGCCACGACCATCGGATCCCTGATCAAGTCCTTCGTGAGCGCCGCGGTGTTGCTGAGCTTGTGGCCGAACATCCAGCCCGAATGCGCATGCCAGAAAGAGCGCCATGACACCTTCCCCGGCACGCTCTCGTCGATCGGCGAATGGGGATCGCCCGCATCGTCCGAGAAGCGATGATGGCGCCGATGGTTCGCGACCCAGTAGATCGGCGGACCCTGCGCCGCCATGCTCCCCAATGCCAGGAGCACCACCTTCAGCAACCAGTGCGCCCGGAACGCGCGATGCGCGAAGAGCCTGTGGAAGCCAACGGTGATGCCCAGCATCGTCGCGACATACAGGCTCACCGCAAGGGACCAATCCACCAGGTCCGCGTCGCCTGTGAGGGCCCGCCACCCCGCCCATGCCATCGCGGCCGACGGCAGAAGCAGCATGGCGGACGCGTGGATCTTCTGCGCCGGGCCCCCGGAAGTCGGAAGGACGTACATGACCGCTTCCTCGCGCCCTTCGGCCTTCCTGAAATCGGCCTCCATGCTCGGCATCGGCCGGCTCATGGCGTCGCCCGAAGCGATGCAGCGGGAAGCGGCTCCGGCGCCTTTCCGCGCGAAACCAGCGATGCGATGGTCGCGGCCAGGGTGCGCGCGTGCGCGGCGCCCATGACGCCCAGATGGTCGCTGTCCACCGGCACGACCCGTACTTCGCCGGAGGTGATGCGCGCGAGGTCCGCGTGCAGCTCGTCGGGCGCAGCGTGGCCCGGCGTCCGTGTCGCATGTACATAGACGATCGCGGCGCCGATCTTTGCCGGCTCGAACGTCGCCATGGAGACGAGATTTACGGCGTACATCCGAGCCAACCCGCGGGAGCCTGCCGATGCGCCCGTATCGAGGCCGTACTGGCTGCGGAGCATCTCGAGGAACACCGGGTTCGCTTCCACCGCCGCGACGGCATCTTCAAGGCCCGTACATCCTGACGTGATGCGCGCGACGAATGAGCGGATCCTTTCGAAGTCGCGGTGGCTGGGCAACTGCATGTCCACCAGCACCACCGTGTCCACGCCCTTGCCCTCGCTCTCCCAGCGGTGCGCGAGCTCCAGCGCGGCGAGGCCGCCGAACGACCAGCCGACGAGCACGGAAGGAAGCTTGCCGATGTCCCTGCGGATGTTCGCCTCGTGGATTGCGGCCAACTGCGGGATCGTTCGAGCGATCGCCTTGCTGTCCGTACCATGCTCGGGGTGTGCCACGGCGCAGGTGCATAGCTGGCGGCTCATGGCGGCGATCAACCCGGCGTACGCCTCGACGCCCCCGTCCGCCGCGTGCAACATCGCGACGACAGGCGCGGAAGGGTCGCCCGACACCAGCAACCCCTCTGGCGACGAACGGCTGGGCGAGCGAATCGCGCAGGCCATCGCAGCGAGCTTCGGATGCTCGTACAGCGTGGAAATGGAGATGCGCATTCCGATCTGCCGCTCGATGAGCCGTGCCAGTCGCACGCACAGGAGCGAGTGTCCGCCCATCTCGAAGAAATCCGCGTCCGGCGCGGTGACGCGCCGCTCGAGTACCGCATCCCAAAGGCGCGCGAGCTCGGCTTCCTGCGCAGAGAGCGCGCGCACGGTTTCGCCGCGCGCGGCGTCCGCCCCGGCGGCGGCGCCCAGCGCGCCCCAGTCGATTCGCCCGCTGCGAAGGGTCGGAATCGCATCGATGAAAACGGTCCGCCAGGGAACGAGATACGCGGGGGTGCGTTGCCGCATCTCCTCCAGGAGCGAGGCTTGCCGCGCGCCCGCGCCTGCATCGGCGACGACGAAGCTCACGCTGAGTTGCCCCGTCCCCGCGCCAATGGCAACGGTGGCGGATTGGACGACACCGGACACGCCGCCCCAAGCCTCGTCGACCCGCTCGGGAGCGTACTTGACGCCGTGCCAATCGAGCCGGCGGTCCGCCCTTCCCAGGACGATGAACGATCCGTCCGCGACCGCGCGAGCGGCCCAGGGCGTCGACGTCCACGCGGGCTCGTCGATGCGGCGCACACCGAGCGTGCCGCAAACGTCCTCGACCAGCGCACTTCCATCCGAATTCAGGGTGGCCATCGAGACTCCCGGCAGGGGCCGGAACCCAGCCGGCGCGCCAGGGTGCTCCACGTCCGCGCGGATTTCTCGCACGCCCACGAGCGGCATCGCGTTCGCCAGGCCGATGACGTTCAGCAGCCGCGCATCGGGGCCCGCTACGGCCAGCCACCGGTGGGCGAACCAAGGTCCGCAGGCGACCCCTCGCACCACGCCGATTCGCAAGGTCTTCGCAGGGCCGTCGCTTGCCGTGGCGAGCGCCTGGGCGAAGCCTGCGTCTTCCCCACACAGGACCGTAACGCCCCTCTTCCGCGACTCGTCGATGACGCTTGATGCTTGCGCCTGCGCATCGAGCACGGCGAACGCCGCTCCGGACTCGCGGGCTGCAAGGAAGGCCATGAACCAGAGATCCGACGGCACTTCCCGTATCGAGGCGCAAACGTCGGTGGCCGACATGCCGACGGCAATCGCCAAGGAGTGCGCCGCGCGTTGGAGATCGGGCAATGTAACGAGTCGCACGGAGCCATCCGTGCTGTCCACGAGGACCAGAGCTCCAGTACCGACCGCCGCAACCTCGCGGCGGGAGGCGGCCCCGGCGCCGAGGAGCGCGGCCGTGGACACGAGCTTGCCAACGCCTCCGCGCTCCGCGACCTGCGCCGCGTCGGTCGCATCGGAAACCAGCACGGACACGCCGGCCGCGCGGAGGAAGTCGCCGGCCGCTTCGCACGACGGTGCGTCGTCGAGAAGCATGCACTCGATTCCCGCTTCCATCGCCCCCAGCAGCAGCGGCAGCGCGACATGCGCACCCACGCCACGAATGGCGACACGGAAGCCGGACTCGGGCATCGCAGCCAGGAGCGCGCCTCCCATCCGCCGGGCCATGTCGTCGAGTGCCTCGCAACCGGTCGTCGTGCCCGCGACTGGCAACGACGCGCCGCCAGCGCAGATGCCCGGTGGGCTCGAAGGAATGTCTCCCGCCGCGGCAACGGGAACCATGCTGCCCGGCGGACGTGCGAACGCGCCAACGAGGTCCGGATCCACGTCGCGTTGCGCGACGACCGATTTGACGACGTCTACATACAACTCCCAGAAGCGCCGGATCGTCCGCTCCTCGAACAGGTCGATCGCATATTCGATGATGCCGACTATCCTGCCCTCGCGCTCTTGAAGCAGGAACGACATGTCGAACTTCGCCGCGGGTACCGGTTGGTCCAGCGGACGCACTACAACGCCTTCCAGGCGCAGGCTCGCCTGCGGCATGTTCTGGAGCGCGAACATCACTTGCACCAGGGGGCTGAACGAGGCATCGCGCGGCGGGTTCACGGCGTCGACGATGACGTCGAACGGGACCGCCTGATGGTCGAAGGCGGTGGATGCGTGGGCGACGATCTCGCGCAGCAGCTCTCGCGCCGTGCGCGCGGTGCTGGTGCTGCGAATCCTCAGCGGCAGCGTGTTGATGAAGAAGCCGATGACGTGCTCGAGCTCCGCTTGCTGGCGGTTGGCGACCGGAACGCCGATGGTGAAATCGACCTGTCCCGAAAGCTTGCGCAGCAATATGGCGAAAGCGCCGAGGAGGAACATGAAGAGGCTCGCGCCCTCCTCTCGGGCAGCGGCGTTGGCGGCCTTCACCAACGCGGCCGGCATCTCGACCGCGACACCCGCGCCCTTGAACCCCCGGCGTGCCGGTCGCGACCAGTCGGTGGGGAGATCGAGGAGCACCGGAACGCCCGCGAGAGCGCGCGTCCAGAACCGCAAGTCCGCATCAAATTCGCCGTCCTGCCGCCACTTGTTCTGCCAATGGGCGAAGTCGGCGTACTGCAGGCGCAATGCCGGCAGCGCGGCAGGTCGGCCGCTCACCAGCTCCGCGTAGAACAGTGACATTTCGCGGCAGAAGATCTCTATCGACCAGCCGTCCACGACGATGTGGTGCATCGAGACGATGAGCAGATGCCTGTCGGCGCCGGCGGCGAGAAGCAGGCCTCTCAGCGGCGCGTGCCTTCGCAGATCGAACGGCGTGGCGGCCTCATCCGAGACGAAGGCCTGCCACGAATGACTCGGCACGCGCTCCTGGCGGAACGGTACTTGCGACGACGGCAGCAGCCGCGCGACGGGTTGATTGTCTCCTTCCGAGAACACCATGCGCAGGGATTCGTGGCGCTCGACGACGCGGCGAAAGGCCTCTTCCAGCGCCGCGACGTCGATCGGTCCCTCGAGGGCCGCGCAGAAAGTCGCGTTGTAGGCCGCTTTCGTGGGATCGATCGCGTTGAGGAACCAGAGCTGGCGCTGCGAATGCGAAAGGGGCAGCACATCGGCTCGCGCAACGGGCGTCACCCGGCGGCGGCCGCGATCGCTCCTCGGCGCCGACGCCAGATGCGCGGCGAGCCGGGCCGGCGTCGGGTGCTCGAAAAACGCGGCCACGGGAACCTCGACATCCATTCGCTCGCGAACTCGGGCGATGGCCTGCATCGCCAGCAGCGAATGGCCGCCGATGCGGAAGAAATTGTCGTCCACGCCGACCGAGGCTCGGCCGAGGACGATGGCGAATATCTCGCCCAGGACGCGCTCGGCTTCGGTCGCGGGTGCCCGTGCCGGCCGCGCCTCGGGCAAGGTGCAATCGGGCGTCGGCAGTGCCGTTCGATCCACCTCGCCGGTGGAATCGAGCGGCAGGCTCTCGAGGAACAGGTAGCAGCGCGGCCGCGACAATGGCGGCAGGCGGCTCGCCGCGAGCGTTCGCAGGTCCGGCTCGAGCGATTGCGCCCAGCGCGGCTGGATCGGATTGTTCGTGAGCGCCGCCGGACGCGGGCGCTGCCGGTGCACCGGGCGAGGCAAGGGGGCGGCCTTCGCATCAGGCCTGTCGCACACGAGATCCACGGCTCCGGACTCGTCGTGGTCCAGCCAGCTTGTCCAAGCGTGGAATCCCACCTCTTCAGCAGCCCGGGCGAGCGCCTGCAATGAAGACAGCGGAGCGCGCGCGGCATCGACCGCCGCCTGTGCCTGGACTTCCGCGCAGCTCGCACCCGGTGCCGAAGCGGCCGCGACGCGCATCGCACTGGCATCGTACGCGAGCACCGGATTCGGGATACCGGTCAAAAGCAGCCGGCTGGCTTGCGCGAGGTGCAGGCGTCGCGCAAGCGTCGGTGCGTCGTGGCAATCGACGCCCCATCGAATCGCTTCAATCGGCTCGGATTCGTGCTGCGCGCCGATGGGAATAACCACGTCGTAGCGGTACTTGAACAACTCGTTCGCCGCGCCCTCTTTCGGCCTCACGACCGGAAGCCCGGCTCGTGGGATCTCGTCGCCGAGCGCCACGAAGAACGCGGGATCCACCACGAGCTCCTTGTCGATTCGCCGCGCCATCCCCGCCGCGGCGAGGACGCGTGCAACCGGCTCCTCGCCGCTCGATCGCGCGAGCGACACGGAGAAGTGGAACAGCGAATTCAGCGCCGAGGACCGCACGTCCCCGACGAAGATGAAGCCGCCGTCGCGCACCTTCGACACGGCCTCTTCCAATATCCGCCGCAGGTACTGCGCCGTGGGAAAATATTGCAGCGTCGAGTTCAGCACGACCAAGTCGAAGGTTTCGGCGGGAACGCGATGCAGGTCGTGCGCCGCCAACCGGTGCAGCTGGACCGGAAGGTCCCGCGCCGCAGCGGCCTTGCCGGCGATTTGCACCGCATGCTCGGAGAAGTCGATTCCGACATAGCGCTCCAGATGCGGAGCGATCCTCCCCATCAGCAGGCCGGTGCCACAACCGATCTCGAGCACGCGCCGGGGTTGCAGCGCGAGAATCCGTTCGGACGTCGCATCCAGCCAGTGCCGCATCTCGTCGGTGGGGATGGGCCGGCCGGTGTAGCTGCTGATCCATCCTGAAAAGTCCTCGGCACCCGCGGCGGCCTCGTCCGGTCGATAGGTGCTCTCGTAGAGAGCCGCCCATTCGCTCACGAATCGATCGCTTTCGGCGCCGGCGGCCTGCTCGTCCATCCTGGGGACGACATAGCAAGCAACGTGCGTTTCGCCGTCGTCGCCACGGTAGGTCGTCGCTGCGCAATGCGAGACGCGCGAATCCGCGCCGATGGTCTCCTCCACGCGCGAAAGTCGCAGGCGCGCTTCGTCGTCCGGGCGCGCCCCGTCGATCCGGCCGCGAAGCTCCGCCTCCCCATTCGCGAGCCACGCGGCAAGCTCCCCCGTCGCGTGCCAACGCGCGCCGCCGGAGGCGTCGGATTCGCCCTGGATTGTCGCGATGGCGCCATTCAAGCCGAGGGCGGGCGCGCGCAGGAGCAACTCGCCGGGTACTCCGACCGGCAACGGACAGCGATCCGGGTCCACGATGGCGAGCTCCACATCGGGCATGACATGCCCGAGAGACAGGCGCGCA
>Ga0207698_10000996_pt1 | contig 16433 bp, 7 predicted proteins | sample KBSCornC22_FD_184298 | JGI IMG/M metagenome (GOLD analysis project Ga0207698, IMG submission 184298) | Corn rhizosphere microbial communities from Kellogg Biological Station, Michigan, USA - KBS Corn C2-2 (SPAdes) (version 2) | ecosystem: Host-associated > Plants > Roots > Rhizosphere > Soil ...
GCCGCGGCCGGCACGTTCGCGATGATGAGGTTCTGGTTCGGCGTCAGGCGGAAGTCGCCCTCGTGGATCTGCGCGATGGCACGCAGCCCCGACAGCAGCCGGCGTTCGCCGCGATCGGCGATGCGGCCGGCCTCGATGCGCAGCGTCAGATGCCAGCGGCCGTCTTCGCCTTCGACCCAGCCGAAGCGATCGCCGTTGTGTTCGAACTCGAACGGTCGCGCGGGCGCGAGCGCGAAGCCGGCGCGGCGCTCGACTTCGGCCTTGAAATTATCCAGGCCGCGATCGTCGATCGTGTACTTCAGGCGCGAGCGCTTGCGCTCCGCCCGGTTGCCCCAGTCGCGCTGCGTCGTGATGACCGCCTCGGCCACCGCGATCGCCTGCGCCGTCGTGACGAAGCCGATCACGTCGGCGAGGCGCGGATACGTGGTCGGGTCACCATGCGTTGCGCCGAAGCCGCCACCGATGGTCACGTTGTAGCCGACGACGGCGCCATCCTCGACGATCGCGATATAGCCGAGGTCATTCGCGAAAATGTCGACGTCATTGATCGGCGGCACCGCGAACGCGGTCTTGAACTTGCGCGGCAGGTACGTCGTGCCGTAGATCGGTTCGTGCTCGGGCGAACCGGCGACCTGTTCCTCGTCGAGCCAGATCTCGTAGTACGCGCGCGTCTTCGGCAGGAAGTATTCGGACAGCGCCTTGGCGTGTTCGTACACCGCCGCGTGGACCGACGAGAGCAGCGGATTGGCCGCCGACAGCACGTTGCGATTGACGTCGCCGCACGCGGCGAGCGTGTCGATCAGGCTCGCGTTGATCGCGGCCAGCGTTGCCTTCAGCTCGCGCTTGATCACACCGTGGAACTGGAACGCCTGGCGCGTCGTGACACGCAGGCTGTGATTCGCGTAGCGCGTCGCGATGGCGTCGAGCTGTAGCCACTGCTGCGGCGTCGCCACGCCGCCCGGCGTGCGCGTGCGGATCATGAAGCTGTAGTCGGGTTCGAGCTTCTGCTGGCGGCGCTCCTCGCGGATGTCGCGATCGTCCTGCTGGTAGCTGCCGTGGTACTTGATCAGGGTCTGGTCGTCGTCGCGCAGGCTGCCGGTGACGCCGTCGGCGAGGCTCTGCTTGAGCGTGCCGCGCAGCAGGTTGCTGTCGGCCTTGATCTTCTCGACCGGTGAAGCCGTCGCACTCATGTCAGTACACGTCCCGGGCGTAGCGGCCCTGCTGCTGCAGCTGGTTCACGTAGGCGAGCGCGTCTTCGGGCGACTTGCCGCCGTGGGTGACGGCGACCTCGACCAGCGCGGCCTGCACATCTTTGGCCATGCGCGTGGCATCGCCGCAGATGTAGACGTGCGCGCCATCTTCGATCCAGCGATACAGCTGCGCGCCCTGCGCAATGATGTGGTGCTGCACGTAGACCTTGCGCTCCTGGTCGCGCGAGAACGCGAGATCGAGCTGCGCGAGGTGGCCGCGCTTGAGTGCGTCCTGCCATTCCAGCTGGTAGAGAAAATCGCTGCGGAAATGTGGATTACCGAACAGCAGCCAGTTGCGGCCGGTCGCGCCGGTGGCGGCGCGTTCCTGCACGAAGCCGCGGAACGGTGCGACGCCCGTGCCGGGTCCGATCATGATCACGTCGCGCGACGGATCGCGCGGCAGGCGGAAGCGTTCGTTGTGTTCGATGAAGACCGGCACGCGGCCGGCTTCCTCCTGGCGCGCGAGGTGGTGCGAAGCCGCACCCCAGTGCGCGCTGCCGAACGCGTCATAGGCGACGTGGGCGACGGTCAGGTGTGCTTCGTCGCCGACGGCCTTCTGGCTCGACGCGATCGAATACAGGCGCGGCGTCAACGGGCGCAGCGCGGCGACGAGTTCTTCGGCCGACCACAGCGCCGGATACGCCCGCAGCAGATCGATGACTTGATAGTCGGCGAGCAGCTGCTTGAGCTGCGCCGCGTGGTCCGGCGACAGCAGGCGATTGAGTTCAGCCGAACCGGCCAGCGCGGCGTGCTGCGCGATCAGCGGCCGCGTGAGGCGCGTGAGTTCGCGCTGCTCGCTGAGCCACAGGCGCAGCGGCTGCGTCGTGTCGTCGATGCTGACGGGCGTGTTCGCATCGAGCCTCAGCAGATCGATGACCGCATCGACGAGCGCCGGCGGATTGCGCGGCCACAGGCCGAGCGCGTCGCCGGGTTCGTAACTGAGGCCCGACCCTTCGAGCGACAGTTCGATATGGCGGACATCGCGGTCGCTGCCCCGTCCGGTCAGGCGCTGGTTCGCGAGGACTTCGGCACTGAAGGGCTTTTCGCGCGACCAGGTCGCCGCGGCGGCGGGCCGCAGCGGCGTGACCGTCGCGAGCGGTGCGCTGCTCTTGACCTGCTCGCGCGCCAGTTGCAGCGCGCGTTCGGTCCAGGGCTTGGCGATGGTCTCGACGTCGACGTCGGCATCGGCGCGATCGAGCAGCCGCGTCGCGCCGAGTTCGGCCAGGCGCGCGTCGAGCGCGCGGCCGATCTCGCAGAACTGCGGATAGCTGCTGTCGCCCAGGCCGAGCACGCCGAACTTGAGCTCCTTGAGTTCGGGCGCGCGCTTGCCGAGCACAAAATCCACAAAGCCGCGAGCGTCGTCGGGCGGCTCGCCGTCGCCCTGCGTGCTGATGACGACGACGAGCAGGCGTTCGGCCTTGAGCTCGCGCGTCGGGTACGCATCGGCGCGCAGCAGTCGCACGAGCAGGCCACCGGCTTCGGCTTTCTGCGCGAACTGTTCGGCGAGGCGCTTGGCGTTGCCGGTCTGGCTGCCGTAGACGACGGTCAGGCGCGGCGCGGTGACCGGATCCTTGGCCAGCGCCGCCGACACCGCACGCGCCACGCTGTTGCCGGGCTGGCTCGCCAGACCCGCCGCGTAGCCGGACAGCCACCACAGCGAGGAACTGTCGAGTCCGTCGACGAGCCGCGCGAGGTCGCTGGCCTTGGCTTCGGGCAGCGGGATCAGGGGTAGCGCGGGATTGGCGGACATGGGCGTCACCGAAGTCGTATTTGGACGTCCAAACGCCCAGTGATCGACGATGCTAGGCCCGTGTGAAGAGCGTCGGAAAGGATGGGGGGTTATTCGGTTATGCCGCGCTGGTATGTCCGCGGCCCGCGACGAAAATCGCGCACCGGCGCGGGTTTGCGCCATGTTGCAGCGCGGCTGCTGCAGCGCGGCGTGACGCGGGCTTTGCAATGGCCACAATCCCCGGCGCGCAGGCCCTAGAGTCTGCCGGGAGGGAACCCGCCACGGCTCCAGGGCTGTGGCGGGTTTTTTTATGCCCGCGGCTGACCTCGCCGCGCGGCGCACTCGCTGCGCAATCCAGCCGCATCAGCTCGCCAGGCACCATCGCCCGCCGGCGTCCTGGCCCTGCCGCCCCTGCTACGGCAACCAAGTCTTCAGACCTATCCGCTGTAAGCCCACGGATTGATTTTCACGTAGGTAAATCCCGCCTGGCCGCGGATGTGGCCACCGTGTCCTAGGCACAGAATCGAAGACGGCTGCGTATGTTCTGGGGTGTACGGAGCCGAGTGCAGTTCACGGCAAGATTGGGAGATCAACGTGCAAAAACTGAACAAAATCGGCATCGTACTGATGCTCGGATTCGCCTGGGCGGGGAGTGCCGCGGCAGCGGGATTCAACGCTGACAAGAGCAAACTGACCTTGGATGCCCTGGACATGGACCGGGTCGCGCAAGAAGACGCGATCGGCGACATCAAGGGTTATGGAAAGTACCGTTTTGCGGTACCGCGCGATGTGGAAATCAATACCACCGGCCATGGCAGCTGGGCGCTTCGCCCCGACGGCATGAACGTCTGGACCTTCGAGGTCGAGACCCCCGACGCCGCCCACCTCAACTTCGGCTTCAGCCCGTTTTTCCTGCCTGACGGCGCCCGCCTGGTGATCGAGTCCAAGCAGGGCCTCGACAAGCTCGGCCCGTACACCGCCGAGCAGAATCTGCCCAGCGGCCAGTTCTGGACCCCCGTACTCAAGGGCGAATCGGCGATCATCGAACTGCAGGTGCCGGCCAACCGCATGGCCGAACTGAAGTTCGGCATCGTGCGCATCGGCCAGGGCTACCGCGGCTTCGGCGCAACCGCCAAGCATTGCAAGTCCGGCGCCTGCGAAACCGACGTGGCCTGCCTCTCGGCCGGCGACCCCTGGAACAACCCGCGCCGTTCCGTCGCGGCCTATACCACCGGCGGTACGGATACCTGTACCGGTTCGCTGGTCAACAACACCGCCAGCGACAAGCGCATGCTGTTCGCCACCGCGACCCACTGTGGCATCAGCAGCGACAGCATCGGCGCGACCGTGGTCGCGTACTGGAACTACGAGTCCCCGACCTGCCGCCGTCCGGGTTCTTCGGCCAGCGGCGTGATCGTGCCGCGGCCGAGCACCACGAGCACCGGCGTGCGCTTCCTGGCCCAGACCGCGAACCCGTTCGCCGGCTCGGCGCCGGCCGGCAACCGGTCGGACTTCACGCTGCTCGAATTCCTGCAGCCGGCCAACGCGGCTTATAACCTCTACTGGGCCGGCTGGGATCGCCGCAACATCGATCCGGTCTGCTCCGCGCCGGCCGACAACACGCTGACGACCGGCCTGTGCGCCTCGATCCATCACCCGAACGTCGACGAGAAGCGCATCACCTTCGTCGAAGCGACGATGTCGACCGGCAACATCTCCGGCGCGACCGGCGTGCACTGGCATCCGTTCTGGGATCCGACGCCGCCGAACCTGCCGAACTTCCCGGCTGGCGGCGCGCTGACGCCGAGCGTGACCGAGCCCGGTTCGTCCGGCTCGCCGCTGTACAACGCGAACCAGCGCCTGATCGGCGTGCTCTCGGGCGGCCCGTCGGCCTGCGGTTCCACCGGCGCCAACCTGTCCGACTTCTACGGCAAGCTCGCGCATGCCTGGGACGGCCTCGGCACACCGACCACGGCGATCAAGAGCTACCTCGATCCGGGCGGCACCAATCCGGACTTCATCGACGGCCGCGGCGAATGCACCGCGCCGGCGGGTCCGACCAACGTGACCGCGACGGCCACGGCGCCGAACCAGATCACCGTGAACTGGACCGCCGCTGCCGGCATCACGACCTATCGCATCTTCCGCTCCACGGGCGCCTGCCCCGGCAGCAACTACACGCAGATCGCCGAAGTGACCTCGGGCACGTCGTATGCCGACACCACCGTGTCGGGCGGCTCGACCTACAGCTACAAGGTCAGCTCGCGTGACACCGTGCAGCCCTGCGATTCGGCCCAGAGCACCTGCTCGAGCGCGACTGCCACCGGCGCCTGTTCGCTGGCGCCGTCGTTCGCCGGCCTCACCGGCGCGAGCACGGCCGGCACGGCCAGCTGTGCGGTCAACCTCACGTGGGCGGCGGCGACGCCGAACTGCGGCGGCGGCGGCCAGATGCGCTACAACGTCTACCGCTCGCTGACGCCGGGCTTCACGCCGTCGGCCGGCAATGCGGTGCAGACCTGCGTGACCGGCACAACCTTCAGCGATACGAACGTCAGCGGTGCGAACACCTACCACTACGTCGTGCGCGCCGAAGATTCCAGCGGCACGGGCAGCGGCACCTGCGCCGCCGGCCTCGAAGACACCAACACCGTGCAGAAATCGGCCCAGCCGTCCGGCCCCGACACCGTCGCCTTCAGCGACGATGCCGAAGCGGGCCTGACGCAGTGGACTGCGGCCGGCAGCGGCGGCGGCGCCAACTTCGCGCAGGTGACGACGCAGGCGCATTCGCCGACGAACTCGTTCTTCGTGCCGGATCCGGACGTGGTCAGCGACCGCACCCTGACGATGAACGCCAGCGTTGCCGTGCCCGCGGCGGCCGGCACCACGCTCGAGTTCTGGCTGCGCTACTTCACCGAAGCGAGCTACGACGGCACGCTGCTCGAGTACTCCCTCGACGGCGGCACGACCTGGACCGACATCCTCGCCGCACAAGGCGCCGTTCCCGCCGACGCGAACCGCTTCATCACCGGCGGCTACAACGCGACGATGAACGCCTCGGGTGCCTGGGGTGCGCGCACCGCGTGGCACGGTGACTTCAGCACGGCGTGGAGCCGCACCAGCGTCAGCCTCAGTGCCTTCGCCGGCACCAGCGCGAAGTTCCGCTTCCACTTCAAGAGCGACACGTCCGTCACCCGCACCGGCTTCTGGGTCGACGACATCCGCCTGTTCTACGGCAGCGCCTGCACCAGCGGCGTGGTGGATCTGATCTTCAAGAACGGCTTCGAGCCGTAAGCAGCACGTCCCGGCCGCGCGAGCGGCCGGGATGCATCACGCGCGGGACCGGCCTCGCCTCGCGGCGGCGCCGGTCCCGCTTTCGTTGGCGGTCATTGCATACGCCAACGCCCGAGCAATCGGTGTCCGAATCTGCTTCAATCGGCGAATGACTGGCCCACGGCATACCCGCTGATTCGCACGGAGCACGCATGAGCGGATCGCCGGAAAATGTCGATATCACCGCGCTGCTGGCCCGCTGGCAGGACGGCGATCACTCCGCCGACGATGAGCTGTTGCGTGCCGTGTATCCCGTATTGCACGAGATCGCCGTGGCGAGGCTGCGCGGCATGCCGCAGATGACCTTGCGCGCCACCGAGCTGGTGCACGAAACCTATCTGCGCCTCGCCCGCGCGAACGCGCTGCCGTACGAAGCCCGCAGCCATTTCTTCGCGGTCGCGGCAACGGCCGTCCGCCATTTCATCGTCGATCACCTGCGCAAGCGCGCGAGCGAGCGGCGCGGCGGCGATCTGCTGTTCGTGGCACTCGATGATCTGGGCCGGGACGAGCCTACCGGCGGCGACATCGACCTTCGCGCCGACTGGCTGTCCCTGCACGAAGCGCTGGAGGCACTGGAAAAAGTGGACCCGGAATGTGCCCGCATCGTCGAACTGAAATTCTTCAGCGGCCTGACCACCGACGAAATCGCCGCCGCGAGCAACCTGTCGCGCGCCACCGTGGTGCGCTACTGGCGCTTCGCCAAAGCGTGGCTGGCCGACCGGCTCGAAGCATTCGGATGAAACCGACGCGACATTTGCCGCATAAAATGACTTGTTCACATCATCGCGCTGGCGGAGCGCCCAACAGGAATTCCTGATGTCCGGTGCATCCTTCGTTCGACTTCGCGAAATCTTCAATGACCTGATCGAACTCGACCCGGCGCAGCGACGCGGTCACGTCGCCGCGCTCAGCGGCATCGACGACGACACGCGCCGCCAGCTACTGGATCTGCTGGCCGCCGACGACCGCCTCGACGGTGCGACCGCGCGTGCCGCGGTCAAGCCGCGGACCGTCCCGCCGGCGGACTGGATCGGCCGGCGCATAGGCCCGTTCGTGATCCGCGAGCAGATCGGCCGCGGCGGCATGGCCAGCGTATTCCTCGCCGACCGCGTCGAGGGTGGCGTGGCGCAGCAGGTTGCCGTGAAGATCATCCGGCCGGAACTCGTCGACGACGCACTGCTCGCGCGCTTCCGCCTGGAACGCCAGCTGCTCGCGCTGCTGAAGCACCCGAACATTCCGACCTTGCTCGACCTCGGCGAGATCGATGAACGCACGCCTTATGTCGTCATGGAACATGTCGTCGGCGTACCCATCGACCACTACGTGCGAGAGCACGCGCTGGACGTGAATCAATGCCTGCGCCTGTTCCTTCCGGTCTGCGACGCCGTGGCCTTCGCGCACCGCAACCTGATCGTCCATCGCGACCTCAAGCCCGGCAACGTGCTGGTCGACGCGGCCGGCAGTCCGCAGCTGCTCGACTTCGGCATTGCCAAGCCGCTGCAGGCCCAGGTCGGCGCCTTCGATGTGGCCGAGACCAGCGCGGCGCAGCGCTTCCTGTCACTGAGCCACGCCGCGCCGGAACAGGTCAGCGGCGCACCGATCACGACGGCGTGCGACGTCTACGGGCTCGGCGCACTGCTCTACGAACTGCTGGCCGGTACTCCGCCGCTGCTGCGCGACGGCATGACGCGCAGCGAGCTGGAACAGGACATCCTGCAGCGCGATCCGCCGCCGCCGAGCCGTCTCGCGCGCGTAGGTCGGGCCATTCCCTACGACCTCGACCTGATCGTCTTGCGCTGCCTGCGCAAGCCGCCGGCCGAACGCTACGCCTCGGTCGAGCAGCTGGCCGACGATATCCGGCGCCTGCTCGACGGCCGTCCGGTACACGCGCGACGCGGCAACCTGGTCTATCGTGCGCAGCGCTTCGTCGCGCGCAACGCCGTAGCCATGATCGTTGCGCTGATCGCCGTTGCCGTGCTCGCCGGCGGCACGGCGCTGCTCTGGCGCCAGCAGCTGGCCACCGCGCGGCAGCAGCTGCGCGCCGATGAGATGACCGGCCTGATCATGGATGCGCTGGCCTCCGTCGATGCCAACAGCGCGGGCGGAAAGGACCTCACCGCCCGCGACATGTTCCAGCGCGTCGCGGCCCAGGCGAGAACGAACACGCAGCTCAGCGCGGCCTCGCGTGGCCGCGTGCTGACGGCGATCGCGCATATCGAGCTCGGTCTCGGCTATCCCGCCCAGACCGATGCCCTGCTCAAGGAGATTCCCGAGGCGGACCTCGACGAGGCGACGCAGCGCGATCTGAATCTGCTCAAGGCGCGCCTTTATCTGTCGACCAACCGCCACAGCGAAGCATCCGAGCTCATCACGCGCGAACTCGCGCGCGAGCGCGATCCGGAAATGTTGAACAGCTGGAAATTGCGGCAGATCAAGCTGACCATCCTGGAAGGCAAGTACGACGACGCGATGAAGCTGCTCGATGCGATCCAGCCCGACACGCTGAGCACCGCGCACAAGGAGCAATATCTGCTGTCGCGTTCGGACGCGCTCAGGCTGCTCGAACGAGTACCCGAAGCCACCGCTGACATCACCGAGGTGCTCGCCGCGCAGCGCGCGCGCCTGGGGCAGAATTCGCCGGCGACGTTCCTCACGCTGCGGCGCCTCGCCCTGCTGCAACTCACCGGCGGCAAGACACAGGACGCGGCCGCGACCTTCGAGCAGCTCAAGACCCTGACTGGGCAGACCTTCAGCACGAACTCCGCGCAATATGCCGACGCGCTCTATGTCGGCACGGAACTCGAAATTGCGCGCGGCAACCTGGCCAAGGCTATCGCCTACGAAAAGGAAAGCCTCGACATCCAGGTGGTCCAGTTCGGCGAAAAAAGCAGTCACGTCGCGACGCGCCATCACAATCTGGCGGACCTGTACGAAAAATCGAACGACCCGGCCGGCGCCGAGCCGCACTTCCGCAAGTCGACGGAGCTCGCCGGACAAGTGTTCAACAGCGAGCATCCCAATCGCATGATCTTCCGCACCGTGGCGGCACTGTTTTTCGCGACCCGCGACCAGTGCGACGACGCGCGCCCGCTGACCCAACAGGTGCTGGCCGACCAGGCTCTCCATCCGAGACTCAAGCAGTACGACGTCGGCGCGCTGGCACTGACGCTCGATGTCTATTGCGCCTGCCAGCAAGCGCCCGGTCCCGATACGCGTGCCGCGCTGGCCCGGAGCCTCGAGGAACTGCGCAAGGCAGCGGCGAGCAAGGATGTGGAGGATGCACTCGCCCGGCTCGTGGAAAAAGCCAAGGCGCTCGGCGTCGTGCCGGCATCGTCCTGACCGGTTCCGCCAGCGCCGGGCGTCGCAAGCATTTCCGGCGCGAATCTGCTTGAATCGGCGGCCCATGACCCGCGCCGCGACTTCCTTCGCCGACTTCCTCGAGAACCGCTACGCGCATCTGCTTGCGCGCTGCCGCGAGGCCGGCGTGCCGTTCTACGACGATGCCGGCGTGGCCGAGCAGCTGCAGCGCGTGCTGCTCGCGAGCGATTTCGCCTACGACTGCTTCTCGCGCGATCCGGCGCTGCTCGCGCCCGAAGCGCTGATGCTCATGAGCGATCCGCGTCCGGCCGATGCGCGCGTCTGGCAGGTCGATCCGGGCGAGCGTGCCGAAGCGCGCCAGATGGCGCTGCTGCGCCGTTTCCGCAAGCGCGAGGCACTGCGGCTGATCTGGCGCGACGTCAACGGTCTGGACAGCGTGACCGACACGCTCGACGGTTCCACCGCGCTCGCCGAAACCTGTCTCGAATCCGCGCTGCGTTACGCCGAAGCGAATCTGAGCGCACGCCACGGACTGCCGCGCGATGCCAAGGGCCACGCGCAGCGGCTGGTCGTGCTCGGGCTCGGCAAGCTCGGCGGCGGCGAACTGAATTTTTCCTCCGACGTCGATCTGATCCTCGCGTATGCGGAGAACGGCCAGACCGACGGCGCGCGTCCGCTCGACAACGAAGCGTTCTTCGCGCGCCTGGGCCAGCAGATGACCAAGCTGCTCGCCGAGGTCAGCGTCGATGGCTACGTCTATCGCGTCGACCTGCGCCTGCGTCCGTTCGGCAATGCGGGCCGTGTCGCGCTGTCGTTCGCGGCGATGGAGCAGTACTACCAGCGCGAAGGCCGCAACTGGGAACGCTACGCGTGGATCAAGGCGCGGCCCGTCGCCGGCGATCTCGCCGCGGGCAAGCGCTTGTGCGAAACGCTGCGGCCCTTCGTTTACCGGCGCTACCTCGACTACACCGCCTTCGCCGGCCTGCGCGAAATGAAGGCACTGATCGACGCCGAAGTCGTGCGCAAGGATCTGACCGACAACTTGAAGCTCGGCCCTGGCGGCATCCGCGAAATCGAGTTCATCGTGCAGTTGCTGCAGATGATCCGCGGCGGCCGCGAGCCCAGCCTGCGCGTACGCGGCCTGCTGCCGGCGCTGGCCGCTTGTGAACAATTGGGCGTCATGGAAAAAGCACGCGCGCAGCAATTGCGCCGCAGCTACCTGTTCCTGCGCCGCGCCGAGAACCGGCTGCAGATGCTGCGCGACGAACAGACCCACGCGCTGCCGTCCGATCCGCTGCTGGTCGAGCGCATCGCGCAGGCGCTGGATCATGCCGATACGTCCGCATTCGCCGTTGCCCTCGCGCAGGAACGCGACGGCGTCGCCGAGGAGTTCCGCAATCTGCTCGCGCCGCTCGACAAAGGCGCGACGCCGCTCGCGCCGGACAGCTGGCTGCAGCTCTGGCGCAATCTCGATCGCGACGACGGCAACGCCGGCGAACTCGCCGCGGCCGGCTTCGTACCGGCCGAGCCCGTGCGCGAAGCACTGCTCGGCCTCGTGCGTTCTCCCGCCGTGCGCAGCATGGCCAGCGGCTCGCGCGAACGCTTCGACCGCCTCATGCCGCAACTGCTGCAGGCCGCCGCCGAAAGCCGCGCGCCGGCGGCCTGCCTCGAACGCCTCGTGCGCCTGCTGCATGCGATCGTGCGGCGCGCGGCCTATCTCGTGCTGCTCGACGAGCAGATCGGCGCCCGCAAGCGTCTGATCGCACTGTTCGCCGACAGCGCGTGGCTGGCCGAACGCGTCATCGCGCATCCGCTGCTGATCGACGACCTGTTCGATCCACGTCTCGATGCGGTGCCGGTCGACCGCAGCGCGATCGAATCGGAAATCGCGCGCCGCGTCGCGACGCTCGATGACGGCGACGCCGAAGCCGAGATCGAACTGCTGCAGGAGATCAAACACAGCCTCGGCTTCCGGCTGGGCCTCGCGTTCCTCGGCCGGCGCGCCGATGCGGTCGACACCTCGCGGCGTCTCGCAGTCCTTGCGGAAACCCTCGTCGCGACCGTGCTCGCGCAGGCCGAACGCGACGCGATGCGCTCGCACGGCAAGCTGCCCGGCCACCTGGGCAGCGGCAGCGGACTGGCCATCGTCGGCTACGGCTCGCTCGGTGCCGCGGAACTGGGCTTCGCGTCCGATCTCGACCTGGTGTTCCTCTACGACGAAGCGCTCGGACAGGTCGACAGCGACGGCGCAAAACCGCTGGACGGACAGCGTTACTACGCACGCATCGCGCAGCGCGTCGTGCACCTGCTGACCACGATGACGCGCGCCGGACGGCTCTACGAAGTCGACGTGCGACTTCGCCCCGACGGCGGCAAGGGACTGCTCGTCACAAGCGTGCAGGGCTTCGCCGACTACCAGCGCGAACGCGCGTGGACCTGGGAACACCAGGCGCTCGTGCGGTCGCGACTGCTCGCCGGCGACAGCACGCTCGCGCGCCGCTTCGGCGAAGCCCGCGCTGCCGTGCTCGGACAGCCGCGCGAAACGGGCGCCGTGTTCGAACACGTGGCCACGATGCGCGCGCGCTGGCGCGCCGAGCGTGATCGTTCCACGCCCGACGAGTTGGATATCAAACAAGGCGCCGGCGCGCTGCTCGACATCGAATTCCTGCTGCAAGCCCTCGTGCTGGCCTACGCCGCGCGCGTACCGGCACTGCTCGAGTCGAGCAACAGCGCGAGCCTGATCCGCATCGCCGCCGCGCACGCTCTGCTGTCATCGAACCAGGCTGCAGCACTGGCACGCTCCCACGCCACCCTGCTCGACGCCGCACTGACCTGCACGCTCGACGCACGGCCGCGTATCGCGCGACGGACCGACGTGCTGGATGTCGCCGTAGCCGATGTGCTCGGAGTCGCGCGTGCGCTGGGGTTGGCGTTTGGGTGAGCGAGGCAATAGTCCTCCCTCGTCCGCGGACTGAAGGACGATGGCTCGGGACCGAAGATTCTCATCGTTCTGAACGCCCGGTGCGCCGGACGGTTGAGCGGGGGATGGAGCTGGAGTCATTGCGGAAGCGAAAGCGCGCATTGCTGCACAACTGCGCGGTTCCACATCAAAGCTCTAGATCCAAAGCTGAGCACCATCCCCACCCAACCCTCCCCTTGAAGGGGAGGGCTATTACGAAGCGTCGTTGGGACCTCGGCTCTTCGCAACAGGCGGCAACCGTATTCGCGGGCTCACTGCCCCATCGGATTCGTCCAGCTATCCGCATCCGGCACCAGCGCCTTCAGCCCGAAGTAGGTCGTCAGCACGATCTCGGCCGAGCGTAGCGCGCCGTTGACCCAACCCTGCTGGTCCGAATACGCCTCTCCACAGGTATACACCGCGAGATTTTCATAAGGCCGCGCAAGCTGCGGAATCACCTCGCGGTCGTCGGCGCCGCGAGCCCACTGGTGATAGGCGTAGCCGAAGTATTCGCTATCGCCCCAGCGGCGGTAGCTCGTCAGCACCGGCTGCGGCACGGTGAACGTTGCGAATACGTCCTGCAGCTGCCGACGCATTTCGTCGACGACGGCCTGGGACGCGGCGAACAGGACCTGCGGCACCTCGTCGTCGTAGTGCTGCTGCAGCTCGGACGTGAATTTCGGGCCGATTTCCTGCAGTTCCTGCCAGAAATCCGCATTGTTGAAATCGCAGTAGAGGGTCAGCGCGGCCGGTCCGGTCGCGGACGTCCCGGCGATCGGATCGAACACGTAGAACGAATCGGCCGGCAGGTCGGTGAACGACGGACCGTCGCTGATCGGCGCGCGGTTCGTGCTGCCGTCTCGCCACCACGCGTTGTCGAAATACAGGTTCACCTTGGTCAGCACCATGCCGACGGCGGCATCGAGATTGTGCTGGAGACGCGCATACGCATCGCCGTCTCTCGCGAACAGCGGCGAGGCCGCGGTCAGCGTCTGCAATGCGTTCTTCGGCAGCGCGAGGATCACGCGGCCCGCGCTGATGTGGCCGTGTTGCGGCGCATCCGGATAGACGCCCGGTGTCGACTGCCACTGCGCGCCGATGCGGTCGCCGTCCGCGGCTTCGAGCGCCACGACCGTTGCACCGATGCTGATCGACGCCTTGCCGTTGATCTTCGCGACGAGCGCATCGATCAGCGTGCTGAAGCCCTGGTCGAACGCGTGGAATTTCGGATCGCTCGGGAAATCGAGCAGGATCTGCAGCGCATCGCCGGCGTTGGAGCTCGAGTGGAACGGCCCGGCGAAGCCGAGCACATCGCTGAGCATCGCGATGCATTCCTGCGAATAGCCGTAGCGGCGCAGCAGCGACCACAGGCCCCAGCGATTGAGCGGCGTGCCGTCGTAGTGGAACGCGTTGCGGAAGCGCTGCCAGAACTGCGGCGTCGGATTCGCCGGCGGATCGCAGCGGTTCTGCGCGAGGATCGCGCGATAGAGACTGTCGATGAGCTGGCCCGGACTCAGGCCCTGCTCGCGCACGTCGAGCGTATACAGTTCGCTCCAGATCGCATTGCCATTCTCGGCCGCCTCGCCGACAGTGAAGCTGTGGCCACGCACGTAGTAGCGATTGTTCGCATCGCCCATGCCGAACGGCACGATGCGCGAATCGAGCCCGAGCTGATGCGCCAGTTCGATGAGCTCCTGCATCTGGAAGTTGAAGCGCATGCCGCCTTCTTCATCCTTGGTCTCGACCGGCTTGCCGCTGTCGTCGAGGATTACGACGCGATCCGTATCCAGCCGCCCGCCGACGCGGCCATCGCGCTCGACGATCGCGATCTTCAGGCCCGGCTCTTCATCGAGCAGGCGATAGGCGCAGTACAGGCCGGACACGCCGCCGCCCACGACGAGCACATCGACATGTTCCGGCGGACGTACGAAAGCGGCAACGCTCATGGCAGGTGTTCCCGATGGGTTTTTGGCGCGCACGAATAAGTAAGCGGCATCGACGCGCGCCGATGCTGCGTCGCCTGCTCCACGAACGGCGATCGTTCCGGGAGCAGGCGCTGACGGAACGACTATTTGCCCTGGCGTATGTCGATCGCGATCGGCAGACGCTGCGCGAGCAGGAACGCGACCACGGCCTGCTGGTCGGCATCGCTCAGCTGCTTGAACGCATCGACGACCGGATTGGCTTCGCTGCCCGGGCTGGAGTGAAACAGGATCGCTTCCTTCAACGTGCGCGCGCGGCCGTCGTGCAGCCACGGACCCGTGTCTGCCACGCCCCACAGCGGTCGCGTCAGGAACAGCGGCGGCGCGATGTCGATGCCCGTCACATCGGCGCCCTGCACGCCCACGTCCTGCAGGCCGCTGCCCATGTTGTGCGTGCGCAGATCGCTGAGCAGCGGCACGTTCACCGGCGCGCGGTCCGTCGGCGCCGGCAGGCGCGGATAGACATAGGCCGGCGCATCGCCCGGATGCGTGAGGTTGATGCGCAGATCGCCGGCGTCCAGCGTCGGCACCGGCACGCTGACCAGCAGCGACTTCACCGCAGCACCAATGTCGGCCGCATTGACCGAGCCCGCATTCAGCGCGCTCGCGTCCTTGTGCGCGAGGATCGCGGCGACGCGCTGCTTCACCTGCTGCGTGGTCGCGTGATGCTCGGGCGGTTCGGGATTGATCAGCAGCGTCTCGCTCGGGCAGCCGTCCATCGACGTGACGTCGGCGACACCGGGATCCTCGACCACGAGCTCCGGCACCTCGAGCGGCAGGCTCGGCACATGGCAGGTCGCGCACATGGTGCCGGCGAGCTTGCCGTCGAGATCCTTCGCCGTGCCTTCGAAGATCGCCTTGCCGCGTTCGAAGCGCTCCTTGCCCGCCGGGTCCGGCGGCACCACGACGTAGGGCGGGCGTGTCATCGCGACGAACGCGGTCAGCGCGGTGACGTTGCCGAGTGTCATCTCGTCGATCTTGCCGTCGCGGTCGCAATCGATGTGGCCAACCTTCTCGACCGCCTGCATGCTGAAGTGAAAATCCAGTGCATCGCGCACGAAGTGGCGCACGCTCGAGGCGATGCCCTTCCACTGGAACGGACGCACGATGAGGTCCGACGCCACGCCCGTGACCTTGCTCGTGTCGGGTGTGCACTGCCCTTCTTCGGTGCAGCGCGTCGAATACGTGCCGAACGGCAGGCCCTTCGCACGCAGCGGCGTGCTCAGTGTCACCGGGCGATGCTCGACCTTCGCCTGCGCGATCGCGGCACGCGTGATGATTTCACGCTGCAGCGCGAGCTCCGTCGACATCTCGCCGGCGACCGACTGCCCGTAGCCCGTGCCGAATACGTGCGGCGGATTGCGCACGAGGTACGTCAGCTGCCACGGGAAATTCGGATTGATGAAGGCGTTACTCGCCAGACCCGCGGAGCCGCCGACCGGGCTGGGCTTGCGCAGCAGCGCCTTGGTCGAATAGTCCGGCGGCACGTAGCTGCCGATGGTGTTGTGGCATTCGTAACAGCTCTGCGAGTCGAGCCCGTTGACGCGCAGGAACGGAAAGTTCGGAAAGGCTTCCGGGTACAGCGCCTGGCGCTGGCGTGCGCGAGGACCTTCCTGCCCCTCGCCGTGGCCGTCTTCGGGCGTGAATGGCGTGGTGTGGAAATCGCCGCCGGATTCCAGGATCTTGCGCAGCGGATAGTCGTGGATTCTGGCCTGATCGATCGCAACCTGCGGCGTGATGGCCGGCTGCTGCGCCACGGCCGTGGCGGCCACACCGAGAACGACAACGACCCCGAAAACCGGCGCGCAACGCGCCTTCGATCGAACGATGCGACGCATGACTTTCCCCTGGCTGGGTGCTGAGCT
>Ga0207698_10001000_pt1 | contig 16417 bp, 6 predicted proteins | sample KBSCornC22_FD_184298 | JGI IMG/M metagenome (GOLD analysis project Ga0207698, IMG submission 184298) | Corn rhizosphere microbial communities from Kellogg Biological Station, Michigan, USA - KBS Corn C2-2 (SPAdes) (version 2) | ecosystem: Host-associated > Plants > Roots > Rhizosphere > Soil ...
TCGCGTTGCTGTCCGGCCTTGCCACCGCGGCCATGGCCGACACCGCTGTATTCATCAACGAATTGCATTACGACGACAGCACCGCCGCCGGCGATGTGGGCGAATCGATCGAAGTCGTCGGCCCGGTCGGCGCCGACCTGAGCAACTGGCGCGTCGTGCTCTACAACGGCGGCAGCAATGGCAGCGCCGCGACGACGTACGACGACGACCTGCTATCGACCGCCGCCTCGACGACCTGCGGCAGCAAGCAGATCAAGGTACTGAGCTACGCCACCAACGGCGTGCAGAACGGCAGCTTCGACGCGATTGCGCTCGTGGATGCGGGCGGCACCGTCGTGCAGTTCCTCAGCTACGAGGGCGCGGTGACCGCGAGCAACGGTCCGGCCTCGGGCATGACCAGCGTCGACATCGGCGTTTCGGAAACCAATTCGACCGCGCCGGGCACGTCGCTGCAGCTCAGCGGCAGCGGCAGCGACTACGGCAACTTTGCCTGGCAGGGCAGCGCGGCCCAGACCTTCGGCAGCTGCAACAACGGCCAGAGCTTCGGCCCGCCCGTCGACATCGCGCCGACGGTCGCCTCGACCACGCCGGCGAACGCCGCGAGCGGCCAGGCCAACAACGTCGACATCACCGTGACCTTCAGCGAGCCGGTCGACGTGACCTCGTCGTGGTTCACGCTGATCTGCAGCGTCACCGGCGCGCATTCCGCCGTGACGAGCGGCAGCGGCAACACGCGCACGCTGAATCCGGACACGGACTTCACCGGCGGCGAAGTCTGCACGCTCAACGTGATCGGCGACGCCGTTACCGACCAGGACGGCACCGCCGATCCCATGGCCGACGATTTCAGCATGAGCTTCAGCACGGCGGGCGATCTCGTGCCGGCCGTGACCGCGACGATGCCGGCCAACGGCGCAAGCGGTTTCCCGGGCGGCTCGAACCTCGGCGTCACGTTCTCCGAACCGGTCACGCTCGACAGCGGCTGGTTCACGCTGAGCTGCGCGAGCACCGGCGCGCATACCGCGGTCACGAGCGGCGGGCCGAGCCAGTTCCAGATAAATCCCGATGTGGATTTCGGACTTCTGGAACAATGCACGCTGACGATCCTCGCGAGCAAGGTCCATGACCAGGACGGCACGATCAACGACCTGGCGGCGAATGTCGTCGTCGTGTTCGAGACCGCCGCGTCGGTCAACGACTACTACAACGGCGTGGACACCTCCAGCGGCCCGGCACTCAAGGCGTGGCTGCACAACCGCATCAAGGACCATACGTCGATCTTCTACGGCGACACCTATACCGTCATGAACAAGGCGGACGAAGATCCGACCGACACGACGAAGGTGTGGGACGTCTACAAGAACGAGACCTATCCCAAGCAGACCAGTGGCGCGGCCAACTACAACCGCGAGCACACCTGGCCGAAGTCGCTGGGCTTCCCGAACCCGACCGACGCCAGCGGCCGTCCGAACCCGCCGCATACCGACGGCCACATGCTGTATGCCTCGCACGTGGGCTACAACTCGGATCGCGGCAACAGTCCGTACGGCCTGTGCTCGGGCTGCACCGCGCGGCCGACTACGCTGAATCACGGCGTCGGCGGCAGCGGCACGACGAACACCAACTACTTCAACGCGAACACGTTCCAGGTATGGGATTTCCGCAAGGGCGACATGGCCCGCGCGGTGCTCTACATGGTCGTGCGCTACCAGGGCGGTACGAATGTCAGCGGCGCGCGCGAACCGCAGCTGGAAGTCACCGACGACCGCAGCCTCATCGTCGGCAAGGACGCGACCACCTGCACTGGCTGCATCGGCTACATGGGCCTGAAGACCGTGCTGCTGAACTGGAACGACCAGGATCCGCCGGACGAACGCGAGCGCTACCGCAACGCGATGGTCCAGACCTTCCAGGGCAACCGCAATCCGTTCATCGACCATCCGGAATGGGCGCGCTGCGTCATCGACAACGTCAACTGCCCGGTCGTCGTCGATGTGATCTTCGCGAACGGTTTCCAGTAGGCGATGGATCGCGTGCCGGCGGCGCAGGTCGCCGGCAACGTCGGGAAAAACACCACGGGCCGCGCATGCGGCCCGTTTTCGTTGCGCCTTGCGCGATGCGGTCGCGCGCGTAGACTCGGGATCAGAACAGCCCGGGCCAGATGGGGTGCCGCATGCGGACCAGGAAAGCATCTGGACACAGCGAAAAGCTGGTCGCGCTGTTGTCCGGGAATGGTGTGCCGACGAGGCCAACACCATCCCCACCCAACCCTCCCCTTGAAGGGGAGGGCTCTGTTCCCGCAGTGTTTTCGCGATGCCTGCATCCGGTGGAAATCTTGCTGCTCAGCGCAAAAAAACCTCCCCTTGAAGGCGAGGGCTTTCTTCTCGGAACGTTTCCGCGATGCCTTCGTCCGGCAGGAATCTCGCAGCGCAGAATAGTTAACCCTCCCCTTCAAGGGGAGGGTATGGGTGGGGATGGTGTGTTCCTGCGGAACTGTGTCACCTGATGGACGAGCCCGGCGAAATCACGACCTTGCTCCAGCGCTGGAGCGCTGGCGAACAGGCCGCGCTGACCGCGGTCACGCCGCTGGTGTATGCGGAGCTGCGCCAGCTCGCGCGGCGCGCGTTGCGCGGCGAGCGTCATGACCACACCTTGCAGACCACGGCGCTGGTGCACGAGGCCTTCATCCGCCTCGTCGGCCAGGACCGCACGCAGTGGCAGACCCGCGCGCATTTCGCCGCGGTCGCGGCCCAGGCGATGCGCCGCATCCTCATCGACGAGGCGCGCCGCCGTCTCGCCGCGAAACGGCCCGATCCGAGCCTGCGCAGTGATCTCGACGAGGAACTGCCGCTGCCGCAGCCCGCCGACGAACTCGTCGCGCTCGACGATGCGCTGACGCGCCTCGCGGCGCTGGACGAACGCCAGGCGCGCGTCGTCGAGCTCAAGTTCTTCGCCGGCATGGAACTCGACGAAATCGCGGTGGTGATCGGCGTGGGCTCCGCCACGGTCACGCGCGACTGGCGCCTCGCGCGCGGCTGGCTGTTCCAGGCGCTCGGCGCGAGTCCGACCGGTCTGGGCTGACCTGCGCACGATCGACGCAGCGGCTGTTCGCCGCGTAGGGGTTGGATACGCAAGCGCCCGAGGATCCGCCGGTGAACGTTTCCGACAATGTAGACAATTATCAAAAAGTGAAAGCGATCGCCGAGGCGGCGCTCGACGTCGACGCGACCGAGCGCGGCGACTGGCTCGCGCGCCGCTGCGCCGGTGATGCAGCACTGTATCGCGAGGCACAGCGCTGGCTTGCCGCGATCACAGACGCTGAGGCGCAGGACTTCCTGCACACGCCGTCCATGCCTGCGCCGACCTTCGGCAGCGATACGCGCCAGCGCTACCGCGTGCTGCGCGAACTCGGCCACGGCGGCATGGGCACGGTGTATCTGGCCGAGCGCGCCGACGGCGAATTCCGCCAGCTCGTCGCGTTGAAGACCTTGAACACGGTCGGCGGCGGCGCAGCCGCCCTCGCGCAGCGGCTGCGCGCAGAGCGGCAGATTCTCGCCGGCCTGCAGCATCCGCATATCGCGCGGCTGCTCGACGGCGGTACCGATGCATCCGGCTGGCCCTGGCTGGTCATGGAATACGTCGACGGCGAACGCATCGACCACTGGTGCGAGTGCGAGGCGCTGACGCAGCGCGAGAGCGAGGCGCTGTCGCCGCGGGACCGCGATGCCTTGTCGATGCGAAAGCGCACGGCCCTGCCGACGCGCGACCGCAGGGCCCTGTCGATGCGCGAGCGCATCGAGTTGCTCCTGCCGATATGCGACGCCGTGGCTTATGCGCATCAGCAGCTCGTCGTCCATCGCGATATCAAGCCGGGCAACATCCTCGTATCCGCGCAGGGCGAGCCCAAGCTGCTCGATTTCGGCATCGCGCGCCTGCTCGCCGACGAGGCGACCGTGACGGCGACGTCGGACAAGCTGCTGACCTTCCGCTACGCGAGTCCCGAGCAGATCCGCGGCGACGCCGTAGGCACGGCCAGCGACCAGTATTCGCTCGCGGTCGTGCTGTACCGGCTGCTCACCGGCCAGTTCCCATATGCGCTCGAGGACGCCAGCGCGGCCGAACTCGCGCGCGCTGCGCTCGATGACACGCCGCGCGCGCCGAGCCGCAGCCTGACCGCGCGCAGCGACGCAGAGCGCAGCGACGTGCAGGCGCTCTCGCGGCAGCTGAGCGGCGACGTCGATGCGATCCTGCTGCGCGCGCTGCGCAAGCAACCGCACGAACGCTATGCCTCGGTCGCACAGTTCGCCGACGACCTGCGCCGCCATCTGGCCGGTCTGCCGGTGATGGCGCGGCAGGGCCAGCGCGGCTACGCGCTGCGCAGTTTCGTGCGCCGTCATCGCGTCGGTGTCGCGGCGTCGGCGCTGGCACTCGGCGGACTCGTCGCGTTCACGGTCGTGCTCAAGCTTCAGCTCGACCGCACCGCGCTCGAACGCGACCGAGCGAGCCAGGTCACGCGATTCTTCGCGTCCATGTTCGACAACAGCAATCCCATGGTCGAGACCGCGGGCAGTTCCGGTGCGCGCGCCACGATCACGGTGCGCGAGGTGCTTGATCGCGCCGCGCCGCGCATCGAGAACGAGCTCGCCGATAACCCCCCGGTGCAGGCGACGCTGCTCGGCAGCATCGGCCGCGTCTACGCCGGGCTCGATCAGCGCGAGACCGCCGAACGGTATCTCGTGCTCGCGCTGGCCCGGCTCGATGCGATCGATCAAGCGCCGAGTCGTGAGAAGGCCGAACTGTGGCAGTCGCTGTGCGAGGTGCGCGGCGTCGGCGGTCGCGACAGCACGATAGCGGCCTGCGAGCGCGCGCTCGATCTGGCGCGTCGCGCCGGTGGCGACGACCTCGCGCTCGCGCGCACGCAGCGCTCGTACGGCATTGCGCTGCGGCTCATGGGCCATTTCGACGATGCGCAGGCGCAACATGACCACGCGCTCGCGCTGTTCGAGCGGCTGCAGCAGCCGCAGTGGGCGGCGCTCGCGCGTGGTGAACTCGCCGAACTGGCCTATCTGCGCGGTGACCCGGCGCGCTGCCTCGAACTGATCGACGTCGCGCTCGCGCAGCTGACCGCGCAGCTCGGCAGCGACAACGTGCTGCGCTACGGTCTGCTCAGCACGCGCTCGCAATGCCGTCTCGGCAGCGGCAACGTGGCCGGTGCGGAAGCCGATCTGCGCGAAGCGCTCGCGCTGGTCGAGCAGTCGGTCGGCAGCGGCGCGCCCGTCGGCAATCGCGGCCAGCTGCTCAACGACCTCGGCCTCGTGCTCAATCACAGCGGGCGCTTCGCCGAATCCGAACCGCTGCTGCGCGAGTCGCTGGCGATCGCCGAGAAGATCTACGGTCCGTCGCATCCGGAACTCGCACCGGTGCTGGCCAGCCTGAGCCAGGCGCTGGACGGGCAAGGACATGTGGAGGAAGGGATTACTTTACTGAGACGGGCCACCGACCTCAGTGCGCAGCATCAGGGCGACGAGCGGCGCATGTACGCCATCATGCTCAACAATCTCGGCTTCCGTCTGCTGCGCGAAGGCCAATACGCCGACGCCGAACCCATCCTGCGCCAGGCACTCGCGATCTATGTGGCGCTCGATCCACAGCATCCCGACCGTGCCGCGACGCTGATCAACCTCGGTACGCTGTTGCTGGAAACCGGCAAGCCGCGCGATGCGCTGCCGCTGCTGCGCGAGGGACTGGCGTTGCGCGAGACGCACATGCAGGCCGGCAGCTGGCAGATCGAAACCGCACGCAACGTGCTCGGCGCCTGCCTCGTCGCACTCGGCGACCGCGCTGAAGGCCGCGCGATGCTGCAGCAATCGTACGACGCGCTGCTCGCGCTGTTCGGCGCCGAGCACCGGCGCACACGTGATGCGAAGAAACGCCTGGACGCGGCTTCGCCGGTCTCACGCTAGTGCAGAGTGGATTCGCGCGGCTCGCGGGTTTGTGAAGCGCAAGGCCGAAGGCAGGTGCGACGCACCGATATACGTCGCACCTGCCGTCGACGAGGCTCGCGCCGATCCGCACTACGGCTGCTGGAAGTTGCTCGCGTAGATGCGATCGTTGATCACGACGACCGCAACGTTCGTCGACGTAGCACCAAACCACCGCGGCACACCGTCCTGCACCATGCGCCACTGGAAATTGCGCAAACCTGGCGCCGGGGCGACCACGTTGAACACGAAGTCGATGCTCGCGTTCGGCGCGACGCTCGCCGGCAGCGCGATGCGGCCGTCGGAATCCCAGGTCGTGTTGTTGTCGGGATTCTGCGAGCCGAGCCGGTAGTTCGCGGCCGCGGTCCAGGTGGTCGTGCCCGCGTTGCGCATCGTGATGCGTATCGGATACGTCTTGCCGGTTTCCATCAGCGCCGGCACCGACTGCGAGACGAACACGGCGTCGTTCGTCGCCGCGGGCGCATCGTCGTTGAGGATGTTTCCGGTCGCCGTCAGTGTGCCGGCCGTGACGTTGGTGAGACTGCTCGCGGTCAGGCGGAAGTTCTCGTCGGGTTCGTTCTGCGTGTCGCCGACGACGGGCACGTCGATGTTGATGCTCAGCGTGTTGACCGGAATCGTGCGCGTCACGTTGGTGTGCGCGGTGTAGTCGCCCGGCGCGACGGCGCCGTTGGTGGTGCCATTCGCGGTGCTCGTGGTGAAGCTGATGGTCTTGCCGCTGCGTGCGCTCAGCGTGGCCGTGAAACGGCAGTTCGTCGTGCCGCTGTTGCCTTCGGTGACACTACAGTTGCCGAGGCTCAGCGTCGGCGGATTGTCGTTGTCCTCGATCGTGACGGTGATGCTCGACAAGCTGCCGAGTGTTGCGCCGTTGGTCGGATTGGACAGCGTCACGGTGAAGGTTTCAGGATTCTCGTCGAGGCTGTCGTTGACGATAGGCACCGTGATCGTCTGTGTCGCGACATTGGCGGCGAAGTTCAGCACACCGTTGCCGGCGGTGTAGTCGTCGGGCGCGGTAGCCGTGCCGTTCGCGGTCGCGAAACTCACGGACTCGCTGTGGATGGTGCTGAGCACGCGCTCGACGGTCAGCGTAACGCTGCCGGCGCCTTCATTGACGTCGGCCGTCGCGGAGGTGAAGCGGAAGCGGCCGGTGAAATCGTCGTCGTTGGTCCACTGCATGTAGAAGCCGGTCATGCCGTAGCTGGCACGCGGAAACTCGAACTGATAGGCGTTCGGCGTGGTTGGAAATCCGGGCGCGAGCGTGATGCCGGCGACGTAGATCGCGTTGTTCGGAGCGCGCACCAGCGAGATGAAGTCGCCGGTCAGTGAAATCGGATCGACGACGTCGGCAAAGCCGGGTGAGCCGAAGGTTTTCGAATAGTCGAAGCTGGTGAACGCCGGAGCGTTGGCGCGCAGCACGAAGGCCTCGATGCTCTCGAGATTGTCGAGCGGCTGCGTCACGCCGGCGACGATGACGTCGCCATTGGGCGCGATGTCGACGCTGCGCGCGCGCTGGCGGCCCGCGCCGCCGAGAAAGGAGCAATAGTCGAGACTGCCGTTCGCCAGCAGATGTGCGAGGAAACCATCCTGCGGGCCCTCGAACGTGTTGTCGGGTACGGGTCCGAAGTGGAAGTCCGACGACGACGTCGCGCCGACGACCCATGCATCGCCGCCGCTTCCGACGCGAATGTCGTAGGCGACTTCCTCGCCATTGCCGTAGAACAGGTTGTTCCACAGCACCGTGCTGCCGGCGCTGTTGAGTTGCGCGACGAGCACGTTGTCGACGTTGAGAAACAGCGACGACCCGGCAACCCAGAGCTTGCCGTCGGGCCCGATGTCGATCGCTTCGAGCGTGTCGCTGCGACCGAGGTGGTCAACGAAGATCGAGCTGAGGAAACCCAGGTTGTTGTTGTAGCGGCGCACGAAGCCGTCCTGCGGGCCGCCGAGCGATCCGGGCGTGTTGGGAAAATCCGGCGATGAGGTCAGTCCGACCACGATCACGTTGCCGGACGGCCCCACGATCAGGTCGAGCGCGCGGTCGTCGCCGCGGTCGAGCTCATTCGCGCCACCGAACGGCGCGTAGGTCGCCATGACGTCGCTGCCGGTGTAGACGAACTTGCCGACGAATGCGTCGGAGACTTCGAACGGAGGTGTAAACGTATACCCTGACGCAAATGCATTGCCGCTCCCGTCCAGCGCGACCGCCGTGACGCGGTCGGTGCCGCCGGTGCCGATGTACTTGAGCCATACCAGCGTGTGCATGTCGGCGGCGAACTTCGCGATGAAGCCATCGCTGGCGCCGCCGAAGTAGCTCGCGCCGGCACTGCCCGGCGTTGCAGGCAGATCCGTCGCCGTGGTCGTGCCGACGAGGTAGATCTCGCCCGCGGCGTTGACCTTGATATCGGTGACAAAGGTATAGCCGTTGCTGCCGCCGAAGTAGCTTGAATACCAGACCGTCGGCTGATACAGCGTGGCGTTGGCCGACTTCGCGACGCCGGAAGAAAAGTCGGTCAAACCGAGCACCTTGCGCAGCGGCGCGTCGTCCGGTGGCGCCGCGGCCGCGCTCGCGCTCGCGACGACAAGGATCAGCAGCGACAGCAGCTGCAGCAAGGGACGAGGCAGGTAAATGACGTTCATGGCGGCGGTACTCGGCGGGGTGGTATCGCCTAACGCGCAGGAATGGCGTCGTGTCGATCACGCGCTTTGCCGTGGCAGAACGGGCAAGCACGTTCGCGGCGCCTCGGCGATCGAGAAACGTGCTTATCTGCAACCGGCCGCGGCACAAATCTGTCCCGTGCTGCCACGTAGTCCACAAATCCCGCCGGATCCGAAGCCTAGACTCCGCGCTGCCACCGCTGCCGGAGCACGTCGATGATCCTGTCACGCACGTACAGACCATTCCGCGTGGTGGTCCGCGTAGCCATCGCGCTGGTCGCCGGCTTTGTGACCATCAGCGGACCAGTGCACGCGCAAAGCCTGTTCCGCTACGGCTTCGAACCGCTGCAGACTGCGCCCGAGGTGCGGGTGCTGCGCGACGATCGCGTCGCGACACTGGAGATCGACTACGACGCCGAAGATCCCTGGGGCCAGTGGTGGACGATGGATGGCAGCGGCACGGATCCGGCCGGCTTCCGCGTGACCTGGTGGACCGATGCGACCGCGCCGCTGGCGCCGTCGCTGCTGCCGGCGCTGCGCACGGGCAGCCTGGGCTGCCTCGGCGACGAAACGCATGCGGCCACCGCGGTTGCCGATGTGCGCTGGCTCGTCACGGGCAGCCGCCGCGTGCAGTTGCAGCCGCTGGCGAACGGCGTGCCGCATCACCTGCGCGTCGAGCGCGTCAATGCGCTCGGCGAAATCATCAGTTATCCACGCCTGCTGAGTTTCGACGGCGGCGACGCGGCGCGCGTGGATGCGCTGCGCGCGCAGATGACCTATTTCGACGATTTCAACCGCCCGCTCGGTGCGGCTGACGAAAAACTCTGGAACAACGCGACGGTGACGTCGACCGACGCGCGCTTCAACCTGTTCTTCATCAACGACCAGTTCCACGCGCATACGCTCAACGGCACGCGCCGCGATCACACCGGCGACAAGTCGCAGACTGCGCAGCGCTTCCGCAAACCGCTGCGCATCGAGCCGGGCACGCGTCGGCGCATCGTGTTCGACATGGACTCGCCGCTGAGCCCGCGTTCCGTCTGGTACCTCGATCTCAATCCGGTATCGACCGAACTGACCGGGCACGCGGATTTCTTCGACATGGAAGGCGCGACCGGGCTTCCGGCCGGCATGCTGCGGCTGCGCGCGCAGGGCCAGCATTTCAGCGTCAATCTGATCGACATGAACGGCGCGTCGCATCCGGTCGCGTCGGTCGACATGGAGGCGGCCGGCCGCCAGGCCGTGCCGAACGTGCAGCGCAGCTTCGAGGCGCGCGTCGGCACCGACGGTGTGGAAGTGCTGATCGACGGTCGCAGCGTCATCGACGCGAGCTTCGGCGCGAACGTGTTCGCGCCCGGCGACTACGAACTGCTCTGGATCGGCTTCGGCTACAACACGCCGAAAGACGCGGTGCCGTATTTCCTGCTGCACTGGGACAATTTCGGTTTCGATGGCCCCGTCGTCGAGCCGCGCGAAATCCACAATTACGTCACGCGCATCGCCGGCACGGACTATCAGAAGGCCAATCGCGGCAGCGCGTCGTTTCCGACGTATACGATTGCGATCCCCGATGACCTGCGTCCCGTCGTCGCTGGCGCCACCGCGCAGGCCTGGCTCGTGCTGACCTACCAGATGGGCGACTACTCGTGGTTCACGCTGACGCCCGGCGATCATGTGCGCGTCAACGGCGCCGCGACGTTCGCCCTGCCGCCGCGCCTCAACAACAGCGTGCCGAACGATCCGGACCTGCTCGCGTGGGGCATGCCGCACACGGTGCGGATCAAGCTCGGCGATCTCGTGCAGGGCGGAGCCTCACCGCTGCGCGTCGGCGACAACACGCTTCAGTTCTTCATCGAGAACAGCGGCATCCTCAATGTTCACGTCGAGGCGTTGTATCCGCCCGGCAGCGCGCCGGCGTATACGCCGCCGTCGTCGATCCATCCGTTCCCGCTGCATGCACAGCTGCCGAAGCTCGGCCCGCCCGCGCGCTTCGAGCAGATCGGCGCAGTACCGATCGAACAGCAGCACCTGATCGGCAACGAACCCGCGGCGCGTATCCCGGTATCGGGTCAGGTGCCGCTGAACATCGTCGTCGGCAATCGCAGCTATGCGAACTGGGCGCCGCAGCTGATGCTGTTTCCCGTCGCGAGCACCGAGGTCTGGAGCACCGGCGGAACCGCCGGCATTGCGGCGGTCGAAGTATTCCTGCGCCGCGTCGGCACGGGCAGCGGCCCCGGCGAACGCGTGCTGCTGCTCGACACGATGCGCGACGTGCCCGCGCCGCAGGGACGCTATTCGCGGGTGTTCGACACGAACGCTTTTGCCAATGGCGACTATGAGATTTTTGTACAGGCCACGACGCCGGCTGGTCTGAAAAGCCATCCGAGCTACGGCAACGAGGTGGAACTCTGGGACGCCGCGCAGCTGTCGGGCGCGTACTACCCGATCCAGATTCGCATCCAGAACTGACGTACCCCGTGTCTTCAAGCCCTCCCCTTCAAGGGGAGGGTTGGGTGGGGATGGTGTTGGCTCGAGCTAACAGCCAGAGCCATGACTGAGAGAATTTTGAACCTGATTGGTGTGTGCGGTCCCGCATCACGCTAGACACCATCCCTACCCAACCCTCCGGCCCAATGGGCGTTCAGGGCAGCCAGAACCTGCGGTTCTGCGCGGCTGCCCGTTCACCCGCTTGAAGGGGGAGGGCTTAATCTGCTCTTCGCGAACCCCCTCCCGCCGCAACCCGCCGCGGTGTCAGATGTTCAAGCCGAGCCCAGCCGACGCTGCTGCTCGCGCAACCCCTCGAGTTCGACGCTGAAGTTCGCAAGACGCTGGCGCATTTCCTCGACCACGGCAGCCGGCGCATTCGCGACGAAGGTCGGCACGCCGAGCTTGGCGTTGCACTTGCCGATCTCGCCTTCGACGCGTGCGATTTCCTTGGCCAGGCGCATCTTCTCGGCGCCGAGGTCGATGAGGCCTTCGAGCGGAATCAGCAGCTTCAGCTCGCCGACGATCGCGGCCGAGGCGGCCGGTTCGGCTTCGCCGGATTCGAGCCAGCGCTGGCTGTCGAGTTTCGCGAGGAACGCGATCTGCGCGCCGAATTTCTCGACGCGTGCGCGGTCGGCGGCGCCACCGCCGGTGTACAGCAGCGGAATTGCCTTGCCCGGCGCGAGGTTCATTTCGCTGCGGATGCGGCGCAGTTGCGAGATCACCGCCTTGAGCCATTCGACATCGGCCTCGGCGCTGGCATCGACGGCAATGTCCGCCGCGCGCGGATAGTCCTGCAGCGACACGCTCGGCGTTGCGATCTGCAGCCGCGGCGCGACGTTCTGCCAGATTTCCTCGGTGATGAACGGGATCAACGGATGCAGCGCGCGCAGCAATCGTTCCAGCGTGTACAGCAGCGTGTGGCGCGTCGAATCGGCTGCGGCGGTATCGCTGCCGCTCAGCGCGGGCTTGGCGAGTTCGAGGAACCAGTCGCAGAACTCGTTCCAGGTGAACTCGTACAGGGCCTGCGACACGAGGTCGAAACGATACGCAGCGAACTGCGTTTCGACTTCGGCCAGGCAGTGATGCAGGCGGGCGAGGATCCAGCGCTCCGCTTCGGTCTTCGGCGCGGGCACGGCACCCGATTCGACGCTGAAGCCGTCGCAGTTCATCAGCACGAAGCGCGCCGCGTTCCAGAGCTTATTGCAGAAATTCTTGTAGCCGCCACAGCGGTCGAGGTCGAACTTGATGTCGCGGCCGTGGCTCGCAAGCGAGGCAAACGTGAAGCGCAGCGCGTCGGCGCCGTACGCGGCAATGCCGGCGGGATAGTCCTTGCGCGTGGACTTCTCGATCTTCGCGGCCATCTGCGGCTGCATCAGTCCGCCGGTGCGCTTGGCGACGAGGGCTTCGAGTTCGATGCCGTCGATGAGGTCGATCGGATCGAGGATGTTGCCCTTGGACTTGGACATCTTCTGTCCGTCCTTGTCGCGCACGAGACCGGTGATGTAGACGTCCTTGAACGGCACTTCGCCGGTGAAGTGGTCGGTCATCATGATCATGCGCGCGACCCAGAAGAAGATGATGTCGAAACCCGTGACCAGCACCGAGGTCGGCAGATAGCGCGCGTAGCCGCGCTCGGCCATGGCCTGCTCGTTGGGCCAGCCCAGCGTCGAATGTGCCCACAGCGCCGAGGAAAACCAGGTTTCGAGCACATCGTCCTCGCGCCGCAGCGCGGGTGCGGTACCGCCGTGCTTCGCGCTGGCCTGTGCGATCGCGTCGGCCTCGTCACGCGCCACGTAGCAGTGGCCTGCGTCGTCGTACCAGGCCGGGATGCGATGGCCCCACCAGAGCTGCCGGCTGATGCACCAGTCCTGGATGTTGCCGAGCCAGTGGCGATACGTGTTGATCCAGTTCTCCGGCACGAAGCGCACCTTGCCGGTTTCGACCAGTTCGAGACCGCGCGCCGCGAGTCCGTCCATCTTCACGAACCACTGCCACGTGAGATACGGCTCGATGACCTGGCCCGTGCGGTCGCCGCGCGGCACCTGCAGCTTGTGTTTCTTTTCCTCGACGAGCAGACCGGCGGCCTCGAGATCGGCCAGCACGACCTTGCGCGCGTCGTAGCGGTCCAGGCCCTGGTATTTCGCCGGCGCGTTGGCGTTGATCTTCGCGTCGTCGGTGAAGATGTTGATCGGCGTCAGACCGTGGCGCTGGCCGATCGCGTAGTCGTTGAAATCGTGCGCCGGCGTGATCTTGACGCAGCCGGTGCCGAATTCGCGCTCGACGTAGTCGTCGGCGATGATCGGTATCTCGCGTTCGCTCAGCGGCAGCGCGAGGGTCTTGCCGATCAGTGCGGCATAGCGCTCGTCTTCCGGATGCACCGCGACCGCGACGTCGCCGAGCATGGTTTCGGGGCGCGTCGTCGCGACGACGAGCGAGCCCGAACCATCGGCCAGCGGATAGCGGATCGACCAGAGCTTGCCGTCTTCCTCCTCGCTGACGACTTCGAGGTCGGAGATCGCGGTCTTCAGCACCGGATCCCAGTTGACGAGGCGCTGGCCGCGGTAGATCAGGCCCTGCTCGAACAGGCGCACGAAGGTTTCGCGTACGGCTTCGGACGGGATCTCGTCCATCGTGAACATCGTGCGTTCCCAGTCGCCCGAGACGCCCATGCGGCGCATCTGCCGCTCGATGGTGTCGCCGGACTGCTGCTTCCATTCCCAGACGCGCTCGATGAAGGCGTCGCGGCCGAGCTCGTTGCGGCTCTTGCCCTCGGCGTTGAGCAGGCGCGTGACGACCATTTCGGTCGCGATGCCGGCGTGGTCGGTGCCGAGCTGCCACAGCGTGTCGCGGCCGCGCATGCGGTGGTAGCGGATCAGCGTGTCCATGATGGTGTGCTGGAACGCGTGGCCCATGTGCAGCGTGCCGGTCACGTTCGGCGGCGGCAGCAGGATGGCGTAAGGCTCGCCCTGGCCGGACGGCTTGAACCAGCCGTTGCCCTCCCACTGCGCGTACCACTTGGATTCGATCTGGCCGGGTTCGAAGCTCTTGTCCATGACGTGAGTGACCTTGGCCCCAACGCGTGGCGTCCGGGCGATAGCGGTAGAGGGATGCGCCGATTGTAGCGTTGGCGGGCTTTGCGGCCCAAACCCGCGCTATTCCCGCCCCGTAGGAGCGCCGCTACACTCGGGCGGGCAAGCAACGGAGGGAGCGGGCATGAGTGTCAACAGCGCCGATCTGGCCAAGCTTTACCCGCTGGATTCCCTGCGGCCGGAAAACCTCGAACAGCTGGCGCGCGAAGCCACGACCGAGGACCTGGGCCGCGGCGCCGTGCTGTTTTCCGCCGGCGAGACCGACGAGCACACGATCTTCGTGCTGTCGGGCCGCATCAAGGGCGAATATCCCGACGGCAAGATCAAGGAGACCGACGCCTCCACGCTGCAGGGCCGCTACGCGCTCGGCGACATCCAGCCGCGCCGCTTCACCGCCACGGTGAATTCGATCAGCGCGACGGTCGCGCGCATCGACCGGCGCTACATGGAAAAGATCATCTGCTGGGACCAGCTCTCCCGCGCCGAGAATTTCCGCCACTACGACGCCACGCCCGAGGCCAACCGCTGGGTGTTCCGCCTGCTGCAGTCGCGCGTCATGCACAAGCTGCCGACTGCCGGCATCGAGCGCATGTTCCAGCGTTTCGAGCAGGTCGACGTGCGCGCCGGCGAGATCATCGTGCGCGAAGGCGAGCCGGCGGACTATTTCTACGTGATCAAGGACGGCACCGCGTCGGTGTCCAAGAGCCTCGAGACTGGCGACTCGGTCGTCGCCTATCTCGTGCGCGGCGACAGCTTCGGCGAGGACGCGCTGCTCGCCAACACCGTGCGCAACGCGACCGTCGCGATGATCAAGGACGGCAAGCTCATGCGCCTGGCCAAGCGCGCCTTCGACGAAGTCATGAAGCCGCCGGCGGTGGACTGGCTCACGCCGGGCAAAGCGTCGATTTTCGCGCGCCAGGGCGCCATCGTGCTCGACGTGCGCATGCCCGAGGAATTCGAGCAGCGCGCGATCAAGGGTGCGCTGAACACGCCGTTGTATACGTTTCGCGAAACCGTCAACGCTTACGACCGCTCGAAGAAATACGTCGTCTACTGCAACACCGGCGAACGCAGCGCCGCAGCGGCGTTCATCATGGCCAAGATGGGCTTCGAGGTGTACGCGCTGCAGGGCGGTATTTCGGGGATGATCAAGCAGATTGATCGTAAGTCTTAGGAAGGCTTGGCGGAGGGCTTGGCTAGGGGCTTGCCGAAGGATGTAACGCTGCTGAAGCCCTCTCCCCCAGCGCGTTCACGCGCTGGGGGAGAGGGTTGGGTGAGAGGGAGAAATATCCGTCAAGCGCGCTGCACGGTTTTCGCATTGTACACAACGCGCAACAACCGCACGTCTCCGCGAACTGCGCTTCTCCCCCTCACCCCAACCCTCTCCCCCAACGGCAAAGCCGTTGGGGGAGAGGGGGTTGCAGCGGTGTCGCGAAAGCGGCCGTGCCCTTCGATGACCTCGCGCAGGCCGAACAACGCGCTCACTTGATCTCACTCGGGTGGGCCGAAGACGCTGCACCTGCAATCCACTTGCGCCGGCCCAAGGCGGTGCGCTTTCAATCCACCTGCGCCGGCCGACGACGGTGCGCTTTCAATCCACCTCTGCCTGCCGAGAAAACTGCGCCTTGATCCACCTGCGCTGGCCGAGAAGACTGCGCCTTCAATCCACCCGCGCTGGAGGCAGAATGTCCGGTGCGTGTTCGTCGCGTGCGATCGCTCGGTCGGCCGATTTGCCGAATGCATCGGGGTTGAGGTAGCGGCCCTTCTCCTCGGCGCGCTTGGGTTCCTCGACCGGAATACGGTACTTCTCGGCATAGGCGTCGTGACGTGTGCCGGTGACCATCCAGGAGATCTTCGCGTACGGCGTGCCGCCGGCGATGATGAAGCTGTTGTCGCGGATTTCCTCGGCGATATACGCGTTCGGCGAGGCCGCGCCGATGCCGGTGAGCTGGTAGCGGAATTCGCGGTTCAGCGCTTCGAACCACTCGGGCATGCGCACGCGCGCATTGCCGTTGCCGTCGAGCGTCACGACGCCGTCGTAAAGGTTTTTCATGTCCGGCGATTCGACGAAGGAATGCGACAGGTACTTGCCTTCGGGATCGAGCGGGTGGTCGATCTTGAACGAACCGGCCGACTTGCTCAACGTACCGACGACCTGCGTATTGCCGGTCACGCGCAGCGCTTGCGTGG
>Ga0207698_10001001_pt1 | contig 16416 bp, 15 predicted proteins | sample KBSCornC22_FD_184298 | JGI IMG/M metagenome (GOLD analysis project Ga0207698, IMG submission 184298) | Corn rhizosphere microbial communities from Kellogg Biological Station, Michigan, USA - KBS Corn C2-2 (SPAdes) (version 2) | ecosystem: Host-associated > Plants > Roots > Rhizosphere > Soil ...
GGTCCAAGGTTTCCTCCCTCGGCATTGCGCGGGCTCCATCCGTCGATCGTCACCGGCTCGTCGACGATGGTGTCGGTCGGCTTCATGCCCGACTCGAGCGCCGACAAATAGACGAACAGCTTGAACGAGGAGCCGGGCTGGCGCTCGGCCTGCGTCGCCCGGTTGTAGATCGACGTGACATAGTCCTTGCCCCCGACCATCGCTCGGACGGCGCCGTCATGGTCGATCGCCACCAGCGCGCCCTGCGCTCCGTCGGGAGCATTGCCACGGACCGCCTTGTCAGCAGCGACCTGCATGCCTGGGTCAAGCGTCGTCCAAACGTCGATCGGGTCGGTGGTCTGGTCGATCAGGGTGTCGAGCTGCGGCAGCGCCCAGTCGGTGAAGTAGCGGACGCTGTTGTTGTTGGTGGTCTGCTGGATCCGCACCTCCGCCGGGTTGGCGGCGGCCGCGACTTCGGGGGTGATGAACCCGTTGCGGGCCATTTCCTGCAGGACGACTCCCGACCGGTCCCGCGCCGCTTCGACATCCGCCGTCGGCGCATAGTTGGACGGCGCCTTGACGAGCCCGGCAAGGATCGCCGCCTCGCCTAGGCTCAGGTGGTCGGCGCCATGGCCGAAGAATTTGCGCGATGCCGCGTCGATTCCGTAGGCGCCTCCGCCGAAATAGACACGGTTGAGATAGAGCTCGAGGATCTGGTCCTTGGAGAACTTCCGCTCGAGCGCCAGCGCGAGGATGCCTTCCTTCACCTTGCGGATGAAGGTGCGGTTGTTGGTCAGGAAGACGTTGCGCGCGAGCTGTTGCGTGATCGTGGACCCGCCCTGGCGCCAGTGCCCGCTGGATATGCGCACCTGGATCGAACGGGCGATTCCGATCGGGTCGACGCCGATGTGGCTGCGGAAACGGCGGTCCTCGGTCGAGATGATCGCCGCGCGCATCTCGGGCGGAATCTGGTCGTACGGCAGCCATCGGCCGAAGCTCGGGCCGAGCGACAGGAGCACCTGGCCATTGGCGGCGCGGACCCGAACCATCTGGCCAAGGTCGGCGCGCTTGGTCAGGTCGCCATAGCTCGGCAGATAGGCGGTTGCGACCGCGACCGCGACGACCAGCGCAAGCAGTCCGAGGATCGCCGCATAGGCGAGCCCCTTCAGCACACGGGTCAAAGTCGAGGCCCTTGCGGAGCCGGGTTCCGAGCTTTTGCGGGCCATTCAGGACAGAGGGATAGAAAGCTGCGGTTCGCGCGACAATAGGAATGCAGAACGGCGCTCCTGGTTCACTTGGCTTCGGCTTGCGCCGAGCCAGAATTCCTGCGGGACGCAAGGTTAGCCGCCGATTAACCCTGTTTTAGGCAGTAGGCGAGTAGTGCTGCAGCATGGGCGGTTCCAGAACTCTTGCCCTTCTGCTTGCGGCATCGGCCGCGACCGTGGTTGGCTTCACTCCAGCGCGCGGGCAATGCCGGCTGTGTGCAACCCCGACCACCGCTGACTCCCAGTCGCCGGATAGCGACGGGATCGCGCTCGAGATCGAAACCGACCTCGACTTCGGCCGGCTGATCCTCGCCAGTGATGGCCCGGGCACCGCTGTCCTTCGACCTGACGGGTCGAGCGCGGCCGAAGGCGCGCTTGCCGGAGTGAGCGCGCAGACAATGGTCGGGACCGCGACCGTGCACGGCATTCCCGGCCGTGCAGTCCGGGTCGAACTCCCGCGCCGGATCGACCTCTACTCTGCCGGCGGCGGGCGCATCGCGGTCGACGACGTCCTTAGCGACTTGCCGTCGCTGCCGCGCCTCGACTCGGCCGGAAACCTCAGCTTCCGCTTCGGCGGACGAGTGACGGTTACCGGCAGCTCGGAGGGAAATTACCGCGGGAGCCTCCCGATCACCGTCGAATATCAGTAAGTTACGCGCGCGCGGAAATCGTATCCGTTCCGGAACGAAGCCTAACGGCGCGTTTACCAAACCCTTGAGGGAAGCCGTAAGCGGCCACGGTTAATAGCAGCGTCACGGGTGACCGGACTCGAACGCTCGGGCAGCCGCCGAACTTTGGACTGAACCAGTGGGGATCTACAAAATGAGCAAATTCCTTCGCTTTACGACGCTCGCGGCTGCGGCCGTGGCGTTCACCGCCACACAGGCGGCGGCTGCTCCCGTAACCGCGACCCAGGATGCGACCGCAAAGGCCCGCATCATTCGTCCGCTGCAGCTGACCAGCACGCAGAACCTCGACCTCGGCACGATCGTGCTGACCGGCGCGGGCACGTTCAGCGCGACCGTCGGAATCGACAAGACGGGCACGTTCAACTGCGACGGCGGCAGCAGCGCCAACGTCGCGTGCTCGGGCACGCCGACGGTTGCCGTGTACAACGTCTCGGGGACCAAGTCGCAGCCGGTGACGATTGCCGCCGGCGACGTGACGCTGACGGGCTCGAACGGCGGAACGCTGACGCTGACCCCGGACTTCAACTCGACGGTCAACCTGACCAACTCGGGTGCGCCCGGCGACGACTTCAACGTCGGCGGTTCGATCACGATCACCGACGCGACCACCGACGGCGTTTACACCGGCACCTTCGCGGTCACGGCCGACTATCAGTAAGCCTGGCGCAGCGGCATCGCCGCAGCGTTCTGGAGGGGCCGCCGGCTTGTTCCGGCGGCCCTTCTTCTTTGCCCGTTCTGCGGACATGGTTGACCGAAAATAAACCATTTCGGTGCAAGAACGGCGCGATCGCTCCAGTAGGGAGCAATGTGGGGATCGCTTCATGTTCGCTTGGACCAGGATATTCGTGCCCGCCGCGCTTGCGGTCGGGATCGTTGCAGCTGCGGCGCCTGCGAGCGCCGGTGTGGGCGACCTGCTGGTCGCACCGACCCGGATCATCCTCGACGGGCGCAGGGGCACGGAAATCGTGCTCAACAATGTCGGAGACCAGCCTGCGACCTATCGGATCTCGGTCGAGTTCCGGCGCATGGCCCCCGACGGCACCCTGGTCGAAGTGACCGATCCGACGCTGCGCGAGAAAGCGGCAGCCGACATGATCATCTATGCGCCGCATCGCGTGACTCTCGCTCCGCACCAGCCGCAGTCGATCCGCATCGCTGCGCGACCGCCCGCCGGCCTGCCGGACGGGGAATATCGGGTTCACATGCTGTTTCGAGCGATTCCGCCGGCGACGCCCGTCGCGCCAGCGAACGGCGAGCCCGTCAAGGGCCTGCATCTCCAGCTGATCCCCATCTACGGCGTGACCATCCCGGTGATCGTGCGGCTCGGCAACCTGCAGGCGACCGCCGGAATCTCGAACGTCGAAGTGGAAAAGAAGGACGGCAAGCCGGAAATCGGGCTCGATCTCAGCCGCGCGGGCTCGCGCTCGACCTTCGGCGAGGTGCTGGTGCTCAAGCCCGGAGTGAAGGATCCGATCGCGGTCGAGAAAGCCGTGGCGGTCTATACCGAGCTCGGCACCCGCCACGTCTCCATCCCGGTCGACGAGAATTACAAGGGCGCGCTCAACGGGCCGGTGACGGTCCAGTATCTTGAGACGTTCGACGACGGCAATCAGAAGATCGCGGAGACCCAGGCGGTGCTGAGGTAGGGCACGGGTCGGGCGCGAAGGGCTCTGGTCATGTTCGGCGGCCGCCAATGGCTGCACGCGGCGGCGATGCTGCTGGCGTTCTGCGCCGCCGGCATCGGCACGTCCGCAACGCCGAAAACGGCGCCCGCCTGGAGCGCTGATCCCGACGACCAGTTCCTGCTCGAAGTCCACATCCGCCAGCTTCGCTTGGGCGACGGCGTTCGGGCCTACAACACGCCCGAAGGGACATGTGTCGTCTTAGGCGACTTTGTGAAAACCCTCGACGTACCGATCCGGATCGACCTCGGCGCGCTAAAGGCGAGCGGCTGGGCGTTCAAGGAATCGAACCGGATCACCATCGATTACGGCGGCGGCACCGCGAGCTACGGCCCCTCAACCGAGCCGATTGCGCCGGGGACGATCCGTGAAACGCCCGACGGGTGGTGCGTGCAGACCAAAGCGCTGGCGCGCTGGTTCGGGATCGGCGTCAATCCGATGACAGCCGGATCGGCGCTGTTCCTCCAGTCGGCGACGAAGCTCCCGGTCGAACTTGCGATGGAGCGGGAGGCGCGCGCCGCCCAGATCCATCCGGCGAAGTTCGACCTCGCCAGCCTTCCGCGGGTGCGGATACCCTATCGCATGTGGCGCACCCCGGCGCTCGACTTCGTCGTCAGTGCCGGCGTGACCTACCGCGCGAACCACCAGACTGTGGTCGACCGGCAGGCGACGGTCTATGCGGCGGGCGAAATTGCGCGTCTTTCGTACGATGCGCAACTGTCGACCGATCAGAAAGGCGTTCCGTCCACCCTTCGCGTGCGCGCCTATCGTTCGGATCCCGACGGCCAGCTGCTTGGGCCTGCGCATGCGACCCATTTCGGGGTCGGCGACGTCGAAGGCTTCGACAGCAAGCTCACCGGGACGGCCGCCTACGGTCGTGGAGCGGTCGTCACCAACCGGCCGCTGACGACGCAGGCCGCATTCGACCGAACACGCTTCGAAGGCGACCTTCCGTCGGGGTGGGAGGCGGAGTTGTATCGCAACGATGAGCTGCTCGCCTTTGCCAAGCCGACTTCCGATTTGCGCTACGTCTTTGACGATGTTCAGCTTCTTTACGGGCCGAACCGGATCCGCATTGTCCTTTACGGCCCCCAGGGGCAGGTCCGGACGCGCGAGGAGACGATCAACGTCGGCGAAGACAACGCGCCGCCCGGCAAGACCTGGTACTGGGTCGGGTTCAATCAGCCGACCCGCGACGTCTTCACGCTGGAAAAGCCTCCGGATGGGCAGAACCTGCCCAGGGCACAAGCCACGGTCGCGCTCGAGCACGGCATCGACGAACGAACGTCGGTCGCCGCGCTTGCGCGCGAGATGCTGATCGGCGACGAGCACGTGACCTTCGTCGAAGGCACGGTCCGGCGCTCGATCGGCATGGCGATGATCGAAGTCGGCGGCGCACGCGAATCGAACGGCGGCACCGCCGCGCGTGCCCAGCTGCTGGGCCAGATCGGCGCCGTCAACGTCAATGCCCAGGCGCTTATTGCAAATGATTTTCATTTGAATGGCGGGGCTCTCCAGACCATCCGCAATTATTCGCTGTGGCTGGACGCGCCGCTCAAGATCGGGCGGACCGTGCTTCCGGCGCACGCGGACGTGAATCTGACGACCAGGATGGACGGCTCGAAGGAGCTCGATGCCGCGGCGCGCCTGTCGGCCAATTTCGACCGCTTCAATCTTGCGACGGCGATCCGGTACCAGAAGCAATATCTCTCCAGCGGAGCACGCGCGCCGCCCGCGACTAGCGTCGACTTCATCGGCAGCGGGCACATCGGGCCCGTACGCGTACGCGGCGCGACGACGTTCGGGGCGACGCCGTCTGCGCGGCTCCAGGCGGCCGAGCTCGAGGCTTATTGGTCGTCGAGCGAAAATGTCGATTGGGACGGCGACCTTTTCTACGACAACGGCTCGCATCGGGTGAACGCAAAGCTGTCGTACATCCGCCGGTTCGGTGGCTTCGCCGTCGCGCTGACCGGCGAAGCGGCTACCGACGGCTCGGTGGCGTTCGGGATCAACCTCAACTTCTCGCTCGACCCGGCGCGCGGCTTCATGCTCTCGCGCCAGCCCGTTGCTCATGCGGGCGAGATCGATGCGCTGGTCTATCGCGACATGAACGACAACGGCCTTCGAGACGCGGGCGAGCCGATCGAAAAGGGCGCCATTCTGACCACCGGCACGCACCAGTCCAACAAGCCGACCGATGCGAACGGCAAGGTGACGGTCGGCGGACTCACGCCATTCCAGCCCGTGGCGGTCGGGGTCGATGTGTCGAGCCTCGCCGATCCGACCCTCGTGCCGAAAAAGGCGCTGCAGGTGGTCGTGCCGCGACCCGGCGTGCCGGCAAAGGTCGAGATCGGACTCGTCGGAGGCGGCGATGTCGAGGGCGCGCTGGTCAAGAGCGGCGGGATCGGCTTCGAAGGCGTCGCTCTCGAGCTCGTCGATTCGAGCGGAAAGGTGGTCGGCACCACCCTCACCGATTTCGACGGCTTCTTCCTGTTCGAACGGGTCGCCTACGGATCCTACACGATCCGCGTTGCCAGCAACTCCGCCGCCGCGGCGAAGATCGCGCAGGAGCTGGGCATCCGCTTTGCGGTCACGCCCGATAAGGCGGTGATCCGCCTCGGCACCGTCCAGGCTCTGCCGCAGGCCAATCTTGCCGACGCGGGCTCCGCCTCGCACCGCACTTCGCTCCACTAACCGTCAAAAAGGCCGGATTGGTCACGTCGACCCGACATGCCCCGGCATGTCTTGCATGGGATGGTGCGGTCGAGAAGACTCGAACTTCCACGGCCTTTCGGCCACAGCGACCTCAACGCTGCGCGTCTACCAGTTCCGCCACGACCGCACGTCAGCTCGGGTTTGCCGGCTGGAGCGCCGGCACTGGCAAGGCGCGGCCCCTAGCAAAGCGATTCCCGCGGCGCAATGCCGCGCCTCCAGCGGCCCATTCCGCTCCACAATGGGACAATCCTTAAAGCGCTGTTTACCATTATGGACGGATTGCGTTACGCAGTCGTCATGGTCCTGCTTGCAGCCATCATCGCCGCTGCCACGCCCGTGGGGAGCAGCATGCCCTCGCCGGCCGTTGCGGTGCAGGCGACGGCGACCGTGCGGATCATCTCCGGCGTGCGGCTAAAGCTCGATTCGGCGACCAACACCGACGCGCCGCCGGCACACGACAGCGTCGTGACGACCAGCGACGGCACCGCGCACGCGGCGCGGCTAATCGAATTCCAGTAAGCTCAGCCGGCCTTCGCGCCGAGCGTGATCGTCAACTCCTCACCGCCCGGCGGGACCTTGAGCTCGGCGCTGTTGAAGCTCGCGCTGGCACCGGGCGCCAGCGACTGCGCGGGCGGCGGGATCGTCCAGCTGTAGACGATCTTGCCGTCGCGCGTCTTGAGCTGCGCCTGGAGCGGCGGGACGTCCTGCTGCTTGCCGGTCGGATTGATCACACGGCCGCTGACGGTCAGCAGCTCATTGCCGCTTTCCAGCCGCTGCCGGTCCATGTGCGTCGTGACGAGCGCCAGGGGAGTCGTGCCCAGTTCGGCAAGGCCGAGCCTCGCCTTGAACGTTGGCGGAGCCAGGTACCAGAAAGCGGCGGCGAGGATGATCACGGCGACGATCACGATCAGGATCGACAGGATCGGGCTGCGGCCGCGCGGCGCGGCCTCGTCAGCCTCGGGGAACGGCGTGAAGTCGTCGTCCTGCGCCTCGGCGGACGGCGGCTCCTTCCAGTCGCTGTCGGCGGCGCTCTCGTCCTGCGGCTTGGCAATATCGAACTGGGAATTCTCGTACGTCGCGCCCGGGCCGCGCTCGAAATCCTTTCCCGCCTCCTCAAGCCCGCGATCGGCCTCCTGGACCTGCGCTTCCTCGTAAGCTCGTTCTTCCGCTTCGGGGCCGCTGCGCGGCTCGATCATCGTCGCTTCGGCGATGCTCTCCTCTTCAGGAATCGGCTCCGCTTGGTCGAGCGGGTCCGCCGCGACGGGCTCCGCTGCCTCAGGCTCCAGCTGGGTCTCGGGCGGGGTATCGGCCGTCGCCTCCGGATTCTCGTGCCAGCTGTGCTTGCACGCGGCGCAGCGAACCTGGCGTCCGCCGGGTGGAATGGCGCCGTCCTTCACCACATATTGCGTACCGCAACTGGGGCAGGTGAGGATCATTGCTGTAAAAGTCCTCTTCCGGGACGGTGAGCGCACGGTAAACAGGAATGAATGGGGCTTTGCAAGGCGCACGCCTTGCGACCGAGCGCGGGAGGGAAGGCAAGCTGCCAGCAATCGCCGAATTCGACAGCGTCGGGCTGCGCTACGGCACGGGCGGCGAGGTGCTGCGGGACCTCGATTTCCGCCTGACCAACGGCGGTTTCTATTTCCTCACCGGACCGTCGGGCGCGGGCAAGACCTCGCTGCTCAAGCTGCTCTACCTCGCGCAGCGGCCGACGCGCGGGCGGATCCGCCTGTTCGGCGAGGAACTGAGCGAAGCGCCGCGCGAATCCCTGCCACCCTTCCGCCGCCGCATCGGCGTCGTGTTCCAGGACTTCCGCTTGATCCATCACCTGTCGGCCTTCGACAATATCGCGCTTCCGCTGCGGGTCGCCGGCGCCACCGACGAGGAGGTCGAAGGGCCGGTCCGCGAAATGCTCGCCTGGGTCGGGCTCGCCGACCGCGCCAGCGCGCGCCCGCCGACGCTTTCGGGCGGCGAGCAGCAGCGGGTTGCCATTGCCCGCGCGGTGATCAACCGGCCCGAGCTGCTCGTCGCCGACGAGCCTACCGGCAACGTCGATGCGGAGATGGCGCGGCGTCTGCTGCACCTGTTCACTGCCCTCAATCGTCTCGGCACGACCGTCGTCGTCGCGACCCACGATGTGGGCCTGATCAGCGCCACCCCGTCCGCCGAGATGATCCGCCTGGAGAATGGCGGAGTCGTCGACCCGACCGGGCTGCTGCGCAACCCGCCTCCGCGCCATTCGTGATGCTCGGCTGGCTCTTCTCCTCGGCCGCCGACCGGCGCCTGCTCGGCACCAGCCGCTTCCGCGGGCCGATGCCGTGGGTCATTGCGATCATGAGCTTCTCGATCCTCATCATCGCCGCGACCGGTCTCGCGCTTGCAGGCACGGCGGCCTCGCTCGGCGAGGCGATCGCGACGCGCTATTCGCTCGAAGTGCCCAACGGAGCGAATGACCTTGGCGCGCTTCTCGCCGCGCTCAAGGCCTCGCCGGGAGTCGACGCCGTCGACGCCGTCCCCGAGAGCGAGATGCGGCGTACGCTCGAGCGCTGGCTCGGCCCCGCCGCCCAAAGCGCCGACCTGCCGGTGCCGGCGCTAATCGATTTCGATGCGCGGCCAGGAACAGATCTTGGTGCCGTCGAAAGGCGGGTGCAGGCGATCGCGCCCGCGGCGCGGATCGGCGCCCACCGCGACCGGGTCGCGCCGCTGCTGCGATCGATGCGCGCGCTCCAATGGCTCGCGTTCGGGCTGGTCCTGCTGCTCGGCGCCGCCGCCGCCTCGGCGGTCGTGCTTGCCGCGCGCGGCGCGCTCGACACGCACCGCTTCACCATCGAGGTGATGCACGGAATCGGCGCGACCGACCTCCAGCTGACCCACCTGTTCCAGCGCAAGATCGCGATCGATGCGCTGGTCGGAAGCCTCGCCGGCGCAGCCGCGGGCGCCGTCGTCCTCCTCCTGCTCGCGAGCGGCGCGTCGTTTGCGGGTGAGCTAACCGGCGGCGCGGCCTTGTCCGCCCCGGCGCTGGTCGTCCTTGTGCTCCTCCCCTTCGTGCTGACCGCGCTGGCGACATGGGTTGCCCGAATGGCCGTGCTCGCGGCACTGCGGGAGACCTTATGATCGTCCGCCTCGGCTCGCTCCTTCTGCTGCTCTACGCGCTCGGCTTCGTGCTGTTCGCGTTCACGCTCGGCAAGCCGTCCTCCGCGACCGCCGCACCGACCGACGCGGCGGTGGTGCTGACCGGCGGCAGCGGCCGCATCGAGCATGCCATCGACGTCCTTCGCCAGCACAAGGCGGGCCGGCTGCTCGTCTCCGGCGCCGATCCGTCGGTGACCAAGGCGGATCTTGCGCGGCGAATCCCCGGCAGCGGCGCGCTACTCAAATGCTGCGTCGACCTCGGCAGCGAATCCGTCGACACCCGCACCAATGCGGAGGAGACCGGCCGCTGGCTCGCCAAGCACCGCTTCCACTCGGTCCGGCTGATCACCAGCGACTGGCACATGCGCCGCGCCCGCTACGAGTTCCGCAAGGCGCTTGGCGGCAAATATGTCGTTGTTCCCGACGCGGTGCGGACCGAGCCCAGCTTCTTCCTGCTGTTCGGCGAGTATAACAAATATGTGCTTCGCCGGCTCGCCGCCGGGCTCGACCTCTGATGGCGCTGCTGCGGTCGCTGCTTTACGCCGCGATCTTCTATTCAGCGACGCTTCTGTGGGTCCTGATCGGCGCCCCGGCGAGCCTGCTCGGGCGCCGTCCAACGCTCATCATTGTCCTCAGCTGGGCCGATTTCCATCACTGGCTCGCCCGTTCCGTGCTCGGCATCCAGGTTCGCGTCGAAGGCGAGGTCCCGCCCGGGTGCTACCTGATCGCGGTGAAGCACCAGGCGATGTTCGAGACTCTGGAGATGCTGCGCCTGAGCGGGCTGCCGGTGATCGTCGAGAAGAAGGAGCTCGCCGACCTTCCGCTGTTTGGATTCCTGACACGGCGTTATGGCGTCATTGCGGTCGAACGTTCGGCCGGCGCGAAGGCGCTGCGCGCGCTGGTCGAGGAGGGGCAGGAGGCGATCGCGAGCGGCCGCCCGGTGCTCATCTATCCCGAAGGCACGCGGGTTCCGGTCGGCGAAACGCCGCCGCTCAAGTCGGGCTTCGCGGCGCTCTATCGCGCGCTCGACCTCCCGGTCGTGCCGATCGCCACCGACAGCGGACGGCTGTGGGGACGGGGGCTCGTCCACCAGCCCGGCACGATCACCTTCCGCGTCGGCGCGACGATTCCTGCCGGTCTGCCGCGCAGGGAGATCGAGGCGCGCGTCCACGCCGCGATCAACGCCCTCGAATCAGGACCTGAGGCGGGCTCCTAGCTTCTCGGCCGCGGCGACGATGCGGCGCGAGATTTCACCGATCTGCTCGTCGGTGAAGCTCTTCTCCACCGGCTGCAGCGTCACCTCGACGGCGAGGCTCAGGCCGTCGGCGCTGTCGAAGCGGTCGAACAGCCGGACGCCGGCGATCGCCGCCTTGTCCGCGCCGCGGATGGCCCGGGCAATGCTTTCGGCAGTCAAATCGGTCGGCACGATGAACGCGAAATCGCGGGTGACGGCCTGGAGGGCCGGCGGCGCATAGGCCGACCGGGCTCCGCCGGCGGAGCGGCCGACGGGGATCGCGTCGAGGTAGATTTCGCCCGCAACGGCGCCCGGCGGTGCGTCGATGCTCTTCTGCAGCCCCGGGTGAAGCTCGCCGAAGGCCGCCAGCACGGTCTTCGGACCAAGCCGCAGCGTCGCCGACCGGCCCGGGTGCCAAATGGTCCCCGCATCGGGGAAGACCTGCAAATTGTCGACCAGCACGCCGGCCGCCTCGAGCAGCGCGAGCGCCTCCGCCTTGGCATCGAACGGGTCGAACGGCTGGGCCTTGCCGGCCTGCCAGTCGCGCGCGCGGCGCTCTCCGGCGAGGATGAACCCGAGCGTCGGATGCTCGGCCTCGGCGCAATAGCGGCGGCCGATCTCGAACAGGCGCACGGAGGAGGCGCCGCGGTCGAGGTTGCGGCGGGCGGCGGCAATCAGGCCGGGCAGGAGCGACGGCCGCATCACCTTCATTTCCTCGCTGATCGGGTTCGCCAGCCGCCACTCGCCCCCGCCGAACGCCGCCGCCTCGGCATCCGAAATGAAGCTCCACGTCACGGCTTCGTCGAGGCCGCGTGCGGCGGCCGTTCGCCGCACCCGCCGCTCGAGCAGCTGGGAGCGGGTCGCCGTCGGCCTGGCCACTCCGGGCGCGCGCTCGAGCGGGGTCGAGGGCACCTGGTCGTAGCCGTTGATCCGCGCGATCTCCTCGACGAGGTCGGCGGGGCCTTCGACGTCGCGGCGCCAGGTCGGCACTGTCACGTCGCTGCCGCTTACTTCGAAACCAAGACCTTCGAGGATCTGCTTCTGCCGCGCCTCCGGCACGTCGACGCCGCCAAGTGCTTTGGTGCGGGCGTAGTCGAAGCGGATCACGCGCTGATCCGCCGGCGGCTGTCCCACCCGGTCCGAGGCCGAAGGCTCACCGCCGCAGATGTCGAGAATCAGGCCGGTGAGGATCGCCAGCCCGTCGTCGAGGAAGCCCGGGTCCACGCCGCGCTCAAAGCGGCTGCGCGCATCGCTGGTCAGTCCCAGCGCCTGCCCCGTGCGCGCGATGCGCTCGGGCGTGAAATAAGCGATTTCGAGCATCACCTCGGACGTCGCCGCGCTGACGCCCGAATCCTCGCCGCCCATGATCCCGCCGATATCGTGCACCTGCCGGTCGTCGGCGATGACCGTCATGAACGGCTGCAGCCCATATTCTTTCTCGTTGAGCGCGAGCACCTTCTCTCCGTCGCGCGCCGCTCGCGCAGTGAGGCCGCCGCTCAGCTTGGCGATATCGTAGGCGTGCGCCGGCCGGCCGAGATCGAGCATCACGTAATTGGTGATGTCGACCAGCGCGGAGATCGGCCGCTGCCCCGCCGCCTTGAGCCGGCGCTGCATCCACTCGGGCGAAGCGCCGTTCTTCAGCCCCTTGATCGCGCGGCCGAAGAAGGCGGGGCAGCCTTCCGGATCGTCGATTCGGATCGGCACCGGGCAGTGGAAGCTGCCCTCGATCTGCGGGACCGCGAGCGGTTTGAGCGTTCCCAGTCCGGCCGCGGCAAGGTCGCGGGCGATGCCGCGCACGCCCATCGCGTCCTGGCGGTTCGGGGTGATGTTCACGTCGAACACGGGATCGTCGAGGCCGGCGTATCCGGTGAAGGCGGCGCCGACCGGCGCATCGTCAGGCAGCTCGATGATTCCGCTATGGTCCTCGCCGAGCTCCAGCTCGCGCGCCGAGCACATCATGCCACGCGATTCGACGCCGCGGATCGCCGCGACCTTGAGCGTCAGGTCGCTGCCCGGGACATAGGTGCCGGGCGCGCCGAACACGCCGACCATGCCAGCGCGGGCATTCGGCGCGCCGCACACGACCTGGATAGTCTCGCCGGTCCCGGCGTCGACGGTCAGCACCTGGAGCTTGTCCGCCTGCGGGTGCTTCTCGGCGGTGAGCACCTTCGCAATCCGGAACGGCGCGAGCGCCTCCGCGGGATTGGTGACCTCCTCGACCTCGAGGCCGATGTTCGTCAGCTTGTCGGCAATGTCGGCCGCGGAAGCATTCGTCTCGAGATGCTCCTTGAGCCAGCTCAGCGAGAACTTCATGCCCCGACTCCGCCCGACAGCGTCGGCACGTCGAGCGCGCGGAATCCGTAGTGCTTGAGCCAGCGGATATCGCCGTCGAAGAAGGCGCGCAGGTCGCTCATGCCGTATTTCAGCATCGCGAGCCGGTCCACTCCGGTGCCGAACGCGAAGCCCTGCCATTCGTCAGGATCGAGCCCGGCGTTGGCGATCACGCGCGGATGGACCATGCCGCTGCCGAGCACCTCCATCCACCCCTGCTGGCCGCCGACGACCCGGCGGCCTTTCTCGATCGACCAGCCGACGTCGACCTCGGCCGAAGGCTCGGTGAACGGGAAGTAGCTCGGCCGCATCCTCAGCACGATGTCGTCGCGTTCGAAGAAGGCCTTGAGGAAAGTCTCGAGCGTCCATTTGAGGTGACCGAGCGTGATGTGGCGATCGATCACCAGCCCCTCGATCTGGTGGAACATCGGCGTGTGGGTCGCGTCGCTGTCGGAGCGATAGACGCGTCCCGGCGCGATCAGGCGGATCGGCGCGCCATGCTCTTCCATCGACCGGATCTGCACCGGGGAGGTGTGGGTGCGCAGCACGCGCGGCTCGTCGTCGCCCGGCCGGGGCTCGAGGTAGAAAGTGTCCTGCATCGCGCGCGCCGGATGGTTCTCGGGCATGTTGAGCGCGGTGAAATTGTACCACTGGCTCTCGATCTCGGGGCCTTCCGCGACCGCGAAGCCGAGATCGGCGAAGATTTCGGCGAGCTCGTCCATCACCTGGCTCACCGGGTGCACGGTGCCCGAGACGATGTCGCGCGCCGGAAGCGAGAGGTCGATCTTCTCGGTCGCGAGCTTGCGCTCCAGCTCGGCAGCTTCGAGCGCCGCCTTGCGTTCGGCAATCGCACCGGTCACCTGCTCCCGAAGCGCGTGGATCTTCGGCGCTTCCGCCGCACGAGTCCCCGCGTCCATCGCGCCGAGCGACTTCAGCATCGCCGTGATCGAGCCCGACTTGCCGAGCGCCGACACGCGCAGCGCCTCGAGGTCGCCGAGGCTCTCCGCGGCGGCGATCCGGTCGAGCATGGTTTCTGCGTCGGTCATCCTCGCCGCGCTCTAGCCGCGCTGCAGCGCAAAATGCAAAGGCGTGTGATAAGCTGGCCGGCATGAGCGAGTGGCCCCAGCTGGACGTCGAGCGCGATCACGGGACGCTGGCGATCCTTCACCTTGCCGCGCAGATGATGGGCAAGCTCCGCGTCGCGCATGCGCCGTGGGTCAACCACGGCTGGCATGTCGCGCTCCAGCCCAACGCCCGCGGACTCGGCTCGCTTCCGACGGCGGCGAGCGGCGGCCGCACCTTCACCCTCACGCTCGACCTCTGCCGCCACGCGATCGTGCTGTGGATCAGCGACGGCGGCCGCGAAGAGCTGCCGCTCAACGCCGGCAGCATCGCCGCGCTTCACCGCCGCCTCGTCGACATGCTCGACCGCCACCAGCTGCGGTCGACCTTCAACGGCGTTCCGAGCGAGATCGCCGACGCCGTGCCGTTCGCCGAGTACCACGCGCGGCGCGAATATGACCGCGACTCTGCCGAGCGCTTCCGCGGCGCCCTTGCCGCGATGCTGCCGGTCTTCGCGCAGTTTCGCGCCGGTTTTTCGGGAAAGGCGAGCCCGGTACATTTCTGGTGGGGCAGCTTCGATCTCGCGGTCAGCCGCTTCTCAGGACGCAAGGCCCCGCCACACCCGGGCGGCGTCCCCGGCCTGCCCGACCGGATCACGCGCGAGGCGTACAGCGCCGAGGTGAGCAGCGCCGGCTTCTGGGCCGGCGGAGTGACCGCTGCCGAGCCCTTCTTCTACAGCTACATCTATCCCCAGCCCGATGCTTTTCCGGCATCCAGTGTTGCGCATGGCAAGTTCGACAAAACGTTCGGCGAGTTCGTGCTGCCCTATGCCGACGTGCGCCAGTCCGACGAACCCGAGCGGATTCTGCTCGAATTCTTCCAATCGACCTATGATGCGGCTGCAGACCTCGCGAAGTGGGACCGCGCCGCGCTCGAACGGGAGCCGGTCGCCCCATAAGAAAAGGGCGCCGCGGATTGCTCCGGGCGCCCCGATCTCTTCGCTTGGCAAGAAGGCTTAAGCCGCCTTCTTCTCCAGCGCCGACTTCGCCTGCGCGATGATGCCGCCGAACGCCTCCGGCTCGTGCATCGCGATATCCGCGAGCACCTTCCGGTCGAGCGTGATTCCAGCGAGCTTGAGCGCGTGGATGAACTCGCCGTAGGTCAGCCCTTCGGCGCGGACCGCGGCGTTGATCCGCTGGATCCACAGAGCGCGGAAGCTCCGCTTCTTCACCTTGCGGTCGCGGTAGGCGTACTGGCCGGCCTTCTCGACCGCCTGGCGGGCGATTCGGATCGTGTTCTTGCGGCGGCCGTAATAGCCCTTCGCCTGGTCCAGGATCCTCTTGTGCTTGGCGCGGGTGGTTACACCCCGTTTGACGCGTGCCATCTAACGGCCCTCCCTACTTCAGGCCGTACGGGGCCCAGGCCTTCACGCGCGCCGTATCGGCGTCGGCGAGAATCTCTGTGCCGCGGTTCTGGCGGATGTACTTGGCGTTGTGGCTGATCAGGCGGTGGCGCTTTCCGGCGACTCCGTGCTTGATCTTGCCCGTCGCCGTGAGCTTGAAGCGTTTCTTGACGCCGCTCTTGGTCTTGAGCTTGGGCATTTTCGTCTCCTGACGTTCTTGAACGGCCGCGGCAGCCCTTTTGGCCGGGCACGTTCGGTTGATTCCAGAGGTCTGGAAGAGCGCGCGCCTATAGAGCGCACAAGCCGGCAAGGCAACCTACCAGGGCAGTTCGGACCCGTTCCGCCGAAGGAATCGCCCGCTGTCCTCGATCGACAACCGGTCGATCAGCCGCCGCATGTCGCCGGCGCTCTGCTCGCTGGTGATCTGCGCGCCCGCCCCGCCCATCCGGGTCTTCACCCAGCCCGGACTGAGCAGAACGGCGGTGACGCCCTTCGGCTTCGCCTCGAGGGCCAGGCAGCTCCACGCCATGTTGAGCGCCGCTTTCGACGTCCGGTACGGGACCCAGCCGCCGCCATTGTCGCCGATGCTGCCCATGCCGCTCGAAATGGCGATCGCCTTGCCGTTCGCCTCGGCGAGGCGCGGGAGCAGCGCCTGGCCGAGCTGGTAAGGCGCGATGGCGTTGATCATCATCATCGCCTGCCAGTCGCGCGCGTCCTCAGCGGTACCGGTGTTCATCGGCTGATTGGTGCCCGCATTGGCGATGAACAGGTCGAGTGGAGCATCGATCTCGCCCGGAAAACCGGCGACCGCGTCGGCATCGGACAGATCGAGCGGCTCGATCCGCACGCCGGCCGACTCGAGCTCCGCGCTAGACTGGCGCGCAGTGGCGATGACGGTCCAGCCGTCAGCAGAATATTGGCGCGC
>Ga0207698_10001010_pt1 | contig 16382 bp, 30 predicted proteins | sample KBSCornC22_FD_184298 | JGI IMG/M metagenome (GOLD analysis project Ga0207698, IMG submission 184298) | Corn rhizosphere microbial communities from Kellogg Biological Station, Michigan, USA - KBS Corn C2-2 (SPAdes) (version 2) | ecosystem: Host-associated > Plants > Roots > Rhizosphere > Soil ...
AGCGAACGTGCCTCCCAATGAGCGCCCGGAGTGTAGCAGCCCCGGGCGTTCGCTATTTTGTGCCTGGGAAAAGCCCCAGGCGCCGCTATAGAAGTCCGGATCTCGAGCCGGCGGCAATACTGTCACTGTGTTCAGTAATGCCACGAATTAGATAAGAGTGGCAAAACGCCGCGACAGAAAACGGCGGTGACGCCACATAGGAGCGGGCGTAGCCTGGTAGGGATGGCCGCTAAAACGGATAATAATTGGCTCAAAAAGGCCATTTTGTTCAGCGGGGCGGTGTCGTGGTTCCTGGGCAAGAAAGCTCTCGAGGGGGCTGACGCCCCCCCCAAACACGAGCCGTCGATTCATGACGACCCGGTTGTGCGAGCCCTGCGCGCGGCGACGAGGCCGGGGGCCTGATGGCGGTGCACACGCAGTCTCAGCGCGAAGTGTCGCCCATCCCGCCCGGGCGCTACTGGATCGGCATCACCGGCGGCTCGAACATGCGCGACTTCAACGCCTGGGTGCGCGACATGCACGGGGCCGTGAAAATCGAGGCCGCTTCGCTCGACCAGAGCGTTTCACCGCCGTTCGAGTTCATCATTTTTCGCGTGCCGGAAGGCCGCATGCCGTTCCTGAACGCGCTGCAATTTGGCTTTCCCAACTTCGCGCCGCCCGAAGTGACGAGCGTCCAAGACGTGATCCAAAACGACCTGAACAAAAACCCCGAAGACGTCATCGTGGACGTGATCAACAAGGCCGGGGAGAGCGCAAGCAAAGCGGCCGAGGGCTTCGGCGGCCTGCTCACGCTCGCGTTTCTGGTGCTGCTCGCAGGCGCAGCTGGTGCCATGTCGCACCGATAAGCTGACCCAAATCGACACGCGCTTTTTTGGGTCAGCCAGGCGTGCTGCCATCGCTCGATGGCCAAACGCAACGCCAAGGGACAATTTGTAAAGGGCGGGCGCGGACACGCGCGTCGAGCCCACACCACTCACCACCGGGCCGCTGCACCTGCAGCGCCGCGCACTCGCACGCGCACGGTAACGCAAACCAAAATCGTCCGCGTGCCGGCTGCACCTGCAGCGCGCAGGACGACTCACCGACGCGCGAGCAGCGGCGGACGCAGCACGAGCATGTTCGGAAACTTTCTCGGAGGGAAAGGCGGACACCGCACGGCTATCGCAGTCGGCTCACTCGCGCTCGGCTACGCCAGCAAAGAGGGCTGGCTCGCGAAGCTGCCGCTGATTGGCAAAGCCGGTCCGATCACTTCGTTCGCGATTCTCGGCTGGGCTGCCGAAGAGTTTCTCAAGTGGAAGCTGCCGCCGCTCGTCAGTGACGCAGTCACGGCAGCTCTCGCGCTGTCGGCTTTCAACATCGGATTTTCCGGCGGTCAAACGATCGTCGGCGACGCCTACCAGTTGCCGGGTGGGGCTGTCTTTTTCGACTGAACCAAACGGCAAAAACCGAAAGCACAGGAGCAAAAAGCAAATGACGTACGGAGTAGGCATGGATCTGATGGGCGACGACGAGCTAGACACGGCGGAGCTGGAAGGCGACGACGTGCTGGGCGACGACGTGCTGGGAACGGCGCTAGTCGGTGCAGCGCGACGCCGCGGCCACCGAGGCCACCACGTTGCGCGGCATCCCTCAAAGCCGAAGTGGCGCAATCAAATGGCGCCTGGCGTACCGGTGCCCGGCTACGGCGTGTTTCCCATCCCGCTGACCCCGTTGACGGCAAGCGGCATCTTCACGGGCGGCAACACCCAAATCGAATACCGCGCGGTTGCGCAGATTCCGTTCCGCGGTGAGCGTCTCTTGGCACGCGTCGGTCGCGTCGGCACCACGGCTGCGGGCGCCCTCGTGTTCGCCAACAACGGCGTCCACATCGGTATTCGCCCCCAGGTCGGTGTGCTCGGTCCGATCAACTTGGAAGATTACCAGGCGGGCGCGTTCGGCGTGCGTATGGTGATGCAGCCGGCGACGCAGGGCGCGGAAATCCGCGTCTTCGCTTTCGTCAACCCCGCGGTGACCGGCACCGACACGCTGGCACTCTCGCTCCAAATCCTCGGCCGCGTCGCCACCTGAACCACCATGGACATCCGCTTAGCTGTTCCTGACGAGCTTGACGACCAGGACCGCAAGGCGGCCCTGGACGCGGCTCTCGAAAGCGTCACGCGCACGGCAAAAAGCCAAGTCGAACAAGGCAAGGTGCCGCCGGCCGCGGGCGAAATCAAATCGGGACGCGTGCGCTGGGAGCCCGAACCTCCCGGCGCCGAACATTTCGATTTGCCAGCCACCGTCATTGGACGGGGCTGGGGCGACTGCGATGACCTCGCGCCTTGGCATGCTGGTTCGCTTCGTGCGACCGGTCGTGACCCGGGCGCGCGGGCCATCGTGCGCAAGAGCGGACCGAAGCGCTGGCATGCCGTCGTGCAGCGCAGCGACGGCAGCATCGAAGACCCCAGCGCCCATGCCGGCATGTATTCGGTCAGCGGAAGCGGCCTCGACCCCGCCACGGTCGGAGCTGGCCCGCCGATTCAGCAGGCAATGAGCGCCGACGGTCGAATGTGCTTGGCCCTCTGCCCGACTCGAGACCCCAGGCACCCGCTCGTGTTCTTCGCGCGGTGCGACGTGCCCGACAGCCTCGAGCCTTGGGACTGGTCCAGCATGTCGGCTGCTAGCCACCCCGCGCACTCGCTTGCCAAGGCCATCAAGAAAGTGCGCGTGGTGGCCGGCGACGACATTGAGCCCGAAGACGACGCCCGCTTAGCCGCCGTGCACGACCTCGTGCTGGGCGCCGACGAGGGCGAAGTGTACGACGCTCTTTACGACCTGATGGGCGAAGAAATCGACGTGGACGGGTGCATGCGCGACGCGGTGCACACGGTGGGCTGGTTCGGTAGCGACTTGTTCAAAGCGGTGACGAGCCCCATCACCTCGGCGGTCAAGTTCATTAAGCACCCGAGCCTGTCGAACCTGGCTCACATCGCGACCGACCCGCTATCGTCCGGCTTCAAGGCTGTACGAGGCGTCGCACAAATCCCAGGCGTTAAGCAGCTCGTGCAAGCGGGCCTGCCAATCGCCGGGACCATGTTCGGCGGCCCCTTCGGCACCATGGGCGGAGGCGCGCTAGCGTCGCTGCTCACGGGAGGACGCGGCGGCGGCGGCGGCGGTGGTGGCGGTGCGCCCGTGCCAGGCATGCCCATGATGCCAGGCATGCCCATGATGCCAGGCATGGGCGGCTTTCCCGGCGGCTTCGACCCCATGAGCTTACTGAACGCCTTCGGCGGCGGTGGGCTCGGCCAGGTGCTGCGCCCTTGGGGCGGCGGTGGTCCTGCGGTAATGAAGTTCTGATGGGACGCCCCAAATCCGAGCTAGGCGACATCAGGACCTCGGCCCGGAGCGTCCGCACCCTTCGCTGGCTTCGGCGCAAGCCGTTGCCAGCGAAGGTGGTGGGCGAGACGGCCGAGGGCGAGGAGTGCACGTGCGTCGTGTCGGGCGGCAGCACGCAAGAGCTGCACGACGTAATCAGCGTCGTCGGCAAATGCGACCTGCTGAAAGCGCTGGACGAAAAGGGCAACTCGCTGCGCACGCTCACGCTCGACCCGACAGACCCGGAGCTACGCGCGGAGAGCGAAGCGGCCGGGCTCGTGCGAGCGGCAGCAAGTGCGGGTAACGGCTCGGTCCCGATCATTTCGGTCGACCTGCCCAAGCTGGTCGACAACATCGCGCGCAACATCCGCGAGGCCGCAGCCGAAGCCGCGCGCCAAAACGCGCACGCTCACCGCGAGGGCTACGGCGCGATGGTTTCGGTGGTCAATGTCGCGCTCAATTTGCTGGCCGGCGTGGAGACGCGCCTCAACGCGCTGCAGGAACATCAGCAGCGCCAGCAGATGCAAGGGCCCGACCCGAACGACCCCACGACGCAGCGAAACAGCATGGCGATGATGGCTTTGCAAAAAGTCATGGGCGGCAACGGCAACGGCAGCAGCAACGGCGGCAACGGTAGCGGCGGCTTCGACCCCATGAAGCTGATGCAGTTCATGCAGACCCTCAAAGACGCGCCGAGCGGAGACGAAAATGCTTCTTGAAGACATCGCAGTGGGTTGGGTGCTGTCGAAGCTGTTCGGCTCGAAAGGCGAACAGCAGACGCAATCCCCAGGAGTGTTCTTTCCGCCTGCGGGCACGCCGGCAGCGACGACGCCCGCGGCGACGCCGGCAGCGCCGGCTCCCGACTTTCCGGCGCAGGTGCCGGTGCCGGCGACGGCGCCCGCTACGCCTACGCCGGGAGCACCGGCAGCTGGCAACCAAGCACCCGCCGGCTTCAAGCGCGCGGTGGAAATGTGGATCGTCTCGCCGCAGATTGCTCAGCAGGGCTCGTCGCTGATTTCCGGCATGGGTCCGCAAGTGGGCGCCATGGCGTTCGCTGCGCTGCAAGCGCAGTTCCCCAAGGGCTGGCAGCGAGCCAAAAGCGCGACGCAGCAGGAGCAGGCGTTCGCGAAATCGCTCCTGCCCAAATGGCAGGACGGCAAGGTCACGTTTACCGGCAACTCCCTCGCCACCGGCCGCGCCTGGCAGTACACAAAGCACCCGGGGGTTCCGGCCACCGTCCCGGCGGCGCCGCCAGCAGCCCCAGCGCCCGCTTTCCCGGCGCAGGTGCCTGTCCCGGCGACGGCGCCCGCAGCGCCCACCACAGCGCCGTCTGGACCGGTTGTCACCCGCACCCCCGAGGGGGGCACGGTCACGACCCTGCCGGAAGTTCTGATCACGGCCGACGCTCCGCCGAGCGCTGTGAAGCAGATCACACTCGTGCGGCGCGGCGAGGGCCTGGCAAACGTCGCCAAGAGGCTCGGACAGCCGGCAACCGGCACCAGCGCCACCGTGCTGCAGCGCGAAAACGTGCCCGGTCCCGATGGCCTGTACACCGCCCAATCGTTAGATAAGGGTGGCCTCAAGAAAAAGAACCGCGCGGGCGGCCTCCAACCAGGCGATCGGCTTTTCGTCCCGCCGCAGTGGGGGCCGGTCGCCGCCGACCGGCTGTAATCATGCGGCTGGCCAGCGTCGGACCGTTCCTGCTGCTGGGCCTGCTGCTCCGAAAGGACAGCGGCAGCAGCACTCCCGCGCGAGCACTACCGACGGGCGTCCCAGCTCCGCCCGGCCCGGGCTTGATGGAGGTAGCGCGCACGCTGACGGGCGGGCAGCCGGTAGAGCAGTGGTTTCGCGACCGGTACCGCGTCGCACTCGAAGTGCTGGCGCTCAACTTGCCCCCGAACGTGGTGCCAGACGCGGCAATCTCGGTCGTGGCGCAGTGGGCGCACGAGACCGGCCGCGGCAAATCGGAATTCAACTTCAACATGGGCGGGTGGCGGGCTCGCAAAAACGACGTGTACTTTACGGCGCGCGACGTACAGACCGGCCGCGAGCTATTCCGCTGGACGGCCTACAGCGACTTGCCCAACGCGGTGCAGGACCAGCTCCGCCGCCTGCACGACACTTTCCCAACCGCTTGGGCACTGCTCGCTGCCGAGCCCAATAGCTCGCGGTGGGTGGAAGAGCTGGGCCGCAAACACTACTACGTCGCTCCCCCCGGCACGTCGCAGGAGCAGCACATCCGAAATTACACGCGCGCCTGGGCAAGCAACCGCGCCGAGCTCGCAAGGCTGGCCATCACATGAGCAGCGCACCCTCAGGTCTCGACGTCCGCGAATACGCCTACGGCTACTACTCGGCGGTGCTGGCCAATGGCGCGCCTCACACCATTGCGGCGGGCGGCCGCTGGCTCGTTACGAAGATCCAAATCTTCGCGGGCGCGAACGACGTGGATTTCATCCTCGAAGTGCCGAGCGCTGGCGGCGGTGGTCCGCCGGACATCATCATTCGGGCCGGCGGCTGCCTCACGCTCGAACCCAACGGCGCTTTCCGAGGCCGCATCACTGCCACCGGCCAGGGCGCGCAAATCATCGTCGAGTTTTGGTTCCAACCGTCCAGAGACGGCGCCTTCCCCACCGTGGTGTTCACATGAACGACTTCGACTACGAAGACGACGAGGACGAACACGACGACGGGCCCGACGTCGTCGGCGATGGCGGCCCGACGCCCACCGCGGTTAACCCCACCTGGACGTGGGGCAGCGTCCAGCGCGTTCACATTGAATCGGCTATTGGCGGCCCGGCCGTTGCCGTGCCCAGCACCTCGAGCCAGCTCATGCAAGTGACGCTGCCCGAGCCCGCGGTGTGCTCGATCTACTTTCAGGCGGTTCTTCGCTCGAGTGACCCGCTCAACCAAATTCTCCAGTTCAACGTCAACCTGAACGAAGGCGTGGGCCGCGTTACGGTCATTCGCGACCTCACCTATTTGAGCCAGCCCGCGCTCAACTCGCCGCTGGAAGTGACGATCCCATTTGTGCCCGTGCACGCGCTCAACGTTGACGTGTCGGCCATTGCAAATATCGCCGTGAACGGCGGCAGCGTGGACATCGAAATCACCATGGTGATAGCGCCCATTTCGCGCATCCCGCAGAAAGAGCAAAAGCTCACCTTCGGCATGGCGCTACCGGGCGAGGCCGACGACCTGGACGACGAGCTACGCGAAGACCTCGAGGCCGAGGGCCCGACGGCGGCGGCAGCGGTGATGCAAGGCCGCCGCCACGTCGACGCCTCCAACGACCACACGCCCGACGACGAGCCCGACGACGAGCCGCAGGTCGAGCAAGTGCACCCCGTGCTGCTGAAACTCATCGACCAGCTCACCGTGCGGCACGGCAGGCAGCCCACCAAGACAGAGCTGCGCGCAGCGGTGCAGCGCTTCAAGCAGCGCCAGGCGCGCCGTAAGGTGGCGCGTCGTGGGTGATTGCTGCTGCTCGCCGCTCGGGCCCAGCCAGGTCGTGCACGGCCCGACGACCACCGTCATTGGTGACGTAGCGGTTTGGGCCAACGTCACCGGCACGCTGCTTTCCGACACGGGCCTGGTCGCTGCCAACGTCGTCACGAACCCCGGGACCGCGGTTTCGCAGAACCTGGCGCTGTTCAGCGACGCAACCGGCAAGAAGATCGCAGACGCTACGGTTTCGGTCGCGAGCCTCGGCAGGCTCACCATCGTCACCGAAGCAGGCGCCACGCGCACGCTCACGTCGGCGGACGCGGGCTGCTACATCCGGTTCACCAATGCCGGCGGCTGCGTCGTCACCGTCAACAACGGCGTTTTTACGGCGGGCGATTCGGTGCTCATGCGCCAGGTGGCAGCAGGCGCCATCACCTTTGCAGGCAGCGCGACCCTTACGCCGCCCACAACCAATTTGGCCGCGTCGGGTCAGCAGGGCGCAACCATCGGGCTCGTGTTCAACACCGCCAACGCCGCCGACGTCATGGGCGACCTGCAGGACGCCTGAGCCATGCTGCGAAAGCAGGCCGTGCTGGATTGCGTCGCGTCAGAGCGCTACACGCGGCAACTAACCTCGGTCGGCGTCAGCACTGCGATTTTCGACAACCCGGCCGGCGCCACGTCCATTTCCGTCCCGTGGCCGCCGGCCGGCGTCGTCGCCGCGAACGTGATGACGTTCCTGATTCTGGCGCTCAAGCCGGGGACGGCCAACCTAGGCAACGTGCCCACGCCCGCCGGGTGGACCGCGGTGGGCAATGCGATCGGCGGCGGCTGGGGCGCGACGCTCGGAGTGAACACCGGCAACGCACGCGTTTTCCTTTTTTCCAAGCAAGGGGACAACACGTCGGCCGGCTCGCTGAACGTCACCATTACGCCCGACGGCGCCAACGGCGTGTGCATTGGCAGCATGGCGCGCATCGAAAAAAGCAAGCTCTCGCTCACGTGGCAGCCGGTCGTGGTCTCGACCGGCGACGCAACGGTGAACGGGACGAACGTCGCGAGCTTTGTGCCCTCGCCTGCAATGAAGGTCAGCCGCGGCGACTTTCTGATCTACGGCTTTGCCATCACCGAGCAGTTTCTAGGCGGCACGTCGCTACAGGCCGGCACCGGGCTCACTCCCAACACGCCGAGCCTGGCCAACGGCTGCGCCAACAACCTCGGCTTTAAGGTCAACTCCGTCGGAACCGGCCGGCGCGCTACGCGCGGCCTGAATCCGATCGACTCGCCGTTTACGCACACTGCGCCGGTCGGCGTGAACAACCGCGGGCCTATGGTGATGGCTCGCTACCGCGTACGCTGACCCCAGAGGACCCATGGCCAAAATCGAAAGCGTGACCTGCGATTTCTGCGAGCCCGGCAAGCCGGCCGCCGCGACGATTTACGTGGACATCAGCGGCAGGCGCCAAAACTTCGACTGCTGCGCTGATTGCCTTGCTGGCTCGCTCGGAAGGCTGTCGGACGCACTTCGACCGCCGGAGCCCGAAGCGCCACCAGAGCCGCCGCCAGAGCCCGAAGCAGCGCCCTAGCGATGCCGAGGGTTGGCCGTTGCCGTTGCCGTTGGCCGCTCGGCCTCTTGCTCGAAGCTGTGGCGGCCCTCGTGGTCTTTCGGCAAGACGCACGCCTCGCGGTCAGTGCCGGCGCCGCAGTAGCCGCCAGGCGGCGGAGCTGCGTCGGTCGGTCCGGGGATGAGCGCGAACCCCATACCGCCGCAGCTCTCACACTTGGCGGGCTCGGGTGGCGCTACTTCGCGCGTGCAGGTGCAACACCGGTAGGTGGCCATAGCGCTAGCCTCTCACACCAGCGGCTCGCCCACCAGCGGCTCGCCCACCGGTTCGCATGTGCAGGGCACCGTGCGGCAGTGCTGGCAAAGCTCCTCCGGCGTCACCGCGCAGGCGCACGACTGCCGCAGCACCAGCTCGTAGGGCTTGCTGCAGACGCCGCATTTGATTTCGGCTTCGTCGGGCTGCGGCGCCGGCGGCGGCTCCGTGTCGCCCGCGTCGAGCCGCAGGAAGGGCGCCGGCAGCGGAATCATGGGCTGGTGGTCGGCCGTCTCGAGCCGCAACACCTTGCCGTCGTGGTCGGTTAGGCCCGTCATGAGCGCTTCAATCCGAATGTGCTTCGGCACGCGCGCAAAAAAAGCGTAGTCGTCCCGGAACCACCAGCCTTCGTGGAGGTATTCGCAGAAGATGCCGATGCGCTCCACCGAATCGTCGTCAACGAAGGTCAACTCCTCGCGCCAAATATTCTCCAGCTCGATGAGCGCAGCGCGCGAAACGGCGACCATGCCGAAGCCGCCAAACCTGGCGCGCTTGAGCCGTGCGCCGCTCGCACTCACGCGGTCAATCGGCGCGTCCGGGTCCAGCGTGATGTTGACCATGGGCGTGTCTTGGCGGAGCCAGCACGGCACGACCACGATTTGCGGCTCGTTGGGGTCGATGCTGCGCACCAAATGCTGCAGCGTCTCTTGACTCGCCTGCACGTCGTCGTCGCACGAAACCCAAAGGTCGACTTTGCCGTTTCGAGCGCCGCGCGCCGCGACACTGAAAGCTCGCGACCGAGCGTGACCGATGCTCGTGCCGCCCGCGTCGTGCAGCACCGCGACCTCGGCGTATTTGCGCAAGCGACGCACGACCAGGGCCGCCGGCAGAACCTTTTCGCCGGGCACGTCGAGCGTGCTGTTTATTTGCTTGTGAAACTCCTCCTGCGCCGCCTTTTTCCCGAGTCGTTTCGTCAGCGCGTAGGTGATGACGCTGCACACGATCATTTTGCCGCTGGTCTCTGGAATCAGGTGGGTCACTGCTCGGTCTCCTGCTGCTCGGTCGCCCGCCAATCGCGATCGAAATCCCGCGCCCGGTTCGACGCGCCGAACCAAGTGGTGGGCACGAGCGAATGGTCCACCAGCGAAGGGTCGTGGTAAAAAATCGGTGTTACGCGCGCAGCCAGCTGCGGCATTTTGCAATCCGGGGGTCCGTCTACCTCGTCCCAATGGTCGGCGAAAAACCGCGCCGTCTTCGGAGTCATCACCAGCGCCAGCGCGCCCCACGCTGAGAGCGGCTCCACGCTGATGAACCGGTGACCACGACTGATCACAATTCGGTCATTCGTCTCGCGCACCGTGCCGTTGTAAAGCGAGCCGTAAAAATGGCCGTCGGGCGGCGACTGCAGCACCGGCCACGACCGCAGATTTTCCGCGAACCAACGACCAAAAAAAGCGTCGTCTTCGCAGAGCAACAAAAAGTCCGCGGTCGACTGTGCAGCGCGCTCAATCAGGCGGCGGTATGTGGCGGCAATTCGCTGGATGCTGGTGGGCACCCCTAGCGGCGTCTCATCGATCAGAATTTCCGGAGCCGGCCACCCGGTGGCCTCCAGGCTGTTTAGCGTGGCGCCGAGCACGGGCCGGCGCTCGGCGCACGTCATGATCCAAGTGTCGAACCTCATTTTTGCCGGCCATCGTACATTTGCGCCCGGCCGCCTGTCTGGTTTATTGGCGCCGCCCTGCGGCGCGCATGCTCGCGGCGTACGCTTCTAGCTGCGCTTTCAGCTGGTCGAGCTTCGCTAGGTCGGCGGGGCTTCCAGATCCATGAAGCAGCGAAAAACCGCCCAAGCCCCAGCGTAAAAACCGCGGCGGGTTTCTTCGACCTGCACCGGGCCCGCTGTCGCCGGGATGATTTGCTCCCGGTATCGCTTCCAAGCGTCGTCGATCATCGCCGCCCCCTGGCGGGCCGTAGGACGCGCCCCAGCTCGCCCGCCAGCAGCGCGCGCCCCAGCTCGACGTAGGCGACCCTGACGGCCGCCTGGGCCTCGTTGCGGGCCTTCTCGGCACGCCGGCACTCCCGCTCCGCCAGTTGGATCCGGAGCTGCGCCTGCAGGCGCAGCTTGACCGACATTTTCACGCGATTTTTAGACGTTCGGGGCATTTCTCCTCCACGGTTTTGAACTTTTTTCCAATGTACACGGAACGCACACGGCCCCCGCTGGTCCAGAAGGCATACCAGTAGGGGCCGTGGAGCTTGTTGCAGCCCTTTTTTCCGCACAAAACAGGCTTCAGCTCGTAGGTAATGCCGCGGCCACGCTCACGCGTGTGGCGGATTTCCAGCGAGCCCAAACCCACAGCGGTTTTTGCCGAAGCTCTGTGGGTTTCGGCGGCCTTTTTCGCGGCGGCAGCGGCCTCACGCGCCGCAGCTCCGGCCATGCGCTCCGCGCGGCGGCGCCGGATTTCCTGGACGGCCGTCCGCGCGGTGGACTTCTTATCTAACTGCGATCGCAACATATAGCCCACCTTATCTAATTAGATAAACCACCTCAAGCGCGAGCGGCCGCCATTAGATAAGACGCACCGGACGGGTCAGCGCCGCGTGCAGGGCGACGGCCAGGGTGGTCTGCCGTTCGAGATTGTCGGCGCACCGCCGGCAGAGCACAAACACCCCCGTGGTAGGTGAGAAGCACACCACGTGCCCCAGCGGCCAGGGGCAGGCGTCGCACGGGGGCGGCGATAGATAAGGGCTGGGCGGAAACAGCTCCGCCAGCACGGAAAGGCGGGTGGCGTCGCACATCAGCGGGGCTCGGGGCGCTGTGAATACCGCAGCCGCCGAATCAAATCGTCGGTGGTGCGGCGCATTTCGATCAGAGCCGCCGCGGCCTCGCGCATTTGCTCGGCGAGTTCGACGTTATCCCGCGTGGCTTGGGCTCGCTCGAAGCCCATGGCCAGGTGGACGGCGGCTTGTTGCAGGTGGGCAATCGTTTCTGTGGTATTTTTGAATTGCATTTTCGGATTTCCTTTTGTCGGGCTTTTCGGAATGCAGTGCGGCCGCCTCGGGGCAACCCGGGACGGCCGTAGCTTTTTGCCTCCCCCCATTTCCACTCCCATTAGAAAGTGCCCCGCCGCGGCGGCCGGGGGGGGTCGGCGGGCACACGGCGGGGCGACCCAGAAAGTAACATTACTGGGTCAGACGTTCAAGCACCCCGCGTAGTCAATTTTCGCGGAGGATTTGGGGGGTGGTTTGGGGGGGTTTTTTGGGTCAGCATCGGCCAGGTGCGATGGCCAACCCCGACGACCCTCTGACGCCCGAAGAAATCCAAACCGCCACCGAAGCGTTTCTCGATCGGATGTGCTCGCAAGCCGACTGCGAACAAATCGCCACCTACCGGTTCACCTGGCCGGGCAGCGACGAGCAGAAGTGCTGTGCAGCCTGCGCGCTCAAAGCCAAGGGGATTGCTGACGCCATGGGCTTGCACCTGCAGGTGCGGCCGCTCCAATGAACCGCCGAGGCTTTCTCTCGCTGCTCGCGGCCACGCCGCTGCTCCCGTCGCTAGCGAAGTTCGAGTCGCTGATCGAAGCGCCGCCGCCGCCTGAGGTAGTGTTACCGCCGGAATATCATTTGCAGCGGTTCGTGATGGGCTTCGGCGACGGCTCGCTGATTCGGCCGGGAGGCGTCGTGCGCTACGCGGCTATACCCCAACGCATTTTTAGGCCTGACCGAATCATCATGCCCGCGCGTAGCTCCCAGTTTGGAATTTTGGGCGTGTCCGCTGCAGGCGAGCCAAACCTAAACGAAGAAATCAGCGCGGAGTTTTTCGACCCGCGAGCGTACGGCGCGCGCCTCGAATTCGCAGCCGTTGCCCCCGGCGAAGAGATCATTATTTGCGCCGTCAACCGCGGCGAAGACCCTGCGCCGTTTCAGCTCGCGTTGATTGGCTCGGCAGTGTGCGCCGGACCTCCGCCGTCGATACCCCGCGGGGATTACGAGGACGACGAGGACGACGAGGACGACGAGGACGACGAGGACGACGAGGACGACGAGGACGACGAGTGACGCGAGCCATCCTGACTATTCTTCTCGCCGTCAACTGCTGGGGCTGCGGCGCAGCCGATGCCACAGCAGTTGACGGCGTGAAGAATTTTCAGGAGGGGGCGCGCACCGTCTTGACCTCGTGCAGCTGGCGCGGCGAGCCTACTGACGAGTACGACCCCCGCGAACCGGGCCGCTGTTACAACGTGGTCAGCTGGCTCGACACGCGTCTTTCCGATCACGAGCTGGCCGACCCGTGCGACGCTCCGGAAACGCTCGACAGCACCACCCTGGTGAGGCCGGACCACGGCCAGCTTTGGGGGTACTTCGATCGCGATAAGGTCGACCGCTACAAAATTTTGCGCTTCGAGCTTTTGGAGACTTGCCCCCCATGAACGGACAACAGGCCGCAGAGCACGCTTTCGCAGTGTGCGAATTTCTCAATGAGCGGCAGCTGACCGAGGCCGAGGCGTTCGCAGTGCTGGCGATGGCGCTCGGCAACGTGCTCGCCGTCGTCCCCGACAAGCCGCTGACCGCCGAACAGCTCGACCAGTCGCTGGCGCACCTGAGCGAAACGGTGCGCGGTCAGGTCGTGCTGGTTCAGCAGCAGATGGTACTAGCAGCGGGCAAGTGACCGACGTCATGCGCATTCGCCGGCTTGGCCGGCGCGAAGAGTTTCGGGAGTTCAGCGATGCTGAGTGCGCGTGGTGCGAAGCCGCCTACAAGTTTTTCAGCAGGCGCAACGCCGCTGCCGGCGACACGCTTCACCTAGAAAACGAACGCGGTGCAAAGCGCACGGTCACCTGGGGCGACGACGGCATGCGGTGCGAGCCCTACGTGTTTTTTCGTGACGACGACGACTGAGCGTGCTCGGCGCAGAGCCAGCCGCCGAAGCTGAACCGCAGCTTGCCCCGTGAGCTGTCGTCGTACAGGCGGCACCAGACCGGCCTCCACCCGGCTTCGAGCAAGTGCCCGCACCGGCCCAAAATCTCAATGTCGGGATTTTCGCTGCGCTGCAAGCAATCGTCAGTCGCCGGGTGGGCGAACGTATTTCCGCAGTGCGGCAGCAGGCACTGGTAGGTGTGCGCGTTGTACGCCGCCGCCCCTCGCTGCAGGTGCGCGCTCTGGCCCGGGCACCGAACGCCGACCGGCGCACCGCACTCTGGGCACTCGATTTCTTCGGGCAGCATCATGGCCCGCGCTTTGCTGCGACGCGCTCGGCTTCGTCAACGATGAGCGCCGCGAGCTCGCAGGCGCGCCGCACCTTGGGTGCGATTTTTTCGCCGCTGTCCAAGGCAACCTCCAACTCTCCAACGAGCATGTGGGCCGCCAGGTCGGCAATGAAGGCCGCTCGGCCGCGGCGCTCCCTCGTTTCGTTCATGCCAACGAAGGCGCCGACGAGCGGCGCGAACGTCTCGAGCTGCACCGCCAGGGCTTCGTTGCCCTCGGCGCGGAGCTTGTCCACGGCGTTCACGAGCAAGTCGGCAAAGTGCTCGCCCATCATGGCCACCCCGAAGGCACGCCCGGGGCTCCGGCAAAAATAGCCATGCGGCGGCCCAGGTCGTACGACGCCAACGGGCTTTTTGGTGTCACGACGGGCGGGTCCTGGAAGGAAAAAACGGCGTCGCCGATCACCATGGCGCTGCCCGTCAGCGAAACAATCCGGGCGTAGAAATTCGCGAGTTCCCAGCTCTCCGTGGTGCCGAGCAGCAGCGTCGCTCGCCCCTTGCTGGTCCGCCAGATTTCGAACCGCATCTTATCTAACTCCTCCGGCCTCAGCCGGTTTTTTCCTCTTGCTTGAGCGCCGCAACCATGCGTTGCGCCGTGCTGTAGCTCAATCCGGCCATTTCTGCCGCTTGTCGCAAAGTCAAGCCCTCTTGCATGGCTTCGAGCAACACTGCCAGCTCGGCCGAACGGTCTTCGGTCGGCCCTCGCGGCCGCCCCCAGCGCTTTCCAGCGGCCTCGGCCTTAGCGCGAGCCGCGGCCATGCGGTCCCGAATCGCCTCTAGCTCGATTTCGGCCGCCGTTCCGAGCACGGCCAAAATGGGGATGGCGTACGGCCCATCGGTGTTTGGAAGGTCGAGCGCGACCAGTTTGCACCCGCTGTCCTTCAGCTCGACGTACACATTCAGCAGAAAAACCGCCCCCCGGGACAATCGGTCGAGGCGAAACACCCACAAATCGCTGATTTCTCCCCGCCGCGCCAAATCTCTGACGCGCTCAAGCTCCGGGCGGTCAGTGCGTTGCCCGCCCATTTTCTCGGAAAACCACAGGTCGATGGTCTCGCCGCGGGCGGCGGCTGCGCGCGAGATGGCGTCTCGCTGCAGCGCTTCGGACTGCTTGGGGGAACTGACTCGCAAATACGCTGCCTGTCGCCGCACGGCCCCATTATGGGGCGCTTTGGGTGCCGAAGGCACGCGAACGTGACCGGCGCCCGCCGGGCGCGCGCCAGGGGCCCCTGCGGGCGCTTGTAGGCCTGCCTGGCCCGCGTGCCCGTGAGTCACTGCGCTGTGCTCACGAAAATGGGCCGGCCTCACATGATGCCCTCGGGAGGGCCAGGGCAGTTGGCCAGGGTGGGGTGGCTCGTGCATGCAGAGGATCTAATTTCCATGGTTTGGGCTTTCCGGTGTAACGGGACGTGTAATGCTGAACGGGAGGCCGGGACTGTTATCCACACCTGAAAGCTCAGTCAGTAACCGAGCAGCTGTTCAGGTACCCCTGAAGCGAGCCCAAAACGCGCCGGCCCGCCGTTCAGTTTCGGCGCTGCGCACACGTTCGCCTTAGCTCGCCCCGTAAATTGTGCTGTGACTCAGCCCGGTGGGGCGCGGAGACCCGCACAAGCGGCGCGTGCTTCGCGCCTATCCCGCTCGTTTTCGGCTGCTTTGGCGAGCCGGAACATGTTCGACAGGCCTAGCCTGGCCCAAATAGAGGCAATTCGTGACAGGCTGCGCACGCCGAACGCGGCGAAACGGCGTTTTGACAGGCCTGTTTTGGTGGGAGAGACGCCGCCCGGCGGAATTTCGCCGACTTTAATGCGCGTCCAGTCCAGTACGCCTAGTTCTTTGGCCCTTCTGACCGCTTTGGCGACTGTGGAGCGGCAGCAGCCCACAAATTTCGCTATCTGCTGCTCTGTTTTCCAGCAAATCTCGCCGTAGCTTGCCATGGCTGCCAGCGCATAGGCTTGTTTGAAGCCTATTTGATGCTCGACGCGCAGAATCCGAAAGAGTTTATGGCCCTCGCGCCGGCTCGGCGCTGTCGGCGGCATGGGCGGCGGCACGCACCGGAGCAAGTATTGCCGCAGGATTTTGCGGGAAACGCTGCTCACCGCGGGGGTCCCCCTGCCTCAGAATCACCCAGAATCGCTGCGCAGGCCGGGCAAAGCGCGCATGCGCGGCCAGTTGCGACCCACCCCACGCACGATTCTGGCCCACAAATCTCGAAATTGTGGTCCTCAGGCACCGGGAGCCCGATGCTGACGCGCTCGCCCTTGCAGCTGACGAGCCTGCGGGACCCCACCAACACGATGAACGGACGCGAAATGTCCGCCCGGTTCTTACCGGGCTTGCGTCTCCGTGCTGATCGTGTTGTTTTCTGTGTCGGCACGGAGCGAACGTGCCTCCCAATGAGCGCCCGGAGTGTAGCAGCCCCGGGCGTTCGCTATTTTGTGCCTGGGAAAAGCCCCAGGCGCCGCTATAGAAGTCCGGATCTCGAGCCGGCGGCAATACTGTCACT
>Ga0207698_10001011_pt1 | contig 16381 bp, 13 predicted proteins | sample KBSCornC22_FD_184298 | JGI IMG/M metagenome (GOLD analysis project Ga0207698, IMG submission 184298) | Corn rhizosphere microbial communities from Kellogg Biological Station, Michigan, USA - KBS Corn C2-2 (SPAdes) (version 2) | ecosystem: Host-associated > Plants > Roots > Rhizosphere > Soil ...
CCCGCGCGGGCAGCGCATCGCGCGCGCCTTCGTGCGCATCCTGCAGCACGCCGGCGTGCGCTTCGGCATCCTCGGCGCCCGCGAGGGCTCGACCGGCGAGTGCGTTCGCCGGGTCGGCAACGAAGTACTGTTCCAGCAGCTCGCGACGGCGCTGTCGTCGACGCTCGGCGAGCTCGGCGTGCGCCGCGTCGTCACCTGCGACCCGCACGCGCTCAACTCGCTGCGCAACGAGTATCCCGAGTTCGGCCTCGACGTCGAGGTCGTCCACCACACGCAGCTGATCGCCGAGCTGCTCGCCGACGGCCGGATCGATGTCGATGCCGAGCTGTCCGGCGCGATCTACCACGACCCGTGCTACCTCGGTCGCCACAACGGCGAGTACGACGCGCCGCGGGCGATCGTCGCGCGGCTGTCGGGCGACGCCCCGCGCGAGTTCGCGCTCGCGCGCGAGAAGTCGATGTGCTGCGGCGCCGGCGGTGGCAGGATGTGGATCGACGAGACGATCGGCAAGCGCATCAATGTGCTCCGCGTCGAGCAGGCGCTCGCCGAGTCGCCGCGGACGATCGTGACCGCGTGCCCGTACTGCGCGGTGATGATGGCCGACGGCCTCGGCTCGCTCGGCAAGGACGGCGAAGTCGCGACCCGCGACGTCGCCGAGCTCGTCGCCGACGCGCTGCGCCCGCGCGCGTCTCAGGCAACCGCGGCGGCGCCGGCGGGCGACGCGACGCTCGTGGCCGCCGAGCAGCGCTCGACGAGGCAGAGGATCGACTCGTAGGGAACGCCGGCCGCCTCGGAGAGGCCGATCTCGCACGTCCGGCTGCTCGAGACGCCGCCGCTGCAGCCCGCCGGAATCGCGTTGCGCAGGTCGCGCAACGCGTGCTCGTTGAGCTCGGGGCGAACGAACCCGCGGTCGCCGGCGAAGCCGCAGCACTGCACCGCGTCGACGGTGACGATCGACTCGCTGCAACGGCGCGCGATCGCGACGAGCTTGTCGACGCTCGCCATCTTGCGCACGCTGCAGACCGGATGCACCGCGACCGCGCCACGCGCCGGCGCGATCGCGAGCCGCGGCAGCAGCGTGTCGTGGACGAAGTCGATGCTGTCGTGGATCGCAAGCGTGCCGCCGAGCGCCTTCTTCATCCGGAAGGTGCACGGACTGGTGTCGAAGACGATCGGCCAGCGTCCGCCGTCGCTCGCCTCTTGCAGCGCCGCGGCGAGCGCGTCCGACTTCAGCGCCGCCGCGTCGGCGAGGCCCTTGCTTTCGAACGGCTGGCCGCAGCACAGGCCGTCGAGCGCGCGCGGATAGACGACCTCGAAACCGGCGCGGCGGAACAGCCGTTCGGCGACGACCGGCAGCGGCTCGGCGTCGCGGCCGCGCGGCGGGCCGAGGTTGCGCGCCGCGCAGCTCGGGAAGTAGACGACGCGCTCGCTCGTCGTCGGCGCGCGCGCCCGCGGAACGAAGCGGACCGGACGGGCGAGCTGCGGCGACCACTTCGGCAGCCGTCCCCCGGACGTCTTGCGCAACTCGTCGAGGCCGGCCTTCATCGCCGCCGTGCCGACAACGCCGTGCGCGAGGTCGGCGGCGGCGAGGCCGAAGCGAACCGCAGCCGTCGCCGCGCCGAAATTGCGTGCCGCGACGCCGGCGACGCCGCGAGCGAGCGGCCCGGCGCGGCGAGCGCGCAATGCCTTGGTGAGGAGCCCCGTCTCGATGCCGACCGGACACGACGTCGCGCACAGGCCGCACGTGGCGCACGTCTCGAGCCCCTGATAGTCGTAGAGCTGCTCGAGCTCGGCCGCGCGCTCGGGCTCGTCGCCCTTCGCCTCGAGCCGCGCGATCTCGCGCCGGGCGACGATGCGCTGGCGCGGCGACAGCGTCAGCCCGTAGGACGGGCACTTCGGCTCGCAGAAGCCGCACTCGATGCAGATGTCGACGAGCGGATCGGCGGCGGGCAGCGGCTTCAGGTTCGCGAGGTGGGCGAGCGGATCGGCGTTGAGGATGACGCCGGGGTTGAGCAGCCCATCGGCGTCGAACAGCGCCTTGATCCGGTGCATCGTCGCGACCGCCTGCGCGCCCCACTCGAGCTCGACGAACGGGGCGACGTTGCGACCGGTGCCGTGCTCGGCCTTGAGCGAGCCGTCGTACTTCGTCACGACCATCGCGCACATCGCGTCCATGAAGCGGCGATATCGCTCGACCTCGGCGGCGCTGCCGAAGTCCTGGGTGAAGACGAAGTGGAGGTTGCCCTCGAGCGCGTGGCCGAAGATGATCGCCTGGCGATAGCCGTGCTCGCGGAGCAGCGTCTGCAGGTCGAGCGTCGCCGCGGCGAGGCGGTCGACCGGGAACGCGACGTCCTCGATGATCACCGTCGTTCCGGTCGGGCGCACCGCGCCGACGGCGGGGAACATTCCCTTGCGGACGTTCCAGAGCGCCGCCGCCTCGCTTGCGTCGGTCGCGAAGCGCAGCGGCCGTGCCAGCGCGAAGGCCGCGAGCGCGGTGGCGATCGCGTCGATGCGCACGGCGAGCGCGGCCGCGGTCGCGGCGCGCGTCTCGATCAACAGGCCCGCGCCGTCGGCCGGGAGCGCCGCGAGCGCCTCGGGCATGCCGGGCTTGGCCTCGACCGAGCGCAGCGACGCTCGGTCGAGCAGCTCGACCGCGGCGACCGGAGTCGACTTCAGGCGCATCACCGCCCCGCATGCCGTCTCGAGGCGGTCGAAGAGGACGAGCGCGCTCGCCTTGTGCGCGTGCTCCTCGACCGTTCGATACGTGATCTCGCTGATGAAGCCGAGCGTCCCCTCCGAGCCGATCATCAGGTGCGCGAGGATGTCGATCGGATCTGCGAAGTCGACCAGCGCATTGAGGCTGTAGCCGGTCGTGTTCTTGAGCCTGAACTTGTGGCGGATCCGGGCAGTGAGACCGGCGTCGGCGGACGTCTCGCGTGCGAGCTCGGCGAGACCATCCAAGAGCTCGGGCCGCGTCCGCGCGAACTCCGCGCAGCTCGCCGCGTCGCGGGTGTCGAGGACGCTGCCGTCGACCAGGACGACGCGGATTCCGGCGAGTGTGTGGTAGCTGTTCTGCGCCGTCCCGCAGCACATTCCGCTCGCGTTGTTGGCGGCGATGCCGCCGACCATCGCGGCATCGATCGAGGCCGGGTCGGGGCCGATCTTGCGGCCGAGCGGCGCGAGCGCGCGGTTCGCGGCGGCGCCGATCACCCCCGGCTGCAGCGCCACGGTCGCGCCGTCGTCGGCGACGCGGATGCCGCGCCAACCGTCGCCGAGCAGGACGAGCACCGAGTCGGTGACCGCCTGACCGGAGAGGCTCGTCCCGGCGGCGCGAAACGTCACCGGCGTGCCGAGGCGCGCGCAGCACGCGAGGACGCGGCGAAGCTCGGCCTCGTCGTCGACGACGACGACCAGCTTGGGGACGAGGCGATAGAAGCTGGCGTCGGTGCCCCAGGCGATCAGCCGCAGCGGATCGCAGACGAGGCGGTCGGCGGGCAGGAAGACGGCGAGCTGGTTGCGCAGCTGGCGATGAGCGTCGGGCAGCATGGCGCGTCCTCGCTGGGTGGGGCGACTCTAGTCAGCGCCCTGCGGCCGCCGCTTGACGCAGATCAGAACGCGCGCGGCCGCGGTCGACGCTCGTCAAGGGAGCACGCGCGTCCCCCGCATACAGTGCCTCCGATGAGCTCGACCCATGGCAGCCTCAGCCCCAGCCCATTCCGTTCGCTGCACGCGGCCAAGTGCCAGGTGCACTGCTCGAGCTGCAACCTGCGCGAGATCTGCCTTCCGGTCGGGCTGACGCGCGAAGAGCTTGAGCGCATCGAGCATCGTCTCGTCGTCGCGCAGCGCAAGGTCACGCGCGGCGCTACGCTGTTTCGCGCCGGCGACCGCGCCGACGCGCTCTTCGCCGTGCTGACGGGATTCTTCAAGACCTTCGTGCGCTCGCATCAGGGCGAAGAGCAGATCACTGGCTTCCAGATGGCCGGCGAGCTGATCGGCCTCAGCGGCATCGACTCCGGCGTCCACCAGGTCGACGCGGTCGCGCTCGAGGATTCGCAGGTCTGCGTCGTTCCCCTCGTCGAGCTCGAGGCGCTCGAGCGCGAGGTGCCGTCGCTGCAGATGCGCTTCCACCAGGTGATGAGCCACGAGATTGCGGCCAGCCACCAGGCGATGCTGCAGCTCGGCAGCATGCACGCCGAGGAGCGCGTCGCCGCGTTCCTGCTCAACCTGATGCACCGGCTCGCGGTGCGCGGCTTCTCGGCCACTTCGCTGCTGCTGCGGATGAGCCGCGACGAGATCGGCAGCTTTCTCGGCCTGACGCCCGAGACGGTGAGCCGCACCCTGTCGGCGTTCCAGGCCAGCGGCCTGCTCGTCGTCCGCCAGCGCCTGATCGAGGTGAGTGACGCGATCGGCCTGCAGCGCGTGCTCGACGGCGCGCCCGCATAGACGCGTCGGCTAGACGTCCTCGGGAACCATCTCGATCGCGCCGCACGGGCATTCGGCGACGCAGACGCCGCAGCCCTTGCAGTAGTCGTAGTTGAAGGCGAAACGGTTGCCGGGACCGAGCTTGACGACGGCGTTGTCGGGACAGACTCCGTAGCAGTTGTCGCACTCGAAGCAGTTGCCGCAGCTCAGGCAGCGGCGCGCTTCGAACAGCGCGTTGTCCTCGGTGAGGCCGCCCTGGACCTCGTCGAAACTGCTTGTCCGCCTCGCCAGGTCGAGCTGTGGACGCACCGTCTTCGGCGCGTCGCTGTAGTACCACGGGTTGAGCCGCTCGAAGGTCGCCGGCGCGTGCTTCGCCGTCGGCGCGAGCTTGACGCCGCGCAGCCACGCGTCGATGTGGCGTGCCGCCTTCTTGCCATGCCCGATCGCGACGGTGACGTTGCGCTCGGCGGGGACCATGTCGCCGCCGGCGAAGAGTCCGGGATACGACGTCATCATCGTCTCCGGGTCGACGCGGACGACGCCATCCTCGACCTGCAGGCGCGGGACGCGGTCGAGCAGCGAGAGGTCGACGTCCTGGCCGAGCGCGAGGACGAGCGAATCGGCGGCGAGCGTCTCGAACTCGCCGGTCGGCTGCGGGTGCCCCTTGGCGTCGAGCGCCATCTTCTCGATCTTGAGCATGCCGTCGTCGGCCTGCTTGATCGTCGAGAGCCACTTCACCAGCACGCCCTCCTCGAGCGCCTCCTCGACCTCGAAGTCGTGCGCCGGCATCTTCTCGCGCGTGCGCCGGTAGACGATGATCGCCTCGGTCGCGCCGAGCCTTTTCGCCGTGCGGGCGACGTCGATCGCCGTGTTGCCGCCGCCGTAGACGACGACGCGGCGGCCGAGCTGCGGCGGCGCCTCGCCTTCCATCGAGCGCAGCACGGCGACCGCGTCGAGAATCCGCGCCGAGTCCTTGGCCGGGATATACGCGCGCTTGGCGATGTGCGCACCGACGGCGAGGAACGCCGCCGCGAAGCCGCCGTCCTTCATCGTCTGGACGATGTCGGTGACCTTGGTGCCGAGCCGCACCGTGACGCCGAGCTCGACGATGCGCTGCAGCTCGGCGTCGAGGACGTCGCGCGGCAGCCGGTAGCGCGGGATGCCGAAGCGCATCATGCCGCCGAGCACGGGCCCGGCCTCGATCACGGTGACCGCGTGGCCGAGCCTGCGCAGGTGATACGCCGCCGCCATCCCGGACGGACCGGCGCCGACGATCAGCACGTGCTTGCCGGTCTCGTGCTCGGGCCGTACGAACCGCCAGCCCTGCTTGAGCGCCTCGTCGCCGAGGAAGCGCTCGACCGAGTTGATGCCGACGGCGTCGTCGACCTTGGCGCGATTGCACACGCCCTCGCACGTGTGATAGCAGACGCGGCCCATGGTCGCGGGGAACGGGTTGTCGCGCGTTAGGTGGCGCCACGCCGCCTCGTAGCTGCCGCTCTCGGCGTGGTAGAGCCAGCCCTGGATGTCCTCGCCGGCCGGACACTCGGCGTTGCACGGCGGCAGCCGGTCGACGTAGACCGGCCGCTCGGTGCGCCACGATCCGGTCTTGTTGGCGAGCGACGACCCCGGCTCGAGCGTGATCGCGAACGGCTTGGTCATCGTCATGCTGCGCTCTCTTCGTCGAGCAGCCGGAAGCGGCGGATGTTGCGGTCGGCGCCTTGTTGGATGCGCGCGAGCAGGTCGGCGCGGCCGTTCGCGCCGAACAGGTGCGCGAAGCGCTTCTGCGGCCTCAGGTACGCGTCGACGGGGACACGACGGCGGATCTTCGCGACGCGCGTGATCTCGCCGCGCTCGGCCTCGAACACCGGGAAGATGCCGGTCTCGCGCGCCAGCCGCGCGAGCTTGATCGTGTCGTGGCTCGCCGCGCCCCAGCCGAGCGGGCACGGCACGAGGATGTGGATGTAGCGCGCGCCGCGGATCGCCATCGCACGCCCGACCTTGGCCTCGAGGTCGTGGAGGTCGGCGACGGTCGCGGTCGCCACGTACGGGATCTCGTGCGCCAGCGCGATCATCGGCACGTTCTTGCCCTTGCCGAACTCGGCGCCGGGCGCGGCGCCGACCGCCGTCGTCGTCGCCGTGCGCGCCGCCGGCGGCGTTGCCGAGCTGCGCTGCACTCCCGTGTTCATGTACGCCTCGTTGTCGTAGCAGATGTAGAGGACGTCGTCGTTGCGTTCGAACATCCCGGAGAGGCAGCCGAATCCGATGTCGGTCGTGCCGCCGTCGCCGCCCTGCGCGATGACGCGGACGTCGCTCGCGCTGCGACCCGCCTTCAGCGCGCGCACGTGCAGCGCGGCGGCGATCCCGGTGCCGACCGCGGCGGCGTTGCCGAACAGCGAGTGGATCCATGGCAGCTGCCACGACGACTCCGGGTACGGCGTCGAGAAGACCTCGAGGCAGCCGGTCGCGTTGGCGGCGATCAGCCGCTTCGACGTCGCGCGCATCGCCGCGTCGATCGCGTAGCGTGCGCCGAGCGCCTCGCCGCAGCCCTGGCATGCGCGGTGGCCCGAGTTGAGCGAGTTGCTGCGTGCCGTCGACGCCTGCACCGTGCGCAGCTCGGGCGACAGCAGGCGGTTGCCGACCGTGAACGTGCCGGTCTGGTAGAACTTGACTTGCTGGTCCATCACGCGACCTTCGCGGCGACGGTGCCGACGTCGCGCAGCAGGTTCTCGGCGATCGGGCCGCTCCTTCGCGTCCGTGCCTCGCGTTCGAGCTGGCGATCGACGATGCGCCGGTCGAGGTCGAGGAACGTCAGCGGCTCGAGCCGGTCGGCAGCCGCGTCGCCAAGCATCCGCTCGAGCGAGGCGCGCGTGATCGCGCGGCCGCCGAGGCCGGCGACGACGGTGTATCCGTGCAGGTGCAGGCCGGAGAGCGCGAGGCGAACGTCGGTCGAGACGACACCGCCGAGGCCGACGCAGAAGCTCTTCTCGACGACGACGACGCGACGCGCCCCCTGCAGCGCGGCGCGGACCGCTGCGAGCGGGAATGGCCGATACGACTGGATGCCGAGGACGCCGACGCGCATGCCGTCGTCGCGCAGCGCGTCGACCGTCTCCTTCAGCGTTCCGATCACCGAGCCGAGCGCGACGACGATCGTCTCGGCGTCGTCGCAGCGATAGCCGCGCACGAGACCGCCCGAGTCGCGGCCGAAGCGCGCCCCGAACTCGGCCGCGATGCGTGGGATGTGCTCGAGCGCGGAGAGCTGCTTGGCGTGGGCGAGATAACGCACCTCCATGAATGCCTCCGGGCCGACCATCGCGCCGATCGACACCGGCTCGTCGGGGTCGAGCACCTGGCGCGGCGCGTACGGCGGCAGGAATGCGTCGACCTCGGACTGCTCGGGGACGTCGACGCGCTCGACGGCGTGCGTCAGGATGAAGCCGTCCATGCACACCATCACCGGCATCGACAGCTCCTCGGCGAGCTTGAACGCCTGGATGTGCAGGTCGAGCGCTTCCTGGTTCGTCTCGGCGTAGAGCTGCAGCCAGCCGCTGTCGCGCTGGCTCATCGCGTCGCTGTGGTCGTTCCAGATGTTGATCGGCGCACCGATCGCGCGGTTGGCGACCGTCATGACGATCGGCAGCCCGAGCCCCGAGGCGTTGTAGACCGCCTCGGACATGAAGAGCAGGCCCTGGCTCGCCGTCGCGGTGTAGGCGCGCGCGCCGGCCGCCGACGCGCCGATCGCCACGCTCATCGCCGCGAACTCGCTCTCGACGTTGATGAACTCGCACGGCGAGAGCCGGCCGCTCTTCACGAGCTCGCCGAGGCCTTCGACGATGTGCGTCTGCGGCGAGATCGGGTAGGCGCAGACGACGTCGGGACGGCAGAGGGCGACCGCCTCTGCGACGGCGTGCGAGCCTTCAGCTTGCTGGAGCATCGGCGGCCTCGACGAGTGCGTGGCGGACGGCAGCGAACGCGGCGGTCGCGGCGGCCACGTTGCCGTCGGCGACCTTGCCACTGAACTTGTCGCGGATCGCGTGCGCGACCGCTTCGAGCGTCACGATGCGGGTCAGCGCGGCCAAGCCGCCGAGCAGCACCGCGTTCGGCAACGGCCGGCCGAGGTGCTGGAGCGCGATTTCGGTCGCCGGCACGGTCAGCAGCCGCTCGCGGCGGAAGCGCTGCCCGATCTCCGCCAGGCCGAGCTCGTCGAAGCCGCGCCGGCTGTTGATGAGCACGTAGCCGTCGCGCCGAAGGCCCTGGAAGACGTCGACCTGGTGCAGCAGGGTCGGGTCCTGGACGATCAGCACGTCGGGCGCGACGATCGGCTCGCGCAGACGGATCTCGCGATCGTCGATGCGGCAGAACGCGACGACCGGCGCGCCGGTGCGCTCGGAGCCGAAGCTGGGGAACGCCTGCGCGTGCCGACCCTGCTCGAACGCGGCGATCGCGAGCAGCTCGGCAGCAGTGACGACGCCCTGGCCGCCGCGGCCGTGGAACCTGATCTGCAGCATCGCGTTTGCCTCCCGTCGCTGCCGGCGTCTCCGACTGGCGCGAAGCGTAGGCAGCGACCGGAGTGCGCGGTTTGCGCCACGTCAACGGCGGCCGATCGCGGGATCCATTGCATCGCGCGCCGAGCGATTGACGCTCGTCACTAGCTCCGGGGCGGTGGTGCGACTCCGTTCGCCGCGGCGCGCCGCGCGGCACGACGCCGCGCTGCCATCTCGCGTCCCATCGCTTCTGCCTCGAGCGCGCCCGTCCGCGCGCGCGCAGCGGGATAGAGAAATGTTTCCTCGAGTGCGATGTGGTCGCGCGAGAGCGCCGAGAAGACGGTGACGCCGTCGCGCAGGAACGCGACGTCGTACCAGCCGTGGCCGCGCGCAATCGCGTCGAGGTGCGGCGCGAGCTCGCGCCAGTCCTCGTCGAGCCAGTGGTGGTCCTGCTGCAGGCGAAGGACGGTCTGCTCGGTCTCGGCGTTCGCGAGCAGCTTCGGAAACAGGTGGCGCTCCTCGTCCTCGTGGTGTTCGCGTGCGGTGATCGAGAAGTGGCGGACGACTTCGGCGGCGAGCATTCGGGTCTGCGCGTCGACGCCGCCGTCGATGCGGTCGACGATCGCCTCGAGCCGGTCGAGCGCTGCGAGCGTGCGGCGATGGCAGTCGTCGAGCACGCCGAACGCGCTCGGCGTCGCCGCGGCCGGCGCGCGGGATTCGCGCGATTCGGGTGGGGATGTGCGGTGGACCATGCGGGCAGCCTACGACTGCAGCCGGCCCGACCGTTGATCTGGAGCAAACCGGTTCTCGCTCGACCGCAGGGTCGCCGCGGGCGGCTTCGCTTGGCGTGCACGCCTCTTGACATGGCGCAAGCGCGGTTGCTGCCGATCGCCCGACAGTGCGCGGCAATCGCTGCGCCGCTCCGGCGAACTCAAGGTGGTTTCGATGAAGGTCGCGCTCTTCGTGCCGTGCTACGTCGACGCCTTCTTCCCTGAGGTGGGGATCGCCACGCTCGAGCTGCTCGAACGACTCGGCTGCGAGGTCGACTATCCGCTCGAGCAGACGTGCTGCGGCCAGCCGATGGCCAACAGCGGCTGTCACGCCGAGGCGCGCGACACCGAGGCGCTGTTCGCGAGGAACTTCGCCGGCTACGAGCACATCGTCACGCCCTCTGGAAGCTGCGCGCACCACGTCCGCGACCAGCTGACAGCGATCGGGCAGACGGCCGAGGTGACGGCGGTGCGCCGCAGCACGCGCGAGCTCGTCGAGTTCCTCCACGACGTGCTCGGCGTTCGCGAGTTCCCGTGGGCCGAGTTTCCGCACAAGGTCGGCCTGCACATCGGCTGCGCGACGCTGCGGCGGCTGCGCGAGGCGAGCGCGTCGGAGATCGGCGAGCCCGCGTTCAGCAAGCCGGCGCGCCTGCTCGGCGCGGTGAAGGGAATCGAGATCGTGCATCCGGAGCGCGTCGACGAATGCTGCGGATTCGGCGGCACCTTCTCGGTCGACGAGGAGCCGGTGTCGGCCAAGATGGGCCACGACAAGGTCGCCGACCATCTCGCCGCTGGCGCCGAGGTCATCGTGTCGCCCGACATGTCGTGCCTGATGCACCAGCGCGGCTGCGCACAGCGCTCCGGCGCGCCGATTCGGTTCCTCCACATCGCGCAGGTGCTGAACGGGAGCGCGGCATGAGCCCGGCGCCGGGCCGCCCGAAGCGGGGCGGCGCCCCGACGGGGGCCAGCGCTGCGGCGCCAGCCGCCAGCGTGGGGGCGCCATGAGCCGTGTCGACCATGCCGAGGCGTCGTCGCGCTTCATCGAGGCGAAGGACCACGCCGAGTTCCACGACAAGCGCCTCTGGGATCTGCGCAAGAAGCGCGACGCCGAGACGCAGGCGATCCCGGAATGGGAGGAGCTGCGCTCGCTCGCTTCGGCGATCAAGGAGCACACCCTCAGCCACCTCGGCGACTACCTCGTCGAATTCGAGCGCAACGCGACCGCGAACGGCATGGTCGTGCACTGGGCGCGCGACGCCGCCGAGCACAACCAGGTCGTCTACGAGATCCTGCAGGCGCACGGCGTCACCACGCTCGTCAAGAGCAAGTCGATGCTGACCGACGAGTGCGAGATGCGGCCGTTCCTCGCCAACCGCGGCATCGAGACGATGGAGACCGACCTCGGCGAGCGCATCCAGCAGCTCGACGACGAGCCGCCGAGCCACATCGTCGTCCCCGCGGTGCACAAGCTGCGCGGCGACGTCGCCGAGGTCTTCGGCCGCACGATCGGCACCGATCCGGGCAACAGCGACGTCGCCTACCTCGCCGAAAGCCAGCGCCGACAGACGCGCCCGTACTATCTGAAGGCCGAGGCGGGCATGACGGGCGCGAACTTCGCGATCGCCGAGACCGGCAGCTTCGTCGTCTGCACCAACGAGGGCAACGCCGACCTCGGCGCCAACCTGCCGTCGCTGCACATCGCGTCGATCGGGATCGAGAAGCTGCTGCCGAAGCTCGAGCACCTCGGCGTCTTCGTCCGCATGCTGTCGCGCAGCGCGCTCGGCTCGCCGATCACCCAGATCACGTCGCACTTCCGTGCGCCGCGCCCCGACAGCGAGATCCACGTCGTCCTCGTCGACAACGGCCGCTCGGACCGGCTCGGCATGGACGACTTCTGGTACTCGCTCAAGTGCATCCGCTGCGGCGCGTGCATGAACACGTGCCCGGTCTACCGCCGGAGCGGCGGCCTCAGCTACGGTGCGACGTACTCGGGGCCGATCGGGGTCATCATCGACCCGACCTTCAACCTGCGCAAGTACAGCTCGCTGCCGTTCGCATCGACGCTCAACGGCAGCTGCACGAGCGTCTGCCCGGTCAAGATCGACATCCACGAGCAGATCTACAAGTGGCGGCAGATCATCGCCGAGCGCCACCAGCTGCCGATGGTCAAAAAAGAGGCGATGCGGCTCGCCGGCAAGGTGCTGTCGAGTCCGAGGCTGTACCGCGCCGCCGTCGAGGCCGCGGCGGCGGGAATCGAGAAGCTGCCGCGCTCGCTCGTCTACAACCCGTTCAACGCGTGGGGCAGGCAGCGCGAGGTGCCCGCGGCGCCGGCGCAGACGTTTCGCCAGTGGTATCTGAAGCACCGGCGCGGAGGCTCGCGATGACGACGACGCGCGACCACGTCCTGGCGCGCGTGCGCCGCAACCAGCCGGCGTGGCGCGAGCTGCCGCAGCTGCCGTCGTTCGCGCGCCGCGCCGACGGTCGGCTCGAGGCGTTCGCCGCCGCGCTGAAGCGCATGGGCGGCAGCTTCGCCGCGGCGCCCGCTGGCGCGCTCGACGCCTTCGTGCGGGCGCGCTTTCCCGACGCGCGGGTGATCTGCTCGGCGACTCCGGAAGTCGCGGGAACACGGTCGACCGCTGCCGTCCGCGATCCGCGCGAGCTCGCCGACGTCGACGTCGGCGTCGTCCGCGCCGCGTTCGGCGTCGCCGAGACCGGCTCGGTGTGGCTGAGCGAGCGCGAGCTCGGCGTCAACGCGATCGCGTTCCTGTCGCAGCACCTCGTCGTCCTGCTCGACCCCGAAGCGATCGTCGCCGACCTCCACGATGCGTACCGCGCACCGGGCTTCGGCGACGCGCGCTACGCCGTGCTCATGACCGGCCCGTCGGCGACCGCCGACATCGAAGGCGTCCTCATCCGCGGCGCGCAGGGCATCCGTTCGCTCACGGTCGTTGCCGTGTCGGCACCCGCCGCTCCTTCCGTCGATGCACCCAGGAGAAGCGCATGATCTGGCAACAGGGCTACGACCCGTTCGGAAACATGATCGTCTCGACCTTGCTGGCGGCGCTGCCGGTGGTCGTGATGCTCGTCGGTCTCGGCTTCTTCCACCTCAAGGCGCACATCGCCGCCGGTCTCGGCCTCGCCGCGGCGCTCGTCGTCGCCGTCTTCGCGTACGGCATGCCCGCGCCGATGGCGGGCAAGGCGGCGATGCTCGGCGGCTTCACCGGGCTGCTGCCGATCGGTTGGATCGTCCTCAACATCATCTTCCTGCACCGCCTCGCCGACCAGACCGGCGCGTGCAAGGTGCAGGAGGACTCGATCGCCAACGTGACGCAGGACCGCCGCCTGCAGCTGCTGCTGATCGCGTTCTCGTACGGCGCGTTCTTCGAAGGCGCCGCCGGATTCGGGACGCCGGTCGCGGTGACCGCGGCGATGCTGATCGGGCTCGGCTTCTCGCCGCTCGCCGCGTCGGGGCTCTCGCTCATCGCCAACACCGCGCCGGTCGCGTACGGCGCGCTCGGCACGCCCATCATCACGCTCGCCAAGGTGCACGGCTACGACGTGATGGCGCTGTCGGCGATGGTCGGCCGCATCCTGCCGCTGTTCTCGCTGCTCGTGCCGTTCTGGCTGATCTGGGCGTTCGCCGGCCGCAAGGCGATGGCCGAGATCTGGCCCGCGATCCTCGTTTCCGGGCTGAGCTTCGCGATTCCGCAGTACCTGGTCTCCAACTACATCGGCCCCGAGCTCGTCGACGTGATCGCCGCGATCAGCTCGATGGTGTGCCTGATCCTCTTCCTGCGCGTCTGGAAGCCGAAGACGATCTGGACATCGACGTCGCTCGGCCGCCGCGACGCGGCGGTCGTCGAGCCCGCGACCGCGGTCCGGGCCGGCGGGTTCGGTCCGCAGCTCGCTGCTGCGGGGGCGCCGATCAGTGCGCGCGAGTCGATGGCGGCGACGGCGCGCGGCGCTTCCGGCGCAGGCCCGGCAGCGACGGCGTCTCCGACCAAGACCTTCACGCGCCACCCGCGGGACGTCGTCGTCCGCGCCTGGATGCCGTGGCTGATCCTGAGCGTCCTCGTCTTCGTCTGGGGGCTGCCTTCGGTGAAGAACGCGCTCAACGCGCTCTTCGCGCCGTCGTTCCCGATCGCCGGGCTGCACCAGGCGATCGAGAAGATGCCGCCGGTCGTCCCGAAGGCGACCAAGGAAGCGGCGGTCTACACGTTCAACCTGCTCTCGGCCACCGGAACCGGCATCCTGCTCGCCGCGCTCGTCGGCGGCCTGTTGATGAAGTACAACCCGCTCGGTCTCGTCAAGGAGTACGGCGCGACGCTCTGGAAGGTGCGCTACTCGCTCCTGACGATCGTCCTGATGCTCGGGCTCGGAACGCTGACGCGCTACTCCGGGCTCGACACCACGCTCGGCCTCGCGTTCGCCAACACCGGCGTCCTCTATCCGTTCTTCGGCACGCTGATGGGCTGGCTCGGCGTCGCGCTGACCGGCTCGGACACCGCGTCGAACGTTCTCTTCGGCGGCATGCAGCGGGTCGCCGCCGAGCAGCTCGGCCTGAGCCCCAACCTGATGGGCGCCGCGAACAGCGCCGGCGGCGTCATGGGCAAGATGATCGATGCACAGTCGATCGTCGTCGCGTCGACCGCGACCGGCTGGTTCAACCACGAAGGCGACATCCTGCGCTACGTCTTCTTCCACTCGCTCGCGCTCGCGGCGCTGGTCGGGGTCTTCGTGACGCTGCAGGCGTACGTCTATCCGTTCACGCTGATGGTGATCCGCTGAGCTGCATCGGCCACGTCTCGTTGGCGTGGCCGAGGAGCGCCGGCTCGCTGCGGCAGCGGCCGACGAAGTCGCGCACCTCGGGCGAACGCCACGCCTCGCGATAGGCGTCCCACGCCCGGGCGAGCGTGTCGCGGCGAAGATCCGCGGGAGCGAACGGCAGGGCGTTGAGGAGCTTCACCTTGCCGTTCGGCACGACGAGGAGCATCGCCTGCGGGCTCTCGAGCCGGGTCTCGAGCTCGGTGACGATGTCCCACGGATAGATCGCGAGCGCGATGTCTGCGCCGCGCGCGGCTGCGCGATCGCGCAGTGCGTCGACGGCGCGCTGCCACTCGGCGTCGGCGCACGCGAGCCGGTCCCACGCCGCGGCGGCGCGGCCGAGCCGCATCAGCGGGCCGGTAACGAACGCGCTGCAGTCGAGCGCGACGGCGAGGTCGAAGGCGGCGACGATCTCGTGCGCGTTGAGTCGGGTCGGCACGAAGACGAGTTGCGGGCGCAGCCCGCGCGCGACGAGCCGCTCGATCGCGCCGATCGCGGCGGCGTGGCTCGACCCCGGGCGGACGCGCTCGTGCGTCGCTGCGGTTGCGCCGTCGACCGAAATCTGGACGCAGTCGACCGCGAGCGCGGTGATGCGGTCGGCGCCGCTGGCGTCGATGCGGCTGCCGTCGGTCTCGAGCTTGATCGCGACGCGGTTCGACGCCAGGCGCTCGAAGACGTCCCACGCGTGCGCGACGCCGAGCGGCTCGCCGCCGCCGAACGCGACGTAGGGAATCGCGGCGGCGGCGACCCGGTCGGCGAGGGCGAGCGCCTCGCTCGCCGTCAGTTCGTCGCGCCACGCCTTGTCGGGCCCCGACTCCTCGCAGCACGCGAGGCAGCGCGCGCTGCAACGGTTGGTCAGCTGCCAGGCGAGAAAAAGGGGCGCCGCGTACTCATCGACGGAGCGCCCCCTCGGGTGCGGAGCAGGGTTCAGGTGAAGCGGATGTACGGCTGCGCCATGACCTGCTCGGAGACATCCTCGAGCTTGGGGGTCTCCCAGACCGGCTTGTCGTCGGGCGGGGTCGGCGCGACGCTCTTCGGCTGATGGACGCCCTTTGCGGGTTCGATCGTCTGAATGGGTTCGCTCATGGACACTCCCTGGAGATGCTCGATTCGACTGCCAGCCGCTGCCAGCGGTTCGCGTCCACGAGGTGCGCCGCATCCGAGATCGCGCGTCGTGCCGCGGCGGGCACTGTAGCACCGCACCACGCCGCGCGGTAGGCATTCCACGCCTGTTCGAGGCTGTCTTGACGCAGATCAGCACAGACGTGCGGAAGCGCGGCCGCGACCTTGACCCAGCCGTTCGGAAGCACGAGAAGCGTCGCCGGCGGGCTCGCTGCGCTCGCGGCAAGGCCGTCGGCGATCGCGAACGGCTCGTAGCAGAGCTCGAGCTCGCCGACGAGCCGCGTCGCGGCGCGGTCGAGCAGCGCCCTGAACGCCGTCCACTCGGCCTCGCTCGGCTCGAGCCGATGCCACTGTCGCGCCGCGGTGCCGAGCCGCATGAGGCGGCCGCTGTTGAAGCGGAATGCGCCCAGGCTGCGCGCCCGCTCGATCACCGCCTCGGCCTCGTGCAGGTTGATCCGCGTCGGAGCGAACGTGACCTCGAGCGGCATCCCGGTCGCGCGCACGACACGGCACGCCGCGTGCGCCGCGGCGAGCGAGCCGTTGACGCGCTGGCGCGCGTAGATCTCGTCGCTGTCGCCGTCGAGGCTGATCTGGATCGAGCGGATCGGCAGCCGCGCGAGGCGCGCCGCGACGGCGGTGTCGAAGCGCTGGCCGTTGGTCTCGATCTTGAGCTGCACGCCGGCATTGCCGAGCCGCTCGGCGAGCGTGAGGAAATGCGGCACGACGAGCGGCTCGCCGCCGCAGAGCATCACGTACGGC
>Ga0207698_10001012_pt1 | contig 16375 bp, 17 predicted proteins | sample KBSCornC22_FD_184298 | JGI IMG/M metagenome (GOLD analysis project Ga0207698, IMG submission 184298) | Corn rhizosphere microbial communities from Kellogg Biological Station, Michigan, USA - KBS Corn C2-2 (SPAdes) (version 2) | ecosystem: Host-associated > Plants > Roots > Rhizosphere > Soil ...
GAGCCGATGCCCGTGGTCGGCGGAACGCCCGGTGGCGTCGAGTTCATGCCCGCCACCCTCGACGACGCGGCGGATGTCGCGGCGTTCGCCCTGCGCAGGCAGACCGAGCTGGGCGGCCGGTGCGTGATCGCCGTGGTGGCCGCGGGTGCCATCCGGGCGGACGGGAGCCTCCGGTTCGCCGTCGAGGATCTGCTCGCCGCCGGCGCGATCATCGACGCCATCGGCGCGGTCGGCATCGACCACCAGTCTCCCGAGGCCGCTGCCGCGGCATCCGCGTATTGCGGTCTGAAGAACGCGACACGCCACCTGATCTCCGCCTCAGCGAGTTCACGGGAACAGAGGGAATCCTCCCCGGCCTGAGCGGGTTCACCTCCGTAACGACTCAGATCCTCAGGAGGATGTCATGCCCCAGGCCGTGCTCAACGGAACCGTTCTCGCCGATGCACCCGAATCCGAGGTGCTCCACATCGAGGGCAACGTGTACTTCCCGCCCGCCAGCGTGAACAAGGACCTGCTGGTCGAGAGTGCGACGCCCTACAACTGCCCGTGGAAGGGCGACTGCCAGTACTTCTCGGTGAAGGATTCGGCCGGAGCGCTGCTGCAGGACCGCGCCTGGAGTTACCCGCACCCGTATCCGACCGCGTTCGACCGCGTGGGTGCCGACTTCAGCGACTACGTGGCCTTCTGGAAAGAGGTCAAGGTCGGCTGACCTCGGCCCGCTCGCGGAAGGCCCGCACCTTCGCGCGGTTGCCGCAGCGCTGCATGGAGCACCAGCGCCGGGTGCCGGTGCGCGACTCATCGTGGAACACCATCCGGCAGTTATCGGCATCGCAGCGCCGCAGCCGTCCGTCGTCGGCGCCGATGATCGCCACGGCGTCGCGCGCCAGAGACGACAGTGCCTGTCCGACTCGGATGCTGCCCGCCCCCGCCTGGCGTCGCCCTCCCGCCAGCACCGGAGGCACGTCGGGTGTCGCGGCGAACAGGTTGAGGGTGTCGACGTCGTCGGGAGCCGGTGCAAGGCCGTCGGCCTTCGCCGCGGCCAGCCGACCGATCGCCGCGCGCAGACCGAGGGCGTCCACCAGTTCGCGCTCGCCGATCTCGCCCGACGACAAGGAACCAGCCGGCAGCCGGTCGAAGCGCTCGGCCAGCCAGTGCCGCACCTCGCTGTCGGGGCCGGAGGTGAAGTCGAGACTGTCGGCGCCTGCGTCGAAGAACCAGCGCGTGCCATCCGTGATGATCCACCGCCCGGCGCTCATGCGCGGCCTGCCGGAACCGGTGCGGGTGGACGGAACACCAGCACGCTCGCCGAGCCGGTGAGTTCGAGGGGGCCCGCCGCGTAGGGCAGCAGCGCGGTGTCGCCGCCGACGACCGGCAGGCGCCGGCCGACGAAGCCCAGGTCGACGGTGCCCTCGAGGATGACCAGGACGCCGTACCCCTTGTCGAGGTTCTTCCGGCCCGAGAACTCGTCGCGCTCCACCCGGAAATAGGGACTCGCCGCCGCAGGGAGAAGCGACCCGTTCTGCGCGCCCGGCACCGCACGGGTGATCAGCGCATCCAGCTCTTCGTCGGTGCGGGCTGTCAGCTCGAGCGCGCCGACGGCGTCGTCGAACCCCACGCCCAGGTGCCCGTCTGCGGATCCGTCGATGTCGAAGCCGCGCCACTCGAGCAGGATCGAGAGGTCCTCCGGCTGTTGCACCTCGGCGAGCAGCACGCCCTCGCCGATCGCGTGCAGCACGCCGGGCGGCACGTAGACGGTGTCACCGCTGGCGACCTCTCGGCGGTGCAGGAGGCCGAGCAGGGTCTCGCTGTCTTGCGTCGCGACGAGCTCGAGCAGCCGCTCGCGCGTGATGGGTTCGCGCAGGCCGAGGAACACCTCGCCGGGGGCCAGGATGTGCCACGCCTCGGCTTTGCCGTGCGCGTGCCCGAGGTGCTCGGCGGCCCACGCGTCGTCGGGGTGCGCGTGCACCGGCAGTCGCTGCCCCGGGTCGAGCAGCTTCACCAGCAGCCGCGGATCGGCGCCGAAGGCGGCGACGTGCGCCGGCCCGAGCCACGCGATCGGATCGGCCGCGATCGCGTCGCGCAGCAGGCGGCCGCCGTTCGCCGAGGCGGGGTCTGGCAACCGCGTCAGTCCGATGGATGCGTCGCCGGCCTGCGTCGTCACCGATGCCACCCAGTCCTCGGGGACGTGATCGCCCGTCGCAGGGTGCCCGCGCTCGCCGCGGAACGCCGCGATCCTCGGACCCCCGCGATAGAAGCGGTCGGCCGGCTGATTGGCGGGCAGCAGGATCGGGGCGAGGGTCACGGCCGACTCGCCGCGGCTCGGGGGACGTCGCGCCGCATCCAGTCGATCTGGAATCTCAGGTCGAACCGACGCGAGCACTTGGCGCACGACAGGGCCCTGGTCGGCTTGCGGTAGCGGAAGTGCTGGTGACCGTTGGGGCAGGTGCCGACCCAGGGGGCGAGCTCGTCGGCGATCGCTCCGCCGTGCAGGCGCTTGCCCTCGTAGCCGAGGTCGGCGGCGATCGCCTTCCACTTGGGGCCGTGGCCGGCGCGGGCTCCAGCCAGCGCATGCGCCACCTCGTGCAGCAGCACCTGGTGGATCTCGTCGTCCTCATACCGCGACGCCAGGTGCCGCGACACCGTGATGCGGTGCGTCGAGTACGAGCACAGCCCCGCCCGCGTCGTCGCGCGGTCGAAGCCGAACGACCACACGCTCGGGTCGAGGTGCAGCGCGATGAGCGCGTCCGCCCAGCGGCGCACCCGGTCGAGATCGGCCATCAGCTCGCCATCACTTCGTCGCCGCCAGGGGAACTTGCAGGATGCGATCGTCGCCCGGTTTCGGCGACCCGCGGCCGTCGGTGTTGTCGGTCAGGATCCACAGGGTCGGAACCGGGCCGGAGCCCGGCCCCTCCACCACGTCGCGCAGGCGCCCGTAGGTGCCGCCGTACAGCGCCGTGGCGCTCGCCGCACCCGCAGCATCCACGGTGATCACCCAAAGCCGTTTGCCTCCGAGGCCCGCCAAGAAGAAGGTGCCGTCGATGTACGTCAGGCCGCTGGGGCTGGCGTCATCGGTCGGCCATTGCACCAGGGGGTCGACGAAGCGCGGATCGTGGGCGATGCCCTCGACGATCGGCCAGCCGTAGTTCGAGCCCGCGGTGATCTTGTTGAACTCGTCCCAGGTGTCTTGGCCGAACTCGGAGGCGTAGAGCTGCCCGCTCGAGTCCCACGCGAGCCCCTGCGGGTTGCGGTGGCCGTAGCTCCAGACCAGCGAATGCGGGAACGGGTTGCTGTCGGGGATGCCGCCGGTCGGCGTCATCCGCAGGATCTTGCCGTTCAGGCTCGACAGGTCTTGCGAGTGCGAGGTGTCGCCCGCGTCGCCCACTGTCGCATAGAGCATGCCGTCGGGGCCGAACGCGATGCGGCCGCCGTCGTGGTGGTTCGCCGAGACCAGCCCCTGGAGGATGACCTGGGGCGGCCCGAGCCGGTACGTGTCGCTCAGGCTCATGCGCACGATCCGGTTGTCGCTCGCCGTGGTCTCGTAGGCGTAGAGCCAGCTTGTCTTCGTTCCCGGGCTCGCCTCGAGGAAGGCCAGCCCGAGCAGCCCGGCCTCGCCATCGTGCACGACGCCCGTCACTGTTCCGATCTTCTCCAGGCCTCCGGATGCGGTCACCCGCTCGATCGCGCCGGTATCCCGCTCGCTCACCAGGGTCAGCGACGGCGACACCCGGAGGATCGACCACGGGCTCGCGAGCCCGGTCACGACGTCGGTGGGCGTCCCGGTCGGCGCGACCCCGTTGAGCGCCGGGGTGGCGCTCGGCGTGCTCACCGCCGAAGGCGTGTGCGCCTGGCTCGGCCCGGGCGCGGCGCATCCGGTCAGTGCCGCCACGCCCAACCCGACCGCAGCGAGTGCCGCGATCGAGGTGAGATGCGAGCGGCGGTCCATGCTTCGACGGTACTCGCGCGCTCTGTCTTTTAGTCGGACCCGGGCCGCACCTGGAACACGCTGCGATTCGGCGGCGGGGAGGGAAGGGCGGTGGCGTCGGTCACGACGGGGGCTCCGGCGATCCAGTTGCGCAGCTCGAGGCCGTGGGCGAGCGTGGCCGGGTGCGGTCCGCTCGCGAGCAGGCGCGGCATCCACTCCAAGGGAAGCGGCGAGTGGGATGCCACCAGCACGAAGTTGCCGAAGCGCCGGCCGCGCAGCACCTGCGGCTCGGCGAGCACCGCCAGCCGGTCGCCGCCGTGGGCGTCACCGCTCGGGGCCTCGAACACCATGGCCAGCGTCGCCGCCTGCCCGCGCGCGAACGCCGCGCCCGATCCGTCGGCCACGTTGACCAGGAGCACCCCGTCGGGCGCCAGGAACGCGGCGCACTCCCGGTAGAACTCGACGCTGGTCACATGCGCCGGGATGCGCGCCCCGCCGAACACGTCGACGACGAGCACATCGACCGCACCTTTCAACCCGACGGGCAGTTTCGCCAGGGTGGCGCGGGCATCGCCGTACCGCACCCGGATCGACGCGCCCCGGGGAAGCGGCAGCTCCCGACGCACCAACTCGACCAGCTCGGGTTCGAGCTCGAGCACCTGCTGCCGCGATCCGGGCCGGGTGGCCTCGATGTAGCGCGGGATGGTGAGCGCGCCCGCGCCGAGGTGCAGCGCCGTCAGCGGCTCGCCAGGGAGCTTCAGTTGGTCGATCACATGGCCCATGCGGCTGACGTATTCGAAGAACAGGTCGGCGGGGTTCTCGAGGTTGACGTGCGACTGGGGCGTGCCGTCCACGACGAGTTCGAAGGCGCCGGGCACCCAGCGATCGGGGCGGATCTCGGCGTGCATGCCGCTCGCGAGCGTGATCGAGGGGGCGGCATCCATGCGGCCAATCTTTCCACCCGCGTCTCCACCCCACGGTGGTGCCGGGTTGTCCGGCCGAACGGGATGCTCGATCCATGACCACACAGACCCTGCTCGATCTCGTCATCGGCATCGTCCTGCTCTGCTGGATCGGCTACCGCCAGCTCACCTGGACGGCGGTCGCCCCCGAGCGCATGTGGCGCATGCCCGCGATCCTGGCGATCATCGGCGTCGTCACCCTCTTCCAGAGCGGTGCGGGCGACCGGATCAGTGCCGGCGACCTCGGCGTGCTCGCCATCGAGACCGTGATCGCTCTCGGGCTCGGCGCGGTGATGGGGCTGATGGCGCACTTCCGCCCGATCAGCGAGCGCACACTCGCCGCCTTCCACGCCAAGGATCGCGGCCGCAGCCTGACGCTGCCGACCCTCGAGACCCGCACCGGCTGGTGGGGGATGGCGCTCTGGCTCGTGCTGATCGGCGTCCGCGTCGGCGGCGAGGTCTACGCCCACGCGACGCACTCGACCTTCCTGATGTCGACCGGGGTGATCCTGCTGACCGTCGCGCTGAACCGCGCATGCCGGATCCTGGTGATCACCCAGCGCGCGACTCGGTTCGTGCCGGTGGCTGCGAGCGCCGGCGTCGCAGCATGATGGAGCGGTGAACGCGTCCGACTCCCGCCTGTTCGGCAGACTACTGAACATCGCGGGAGTCGTCGTCGTGTCGATCCTGCTGGTGGTGCAGGGTCCGATGATGCATCGGCCGGCCTGGGCCTGGGCGCTCGCCGGCGTCGCCCTGCTCGGCTGGCTGGCGCGCGAACTGGTGCCCGCGGCATCGCTCTGGTTCGTCGTCAGCTGCCTGGTCTCGCTGGCTGCCGCCTCGGTGGTGGTCACCCCGACCAGCGTGCTCGGCTACATCGCCGGCATCGTCTGCCTGGCCGCGCTCATCGCCAGCCCGCGCTGGCCGCTCGCCCTCGGCCTGAGCGCCGCGGGCGGCTCGGCGGTCGTCGTCGGCATCGGCGCGCTGGTGTTCACCGCCGACCTCCCGACCACGCTCGGCGCGTTCGTCGGGCTGATCGTGGCGATCCTGGTCGGGATCGGCCGTCGGCAGGCGCGCACCGGGGTCGAGCGCGAGCGGGCGTTGCTCGAGGAACGTGCCCGCACCGCGGCGCTGGCTGAGCGCTCGCGGATCGCGCGCGACATCCACGACGTGCTCGCCCACAGCCTCGGCGGCCTGGTGCTGCAGTTGGATGCGGTCGAGGCGCTGCTCGAGTCGGGCAAGACCGCCGAGGCGGCCGGCCGGGTGACGGCGGCCCGCGCGCTCGCGGCCGAGGGGCTGGACGAGGCGCGCCGCGCGGTCGACGCGCTGCGGGATCCGGATGCCGCTGCCGACCTCGCCGGGGCCATCGAGCAGCTGGTGGCGACGCATCGCTCGATCGGAGGGTCGGCGGCGCTGTCGACGACGGGTTCGCCGGGGCCGCTCTCGGATGACGCGGCGGGGGCTCTGCGCCGCGCGGCTCAGGAGGTGTTGAGCAACGCGCGTCGCCATGCGCTGGGGCAGCCGACCGCGCTGTCGCTGGAATGGGGCTCGGATTCCGTCACACTGACGGCAACCACGCCCCTCGCCGACGACATCGATGGTCGCCCGTCGAGCGCGGGCGGCGGGCGCGGGCTCGCCGGACTTCGCGAGCGCATGGAGTCGCTCGGCGGGAGCGCCCAATGGGAGGTTCGCGAGGGAGCGTTCGTGGTGACGGCGCAGGTTCCGCTTAAGAGGACGGTGACCTCGTGATCCGCGTGCTGGTCGCCGACGATCAGGCGATCGTCCGCGACGGGCTGGTCACCCTGCTCGGACTGCTCGACGATCTCGAGGTCGTGGGGGAGGCGGCGGATGGCGAGCAGGCGGTCCGGCTTGCGCTCGACACGCGGCCCGACGTCGTGCTCATGGATCTGCGCATGCCGGTGCTCGACGGCGCGGGGGCGACCGCGCGCATCCTGGAGCGGCTGCCCGACACGGCGGTCGTGGTTCTCACCACCTTCGCCGACGACGCCTCGATCGCAGGTGCGCTGCGTGCCGGAGCCCGCGGCTACCTCACCAAAGACGCCGGACGCTCCGAGCTGGCCGCCGCCGTGCGCGCCGCAGCGAGCGGCCACGCGACGTTCGCGCGCGAGGTGGGCGAGCGGTTGGCGGCGGGGTTCGCGGGGGCTGCTTCGCCAACTCCGTCGACTCCGGATGCTGCGGGCGCGCCCTCACCGGATGTGCTGCGCGAGCGCTTCCCGGCCTTGACCGCGCGCGAGGCCGAGGTGCTCGCCCTCATCGCGGAGGGCCGCAGCAACGCCGAGATCGCCGCATCCCTCTACCTCGGGGTGTCGACGGTGAAGTCGCACATCAACGCCCTGTTCGCGAAGCTCGGGGTGCGTGACCGGGCGCAGGCGATCGCGTTGGCGTGGGGGCGGGACGCCTCGGTCTAGCGCACCGGCCGGTACGTCATATGTGTCACGAGCGATGCCTGGCGCAGTGAGGCGAGCTCGAACCGCTGCGGCGGAACGCCGTCGAACACGCGCACGCCTTCGCCGAGGATGTACGGCGTCACGTGCAGGCGCAGCTCGTCGATGAGACCCGCGGTCAGGTATTCGTTGACGGTGCTTGGGCCTCCGGCGATCGAGATGTCGCGATCGCCTGCTGCAGCGCGCGCCTGCTCCAGCGCCGAGTGGATGCCGTCGGTCACGAAGTGGAACGTCGTGCCACCCTCCATCTCGATGGGGTCGTGCGCGAAGTGCGTGAGCACGAATACCGCGTTGTGGTACGGCGGGTTTGGTCCCCACCAGCCGCGCCACTCGCGGTCCCACTCACTGCGCACCGGGCCGAACATGTTGCGTCCCATGATGGTCGCGCCCGAGTCGACGATCGCATCGACTTCGGCCTTGTTCTCGTCGGCGGTCTCGAACATCCAGCCGTGCAGCCAGTTCTCGTCGATGTCGCCGAACGGCTTCTGCTCGGTCTGACCCGCGCCCGTCGCGCCGGTGGCATAGCCGTCGGCGGTGATGCCGAGGTCGCTGAATACCTTGCCCATGGTGTGCTCCTAACTGGTTGCGGTTCGCAAGTGGTTTCACCGTAACTCAAACCAGTTGTAGACTGCAAGTGGTTATTCCAACGCGAAGGAAGCGAACATGGAGCACCGATCAGGATGCCCGATCAACCTGTCTCTCGAGGTGTTCGGCGACAAGTGGTCGCTCATCGTCATCCGCGACATGATGTTCGGCAACCGCCGCCACTTCAACGAGCTGCTCGCCAAGTCGGACGAGGGGATCGCGTCGAACGTACTCGCCGACCGTCTGCAGCGGCTCGTCGAACTCGGCATGATCTCGCGGGCAGCCGACCCCAGCCACAAGCAGAAGGTGATCTACAGCCTCACCGAGCCGGCGATCCAACTCGTCCCGGTGCTCGCCCAGCTCGGTGCGTGGGGAGTGCGCCACTTGCCTGCGAGCCGCGAACTCTCCGTGCGAGCCGAGCTGCTCGAACAAGGCGGGCCAGAGTTCTGGGATCGGTTCATGGATGAGCTGCGCGAGCAGCATCTCGGTATCCCGCGACCGGCCGGAGTCGCGTCGGCGTTCGACGAGCTGCGTGCTGCGTATGAGGCGGAACTGGCGCGGTCCTAGCCCACGACCCGCCGCACCAGCGGCACCCCCGGTCGATAGGCCAGGTGCGACGCACTCGGCGCGTCGAGCAGCGCTAACCCTCCCGTCGCTCCCACTCGAAGGTGCCCCACGTCGTCACGTCGAAGGGCTCTCGCGCCGCCCACCGTCGCCGCGTGCAACGACTCTCGCGGCGTCATCCCCATCTCGCGCACGGCCAGGGCGATGCAGAACGGAACAGACGAGGTGAACGACGAACCCGGGTTGCAGTCGGTGGCGATCGCCACGGTCACGCCCGCGTCGAGCAGACGTCGGCCTGAGGGGTAGGGCTGGCGGGTCGAGAACTCGACGCCGGGGAGCAGGGTCGCGACGGTGTTCGATCCGGCGAGCGCCTCGACATCCGCGTCGGAGAGATACGTGCCGTGGTCGACGCTGGCCGCGCCGAGTTCGACGGCGAGCTGCACGCCCTCCGACTCGCCGAGCTGGCCGGCGTGCAGGCGCAGGCCGAGGCCGCGGGCGGCTCCGGCCTCGAGGATGCGGCGGCTCTGCTCGACGGTGAACGCGCCGGTCTCGCAGAAGACGTCGATCCAGCGCGAGTGGGGGGCGCAGGCATCGAGCATCTCGCCAACGACCAGGTCGACGTAGCCGTCGGGGTCGTCGGCGAACTCGGCCGGCACTACGTGCGCGCCCAGGAAGGTCGTCTCGGGCGTCAGCTCGCGAGCCAGGCGCAGCGCGCGCTGCTCGTCGTGCACCGTCAGGCCGTAGCCGCTCTTGATCTCTACGGTCGTGGTGCCCTGGCGGCGCATCTCGTCGACGAGGGCGCGGGCGTTGGCCAGCAGGGTCGCGTCGTCGGCCTCGCGGGTCAGGCGCACCGTTCGCCGGATGCCGCCCGCCTCGTACTTCTGCCCCGCCATCCGCGCCTCGAACTCGTCGGCCCGGTCGCCGGCGAACATCAGGTGGCTGTGGCTGTCGACGAACCCGGGGACGGCGGCGCGGCCCTCGGCGTCGACGCGCTGGTCGGCCGCGGGGGCGTCGGCCGCATCGCCGACCCAGGCCACGACGCCCTGGTCGAAGACGATGGCGGCGTCGTGTCGCACCGGGCGGTCGGGCTCCCAGGTGGTGAGCTCGCCGATCGCGGTGACGAGGGTGGATGTCATGGCATCACCTTCCCGATGGCGTCGGCCAGCGCGGCCCCCACGTCGCCGAGCCGGTGCGCGCCGGCGGTGACGACCCGCTGGCCGCCGACCACGACGTCCGTCACATCGGCGGCGGATGCGGCGAGCCACAGCTGGTCGAGGCCGGCTCCCGCGGTGCGGGGCGAGGCGGTGCGCAGCGTGACCAGGTCGCACTCGGCGCCGACGGTCAGCCCGCCGCGCCAGCCGAGCGAGGCGTAGCCGTCCGTCGTCGCGGCCGTCAGCAGCTCGGCGGGCGAGAAGATCCCGCGCCGGCCAGAGGTGAGGCGTTCGTGGCCCTCGAGTGCGCGCAGCTCGTCGAAGGGGTCGACGACGGCGTGCTGATCGCTGCCGATCGTGAGGTGCGCGCCCGCGTCGCGAAGGGCACGCGCCGGGCCGATACCGTCGCCGAGGTCGCGCTCGGTGCTCGGGCAGAAGCAGACGAACGACCCGGCTAGGTCGGCGATGTCATCAGAAGAGAGGTGCGTCGCGTGCACCGCCGTGAACCGCGGGCCGAGGGCACCGGCGTCGCGCAGCAGGGCGACGGGGGAGCGCCCGAAGGCCGCCTCGACCTGGGCGTTCTCGGCCGGTTGTTCCGAGACGTGGGCGTGCAGTGGCTCGTTGCCGGTGGCCGCGACGATCCGCTCGACATCGGACGGATCGACCGCCCGCAGGGAGTGCAGGGCCGCGCCGCGTCGGGCGTTGCCCCGGATCACGAGCGACTCGTGGCGCGCCAGCCACACCGGGATGCTGCTGATGAACGGTCGATGCGCCTCGCTCGGCGGCTGCGCTGCCCCGTGCTCGTCGCGTCCGCCATGCCGGTAGAGCGTGTCGAGCAGGGTCAACCGGATGCCGGCCTCGCGCGCCGCGGCGACCACGGCATCCGCCATCGCGGTCGTGGGGTCGCGGTGCAGGTAATGGAACTCGCCTACCGCCGTGTACCCGGCCAGCAGCACCTCGGCGTAGAACGCGGTGGCCAGCGCGTAGTAGCGCTCGGGGTCGAGCTCGGCGGCTGCCGCGTACATCTGCTCGCGCCAGGCCCAGAAGTCGCCGCCGTCGGCGTGCGTGCGTCCACGCAGGGCGCGGTGGAAGGCGTGCGAGTGGCCATTCGCGATGCCTGGCAGGGTGAGGCCGATCAGGGTGGTGTCGCGGGGTTCCGGCCCGCCGTCGGCGACCGAGGAGATGACCCCGTTGACCTCCTCGACGCGCACCCCCTGGCGCACCGCGCCGTCGACCACGGCGTGCTCGAGCCAGAAGGTCGTCACGACGCCATTCTCCGGACCACCGCGGTCAGCGCCGCAACCCCGGCAACCGCGTCGGCCTCCTCCGCGTGTTCCTCGGGCGAGTGCGAGATGCCGGTCGGGTTGCGCACGAACAGCATCGCGGTCGAAACACCGGCCAGCGACAGCACCCCGGCATCGTGCCCCGCGCCCGACGGCAGCGATGGCACCTCTCCGCCGATCGCCGCGGCCACATCGGCCGTGAGCGCCGCGTCAAAGCGGGTGACGTCGGTCCAGCTTTCGAGGGCGGCCGTGATGCCCAGCCGAGCTTCGACCTGCGTCACCAGTTCGCGCACTCGTTCGGGGTCCTGCCCGCGCGCATCCACCCAGAGGGATGCCGACGATGCGATCGCGTTCACCGCACCCGGCAGCACGCGCACCCGCCCCACGGTCGCGAGGATCCCCAGCTCCGACGCCGCGCGCCGCACCTCGACGATCCCCTCGGCCATCGCCAGCACCGGATCGACGCGGTCGGCGAGCGCCGTCGTGCCCGCGTGGTCGGGAACGCCGGCCAGGTCGATCCGCCAGCGGCCGTGCGGCCAGATCTCACGGGCGACGCCGACCGGGCGGCCGGCGCCGGCGAGGCCGCGCGCGCCGTCGGGCAGCGGCATCCGCCCCTGCTCGATGTGCAGCTCGACGAACGCGCCGATCTTGGCCAGGCGCGCCGGGTCTGCCCCGGCGAGCCGCGGGCCGTGCCCGGCCGCGGTCATCGCCTCGGCCAGCGTCACCCCGGAATCGTCAGCGAGCCCGAGTGCGTGCGACGGGTCGACGGCTCCCGTCAGCAGCCGCGATCCCAGGCAGGCCAGCCCGAAACGACCGCCCTCTTCGTCGGTGAACGCGACGATCGCGAGGGGCCGGGCCGGCATCCATTCCGAGGCTCGCAGCGATTCGACCGCGGCGAACGCCGACGCCACGCCGAGCGGGCCGTCGAACTCACCGCCGCTGCGCACGCTGTCGAGGTGCGACCCCACGACGAAGGCCGTGCCCGGCAGCGACGTACCTGACGCCGATCGGCCCCACCACGCCCACAGGTTGCCGTTGCCGTCGGTCTCGACGTCGAGCCCGAGCGCCGTGGCCCGTGCGGTGAACCACTCGCGCAGCTCGAGCTCGGCCGCCGCCCAGGCGAACCGGGTGACGCCTCCCGCGGGATCGCGGCCGACGCCCGACAGCTCGCTCAGCAGCACGGCGTCGACCCCACGTCAGCCATGCTCCCGCATCGGCACGCGCACGCCGCGCTCATCGGCCGTGCGGATCGCGTCGTCGTAGCCGGCATCCACGTGACGGATCACGCCCATCCCGGGGTCGTTGCGCAGCACGCGGGCGATCTTCTCGCCGGCCAGCCCCGAGCCGTCGGCGACCGTGACCTGCCCGGCATGGATGCTGCGCCCGATCCCGACGCCGCCGCCATGGTGGATCGACACCCAGGTCGCGCCCGACGCGGTGTTGACCAGCGCGTTCAGCAGCGGCCAGTCGGCGATCGCGTCGGAGCCGTCGAGCATCGCCTCGGTCTCGCGGTACGGGCTGGCCACCGAGCCGGAGTCCAGGTGGTCGCGCCCGATCACGATCGGCGCGGCGAGCTCGCCCGACGCGACCATGTCGTTGAACCGCAGCCCCGCGACATCGCGCTCGCCGTATCCCAGCCAGCAGATGCGCGCCGGCAGGCCCTGGAACGTCACGCGCTCCTCGGCGAGCCGGATCCAGCGCGCCAGCGACTCGTTCTCGGGGAACAGCTCGAGCACCGCCTGGTCGGTCTTCATGATGTCCGACGCCTCACCCGACAGCGCCGCCCAGCGGAACGGCCCCTTGCCCTCGGCGAACAGCGGCCGGATGTAGGCGGGCACGAACCCCGGAAACGCGAACGCATCCGCGAACCCGGCCGTCAACGCCTCGGTGCGGATGTTGTTGCCGTAGTCGAACACCTCGGCCCCGCGCCGCTGGAAGCCGACCATGCCCTCGACGTGCAAGGCCATCGACTCGCGCGCCCGCTGGGCGAAGCCGGGATCGCGGCGGGCATCCGCCCAGTCCTCGAACGCCACGCCCACCGGCAGGTAGGCGAGCGGATCGTGCGCGCTGGTCTGGTCGGTAACGATGTCGATCTCGGCGCCCATGGCCAGCAGCTCGGGCACCAGCGTGGCCGCATTGCCGAGCAGGCCGATCGACAGCGGGCGGCGCAGGTCGCGGGCGTCGTAGGCGAGGGTGAGCGCCTGCTCGAGCGAATCCGCCTGCACGTCGAGGTAGCGCTGCTCGATGCGGCGGGCGATCCGCGAGGGGTCGACGTCGATCACGATGGCGACGCCGCCGTTCATGGTGACGGCGAGCGGTTGCGCGCCGCCCATCCCGCCCAAGCCGGCCGTGAGGGTGATGGTTCCCTCGAGGCTGCCGCCGAACTTCTTCGCCGCGACCGCCGCGAAGGTCTCGTAGGTGCCCTGGAGGATTCCCTGGGTGCCGATGTAGATCCATGAGCCGGCGGTCATCTGCCCGTACATGGTCAGCCCGAGCGCCTCGAGCCGGCGGAACTCGTCCCAGTTCGCCCAGTCGCCGACCAGGTTCGAGTTGGCGATCAGCACGCGCGGCGCCCACTCGTGCGTCTGCATGACGCCGACCGGCTTGCCCGATTGCACCAGCAGGGTCTCGTCGCCGCGCAGGGTCTCGAGGCTGCGGTAGATCGCCGCGAGGCTGGCGTGGTCGCGGGCCGCCTTGCCGGTTCCGCCGTAGACGATCAGCTGCTCGGGATGCTCCGCGACCTCGGGGTCGAGGTTGTTCTGCAGCATCCGCAGCGCGGCCTCCTGCGGCCAGCCGAGGGTGTGCAGTTGCGTACCTCTATATGCGCCGGTCATGCGATCTCCTCGAATGTGATGGATGCTGCGCTCAGCAGTTCACCCGAGCGCACCAGCTCGACAGCCGCCGCGATCTCGGGCGCGAGATACCGGTCGGGTCCCGCCCCCGGAACGCGGGTGCGCAGCGTGTCGATGACCCGCTGCGAGGCAGGCGCGGCCCCCTCGCCACGCATCTCGAGCCCGCGCGCACTCGTCAGGATCTCGATGGCGAGCACCCGGGTCAGCCCGTCGATGCAGCGCCGCAGCTTGAGCCCCGCGCTCCACCCCATCGAGACGTGATCCTCCTGCATGGCGCTGGTCGGGATCGAGTCGACGGAGGCCGGGGCGGCCAGCCGTTTCAGCTCGCTCACGATGCCGGCTTGCGTGTACTGGGCGATCATGTGCCCGGAGTCCACCCCCGGGTCGTCGGCCAGGAACGGGTGCAGTCCGCCGTTGCGGTTCTTGTCGAGAAAGCGGTCGGTGCGCCGCTCGCTCATGCTCGCCACGTCGGCCACGGCGATCGCGAGGAAGTCGAGCACGTAGCCGATGGGCGCACCGTGGAAGTTGCCGTTCGACTGCAGCCTCCCGTCGAGCGTGATCACCGGGTTGTCGATCGCGCTGGCGAGCTCGCGGCCCGCGACGGTGCGGGCGTGTGCAACCGTGTCGCGTGCGGCGCCGTGCACCTGGGGCGCGCAGCGCAGCGAGTAGGCATCCTGCACCCGGGTGAAGCCGCGCGTCGCGTGGCCGGCGATCACGGGCGAGTCGGCCAGCACCTGGCGCATCACGCCGGCCGAGACCGCCTGCCCCGGATGCGGCCGCAGCGCCTGCAGGTCCGCCGCGAACACCGCGTCGGTGCCCGCCAGCCCCTCCACGCTCATCGCGGCGGCGAGGTCGGCGGTGGTCAGCAGGGCGTCCAGGTCGATGAGGGCGAGGGAGAGCATCCCGAGCATGCCGTCGGTCCCGTTGATCAGCGCGAGCCCCTCCTTCTCGCGCAGCACCATCGGTTCGATGCCGTGAGCGGCGAGGGCGGCGGCAGCATCCATCAGCGTGCCGTCGGCGGTGCGCACCTCCCCTTCTCCCATGACGGCCAGCGCGCAGTGCGCGAGCGGGGCCAGGTCGCCCGAGCACCCGAGCGAGCCGTACTCGCCGACCACCGGCGTGATGCCGGCGTTGAGCAGGGCCGCGTAGCTCTCGGCGACCTCGGTGCGCACGCCGGTCCGCCCGGTCGACAGCGTCTGCAGCCGCAGCAGCATGGTGGCGCGCACCACCTCGCGCTCGACCTCGCGGCCCGAGCTCGCGGCGTGGCTGCGGATCAAAGAGCGCTGCAACTGCTGGCGCTGCTCGACCGGGATGTGCGTCGTGGCGAGCGCGCCGAATCCGGTCGAGACGCCGTAGTGCGGTTCCGGGTCGTCGGCGAGCCCCTCGATGATCGCGCGGCTCTCGGCCATGCGCGCCAGAGCCTCGGGCACGAGCTCGACGCGCGCGTCGTGGCGGGCGACGGCCACCACCTCGCCGGGAGAGAGCGGATGCCCGCCGATCGTGATCTGCTGCATGCCTCAGTGAACCGCCGTCGGCTCGTTCGTGGGGCGGCGAGTGCCGGAGTAGAGTCTGAAATCTCAGACAGCCGAGAGGAGCGGATGCCATGCCCTCCGACGTCCCGGCCGCGCGCAATGCGCTCCGCATGCTCCGCGTGCTCGCCGAGCGCACCGCGCCCGTGCCGGCGTCGACCCTGGCCCGGCAGCTCGACATCCCCCGTTCCTCGCTCTATCAATTGGCGCGCACCATGATGGACGAGGGCTTTCTCGTCCACTATCCCGAGGAGCGCGCATACGGCCTGTCGGCCCTCGTCACCGAGATCGGCGCCGGGATGCTGCAGACCGACCGCGTACGCCGACTCGCGCATCCCCTGCTCGAGCGCGTGGTGTCCGACTCCGCGATCCCGCTCGTCGCCCACCTGGTGGTCCTGACCGGAGCCGAGGTGACCTATGTCGATCGCGTCTCCGCGCCGCGGGCGCCGACCACGGTGTCCAACATCGGGGTGCGGTTGCCTGCACACCTCACGGCGACCGGACGATCGGCGCTCGCCGCCATGCCGCGCGAGCAGGTGCGCGCGCTCTACCCGCACCGGGATGCCCTCTACCGCCGCACCGGACCCGGCCCGTCAACTCTCGCCGAGCTCGACGAACTGCTGCGCGTCGCACGCGACCGCGGCTGGGCCGACGAAGAGGGGGACATCACCGCGGGCTACTCCTCGGTCGCCGCCGCGGTGCTCGACCGCAACGGCTACCCGATCGCCGCCCTCGGAGTGACGTTCCGCACTGGGCCGACCGAGGTCGCGCGCGCCGAACTCGGCACCGCCGTGGCTCTCGCAGCCACCACGCTCACGGCCCGTCTGGTGGGGCACTGAAACGAGCGACGAGCGGCTTATAGCCCTATTGCGAAATCAAGTCAAGGAATACCTGGACATGTCACCGAGTCATGACATACAGTTGATCCTTGCGCTCCCACCCACCTCGTCGTCATATTGCGGACGACGCTGTGCCCATTTGAGGCAGTGCTCAGACCGAATCCCGAATATCGCGGCGGGGCTTTTCTGAGGCTGTGAGAGTCGCCTTCTCCACTACCAACACAAC
>Ga0207698_10001015_pt1 | contig 16356 bp, 14 predicted proteins | sample KBSCornC22_FD_184298 | JGI IMG/M metagenome (GOLD analysis project Ga0207698, IMG submission 184298) | Corn rhizosphere microbial communities from Kellogg Biological Station, Michigan, USA - KBS Corn C2-2 (SPAdes) (version 2) | ecosystem: Host-associated > Plants > Roots > Rhizosphere > Soil ...
GTGGCGGTCCGATCGCTCCGGCAGAAGCTCGAGCGGGAGCCGTCGCGGCCGCGGATCATCATCAACGAGCCCGGCGTCGGCTATCGTCTCATCGCCGGCTGAGCGCTGCCCCCGAACATTGCGGGGAAATCATTCGCGTCGCGCCGCGCGGCCGGCTAGTCGGTGAGCTTCAAACGAGGGAGTGTGCCCGTGAAGCCCGTCCTGCTTCTTGCCGCTTTGCTTGCGTCCACGGTGGCGGCCGCGCCGGCGCCGCCTCAATACCATGTCGCGGGCCGCCTCGCGGCGGGCGACGGCGGCTGGGACCTGCTGAGCGTCGCCTCCGCCGATCGGCGGCTTTACGTCGCGCATGGCGACGGAGTCACCGCCTTCGATCTTCGCACCGGCCAGGCGGCCGACAAGCTCGTCGCCGGCCAGCGAGTCCATGCCGCGCTCGCCATTCCCGGCACGCACGACGTGCTTTCGACCAACGGCGAGACCAACAATGCCTATCTGTTCGACGGCCGGACCGGCCGCATTCGGGCGACGATCCCGACCGGCACCAAGCCCGACGCCGCCGCTTACGACCCGGCGACGCGCACCCTGTGGATCATGAATCCCGGGAGCGGAGACGTTACGGTCGTCGACGCGGCGTCCGCGAAGGTTCTCGCCACCGTGCCGGTCGGCGGTTCGCTCGAAATGGGCGAAGCCGACGGGCGCGGCCGAATGTTCGTGAACGTCGAGGACAAGAACGAGGTCGCCGTCCTCGATACCCGCGCGCGCAAGCTCGTGCAGCGCTTTTCCCTCGCCGGCTGCGATGGGCCGACCGGCATCGCCGTCGATGCGCGCGATCATGAGATCGTCTCGGCCTGTGGCGGCAACGCCGTCGCCATCGTCTCCGCGCCCGACGGGCGACAGATCGCGAGGCTGCCGATCGGCAAGGGCGCGGACGGCGCAGCGTTCGATCCGGTTCGCGGGATCGCACTCGTTCCGGGCGGCCGCGACGGGAATCTCACGATTATCCGGCTCGGCGCGAAGCCGGCGGTAGTCGGGCAAATACAGACGGCGGTCAGCGCCCGGACGATCGCCGTCGATCCCTCGACCGGCCGCGCCTATCTGCCTTCGGCGACGCTTGCGCCGGCGCCGGCTGGCGAACGGCCGAAGCCGGTGCCGGGCACCTTCAGGGTACTCGTCGTCGCACCCTAGAAGAACAGGCCGAGCGAACCGTAGAAATGATAGCCGGTGCGGTGATCGGCCCAGCTCGGGCCGCCCGAGAAGAGCAGCGCATAATGGTCTGACAATTTGACGATCGATCCGAGCCCGGCGCTCGTCTCGGCCGTGCCGTCGTCGGAATCGCGCTGCTGCCATGCGACCTCACCGCCCACGGATAGGGCTTTGGTCACGTCCTGAGTGACGGCGAGCCCCGCCTGCCAGAAGTTGCGATTGTCGCGCCCGGGATTGATCTCGAAGCCACCACCGCCGAAGACGCTCGTCCCTCCGGCGAAATCCTTTTGCGCCCAGACCGGCAGCAGAAGCCGCGTCCTCTCGTGGCTCGCGAGCGTGGAGGTCGGCAGGAATGCGCGCGGGAAAACCGCTGCGGAAAGGCCGTGCTTCTCGTCGTCGAAGAAGCGGTATTTCGCGGCGAGCTCGACGTCGCCCGTGCCGGCGCGCCAGCCCTGCCCCGCCTCGTGGGAGAAGCTCAGCGGCAGCGTTGCCGTCAGCTGCACGCCCTTCACTGGCCCGTAATTGAGGTCGACTCCGGTATCGGCGTCCAGCGAGGAGCTGCGCCCTTCACCGTCGCTGAAGACATAGATTTCCCAATGGCCCGTATCGGTCGGGATGGGATCGTCGGTGAGATAGGGTGGCCCGGCGAAGGCGGGAGCCGCGGCGCCCAGCGCCAGCGCTGCCGCGAGACGGAGCTTCACGTTTGCGCTTCCGTCCCTCCCGGATGCCGCCCCGGCCGCTGCGGAAGGATCAGGATCAACGCGATGATGACGATCGCCAGCACCGCCGATGCCACGGATCGGCTCCATTCCAGCCCGCCGCTCGCGACCGGCTTGTCGAGGAAATCGCCGACCGTCGCGCCCAAGGGCCGGGTGAGGATGAACGCCGCCCAGAAGAGGAACACGCGGTTCACCTTCCTGCTCGTGAAATAGAGGATCGCAAGCACCGCGAGCCCGGCTCCAAACGCAAGCGCTCCACCGCCATAGCCCAAGCCCCATCCGCCTTCGGAAACATCGTCGGCCGCCCAGTCGCCGAGCGCGGTTCCGAGCGTCTGCGAGAAAGTGATGGTGATCCAGTAGAAGGTCTCTTCGCGCGGACCGACAATTCGGCGAACGTCGACATGCCCGAGCGTCCGGTGCCAGGCGTAAAGCGACGCCAGCACGCAGGCGAGCAGCAACAGCGATCCGCCCGGATAACCGATCCCGAGCGAGCGGTCGGCGAAGTCGGCGAGCGTCGTCCCGCACGTCGTCGAAGCGACGATCGTCGCCCAATAGAGCCACGGGTTGAACGTGCGCGCGCGGATCTGCGCCCAGACCAGCAGGATCAGCGCGATTCCGAAGATCGCGGTTCCGATCAGATAGCCGCCGGTCACCGGGTTCGGCCCCGTCTCCCCAAGCCAGCTCATCGTCACCGTGTCGCCGCCGGTCTCCCCGAGCGTGGTCGCGAGGATCTTGATGATCCAGAAGCCGAGCGTGATTGCGGGGACTTTGCTGAACGCCTCGGCGGCCACGGTTCGATCGTTCATGGCGGGTCAGTGGCAGGTCAGATTTCGCCCCGCAAGCGCGCGGCATTACAAATTCGGAAACACCCAGTCTTTTGCTCGTTCACCTGAGCGGCAACCCGAAAGGAACCATGATGCAGACGCGCGAACTCGGCCGAAGCGGCCTCAAGGTCTCGGCCATCGGGCTCGGCTGCATGGGGATCAGCCAGAGCTACGGCGACCCGCTGCCGAAGGAGGAAGGCGTCAAGCTGATCCGCGACGCGGTCGAGCGCGGCGTGACCTTCTTCGACACCGCCGAAGTCTACGGTCCGTTCGCTAACGAAGAGGTGGTCGGCGAAGCGCTTCGGCCCGTTCGCGGCCGGGTGGTGATCGCGACCAAATTCGGGTTCGATATCGATCCCGCCACGCGCGAGACACGCGGAGTCACCAGCCGCCCCGAGCGCATCCGCCAGGCGGTCGAGGGCTCGCTCCGCCGCCTTGGAATCGAGACCATCGACCTCCTCTATCAGCATCGCGTCGATCCCGCCGTGCCGATCGAAGACGTGGCCGGCGCCGTCCGCGACCTCATCGATGAGGGCAAGGTCAGGCATTTCGGCATGTCCGAGCCGGGCGTCCAGACGCTCCGCCGGGCGCACAGGGTGCAGCCGGTCACCGCCGTCCAGAACGAATATTCGCTGTGGTGGCGAGCGCCGGAGAGCAACGGAATCCTCGACGCGTGCGACGAGCTCGGCATCGGCTTCGTCCCTTATTCGCCGCTCGGCCGCGGGTTCCTGACCGGCACGATCACCAGAGAGACGCAGCTTGGCGAGGGCGACTTCCGCAAGTCGAGCCCGCGATTCTCACCTGAGGCGATCGAGAAGAACCTCGCCTTCGTCGACCTGCTGAAGCGCGTAGCCGGCGACAAAGGTGCGACGCCGGCGCAGGTCGCGCTCGCCTGGCTCCTCGCTCAGCGCCCCTATATCGTGCCGATTCCTGGGACCACCAGGCTGCACCGGCTCGAAGAGAATATCGGCGCGGCAAGCCTGCAGCTAACCGCCAACGATCTGCGCGAGATCGACGAAGCCGCCTCCCGGATCGAGCCCGAGGGTGAGCGTTACGCACCCGCGCAAATGGCCATGGTCGGCCGCGAAGCTCCAGAAAAGGCAGATGCGTGAAGGGAATTGCGCGGCTAGCCGCAATCAATCTCGCTTGAGAATGTCCGCCCGAGCCGCCGCATATTCCTGCGGCGTGACCCGGCCGTCGCCATCGCGATCGGCGAGCTTGCGGAACGCATCCGCCGCGGCCTCCGCTTCGTTCGGCTCGATCAGCACGTCGTGGTTGGAGTCATAATATTTGAGCGCCCAGTTCATCAGCACCCAGTCGCGCTCGAACAATTGCATCGCCGGAGGCGCCGTCTTCAGGCTCGCGGGCGTCGGTTGCGCGGCGAGCGGCGCTGCGAGCGCCGCAAAGCAAAGCGCGGGAATGAACCGGGCCATGCCCGACAAACGCCCGACAAGGCGCAGCGTTCATTCTGCCGGGAGCGAACCTCATGCTCCCGCGGCTGTCCGAATGTCTGCTTTCGACCCATTGCGGACGTTGGAAACGCGGCTACTCCAGCCGCCGGGGCCGGAGCGGAGCAACAATTCTCAAGCCAAGGTGTTGCGCTCGTGAGCTGACCGCAGTGAAGGTTCGTCCCAGTGCCTTCGCTATGTGTCCTTGAGGCTCGTTCCGTTCAATGCGTAGACGTAGCTCCTGGTCGTTCTCCTCAGTCCAGCGCTTGCGCGAATTGGGTGGGATCATTGAGGCCCCCTTGGACAAGTCCGATCAGAACGTTTTGGTCACGCCCACAAAGAACCCGCGGCGTTCGCCCCACTGCGGCGCGCCGACGCCGACTCCGGTGCCGCTGCGGAGCTGATATTTCCGGTCGAACAGGTTGAGCACGTCGGCCCGGATGCTGAGGCCCTTCAGCCCGCCCGGCCCGGTGAAATTCTGGGAAATGCCGGCGTTGAACACCCAGTAACCCGGCAGCTCGCCGCCATTGGGCACGATCCCGTTGGGATCGTCGGTCCTCAGGCCCGAGCCGTAGACGAAGTCCATTGTCGGGACGAGCGTTCCGAGGCCGTCGCGGATCGTGTAGCTGGTGCCGCCCGACCCGGTCACTTTCTGCGAGTGGTCGGTGAAGATGAAATGGTCGTGGATGAAAGCGAGCTCATCGGGCGCAAAGAAGAATTGCGAGGAGACGATGTTTTCGCCCTTCTCGTCCCCGCGCGCGACGTTGGCGTAGAGGTCGATCGGGCCGTGCGTGTAATTGGCGCTGAGCTCGACGCCCCAGGCATAGCCCTTGGCATAATTGAATGGCGACAGGATCAGCCCGGAGCCGAACTGACCCTCGTCGAGCAGGTTGCGCTTCTTCTTGTAATAAGAGTCGATCGCCAGCTTTAGGCCGCCGTTGAAGCGCTGCTCGACGCCGGCATCGAAATAATGCTCGCGCTCGGCTTTGACCGGATCGCCGAACCGGACGAGCGACTGCTTGGTGGTGTTGTTGAAGAGATTGATGTCGGACGGAGCGATCAGCTCCTGCGGCGGCGGCGTAAAATCGCGCGCGTAGCCGATGTGAACCGTCGTCAGCGGAGTGGCGTCCCAGACGAGGTTCGCGCGCGGGCTGAGCTGCGATTCCTGGGTGAAGGCGTTTACGATGTCGTAGCGCGCGCCGTAGTTGAGCGTCAGCTTCGGCGTCAGTTTCCACTCATCCTGAAGATAGGCGCCGTACAGCCGGCCGGTCTTGTGATGGCTGTCGAGGATCGTGAACGGCACGTCGTTCGTCGGCGTGATGACGCAATCTTCGTCGCCATCGCAATCATTGGAAGGAAGGACGGTCGAAAGGACGTTCGACGTCGTGTGCTCGTTCTGGAAGAAGAGCCCGAAGCGGAACGTATGGGCGGTGCCGAGCCGCTGGCTGGCGTCCGCCTGAATGCCGGTTGCAAGGCTGGTAAGCCGCGCGCGGTCGGCGAAGCCGTTGATGATCACGTCGCCGAGATTGGGATCGGTGGTGAAGAACGTTTGCGAATATCGGGCGAACGGCGCGACCTGAAGGTTGAACGTGTCGCCGGCATATTGATAGGCGGCGACCGCATAATGCGTGATCTCGCGCTGGTTTTGGTCGAGCTTTGCCGCATCGAAGCTGCTGACGCCGTCGACGTCGAAGCCATCCACGACGCCGGTCACGTTCGGGATCTGGAAATGGCCGATGAAGCTGCCGCCGAAGATCGAGATTCGGCTGGTATCGGAGAGGATGTCCGAGAAGTAAGCAAACGGCCGCCATTGGGTCGTCCGGTCGTGGATCGCGTTGCGCGTCGGCAGCGGGTTTTCGATCCCGATGTCGTTGCGAAGATAGCTGCCCGAGAGGAAATAGCTGAAATTGCCGGTTGAGCCCTTGACCATCGCGCTCGGCTCGATCCAGCCGTAGCTGCCGCCGTAGATGCCGATGTCGCCGCCGTTGTTCAGCAGCCCCGATTGGGTCTTGAAATTGATCACGCCCGAAGTGCGGTAGCCGTACTGTGACGGAAGGGTTCCGGTGATCAGCTGGATCGAGCTTGCGATCTTCGGGTCGAAGGTGGTGCCGAAGCCGCTGATGCTTTCCGGCACGATCACGCCGTCGAGCCGGTACTGGAGATTGGCATGCTCGTTGCGGACGTGGATCACGCCGAAGCTGTCCTGGGCGACGCCGGGCGCCTGCAGCAGCGACTTGTTGAGGGTGATGTTGGTCCCGCCGGGCTGCTTCTCCAGCGCCTCGCGGTCGAACGTATATTGGCTGGCGCCGAGCGACGGCGTAATCGCGTCGCGGGCGATATCAAGCCGCCGGCCAGTGACGACGATACTGTTGGCGTTGTTCGGCGGCGCGGGTTGCGGCGACGTCTGCTGAACGTCGGTCCGATTTGCCGAGTCGGGAACCGCCGACTGGTCGGTCGGAGCGGTTTGTGCGGCTGCAGCCGAGAATGGAACGGCGGCGGCTGCGACCGCAGCCGGGAGAATGATCCGACCCATCGAGCCCTCTGTTGATCGAGCGCGTTCATTAGTTTGGATGATATACCATATCAAGCGAAATGTTATACCGTCGCATAAGCGCGCACACGTTCAGCGCCAATATCCGCTTTCCACCCAAACCTGCCGAGAGGTCAGCCTTGCGGCGCTATCGCCGCGCGCACCGCCTTGTGCAGCGCTTCGGCTCGGAAGGGCTTGGCGAGCAGTGGCGCGTCGGGCGCGGTGCGCTTGACCGCCTCGGTCTCGCTATAGCCGGAAACGAACAGGATCGGCTGGCCCGGGAGTTTCGCCCTGATTTTTTTTGCGACTTCGGCTCCGGACAATCCCGGCATGATGAAATCGACGATCACCAGGTCGGGCGTCTCGCGCTGGATTTCGGCGAGCCCTTGACGGCCGTCGGCCGCCTGCCGCACGCGATAGCCCTGTTCCTCAAGCGTGTCGGCGATGAAGCCGCGGACGTCGGGATCGTCGTCGATGACGAGCACCGACGCCGCCGGCCGTTGGGGTTCGGCCTCGGCCTGGTCCGTGTCGGCGCGGTCGGGCTCGGTTGCGATGTCGCCGTCGGCCTTGCGGAACAGCAGCTTCACCGCAGTGCCTTCGCCCACCCGGCTTTCGATCCGAGCCGCCCCGCCCGACTGGCGAGCCATGCCGTAAACCATCGAAAGCCCGAGCCCGGTGCCCTTGCCGACCTCCTTGGTGGTGAAGAAGGGCTCGAACGCGCGCTCGGCGATCTCGGGCGGCATTCCGACGCCGGTGTCGTTGATGCAAAGCTCGACATAGTCGCCGTCCTCGAGCTCGGGATCGCCGGACACCGGGATTGGCCGCGTCGTGAAGCTCAGCATTCCGCCGTCGGGCATGGCGTCGCGGGCGTTGATCGCGAGGTTGAGGATCGCGACTTCGAGCTGGGTCGGGTCGGCCATCACCGGGATCATCGCTTCGTCGAGGTCGAATTCCTTGGTGATCCCGGGACCGAGCACGTTCCGCAGCAGGGGGCGCATGTTCTGGATCAGCGGGGCGACGAAAGTCGGGCGGACCTCGAGCCGCTGGACCCGGCTGAAGGCGAGTAGCTGCGCCGTCAGCCGAGCCCCGCGCTCGGCGGCGGCAAGCGCATTTTCCGCATAGCGCTTGAGCTTGGATTCTTCGGCTCGCTTGGCGATGATGTCGAGGCCGCCGACAATCACCGTCAGGAGGTTGTTGAAATCGTGCGCGATGCCGCCCGTCAGCTGCCCCAAAGCCTCCATCTTCTGGCTCTGCCGAAGCTGCTCCTGAGCGGCTTTGAGGTCGGTGATGTCGCGCGCCTCGAACAATAGATAGATGACCTCGCCCCCGGCACCGTGAACCGGCTGAACCGAAACGTTGAGATAGGCCGTCGCCGCCCCGGGGCGCTCGAGCCGAACTTCCTGCTCGAACAGCTTGCCACCCGCCGCCTGCTTGATCGCCTTCTTCAGAAGCCCGACGTGCTGCGGATACATTTTCAAGGTCGGCGCGTCCCACAGCTTCTTGCCCACCGCCTCCCGAGCGTTCGCCGCCCGCCACGGTGCGTCCTTGCGGTTCAATTCAACCACCGTCCCGTCGGGTTCCATCAGCACCAGCACTTCGAGCACGGTGTCGAACACCGCGCGGAATCGCGCCTCGCTGAGCGACAGTTCGCGCGTCTGCTCCTCGACCTGGCGGCGAAGCTCGAGCTCGGCCTCCTTGGCGAGAGTGATGTCGCTCGCGACCCCGATATAGCCGACGAGTTCGCCGTCGGTCCCTCGCCGAGGGTTCGAGACCGAGCGCATCCAGCGATATTGCCCGTCGTGCCGCCGGAGGCGCGCCTCAAAGGTGATCGGCTCGCCGCGCCGGAACGCCCCGTCGCCCTCGGCCCTCACTCCCTCGACGTCGTCGGGGTGAAGCCATTGCATCCAGTCGGCCGCCAGCGCCTCGGCCGGCGCCATCCCCGAAAATTCGATATAGGCATCGTTGACGAAGTCGCGCTTGCCGTCGAGCCGGGTGACCCACATCAGCACCGGCGCCTGGTTCGCGATCCGCCTGAACCGCGCCTCGCTCTCCTTCAATGCGCGCTCGGCGACCACCCGCTCGCTGATGTCCTCGACCAGCATCACCATTCCGGCGACCGACCCGTCGCGCCCCGGCCAGGGCACATATTCGGCCTGGATCGCGACCGGCCCGCGCTCCGGATGGTCCTGCTCGGCGACGAAGAACTGCCGCTCTCCCCCAAGCGCCGCCTCGATCAGCGGCCGCCGAGCCGCATAAATCTCCTCGCCCATCAGCTCGTCGACCGGCCGGTCGATCAGCGTTCCCCGCGGCTGCCCGAGATAATCGGCCATCGGCTTGTTGAGGAAGCGCACCATTTGGTCGCGGTCGATATAGGCGGTCATGATCGGAAGCAGATCGGCGAGCGCGATCAGCCCCGGCCCGGTGAACATCTCCGAGGGCATGTGCTCGGGCAGCGGCTGGCGGAGCATGTCCTCGATGGTCAGCTCGAGGGGGGCGAGGCCAGCGGCACCCGGCGCCCTGCGCTCGCGCGCCTTCGCGCCGCCTTTCGTGCCCCGCTCCGCCATCGCCGCTAACTTATGAATTTTTTCGAAGGAGTCGATGACATGGGTTGTTAAGCACAACGGGAAACCGGCGGTTGTCGCCGCGGCGGAATGCGGCCGGTGAATGCCCCGCGAGAAAAAACTTTCCTACAGCTAACCAATCTGGTTACACGTTCGACGATGAAGAAGTCCGAGCTCAACCCCGCCCCCGACCTTTCCATCCCGACGCTCCCGGTGATCTGCGCCCAATGCCGCGAAAAGGGCATGGCCGGCGACGGCCGCTTCGCCGGCATTCCCGACATCCTCGAGTTCGATCCCGTCCCGCGCCGCGCCCACGTCAACGGCTGGACTCCCGAGGTTCAGCGCGCGTTCGTCGCCGCGCTCGCGATCACCGGCTCGCCGCGCCGGGCCGCGACCGCGATCGGCCGCCACGCCTTCGGCGCCGAGCAGCTGCGCAAGGCGGCGGGCGGGCGAAGCTTCGACTCGGCCTGCGAGGCGGCCATGGACATCGCCCGCGATCGCCACCGCGAACGAATCCACGCCAATTTGCAACAGCTCGCCGAGGAGGCCGCCAACGCCCCCGAGCCGTTCGGCGGCGAGGCCGACGAGTACGGCGACGGGCCGCGCCGAAGCGACATCAAGGACGCCACCGCGCGGCTTGAAAAGGCGATGGAAGCCAGCCTCCGCGAATATCTGCGCGAGATCGCCCCCGACCCCGAAAAGCGCCACGCCTACGAACTTCTGAACGGCCCGGTCGACTGGGACAATCTCGGCGGCTGGAAGCTGAGCGAACAGTGCCGCGCAATCGAACAGCAAGACGAGGAATAATCGAATGCCAATGAGAAGCTTCAACCTCAAAGACGGCACCGTCGTGCCGCATCCCGCCAACGAGGACCGGACGAGCCCGGGCAGGACGATCCACCCCGAGCCGATGCGCATGGCGGAGGAGGGGTGGGTGCAGCGCAACTGGACCGGCGAGTCCGTGCAGCGGCGCGAGGATCATGTGACCGACGAGGAGCGCGACGCCGCTCGCGAGTGGCTGCGGCATGTGGAGGCGGGCCGCATCGGCGGCGGGCGTTAGGCGCTTGGCAGCTCGACCGAGACCACGTCGCTGAACCGGACCGTCCACACCAGCTCGCCGCTTTCATCGACGACCTCGATCCGGTGGTCGAGCGTCAGATGGCCTTGCAGCACCTCGGCGCAGGCCATGTCGCGAGCACCGGCAAACGCCCGGGCCCTCGCCGCCGCGAGGTCGGGAAGCTCGCTCCCCTCCTCGTCCGGGGCGACATCGTCGTCGTAGAGATTGAAATAATACCGTCCCACGCGAACGCCCAACACGCGTGGGGGGTGAGCTCGCAGGCGCTCAAGTTCGCAAGAATTCACTTCTTGTTCCAACGGGGGGCTCTTAACTTTCAATGACTTAGGCCGAACACATTCTGTTGCCAGATCGGCCTCCGAGCATGTAGTCTCCCTCAGGACTATTATGGCAACGGCAAATCAGATTCTCTCCCTGCTCAGCAGCCACGTCCACGGTGATGATGAACAATTGTACGCCACTGCTCTACAGGTTGCAGCGGAAGAGGCGCGTCGTGGCCGTGAGCAGATTGCTCATCGAATCCGAAAGCTCGTTGACGACGCCCGAGGCGACCGCATCGGCGCCCGCGTTGTATCGCTCTCACAACCGCGCGGAGAGCTTCACGGAATTCTTGAGCAGACTCAGTCGAAGATTCGCTTAGAAGACGTTGTTCTTTCATCTCAAACACGCAAGCGACTTGACGTATTCATCAAGGAGCAGCTGAGCCGAGAATATTTGAGACATCATGGCCGACGGCCATCTTCAAGGTTGCTGCTCGTCGGGCCTCCAGGCTCCGGAAAGACCATGACGGCCAGTGCCTTGGCATTCGAGCTCAAACTGCCGCTCTTCACCATTCGCCTCGAGCATTTGATTACCCGCTTTTTGGGTGAGACGGCGAGTAAAATGAGATTGGTTTTTGATGAGATCGGCCGCCGTAGGGGCGTCTATCTTTTTGATGAATTTGATGCGCTTGGGGGAAAGCGCGCTTTCGTCAACGAGGTAGGCGAGATGCGCCGAATCTTGAACTCTTTCCTTCAATTCATTGAAGAGCCGAATAGCACGGACAGTCCGATAATCGCGACAACGAACAATCCAGGGATATTAGATTCGGCGCTCTTGAGGAGATTTGATGAGGTCATAGCTTACGACAGACCGACTCAGACTCAAATCCAGCGTGTTATCACGCTCCACCTGACTCCATTGAAGTTAATTCGCCCTGGATGGAAAGCTGTTTCGAATGCAGCGAGAGGACTTAGCCAAGCGGAATTGGCTCGCGCTGTCGATGATGTCGTGAAGTCCGCATTATTAGAAAAGCGCAAGTGTATTACCGGTGCAGATTTGATTGGGGCACTTGAACGCCGCCAAGCAATGGGCAAGACAATGGAAGGCGTATACGATTAACCGATCTTTCCGCTCACGTTCGGGGTTCCTGACTTGCCTCCAAGCTCTTATGAGTTGCCTCACTTGGATGTTGGCAGATTCAAAGCCGCGCGAGACTACAAGAGCGCGGGTTCGGGTAGCCAAGGATTTGGACCTGTACGGAACAGACAGACACACGCGAACCGACTTCTAGCGGAGCTTCATCACGCCCGCGAGGGTCTCGGAAACAGCTTCTTCCAACCGTCTGAAGTCTTTGGCGGAGATCGTGGAGCGGCCCTTGAAGTCCAGACCCCGGCTTCTGGTCGCCTACCTGATTTAGAACGGAAAACCCAAGACATCCGCTTGGGAGCAGTTAAACGTTTGGACGGCGGTGGCGAGCAAGCGTTAATCATCTTACCCGAGGAGAAGCTGCTGTTTTTGGAGCAACGTATCGCCACTTATCGTGACGAAGATACGCCTGCAGGCAATGCTCGCTACAAGAACGAAATAGAATCCCTCGAACACATCCGGTTAGGGAACCTTGAGGCGTTCTGGACGGATGTACGGCCCCTCCCAGCGGAAGGTCATCCCATTTGGTGGGAGTGTTGGTGCTGGCCCGATCGGATCGATGCTTTGCTGCGCGCTTGTGAACGCAATCACGTGCACGTTGCACAGCAGCGACTCTTCTTCCCGAATCTGACGGTCTCGATGGTCTACTGCGAACGGGTCGCGATGGAAGAAATCATCGGCACGTCTTTTGCGATCGCAGAACTCCGACATGCAACTGACACGCCGCACACATTTGTGCGAACCTCAACTGAAGCGAACCTTTGGACCGAAGAGCTCGCCGAGCGGATCGACTTTCCCGAAGATGACGATGTTGCTGTCTGCCTCCTCGACACAGGCCTCAATCGCGCTCACCCGCTGCTCGGAGCCCCTACCGCGGATGAAGATTGTCATTCTGTCGACACAGCATGGAATGTTACCGATCATGACGGTCACGGCACAGGGATGGCCGGTCTGTCGCTTTACGGAAACTTGGCCCCGATGTTGGCGTCGACGAGCAGGTTTGCGCTCGACCACCGGCTGGAAAGCGTCAAAATCTTGCCTCCGGCGCCGTTTCCGCCGAACGACCCTGCGAACTACGCCTCTATAACTCGTTCGGCCGTCGCCCTGCCTGAGATAGAAGCTCCGGCCCGGCGGAGAGTGTTCTGCATGGCGATTACCAGCCAGGACGTCTCAGGCGAACGTGCGACCAGTTGGAGTGCGGCCATCGATCAGCTCGCCTCTCGCTCCGGCCTGGAAGATGAGGGGGAAGAAGGTGACCAGACGAAAGAAGGTCGGCTATTCATTATAGCGGCTGGCAACATTCCAGACGACGCGTCATTTGAGGAAATGCTGGATACGGATGAATTTCCAGTCGAAGATCCTGCCCAGGCATGGAATGCCATCACGGTTGGCGGTTCAACTGATCTGACGCAAATTGCGGAGGAAGAGCTCCAAGGTTGGTCGGCGATGGCGCGCGCTGGTGAGCGCAGCCCTTACAGTCGCAGTTCAACAGATTGGCGGCAGGGCCGAGCGCCGATCAAGCCAGAACTCGTCTTGGAAGCAGGCAACCGCGCTGTTTCCGCGGATCATGGCGACGTGAGTTCGGGTGTAGACTCCTTATCTCTACTTACGACGAGGAATGATGGCAGTGGTCGTTTAATAGATACATTTTGGGCGACGAGCGCCGCGGCCGCGCAGGCAGCTAGAATGGCGGCGGTGATATTAGCCGCGCACGACGACCTTTGGCCGGAAACCGTGCGCGCGTTGCTCGTCCAATCGGCTCGTTGGACGCCTCCGATGCTTCAACAATTACGCCAGAAGAACAAGTCCGAACGCCACACTTTGCTTCGCGAATTCGGCTATGGCGTGCCCGATCTCGACCGCGCGCTCAATTCTTCGCGCTCGGATGTCGAATTGATTACGCAATCGGTCATACGTCCGTTTTGCAAGAAACCGAATGAAGGCGCGAGCTTCAAAGAAAGTCACGTTTATCGTCTGCCTTGGCCCCGCGCGACCTTAGAGGAGCTGGGCAACCAAGAAATCGAACTGAAGGTGACGCTATCCTACTTCGTAGAGCCAGCGCCGGGACAGCTCGCTCCCATCAGGCCCGACAGATACCGCTCCGTTGGGCTCCGATTTGACCTCAAGCGCACAGGAGAACCATTCGCCACCTTTCTCGGGAGGCGGAATAAACTCGAACAAGACGATGACGCTGACTTCGCGGAGTATGCGGATCCGCGTTGGATTTTGGATCAACGGGTTGGAAGCGTCGGCTCCGTTCACAGCAACACTTGGATTGGACCGGCCGCAGAACTCCTCGATCGGGACGCCGTCGTGATTTATCCGGTGATGGGATGGTGGCGTGAAAGACCGGCCCTAGGAAAGTTAGATCGCGATTTGCGCTACGCGCTTGTGCTGGGTCTTAGGAGCTCCGACGCGAACGTCGATTTGTATTCCGAAATCGAAGCTGAAATCGAACTCGCTGCGGCTGCCGAGGTCGAAGTCGGCCTTGACCAAGACTGAGCTTCATCCCTCCGCAGCGCCGCAATAAAAGCCTCCTGAGGGAAGCTTACCGAGCCATACTCCCGCACCCCCTACCTCCGCGCCTTCCTCTTCGCATACCGCGCATCGCGCGCCGCCTTCTTCTCCGCCTCGCTCTTCGGCGCCGCCGCGGCCGCTTTCGCCGCCGCATCCGCCGCTGCCGCTTCGCCGGCGGCCTTGCGGTCGGCCTTCTTGGTCGCGGCTTTCTCGGCCTTGGCCGTGGCGCGCTCCTCGCCGGCGGCGAAGCGCTCGGCGGCCTGGCTCTCGTCGACCGGGGGGCGGGCGCGATATTGCTCGAGCGCCTTGTGCTTGGCCTCGGCGGCCTGGGCGGCGCGGTCCTGGAATGTGCTTTTGTAGGTCATGGGTTTGGCGGTCTTTCGGGTTGAGCGGTTGGGCTAGGCGCTTTCGCTCCGCCGGGGAAGCCAGGCGCGGAACCTCAATCCACGCCGCCTCGTTTTTCGCCCATGCCAAAGTGCAGGAGCGTATCATGAGCCAGCGTGAACTCGTCGAACCGCATCCGGGCGACAAGCGCTACCAGCGCCGCGACAAGGACGGCCAGTTCAGCGACAGCGACGACCAGTCGCGTTCGCTCGGCCGCGACGTCCAGCAGCATTCCGGCCACAAGAAGCCGAAGAACGAAGGCGACAAGGGCGACTGAGGCGCCAACTGGCCGCGCCCGTCATTGCGAGGAGCGCCAGCGACGCGGCAATCCACTGCTGTTTTTGGATTGCTTCGCTGCGCTCGCAACGACCAAAACCGGTGACGCTTTAGTCGCCTTCCCCTCCGGCGACATCCATCGACGCGGTGCGTCGATGGAGCCTTTAGTCGCCTTCGCCCATGCGTAGGGCAGCGATGAAGGCTTCCTGCGGGATCGACACTGAGCCGTACTCCCGCATGCGCTTCTTACCCTCCTTTTGCTTCTCCAGCAGCTTCCGCTTCCGCGTCGCGTCGCCGCCGTAGCATTTGGCGGTCACGTCCTTCCTCAACGCGCCGATCGTCTCGCGGGCGATGATCTTGCCGCCGATCGCGGCCTGGATCGGGATCTTGAACAAATGCCTCGGGATCAAATCCTTCAGCCGCTCGCACATGCCTCGGCCGCGGGCCTCGGAATTGGCGCGGTGGACGATCATGCTCAGCGCATCGACCGGCTCGCCATTGACGAGGATGCTCATCTTGACGAGGTCGCCCTCGCGGTGGCCGATCTGGTGGTAGTCGAAGCTCGCATAGCCGCGGCTGATCGATTTCAGCCGATCGTAGAAGTCGAACACCACTTCGTTCAGCGGAAGCTCGTAGCGCAGCATCGCCCGGGCGTGGCTGCCGGTGCCGACATAGGTCAGGTTCTTCTGGATCCCGCGGCGGTCCTGGCACAGCTTCAAGACCGCGCCCAAATATTCGTCGGGGACGTAGATGGTGGCGTCGATCCACGGCTCCTCCACCGCCTCGATCTGGCTTGGGTCGGGCCAGTCCGCGGGGTTGTGGATCTCCAAAACACCCCGCGGTCCTGAGCTTGTCGAAGGACTGCCTTTCCTACCACCGTCCGAAGTAGAGGACAGCCCTTCGACGGGCTCGGGGCGAACGGATTTGGAACTTCCCCTCAGATGAACCTCGTACACCACGCTCGGCGCGGTCGTGATCAGGTCGAGGTCATACTCGCGCGTGAGGCGCTCCTGGATGATCTCGAGGTGGAGGAGGCCCAGGAAGCCGCAGCGGAAGCCGAAGCCCAAGGCCGCGCTGGTCTCCATCTCGAAGCTGAACGAGGCGTCGTTGAGGCGCAGCTTGTACAAGGAGTCGCGGAGCTTCTCGAAGTCGGCGGCGTCGACGGGAAAGAGGCCGCAGAAGACGACCGGCTGGACGAGCTTGAATCCGGGGAGCGGGGCCTCGGCGGGGCGTCTGGCGTCGGTGATGGTGTCGCCGACCCGCGTCTCGGCGACTTCCTTGATCTGCGCGGTGATGAAGCCGATCTCGCCGGGGCCGAGCTCGCTTAGCTGCTCGATCTTGGGGCGGAAGCAGCCGACCCGGTCGACGAGGTGGGTGGTGCCGGCGGCCATGAAGCGGACTTGGCTACCCTTGCG
>Ga0207698_10001023_pt1 | contig 16263 bp, 15 predicted proteins | sample KBSCornC22_FD_184298 | JGI IMG/M metagenome (GOLD analysis project Ga0207698, IMG submission 184298) | Corn rhizosphere microbial communities from Kellogg Biological Station, Michigan, USA - KBS Corn C2-2 (SPAdes) (version 2) | ecosystem: Host-associated > Plants > Roots > Rhizosphere > Soil ...
GGCTGGCGAGGTCCAACGTGCCGGCGTCGAGCCCACCATGGCCGGCGTTCGTTTTCCGTTGATCGTTCGCGGCGGGACGTTGAAGAACGGACACGCCGTTCGATACATGTTCAATTACTCCGCCACGCCGCAGCAATTGACAGTGGCGCGAGCCGGAACCGAACTGTTGCATGATCGCAAACTCGCCAGCGGGCAGAAAATCGACTTGGCCGCGTGGGATCTCGCGATCGTCGAGGAAAATTGAGAACCCCCGTTGGTTTTCCGGGATCGCGGCTCTATCCAAAGCGGAGTGCCTCTATGCGCCTTCTGACCTCCGCGGCCGCGATCGCTACCGCCGTTATCCTGCCTGTCGCGGCTCATACCGCCGATGCCCCGGTGAAGGTAACACTCGATGCGTCCAAGCCCTGGGCATCGGCTCGGGCTGACTGATATTGGTGCCGTTAGCGGTATGGCGCCTTTTCGATGAGTCCATGCGATAGACAGACGTTTGCCTGAGGGTTCCCTCAACCCTGGTCGGATGGACGCTTCAGTACGAACAGGAGAAAGAATTGCGAAAAGCTACCATACTGGCGGCGCTGGCAGGGATTGCTCTGACTGTCCCGGCGCAGGCTGGATCACCGCCCACGCGCCAACCCCGCCTCGGCACGCGTACGATCCCGATCCTGCATGTCCAGGGACTGGCGTTTCGCGACCTCAACCGCGATGGCCAGCTTGAACCCTATGAGGATTGGCGGCTGCCGCCCCTCAGACGCGCCGCCGACCTCCTGTCGCGGATGAGGCCGGACGAAAAGATCGGTCAGATGATGCACGGGTCGCTCTACACGAGCGGTGATGACTACATTCTCGCCAACGCCTCCCAAGAGATCCTCGACAAGCATGTGACCGCGATGATCACCCGCTTGGCGACTACGCCCGCCAAGCTCGCGGCCGCCAACGATCGGCTACAGGAGATTGCGGAGAGGGGCCGGCTTGGCATCCCGCTTACCTTGAGTTCGGACCCACGCAACCAGCTCGGGGGCGTCGCGGGAGCCAGCGTTGCCGCGGGCGGCTTCACGGCCTTCCCCGATCCGCTCGGATTCGCCGCGATCGGAGACGCCAGGCTCACCCAGCGCAGCGCCGATATCGTCCGCCGGGAATATAAGGCGGTGGGCATCCGCATCGCGCTCTCGCCGCAGGCCGATATCGCCACGGAGCCGCGCTGGCCGCGCATCGACGGTACCTTCGGATCCGACCCCGCGCTCGCTGCCCGGATGGTTCGCGCTTACGTCGTGGGTGTCCAGGGGAGCACAAACGGCATCGGCCCTGACAGCGTTGCCGCCGTCGTCAAACATTGGGTCGGCTATGGCGCCGCTGCCGATCATGGTTTCGACAGCCACAACTATTATGGTCGCTTCTCCGCGGTGACGCAGGCGGCTTTGCCCAGGCACATCATTCCTTTCCAAGCCGCCTTCGCCGCGCATGCCGCCGCGGTCATGCCGATGTATTCGTTGCCTGAACGGCTGCACGACGCGGAGGGACGCCCAGTCCAGACCGCCGCCGGCTTCAGTCGCTATCTGCTGACCGATCTGCTGCGCCATCGCTACCGTTTCACCGGTCTCGTCCTGTCCGATTGGGGCATCACCAACGATTGCCACGAAACCTGCCGTAACGGCGCCAAAGCTGGAGTCGACCCGGACTGGTCGGACTTCAGCCCCGCCTGGGGGGTGGAGGACCTCCCCGAAGAGGACCGCTTCGCCAAGGGGGTCAATGCTGGGATCGAGCAGTTCGGCGGCACGACGCACGCCGACGCGCTGATGGCGGCATTGCGTGACGGCAAGATTTCGCAGGCCGAAGTCGATCGCGCAGTGCTCAAGGTCCTGACCCAGACCTTCGCTTTGGGCCTGTTCGAAGATCCGTACGTCGATCCCGACGCCGCGGCGAAACTGGTCGGCAATGCTGGCTTCCTCGCCGAAGCGCAGCGCACGCAGGCGCGCTCGATCGTTCTGCTGCAGGTTAATCGCGGCCTGTTCCCCCTCGCGAAGGCGACCCACCGCCGATTGTTTCTACGCGGCCTCGCACCCCAGCCTTTCGCCGGGCTTGGTTTTACCATCGTCGACCGCCCCGATCAGGCGGACGCTGCGATCGTGCGCCTCGCCGCGCCGCACCAGTTGCTTCATCCCAATTTCGCTGCAGGCCGCGTCCAGCACGAAGGCGCTCTCGACTTCCAGCCTGGCGACCCCGACCTGGAAGCAGTCCGCAAGCTTGCCAGCTCAACGCCGGTGATCGCGATCGTCCACCTCGATCGCCCGGCTATCCTCACCAGCCTTCGCCCCTACACCGCGATGCTTGCCGGCGATTTCGGCGCAACCGATGCAGCCGTCGCCGACGCGCTTACCGGCATTGTCCGCCCGGACGGCCGTCTGCCGTTCGAACTGCCCTCCTCGATGGCGGCGGTGGAGAAACAGCGCCCCGATTTGCCCGACGATAGCGTTGCGCCGCTTTACCCCGTCGGCTTCCGCGCCGTCGTTCCCACCCCGAAAATCAATCTGAGAGCATCCCGATGATCACGTCGCTCACACTCACCCTTTGGAAAGGGCTCACGCTTGAGAACGGTGGGCCAGAGGGAGTAACTGGCGTTACCTAAAACTCAAATTCTGAAGCCGTTTTTCAGCGATCCGCGATAGTCCGTGGTGCCGCTGCGGCCCCGAACCAGAACTGTTGCCCACCTTTGGGATCTTCACACAGCACCTGCTCGGCGGTCGGTATCAGCGGACGGTTACAGTCCCCGCCTCTCAAACGAGGAATGCCCGACATGGTCGTTATGGCCAGCTAGACTGTTGAAAGCTGCCAGTCGGCTCCCGGCCCAATTCCTGACGTAGCGCTTCCCCTGAACGAATTGCAGGTTTCAGGATCGCGCTGAATTTGTCTGAACGCCCGCTTTTGGGCCGCGAGCCGTCATTACTCCCGATCGACCGGAGAATGGCCGACGGCAGCCCTTGCCGATCAGCGGGTAAATGCGCGATGTGCGTCGGCCATGCGTGGCCTGGCATCCGGCCTCTTCTGTGCCTCGATCTGGCTGATACCCGGCCAGCTACCGGCGCGCGCGCCGGCACCGCCCCGCGTGTTCGAGGCCAAGGCCGAACGCGTCGCTTTCGCGACCGATGACGGTGCCCTCATCTACGCCGATATTTATGGAACGGGCGATCGGGGGGTGGTCCTGGCGCATGGCGGCCGCTTCACCAAGGAAAGCTGGAAGCCGCAGGCGGAGCAATTGGCACGAGCGGGATACCATGTTCTCGCTTTCGATTTCCGCGGCTTTGGCCAGTCTCATGGCCCCGGTGAGTCCGACATGTTCAAGGCGCCGATGCATCTCGACGTGCTCGGGGCAGTCGGATTTCTCCGAAAGAATGGGGCAAGGACGGTTGCCGTGATCGGCGCCAGTTTCGGCGGCAGCGCGGCCGCGGACGCTTCGATTGCAGGCCCATCGGGAGCAATTGACGGATTGATCCTGCTTGCTGCCGCGGGGAACGGCCCGGCGGAGAGGGTCAGGGCGCCGCTTCTGGAAATCGTCGCCCGCGATGATGCCAATGACGAAGGACCGCGTTTGCCGCGCATCCGCGCCTGGTTCGACAAGATCCCGCAACCGAAAAAGCTGATCGTCCTCGGCGGGGCGGCGCATGCCCAAACTCTCTTTCAGACGGATGCAGGCCGACGCGTCATGGCCGAGATAATCCGCTTCCTTGGCCAGACCGACTGAGCGGTCTTGAGCCGGATGGACTCATCCGGCGGCTCGAAAATCGAAAGCGCTGCCCGCCGTCTACCAGATCGTCTCTTCGGTGCTCAGCGTCGAACCGCGCGTCAGGATCGACCAGATTTTCCTGCGCAGCCGGGTCAGCAGACCCGGCGTCCTGGCAGGCGTCGTCTCCGCCCCCGCAAATGCCTGCGGCTTCATGATATCCCCTTCCGCCCCGCAGCTTCCATAGCAGATATTTTCGGATACGTAACGAGTTCGGATATGGCGGTGTTTTCGTTGCTGGCGAGGCAGGGTCGAGTGCTGCTTTTTGGCCAATTCCGAACTGATCGCACGCGATCCGGCCCGAATGGCCGTTTCGGATCGGGAACGGCCGTGCGAAGATGTGCGACGATCCGTTAACCTGGCAGCCATAGGGCAATCCCACGCAATCTTTTGGGGAGCGTTGGATTGAGGAACTGGATTTTGGGTGGCTGCGCGCTGCTGAGTGCGGGCGCCGCGCAGGGACAAGCGGCCAGCGAAGCTGTCGGCAAGGTCGGCAATTGGGATGTCACCGTCGCGGACAAGACCAGATGTATGATCAACCGCTTGTACGGCAATGACGTCACCGCCCCGCCGCAGGGAGGGCTGGCCATCATGTATGACCCACGGGAAAAAAGCCTCGCCTTCGTCTGGGCCAGCATCAAGCCGACTTACCTGCCGGCGGAGGGCGACCAGGATTTTGGCATTGCCTTCGTGACAGGAAAGTCGGCGAACGTGTCGTGGGGACACCCGTCGTTCAACTATAAGAAGCGGCTCACCACATATTATTTCACGCATGTCTTTTCCGGGGAGGCGGAGGTTCAGCGCTTCCTTCATGATGTCGCGTCCAACGACGGCGTTGTGTTCTTCTCCGGAACCACGCCGGTGGTCGGATTCAACCTTGATGCCGCCGGCGCGGTTGAGAAGTTGCGCGAGTGCGCGTCGAAGATCGACGGGACGCCATAGGGCGCTCCCCTCCCCGGGGGAGATGATGTTCGCGACTTCGTGAATTCGAGGGGCGCTACATGTATTCAGCTCGAAGGTCCCGGCGAATTACGCCATGTCCCCGAAATTCCCTCGGGCCGACGCCTGGGTTCGAGCGTGCCTTCCACAGCACCGACTGGATCAGTCGCGCTGCCGGGCCAGCCAGATCGTTCGATGACCGCAGGTCGGGTCGGCCGCAACATGCGCCACCACCTCGAAGCCGGCGGCGTCGAGCAGGGCGCGATATTCGGCCGGGTCCAGACTGCCATGATAGAGCGGATCGCCATCCAACTGCCCGATCGCGGATCCTTCCTCACTGCCGCTGGTGACGACGGCTTCCGGCGCGGCAATTGCGTGGCAGCCTGCCGTCCGCCCCGATCGGGCGGCGAATGGCAGGAATTGGTGGGAAGCGGACGTTCAGCCAACCGGAGGGGTTGCTTGCAAGATCCACGTTGATCCGGACCTCGTAAGGGCCGCTGCGCTGCGGGGTGGCGAAATTCCGCGTTCGGGTGGCTTGAAGACTAGATGTCTGCGCTTGGCTTCAGAAGCACGAAGGCAGCCACGCCGAGATGCATCGCGGCCATGAAGGCTAGGAACACCACAGAGAACCAGTAGGAAAATGGATCCTTCCGTCGATTGTAGTCGTGGCGGAACGGATGCCCCTTCATGCCCGCCCAGCCTGTCTTGAGCGACCAAACCATCGTGTACGCATAGAGGGCGCCTAGGCAGATGACGACCGATGCTACGGCGATACGATGTCCACTCACTTGGGCTTTTCCAACGGGAATGTCCTTACCGACCCAAATGGGCCGCTTCCCAATGCAAACAAGAACGCCGTCGCACCCGAAGATGCGACGGCGCCCCTGCGCTCACTTTGAAAAGCGCGTTCAGCCGAATGAAACGGCCGTCTTGCGGCGGGCGCGCATCGCCCCGCCGACCAGGCCGAAGCCGCCGAGCATCAGCGCCCACGAAGCGGGCTCCGGTGCATTCGAACTGAAGGTCGTCACGAGCGCGCCGTTGCCGCTGAAGGTTGTCCCGTCGGAGAGAGTATAAGACCTGCTGACGGTCGCGCCGGTATAATCCGCGTACAGATAGCCCGTCCCCGGGTTGGGATCCAACGGCTGGCCGGTCGTAACCACGTGCATGACAAGGTTGCCCCAGGACGGATCGTAAGTATAAGCCGAACCCATAATCGAGAATTGGCTTGGCGCCAATGATCCGTTGAAGAACGATGCCACGTTCGAAAGCGATCCGGACGGGTCGGTGTTCAGCGCGGCCGTCGTCGTCGCGAAGCTGATCTGATAGTTTCCCGACAGCATGAAGCCAGGGTAAGATGGCCATTGCTGGAACGTGATTGTGTCGAAACTGGTCACGCCGCTGAAGGCGGTGCTGCTATAGATCTCGTAATAGTCGATCGCGCCCTTGTCATTGCAGCTGAAGGGATAGCAGTTGCCGCTATCGGTGCTACCAACAGTTACATCCGCATATGCCGGTGCCGCGATAACGGCCACGAAAGCTGCTAAAGCTATGATCCTCATAGATCTTCCCCCAAAAGCCGCACGCCAGCGTAGCGGTCTACTACCGAGAATCGGCAGTTATCCGACTCAATACCATGTTAACCTGCCGTTAAGCAAGATTTACTGTTGAGAGAAGTACAACCCAGGGTGTTCGGCACAGGGTCTCGGGGTCAGAAACTTGCCGCACCATAGGCCTCGGGAGCTAAGACAATTTCGAGGCAACCATAGGAAACGGCCCGCTCTCTAATCCCGTGCCCCGCCACCCAAATCGGGCCGACAATAAAAAGTGCCGCCGCGAAACTTTCGGGAGGTCTGCGGCCTTGCTTATTTCTTGCTCACGGCAGCGGTGATCTACCAACTGTGGCAGCTGCTCCCCGCAGCTGAATGTCTGCAAATGGGTCGGAAGCGGCCGTTACAGACATTCCTCGCGGAGCGGTCCGACTGGCAGAACTTCCCCGCCTTCCGTGCTCGCTGAGGCCTCATCGCACAGGTTCGCCGGCTGCCACCTCACGCGTCTTCGACGCGGGAACCGGCTTCCCCGCCATGATCGCGGCCGCCATCGTCTCCCAATTGCCCGTGAACCAGCGCGCGGGGATCTCCACGCTCACCGCCTGGTCGTCGGCCAGGCTGTCGCTCAGCGCGACGTCGGCATAGTCGATGAAGCGGGTCTCGATCGTCGAATAGAAAGCGCGCGCCATCGTGCGGCGGTCGTCGCCTTGCGATCGAAGCACGATCGCGAGCCGGTTGGACCTCAGCCTCACCACCATCCGCGCCGGAAACACGCCGATCGACCGCATGAACTTGAACAGCAGGGCGCCGTCCAACGCCTGGTCCATCGCATACATGGCCGCGACCGCGTCGGCCGCGCGCATTCCCTTGCGCGCCCCGTTGCTGGCGGAGGTGAGCGTCTCGAACGTGTCGCAGATCGCCGCCATGCGCGCCGCCTGGCTGATATCCTCCGCCCTGGACCCGAAGGGAAAGCCCGATCCGTCGAGCCGTTCCTGATGGTGCAGCGCCACGTCGCGCGTGACCGGCGGCAGCCCGTCTTCCTGTGCGAGCAGATCGAAGCCGAACTGGGGATATTGGCGCATCTCCACCAATTCGGCATCGGTGAGGGCGTCGATCTGGGCATCGCCCTTGCGCAGCAACGCGTCGTCGATCCGTACCTTGCCGACGTCGTGCAGCAGGCCCGCCGTGCCGAGCGCCTGCACCTCGCGCGGCGGCAGGCCGAGCGCGCGCGCCAGCCCGATCATCAGCGCACAGACCGCGACCGAATGGGTATAGAGCCCGTCATCCTTCGACTTGAGCCGCGTCACGCTGATGAAGGCGCCGCTATTCTGCTCGAGCGTGCTGGCGATATCGTCGACCACCGACAATATCTTGCCGACCGGCGCGGTGCCGGTGGCGAGATTGTCGCTGAACAAGTCCCGCACGACCTCCGTCGACCGCTGCGCGAGCGCCTGGGCGCGGACCTTGTCCGCCTTGCCGAACGCGGTCGGCGCCACCGGCGTCTTCAAAGGCGCGGCGCGGACGGGCGCCCGCGCGGCCTCGGGGGAGGACCAGCGGCTCTGATAGGCCCGATCGGGGAAGGGGGGCGGCGGGGCGGCGCGCGCCGACGCATTGTGCGGTGCGGGCCTCGGCACCGGGGCGGGATCGGCTTTCACCGGCAGATCCGCGCCCTTGGCACTGTCGATCCACAGGTCCACGTCGCTCTCGCGGATGCGCGCGAGCACCTTTTCGGTCCGGACGGTGAAACGTGCCCACCAGAAAGGGTGGAGGAACCAGCTGCCTTCGAACTTGCGGACATACATGCCCAATTGGACTTGGTCCGCCTTGATGCGCTTGAGCAAATCACACCACCAGAGAACAGGCCGCTTCATCGCGGCGGCACGTCCCGTAGCCGCCCCGGGTTACATATTCCTTTCGGCCCGTGAGGGACTTCAGCGGTCGTTCGACCGGCCCAGGCGGATCAATGCGCGGGTGGCGAAAAAGGCGATCGCCACGACCGCCAGGGTGGGAAAAAAGAGCGGGACGTGCCTCCACCACAGGTCTTCGGTTCCCGGTACGGGATCACCAAAGAATCGGCCGAAGTCGAAGAAGGCGGCAATCGTCCCGGCCATGAACGCAACCGCGCAGCCGCCACGATTCTCCGGTCCCAGTCCCTGGTAGCCCTCGCTCATCGGCGCGGTTCACCCATCATCGTCATTGCGAGCCCCGCAGGGGCGCGGCAATCCAGTCCCACAGGCCTGGATCGCCACAGCGCTTCGCGATGACGAGCATGGCGGGGCGGGGACCCCTACGCCTGGCTCTCACTGTTACGGTGTCGGGCTGGTCTGGCGATCGGCGGGCTGAGGGGCAGTGCCGCCAGACGAGGTCTGCGCGATGCGATCCAGCAGGGCCTTGGCGGGAGGGCGCTCGGGCGAATTGTAGGGGCCGACCGCGACGGGCAACAGGATGCCGCGCGCATCCTCCGCCTCGCCCTTCTTGACGAGCGCGCCGGCCAGCTCGAGCCGCGGCGCGGGTGCGGCGGGCACCTCCTCCACGACCTTCTGCAATGCCTCGACCGCGTTCGCGCTCGGCACTTCGCCGGCCGCGGCGAAGCTCCGGTAATAAGCGAGCAGGGGGCCGACCGCGTCATGGTCCGCCTGGTTGGCCTTCAGGATCATGCCGCGGCCCTCCGCGACCAGCCGCGCTTTTTCGGGTGCCGGCGCGCCGCTCGCCTGCATGATCGTCGCGGTGCCCTTCCACACCAGCATCCGCGGGTCGGCGGGGTCGAGTATCTCCGCCCGCTTGGCAGCCGCGAGGCATTCGGGCGCATGGCCGCTCCGGCACTCCGCCTCGGCGAGCAGCAATTGCGCCTCGGTCTCGTTCGGCCAGTGCGCGGCATCACCCCGCAGCCGATCGAGCCAGCGCGCGCGGTCCGCCAGGGCGGTGTCGCGCGCTTTGGTCATCGCCTTGGCGGTCGCGGCATCCGCGTCGGGGCCGGGTGCCGGCGGGATCTCCACGCGCGCGCCCAATTCGAGCCGGCCCTTGATGAAGGCGACCTCGCTCTCGCGCAGACGGCGGACGATCGGCTGCTCGATCTTGGCGCCGTCATAGCTCACCTTGAGGTAAGGCTTGCGTGCACGGAAATAGGCCTGCAGCTCGCGCCCCAGCTCCGCCTGGTTGCCGAATATGGCCGCCGCGGTCTCGGCACTGGCGCCGCTTGCGCGGGTCGCGAGATATTGCGTGAGCTGGGGGCGTCTCTTGTCCGAGAACAAAAGAAAGTGGGTCAGCATCCAGGCATGGATCGGCGTCCAGCCCGTATCCGCCGGCTTCTTGGTCAAATAGGAATCGTCGAGCACGTCCTTGATCGGAAAGGCGCCAAATCTCTGGATCGCGGCCAATGCTCCGTCGGGCGCGCGACCGAATTCGATGTCATTGTCGCGCGTGATCGTCATGGTCGAAAAGACCTGGCCGAAGCCATCGAGATACCAGCGCGGATAGGCCGCCGGGAAATAGGTGAGCAGGAAGTGCTGGGCATAGCCCGCATAGAGCAGGCTTTCCGCCGTGATCTGCATCGTCTGCGCGCCCAATGTCGGCGCGGAACTGCCATGTTCCGAGGAAAGCGAACCCAGGGTGCCGATCGCAGCCACCGCGTCCGCCGCGGCGCCCAAATTGTCAGCGGAACTGCCGCCTGTCTGTTGTCTCATGTTCGACAGGATGACGCTCTGCACCGCTTCGGCGGTTATGCCGGTTCGCTCGATCGCGACGCGCTGGTCGGCGTTGATGCTCGCCATGACCGCGCCGTCCTCGCGCGGGTCATAATAGCGGTCGACCTTGAACAGCTCGTTATAGGGACCCTGCTGCCAGCGCAGATTGTTCAAATCCATCTGCTCGAATTGCACAGCCTGGCCGATCAGGGTCACATGGATCTTGACCACATCGTCATCGACATTTCCCCGGCCCATCAGCCCGGACAGCAGAAAATGCAGCCGTTCCAGATTGCGCGTCAGGCGGACCAGCTCGGCTTCGCTGCCGTCGCTCAGCACCACGACATGGCTTGTTTCTGCGCGCCGCCAGTTGCTGAGCTTCGACCGGACGCCGGTGACCAGCACTTCCGAAGTGGCGCCTTGCCCAGGCTCGGCCAGGAGAGGGGATGGCATCATGACGAGGCCCGCCAGCATCGTGGCGCCGATCAGTCGCATTTGCATCGTTCGGGCCATGTCGATCACTCTCCTGTCGGGCGCGTGAGCTGTCGGGCGCGTGAGCGCTTATTGTACCGAGGGGAGAGGGTGATCCGAAAATATCATCCGGGCAAGCGCAATAACGGCCCAGTCCGGGTGAAATATAACCCGCGCGACTTCGGCGATCACTTTGCTCCAACTACTCAATATCCAACGATTTTCCGTCGACGACGAATATGCGCCTGATGTCTGCGCCTTCAGGCGTCGTTAAGCAGGCTTCGCTTCAAGGGGAGAATAGGCGGATCAGCCAAGCGCTCCAGATAGGCGCACAGCATGTCGGCGAGCGCGTCGCTGAAATCCTCCATCTCGACTTCCGTGCGATGCGCCTCGGAGAAATTGCTGCCGACCTGGCTCAAGGTCGTCTTGATCAGCTTCGCGGCGAGCAGGCGTTTGTCCTCGGCGACGTCGGGCAGCGCTTCACCCATGAACTCCTGGAAGATCCGCGCCGCGCCGGCCTTGGCCTCGGCGGCTTCGGGGGCGTCCCGATAGAGCGGGGCGGCGTCCGCAAGCGCGGTGCGAACCTGCGCTTCCTCGCATTCGGACCGGATGAAGGCGTGGACCAGCCGCCGCAGCCGCACCAGCGGCGGCGTGGCCTGGTCCTGCAGGATCGAGCAAAGCAAGGCGGTGGTGCGGCGCCATTCGTCGCTTTGCAGGCGGAACAGGATCGCCGCCTTGTTCGGGAAATATTGGTAGAGCGACCCCACGCTGACGCCGGCGCGTTCCGCGACACGCGCGGTGGTGAAACGCCCGGCGCCTTCCTTCGCCAAAACCTGAACAGCCGCGTCGAGCACGGCCGCGACCAGCTCGTTCGAGCGCGCCTGCTTGGGCTGCTTGCGCGAGGTGACGCGGGGGCTTTGCCGGGTGGTCGCCATGCCGATTTGCCAATGCGAATAGGAAAGCTGACGAACTAATCGTATTTTCCCGCTTGAGCAACGACATGCTCGAAACCCGGAGATTATCGATGACGACCCTCACAACGGCGCCCGTGGCGCCGCTGCTCGACCGCCTGTTTGCCGCAGCCGAGGCCAATTCGCCGGCAACCAATCCCGCCTTCGCCGCGATCACCGCCGAGGAGCGCGGTCGCCTGATGCGCAGCCGCACCGATTATCGCGATTTCTATGCAAGCCTGAAGGATTATGCCCTGCCGGTGTCACGTGATGTCGGCCGATTGCTCTACATGCTGGCGCGCGCGACCAACGCCCGCTCGATCGTCGAGTTCGGCACCTCGTTCGGCCTGTCCACTTTGCACCTGGCGGCGGCGCTGCGCGACAATGGCGGCGGCCGGCTGATCACGACCGAGTTCGAACCGTCCAAGGCGGCGCAGGCGAGGGCGAACCTGGACGCCGGCGGGCTGGCCGACCTGGTCGAGATCCGTGAGGGCGACGCGCTCGTCACGCTCGCCACCGATCTGCCCGAGACGATCGACCTGGTCCTGCTCGACGGTGCCAAGGGCCTCTATGCCGATATCCTCCACGGACTTGAAAGCCGCCTGCGACCCGGCGCGGTGATCGTCGCCGACAATGCCGATTTCTGCCCCGACTATCTGGAGCGGGTGGGCGAGGGGAGTGCCGACTATCTCTCGATGGCGTTCACGGACGAGGTGGAGCTGACGATCCGGCTGGGCGGCCATCCATAGGGCAACCGACAGGCGCTGATTGAGGTCTGATCCTGCGTCCCGGCACCGTCCTGCGCTTGGGCCGCGCTTGGGTGCGACCCGCACAGCCGCTAAGGGATTCAGCTAACTTTCCATAACGGAAAGATATATCTTGCCGACTCGGAAAGACGGGGCTATCTCTTTCCGTATTGGAAAGGGACAGATCGATGACCGTTACTCCGCCGACGTCCGGTATCAGGCCGGAGCGCCACTGATGCCTGCTGAAACAAGCTCGCGCACCGATACGCCCGAAAATGCCCGGGCAGCGCTCGCCACGGTTCACGCGATGCAGATTGCCGGCCGTCGGCATGGGGTGTGGCCGCGATGGACGCGGTGGATCGAACTGCTCACCACAGCCCTGTTCCTGCTCGCCTTCAGTTACGGTCATTCGCCCTTGGCGATGATGGGTGCGGGCCTTGCCATGCTCGCCTTCCGCTTCTGGTGCGTGCGGCGCTTCGGCGCGCTTGCCCGGTGGACGCGCTTCGACTCGATCGCGACGCTCCTGGTGATCGCGCTCACGCTCGGCCTCGCCTCCGCCCAATGGGGACGCGCTGCCCATTTCGTCCCGCTCGCAGTGATAGGGGGGTGGGCGGTCAGCGCCATAGCCCTGGATGAGATGAAGCGGCGTGCCGCATCGAAGCGCGCAAGCGCGATCGATCTGACATGAGCGTTCCGCAATTCGACGCGGTGATCCACGCGCCCATCCGGCTCCAGATCTGCGCGCTGCTGTCGCCGGTCCAGCACGCCGAATTCCAGCTGGTGCGGGATCAATTGGCGGTGAGCGACAGCGTGCTGTCCAAGCATCTCAGCCAATTGGTCGATGCCGATTATGTCGTGCAGACCAGGCTGCCCTTCAACGGACGGCAGCGGATGATGCTCTCGCTCACCAAAAAGGGGCGCAGCGCCTTTGCGGCGCATGTGGAAACGCTGCAGGCGCTTGCGTCGATCGCGGCCGAAGGCGGCTGATCCGGCCGCCGGTCCCGGCTGGCGCCACTCAGGACCAGATTGGTGGCAATGCCAGCAGACAAAGAGCCATGCCGTGGGGCATGATGTGAAAAATGCGTTCATGAATGAATGCTGTGGGGAGGGGTTTGATTATGAAATTCGGTTCGGGCGTCTGTCTGTTCGCGCTCGCGGCACTGGCCGCGCCTGGTCTGGCCGATACGGTGCGGCTCAAGCAGCCGGGGCGCTGGGCGCAGGATTATCTGGGGCGCAAGGCCGATCCCGACGTGCGCTTCGGCACGCTGCCCAATGGCCTGCGCTATGCGATCATGCACAATGAGACGCCGCATGACGGCGTCGCGATGCGGATGCGGATCGGCGCGGGATCGCTGGAGGAACGCGACGAGGAGCAGGGCCTCGCCCATTTCCTTGAGCATATGGCCTTCCGCGGCAGCGCGAATGTGGCGGATGGCGAGGTGGTGCACATGCTCGAGCGGCAGGGCTTGCGCTTCGGACCCGACACCAATGCCTTCACCATGCCCGAGCAGACGGTCTACATGTTCAACTTCCCGCATGCCGACGCGACCGCCCTCGACACGGGGTTCAGCCTGTTCCGCGAGATTGGCGAGCGGCTGACGATCGACCCCAAGCTGGTCGATTCCGAACGCGGCGTCGTCCTCTCGGAAGAGCGGCTGCGCGACACGCCGCCTTACCGGTCCTACAAGGCCAATTTCGGCAACAGCCTGGCCGGCACGCGAGGCGTCACGCGCTGGCCGATCGGGCAGGTCGAGATGATCAAGGCGGCGACGAGCGATCGGTTGCGTCGTTTCTACCGCGCCAATTACCGGCCGGACAATGCGACCCTCATCGTCGTCGGCAATGTCGATCCGGTGGCGGTCGAGCAGCAGATCAAGGCGCGCTTCAGCGACTGGAGGCCCCATGGCAAGCCCGATCCGCTGGCGATCGGCACACCGGTGCCGACCGGCCCCGCGGCCGAGTTCGTGGCGCCCGGCACGATGGACAATCTGTCGCTCACCTGGGCGCGGCCGCTCGACATGCGCGCGCCGACCGAGGCGCTGGATCGCGAAACCATCACCAAATGGATCGGCCTGATCGTGCTCAACCAGCGGCTCGCCGACCGGTCGCTCAAGCCTGGCAGCCCGTTCGTCGCGGCCGGCGCCGGCATGATCCCGTCGCAGTTCGGATCGGCCTCGCTGACGCAGCTCGGGATCCAGGCCGAGCCCGCCAAATGGCATGAGGCGATGGATGCGGTGATCGACGAACAGCGTGCCTTGCTGGAAGGCGGGATCCAGGCGGCCGAATTGCAACGCGCCGTGACCACTTTGCGCACGCAGATGCAGGCCGCCGCCGCGAGTGCGAAGACGCGTCAGAATGTGGGAATCGCGGACCAGCTGGTGAGTGTCGCCAATGACGGCAATCTCTATACCAACCCGGCGCAGGATCTGGCCTTCATGGAGCCGATCTTCGCCTCGCTCACGCCGCAGGAGGCGACCGCGGCGTTGCGCGCCGCCTTCAGCGGAGCGGGGCCGATCCTGTTCCGGTCGGCGCAGACCAGCCCCGCGGGCGCGCCCACGCTGGCGAGTGCCTTGGGCAGCGCTTACGCGCGGCCGCTCGCAAAACAGGTGGCGATGCAGGCGGTCGTCTGGCCTTATGGCGAGGCCGGTCCGGCCGGCCAGGTCGTCGCGCAGAGCCTGGACAAGGAGCTTGGCGCGACCTTGGTCAAATTCGCCAATGGCGCGCGCCTGATCGTCAAGCCGACCAGCTTCGAGAAGGACAAGGTCTATGTGAACGTCGCCTTCGGCGACGGCCGGATGGGGACCGAGTCCAAGCTGGTCCATGCCTTGTGGGCGACGCAGTTCGCGGCGATCGGCGGCACCGGCAAGCTGCCGCTCGATCAGATCCAGGCCTGGGCGCAGACCAGCGGCAAGATGGTCTCGGCCAATTTCAATGCCTCGGCCACCTCCTTCACGCTCGGTTCGGTCACGCGGCCCGCGGATCTGGCGAGCGAGATGCAGCTGCTGGCGGCCTACGCGCGCGATCCCGGCTTCCGCCCGGAAATGGGAAGCAAGATCGCCGCGATCGGCCCGATGATCTCCGGACAGATCGATGCCAATGCCGGCGCGGTTTTCTGGCGCGCGGTGCAGAAGGCGCTGACCAGCACCGATGGCCGGTTGAGCTATATGCCCAGCGCCGAGGACGTCGCCGCCACCAACAGCGAGGATCTCCCGCAATTGCTGCATGGGCCCCTCGGCCAGCCGGCCGACGTGACGATCGTCGGCGACGTGACGGTCGAGGAGGCGATCCGCCTGACCGCCGCCACCTTCGCCGCCGGCCCCGCGGTACCGCGCCCGACGCCGGCATCCTATCGCGTGACCATGCCCCCCGCGCCGGCTGAGCCTGTGGTCGTCACGCATGGCGGCCGCGCAGACCAGGCGGTCTATGGCGCCTTCTGGCAAATGCCCGATTATTTCGCGGATCCGAAGACAAGCTATGCCGCCGATGTCGCCGCCGCGATCCTGCAGACGCGGCTGATCGATACGGTCCGGGAGAAACTGGGCATCACCTACACGCCCAACGCGCAGGCCTATGCCGCGTCCGATCTGCCGGGCTACGGCTATTTCTCGGCCATCCTGGAAACGCCCCCGGCCAATTTCGAGACCTTCCGCACCTTGCTCGCCGACCAATTGCATCAATTGGCGAGCAAGTCGGTCAGCGCCGACGAGCTGCAGCGCGCGAAGCGGCCGCTGATCGAGGCCGCCACCAAGGATCTCGAAAATGACGGCTGGTGGACGGGCAATCTGTCGCAGCTGCTGCGCGATCCGCGCATGAAGCAGCCGATCTTGACCCGCACCGCCAGCATCGAGGCAGTGAGTGCCGCCGACGTCCAGGCCCTGCTGACACGCTTCGTGACGAACAAGCAACCGCTCACGGTGATCGCGAAGGCCAAGCAATGAGGCGCATGACGGCGCTGGCTCCAGACATCTTGCTTGCCGCCTCAATCAATCGTCTTATCAGTGACTTGTGACGGAACTTTGAGGATGGCTGATGGCGGTCAAACGGATGGACAATATCGGCATCGTGGTCGAGGACCTCGATCGCGTGATCGACTTCCTCCGCGAGCTCGGCCTCGAGCTCGAAGGCCGCATGATGATCGAGGGCGAATGGGCC
>Ga0207698_10001024_pt1 | contig 16255 bp, 15 predicted proteins | sample KBSCornC22_FD_184298 | JGI IMG/M metagenome (GOLD analysis project Ga0207698, IMG submission 184298) | Corn rhizosphere microbial communities from Kellogg Biological Station, Michigan, USA - KBS Corn C2-2 (SPAdes) (version 2) | ecosystem: Host-associated > Plants > Roots > Rhizosphere > Soil ...
ACCGCGGACGGCGTGCGCGAACTCCAGAACCGCCGGGTGGAAATCACCTACGGTCCGGGCTCGGGCATGTAAGCTCGCAAGAGATCGCTACACAAAACGAAAGGGGCCGGAGAAATCCGGCCCCTTTGCTTGGCATTTTCAGCCGATCAGTCTGGGTGAGCGTAGTTCGTGCCGTCGGCTAGTGCGGCGTCGGCAAAACCGCGCTTGCGGAGCCGGCATGAATCGCACAGGCCGCACGCCAGCCCATCCTCCTGAGGATCGTAGCAGGACCAACTCATCACCGGATCCAGACCCAGCCGGAGGGCTTCCCGGGCAATCTCGGCCTTGCCGAGATGCTGAAGCGGTGCGTGAATCGTGAAAGGCTTACCTTCCGCACCTGCCTTGGTGGCCAGCGTAGCTACATTCTGGAACGCCGCGATAAACTCCGGACGACAATCCGGATAGCCTGAATAGTCCAGCGCGTTTACTCCGATGAAAATGTCGCGGGCACCGACCACCTCAGCCCAAGCCAGAGTGAGCGACAGGAACACCAGGTTGCGAGCCGGCACATATGTAACCGGGATGCCCTCCGACAGTCCGCCTTTGGGGACCTCGATCTCGTCAGTGAGTGCCGAACCACCGAACTGGCGCAGATCGAGCGGAAGAACCACGTGCCGTTCCGCACCCAACCTTCCCGCGATAGTCCGCGAGGCATCAATCTCCCGCCGGTGGCGCTGGTTGTAGTCTATGGTGAGGGCATTGAGGCGAAACCCCCTCTCCCGAGCGAGCCCTGCGACCACCATGGAATCAAGCCCCCCGGAAAGCAGCACGACCGCAGGACGGGACTCATGTTGGGGAGGTTCTGTCATGTGGACGCAGCTAGGCGCCGCGCGGCCACCTTGCAATCTCTCTCAAGAGCCGCAACCGCTCACCCTGCGCCCCTCAGCACTGATCTCAAAGGGCAGACCGTCAGCGATGCCCTGGCTCTCAACCTGAATAAGTTGCGCAGATTCCCGACGGATCCGGGTCCGGCCATAGCCGTGCCCTCGGCAGATATACTGCACCGTTACCGACGAGGCGTTGTCTTCCAGGACCAGTCGTTCGCACGACAAGTCGGGATGACGCAACTGAATCAATCTGCGCTGGTCACCGATGCACAGGCTCTGGACCGACTGTTCGCCTCGCACGCGGATTTCCCAGCGGCCGCGTTCAAGGTGGGACAGCATCTGAAGGCCGCCGGCGGTCGACTGCTCAGCCCACGCGTGCACAGCAGGGAAAGCCCCCAGCAGGGCCATTACCCCTAACCGTGCCATCCCTGAGCGCTTGATGGTCATCCACCCGTCCACATCGGGCGGCGAATCCGCCCCGGTGGGCACCTATAATATCGATTCCGGCGTCGACCAAGCGTGGTTCTGCCACGACCAGCCGTTACGCGCCAATCCGGAACAACTGCGAACAGAACGCGCAGTCCACCACGATTTCTCCGGCTTCATCGCGCATGGCGGCGCGTTCTTCCTCGGGGAACTTGGACAGAACCGCCTCGTAGTGCTCTATCGAGCACCGGCAGCCGCGGGACAGCGCAGCGCCTGGCCGTACCGTGACCTCATCCTGCACGTTGAACAGGCGCCACAGTAGATCTTCCAACGGCAGCGCATCGTCGGCCAACTCATCGTCTCGAACCGAACCCGCCATTGCGGCAACGTGCTCCCAATCCGGATGGTCCATGCGAACATGCAAGCGCTCTCGGCCATCCTCCCCTTCTGGCATATGCTGCAGCAGGATGCCGCCAGCCACGTTGCTCTCTCGGTCAGACCGGACGGCGACCCGGATAAGGGTCGGCACCTGCTCCGACTGCGCAAAGTAGTGTTCGCAGGCGGCCGCCAGAGAATGACCTTCCAGCGGGACGATTCCCTGATAGCGCTGCCCCGTGGCGGCAAGGTCGAAGGTCATGGCCAGATAGCCGGGCCCGAACAGCGCCGGCAACGATGGCGATGTGCCCAGCGCAGCCAGTCGATCCGGGTCATGGCGCAGGTAGCCGCGCAGTTCGCCACCCCGGTAATCGCACACGAGCAGGTCCACCACTCCGCCCTCGGTCTGGGCCTGGACTGTCAGCTGGCCGTCCTCATCCTTGAGCAGCGAGCCCATCAGCGCAGTGAGAACAAGCGCCTCGGCCAAAAGGTGGCGAATGACGAGCGGATAGGAATGCGCCGACACGATCCGGTCGAGCACGGGTCCGAGCCTGACCGCTCGCCCCCGCACGTCACGCCCCGGAACCATGAAATGCAGCGTATTGTCCAGCACCACTGGAACGGCCGGTCCTTCCACGGTCATAGCTGGCCAAACACCCAGCGAAGCACGCTCTTCTGAGCGTGTATGCGATTTTCCGCCTCGTCCCAGGCAGCAGATTGAGCGCTGTCGATTACCTCGTCGGTGACCTCCTCGCCGCGGTGCGCTGGCAGGCAGTGAAGGAACATGGCATCGGGCCGCGCCTGCGCCATCAGTGCGGCATCCACTTGGAACGACGCCATCGCGGCCAGCTTCGCCTCGGCATGGGCCTGCCCCATCGAGATCCACGTGTCAGTGACAACCACGTCCGCGCCCGCCACGGCTGCGGCCGCATCGCGGTGGACCGAAATGCCCGCCCCGGCCGCCCGGGCCGCCGCCATGAAGATGCCGTCGGGCTCATAGCCCTCGGGTACGCCGATGCGGACATCGAACTTCATCAGCCCGGCCGCCTCGACGATCGAATTCAGCACGTTGTTACCGTCGCCAAGCCAGGCGACCTGCAGCCCCGGGAGGGCCTTCCCGCGCTCAATCACCGTCAGCAGATCGGCCATGATTTGACAAGGATGCGAAAGGTCGGTGAGGCCATTGATCACCGGGACTGCGGAGTGGGCGGCCAGTTCCTCGATCTTGGCGTGATCGTCGGTGCGGATCATCACCGCGTCGACCATCCGGCTCAGCACGCGGGCCGTGTCGGCGATCGATTCACCGCGGCCGAGTTGCATCCCCCCCGCTTCCATCACGATTGCGCTGCCGCCGAGCTGGCGCATCGCCATGTCGAACGACACACGCGTGCGGGTCGAGTTCTTCTCGAAGATCATTGCCAGAACCCGCCCCGCGAGAGGGCTGTCAGCGTCCGTCCGGCCTTTTGTCCAGCCCTTGCGGGCAAGCTTGCGGTCGAGCGCATCACCCAGCATCGCCGCGACGGCATCGCCCCCGGCATCGGCAAGGTTCAGGAAATGCCGCAAGCTCATGCCACTTCCTCCTCGGGCACATAGCTTGCCGCCCCCGCCGACAGCCGTTCCATGAATTCCTCCACGTGGCTCTCATCGATGACCAGCGGCGGAACCAGCCGCAGGGTCTTGTCCCCGGCCGAAACAGTGAGCAGTTGGTGCTGATCGCGCAGGTGCGCCACGAAGCCGCGGGGCTCGACCTTCATCCGAACGCCCATCATCAGCCCGCGGCCCCGTACTCCCTCGAACAGCTCGGGGTAGTTGCCGATGAACTGCTCGAGCCGTCCCCGCAGCATGTCGGAAATCGTCCGCACATGGTCGAGGAACTCGTCGTTCGCGACGGCGTCCAACACGGCGTCACCCGCCGCCATCGCCAGCGGGTTGCCGCCATAGGTCGAACCGTGCGTACCTGCCACCATGCCGCGCGCCGCCCGCTCGGTCGCGAGGCACGCGCCGAGCGGGAACCCGCCGCCCAGACCCTTGGCGGTGGCAACTACGTCGGGCACGATCCCGTATTGCTCATAGGCGTAAAAGGTACCGGTCCGCGCCACGCCACACTGCACCTCGTCCAGCGCGAGGATCAGGTCGTGCTGGTCGGCGAGCTCGCGCAGCCCGCGCATGAATTCGTGGCTCGCCGGCCGGATGCCGCCCTCTCCCTGGATCGGCTCGACCAGGAAGCCGGCAGTGTTCGGGCCGACCGCGGCCCTTGCCGCCTCGAGATCGTCGAAGGCGACGTACTTGAACCCCGGCAGCAGCGGCATGAAGCCCTTGTGCATCTTCTCCTGGTTCGACGCGCTGATCGTCGCCATCGTCCGCCCGTGGAAAGCGTTATTGAAGGTGATCAGCTCGTAACGGGCCGTGTTGCCGACGTGCTGGTGATAGGCGCGCGCGGTCTTGATCGCGCACTCGACCGCCTCTGCGCCCGAATTCGTGAAGAACACCGTGTCGGCAAAGGTCAGGTCGACCAGCCGCTGCGCCAGCACCTCGCCCTGCGGGCTCCCGTAGAGGTTCGAGACGTGCATCAGCGTCTCGGCCTGGCGCTGGATCGCCCCGATCAGGCCCGTGTGGGAATGGCCCAGAATGTTGACCGCGATCCCGGCGGCGAAGTCGAGATAGCGACGCCCGTCCTCGCCAATCAGGTGGCAGTGATCGCCACGCACGGGGCGGAAGCCGCACCGGGGATAGACGGGCATCAACGGGGTAATCGACATCGAACCGGTTCCTTTGCGCTCGATAGTGTCCTGATGGCTGGAAACGAAAACGACAAATGGCGGCCCACCGGGGCCGCCATCTGCGCATTATGGTGGTCGCTTGCCTTCGGTCAAACTGCCCGAAGGGCCGCGGGCTGGTTAACCCTGATGCGGCACAAGGTTGACCGCCGAGTACTTGCCTCGTCGATCGACCTCGATATCGAACTCCAGCCGGTCACCTTCGTTCAGGTTGCTGAGGCCCGACCGTTCGACCGCGCTGATGTGGACGAAAGCGTCCGGCTGGCCGTCATCACGCGTGATGAAGCCGAAGCCCTTCATCGAATTGAAGAACTTCACCGTGCCCGTGGCCTTTTCGCCGGTCAGCTGGCGCTGCGGCGCCGCCTCGCGCTTCTGCGCGGGGATGACATCGCCCACCACCACGAGGTCGCTGGCGGACACCTTGCCGCCGCGATCGACCAGGGTGAACTCCAGGCCCTGACCCTCCGCCAGGCTTTCCAGACCGGCGCGTTCCACGGCCGAGATGTGAACGAACACGTCCTCGCCGCCATCTTCACGCTGAATGAAGCCGAAACCCTTCTGGGCGTTGAAGAACTTTACGGTTCCCTTGCCCTGGCCAACGACCTGGGCCGGCATGCCGCCGCCACCGCCGCCGCCGCGCGGGCCGCCGAAGCCGCCGCCACCGCCGCCGCGCGGGCCGCCGAAGCCCCCCCGATCGCCGCCGCCGAAGCCGCCGCCGCCACCGCCGCCACCGCGCGGACCGCCGAAGCCGCCCCGGTCACCCCCGCCGAAGCCGCCGCGGTCCCCACCGCCGAAGCCACCGCCGCCGCCGTAGAACGGGTCAAAACTTTCTTCGCCGAAACCGTCCCGCTTGTCGCGACCCTTGCCGCGACGTCCTCTATCGAAACCCATAAACCCGAACTTACCTTCGCTTCGCCCCCTTCAAGATCGCCCCGGCGGTGCGGACGAAACCCGCCGGGAAACAGGGCAAGCGGCACCGCCAAAGCGGAACCCTATCCTCTGCATCTTCCCGCATAGCTCAATTTGCGGTCCAGCGCGAACAGATTCCGACTCAAGGATTGGAAATTGCAGGGCCGCCTCCCGCGAGCCCCGTCGGCGTTCCTCGCCCAACCCACCTTGTCAGCCTGCCACGGGCTTGGCACACAGCCGGGATGGATATCCTTGCCCTCATGTCGCAGCCGGAAGCGTGGATCGCGCTCGTCACCCTGATCACGCTCGAAATCGTGCTGGGGATCGACAACCTGGTGTTCATCGCCATCCTCTCGAACAAGCTGCCGGCTGCTCAGCAGCAGCAGGCGCGCCGGATCGGCCTGGCCCTGGCGCTCATCATGCGCATTGCCCTGCTCCTGCTGATCGGCTGGATCGTCACTCTGCAGACCCCGCTGTTCGATCTGGGCCTTGCCGGCGCGCCCGGCGCTCATGGCGAACCGAGCTTCGAAACGGCTTTGTCCGGCCGGGACCTGATCCTCATCGCCGGCGGCCTGTTCCTGCTGTGGAAGGCGACCAAGGAAATCCACCACAACATGGATCCCGAAGGCAGTTCAGGCGAGCTGCTCGATCACGACAAGGGCGGCGTCTCGCTCGGCTTCGCCTCGGCCATCGCCCAGATCATTGCGCTGGACCTCGTGTTTTCGATCGATTCGATCCTCACCGCCGTCGGGATGACCGACGAGGTGCCGATCATGATCACCGCCGTCGTCGTCACGGTCGGCATCATGCTGGTCGCGGCCGATCCGCTCGCCCGTTTCATCGAGAAGAACCCCACCCTCGTCATGCTCGCCCTCGCCTTCCTGGTGATGATCGGCCTCGTGCTGCTCGCCGATGGCTTCGGGGTTCACATCCCCAAAGGCTATGTCTATGCCGCCATGGGCTTTTCGGCTGCCGTCGAATGCCTGAACATCGTAGGCCGCAACCGCCGGGCGAAAGCCCGGGCGCTGGAAGGATAAGCCCATGTTCCGCAAGATCGTCGAAGGCGTCTACGCCAGCCCACAGATCGGCCTGCCGGACGTGGAGCTCGCCCGCGCCATGGGCGTGACCCTGATCGTCAACAACCGGCCCGAAATGGAGGAGCCCGCCCAGACCCCGGGTGCCGAGATCGAGGCCGCCGCCCGCGCCGCCGGCATCGCCTATGTCGCGATTCCCGTCACCCACGCCGGCTTCAGCGAACCCCAGGTGGCCGCCATGGCCAGGGCTCTCGAAGGCGCGACCGGCCCGGTGCTGGCCTATTGCCGCTCGGGCACCCGCTCGACCCTGCTCTGGGCGCTCGCCGAAGCCTCCACCGGTGCAGACCCCGACGAGCTCAGCGCCGCCGCCGCTCAGGCCGGCTACGACCTGTCCCCGATCCGCGCCCTGGTCGACATGCTCGCCTCGCGCGCGGGCTGAACTTCGCAAACACGGGCCCTCCCGACACACGGCCTCCCGACTCGGCGCCTCCGGGCCGACAGAGCCGATGGGGAGGGGCCGCCCGCACAACGTTCGGTGCAAGGGCCGGCGCACCGCCGCGCGCTGTATTCCTCTCTTGCCCATAAAAAAGACCCGGAGCGGCTGGCTCCGGGTCAGTTTGCGTTCGCAGGAGGAACGTTGCGGATGGCGGGTCCGAAGGGGAGGAGAGGAGGAAACCTCCGGCCCCGCCAAACTCAGGTAGGTACTTAGTAGTTGTAGGCCCGTTCACCGTGCTCGGTGATGTCGAGGCCCTCACGCTCGGCTTCCTCCGTCGGACGAAGACCGAAGACCTTGTCGACGATGAAGTAGAGCACGGCCGAACCCACGCCCGACCAGACCAGGGTCAGCAGGACCGCCTTGATCTGGATGACCACCTGGGCGGCCATGTCGTAGGTACCGGGGACCGCGGGGAACTTCGTGTAGTCGAAGAAGCCCTGGCCGCCGAGAGCCGGATCGGCCACGATGCCGGTGGCAATGGCGCCAAAGATGCCGCCCACGCAGTGCACGCCGAACACGTCGAGCGTGTCGTCGTACTTCAGCTTGTTCTTCACCACCGAGACGAAGAAGTAGCAGACCGGCGAGACGAGCAGGCCAAGGACGATCGAGGTCATCGGCGCGCCGAAGCCCGAAGCCGGGGTGATCGCGACGAGGCCCGCGACAGCACCGGTGGCGCCGCCCAGCATCGAAGGCTTGCCGTGGTGCAGCTGCTCGATCACCGACCAGGAGACGGCGGCCGCGCAGGTGGCCAGCATGGTGTTGACGAAGGCAACGCCGGTCACACCATTGGCTTCAAGGTTGGATCCGGCGTTGAAGCCGAACCAGCCCACCCACAGCAGAGAGGCGCCGATCATGGTCATGGTCAGCGAGTGCGGCGGGGTGGCTTCCTTGCCGAAGCCGACGCGCTTGCCGATCATCAGACAGCCGACCAGACCCGCGATACCGGCGTTGATGTGCACCACGGTGCCGCCGGCGAAGTCGAGAGCGCCCAGCTGGAACAGGTAGCCGGCGTCCGACGGGTTGGCCGAAAGGAAGTCCGGCCCGGCCCAGTACCACACCATGTGCGCGATCGGGAAATAGACCACGGTCATCCACAAAACCATGAAGATCATCAGCGGGGTGAACTTCACGCGTTCCGCGAAGGCACCGACGATCAGCGCCGGAGTGATCATCGCGAAGGTCATCTGGAACACCATGTAGACCAGCTCGGGGATGTAAACGTTGTTCGAGAAGGTCGCGGCGTTCGAGCTGCCCGTCACGCCCATCAGGAAGGCCTTGGACAGACCGCCGACGAACGGCGTCGAGCCGCCGGTGAAGGCCAGCGAGTAGCCCCAGCAGGCCCAGACCAGGCCGGCGATCGACACGATCATGAACACCTGCATGCAGACGCTCAGCATGTTCTTGGTGCGCACCAGGCCGCCATAGAACAGGGCCAGGCCCGGAATGCTCATCATCAGCACCAGGGCCGAGGAGACCAGCATCCAGGCGGTATCGCCCTTGTTGACCATCGCCGCCGTATCGGTCGGCGCGGCGATCAGGGTGCTGGTCGCGGTTGCGGCGGCAGTGGTGGCCGCGGCGGCGGCGCTGGTGGCCGCATCGGTCGCAGCGGCCGTGGCCTCCTGCGCGAAAGCAGCGGTGGCGGCAAAGAGCGAAGCTCCGATCGCGCCAGCGCCGTAAGCTATCTTACGGATCATGGTGGTTTCCCTCCTGCCCCTCAAAGCGCGGTGTCGCCCGCCTCGCCGGTGCGGATACGAACCGCCTCCGCCAGGTCGAGCACGAAGATCTTGCCGTCACCGATGGCCTCGGTGCTGGCAACTTGCTGGATTGTCTCGACGATCTGCGGCGCAAGGCTGTCCGCCGCCGCGATCTCGAGCTTTACCTTGGGCAACATGTTGGTGGAATATTCTGCGCCGCGGTAGATTTCCGTCTGGCCTTTTTGCCGTCCGAAACCCTTGACTTCGGATACGGTCATCCCTGCGACGCCAATGGCGCCGAGAGCCTCGCGGACCTCGTCGAGCTTGAACGGCTTGATGATGGCGATGATGAATTTCATCTGTGCCCCCTGGAGCCTACCGGTCCCGTTGCCGGCAGCCATCCTTTCGCAAGCACCGTGCCAGTTTAGGGATTCGTTAGGAATCCGGCATCCGGGTCCCACGCCATGCCGCAAGTGCGAAACAGCTCGCCTGAATCATGGGCAAGCTGCCTAAATTTTGGGCAACCCGATGCGGGCAAATACCGGCAAATGGTCCGAAGCCACCGTCGCCAGCGCGCTATGGTGCGCCCCGCACCGTTGGACCACGCACCCGTCCGACACCACGATCCGGTCCAGCATGGCCACCGGCCGCCGGCTCGGAAAGCTGCGCCCCGGGGCCAGCACCTGCCAGGCCGACTGGTGCAATTCGGCCAGCGCGCCACCGTGGCGCGCCCACTCGTTGAAATCGCCGAGCAGCACGGTCGGACAGGCCGGCTCGCAGTCCGCCACGTGGGCCAGCACGGTCCGCAATTGCTGGCGTCGCCGCAGTCCGGACAGGTCAAGGTGCATCCCCACGACCCGCACCCGCAGCCCCTCCACCACCAGATCCGCCCATATCGCCCCGCGCGGCTCCAGCGTCGGCAGGGGCACGATCCCCGACTCGGCCACCTCGATCGAGCGCCGCACCAGCAGGGCGTTGCCGTGCCAGCCGATCGAATCCGGCCGCTGGTTGACCGCGACCGGCCGCCATGGCGTATGATCGTCAAGGCTCGCGCGGGGCAGGACGCTGGCCCGCTGGCCGAACCGCCGGTCCGCCTCCTGCAGGGCGATCACGTCTGCGTCGATCTCGCGCAGGACGTTGATGATCCGGTCGGGATCGCGCCGCCGGTCAAGCCCCACCGCCTTGTGGATGTTGTAGCTGGCGAAGGTCAGTTCCATGGCGCGATTGTCACCCGATGCAGCCATCGTGCAAGTCCCCTGCAGGCCCGGGGCGCCCCGCTCCAGCCCGTCTCAGCGCTCCTTCACGGCGCTGAAGGTCAGCTCGGGATTGCGCTCCTGCTGGTATCCCACGTCCCAGGCCGACCGTGCCATGAACACCGGATCGCCGTCGCGGTCCTTGGCCAGGTTCGCCATGTTGAAGTCGGCAAAGCCCTTCAGCGCCGCCTCGGTTCCCTTCAGCCAGCGCGCCGTGTCGAACGGGCTTTCCTCCAGCACCGCCTCCACCTTGTATTCGGCCTCGAGCCGGCTGATCAGCACGTCGAGCTGCAGCTGGCCGACCACGCCGACGATCCACTGCGCCCCGATCTCGGGATAGAACACCTGGATCACGCCCTCTTCCGACAGGTCGTCCAGCGCCTTCCTCAGCTGCTTGGTCTTGGTCGGATCCTTCAGCGCCACCCGGCGCAGGATTTCCGGCGCGAAGTTGGGCAGGCCGGTGAAGCGCAGGTCGTTCCTCTCGCTCAGCGTGTCGCCCACCCGCAGCGTGCCGTGGTTGGGAATGCCGATGATGTCGCCGGCCTCGGCCGTGTCGGCGATCTCCCGGTCCTGCGCGAAGAACAGGATCGGCGAATGAACCGCGATCGGCTTGCCGAGTCCCGACGGGGTCAGCTTCATCCCCCGCCTGAACGTGCCCGAGACCATCCGCATGAAGGCGATCCGGTCGCGGTGCTGCGGGTCCATGTTGGCCTGGACCTTGAAGATGAACCCGGTCACGTCGGAACGCTCCGGGCTGACCTCGCCCTGGTCGGAATTCTGCGGACGCGGCGGCGGGGCGAACCGCGCGATCGCGTCAATCAGCTCGGCCACCCCGAAGTTCTTCAGCGCCGATCCGAAATAGGCCGGCGTCATGTCGCCGTGGCGATAGGCCTCGAGGCTGAACTCCGGGTAGCCCCCCTGGGCCAACTCGACCTCCTCGGCCACCTCGTCCGGCAGGGGCATCTCCTCGACCCTGCCCAGGAACTCGCGGCTGTCGCCCTCCGGCCGGCTGACCTTGCCGCTGGCAAAGTCGAGCACGCCCTGGAAGGTCCCCCCCATGCCCACCGGCCACGACATCGGCACGACGTCAAGCGCCAGCGCGTCGGCCACCTCGTCCAGCGTCTCGAACGGGCTGCGCCCCTCGCGGTCGACCTTGTTGATGAAGGTGATGATCGGCACCGAACGCATCCGGCACACCTCGAACAGCTTGCGCGTCTGCGGCTCGATGCCCTTGGCGGCGTCGATCACCATGATCGCCGAATCGACGGCGGTCAGCGTGCGGTAGGTATCTTCGGAAAAGTCCTCGTGCCCCGGCGTATCCAGCAGGTTGAAGGTGATCCCGTCTTTCTGGAAGGTCATCACCGAGCTGGTCACGGAAATCCCGCGCTGCTGCTCGATCTTCATCCAGTCAGACCGCGCCCGCCGCGCCGCGCCGCGCGCCTTGACCTCGCCGGCCAGGTGGATCGCGCCGCCCTGCAGCAGCAGCTTTTCGGTCAGCGTAGTCTTGCCCGCGTCGGGGTGGGAAATGATCGCAAAGGTGCGCCGGGAATTGGACTTGCTCATGGCCCGCGCCGTTAGACTGGGATGACGCGAAGGTCCATGCGGAAAGCCCGGCCGGCCCCTGCGTCCAGTTCCACCACGCCAGGCTTGAAGCGGAAATCGCCCTCCCAGTCGATCGGGTCGGACAGGCCCTGCCACGGCTCGATGCACAGGAAGTCCGCCCCCGGCATCTGCCACAGGCCGAGCATCCCGGTATCGGGCATGGCCATCTCCACGCGGCTTCCGCCCTCGGCCCCGAAGGACAGCGACCGGCTCGCCAGCCGCTCGAAGATCATGGCCCCGGCCTCGAACATCTCCGAGCGCGGCGCCAGCACCCGGCCCTCCACCGGGCTGTCGAACCGCTCGGGCAGCATGAGGAGGTTCGCCGGATCGACCCGCCGCACCGGCCCCGGCTCCGCTTCGGCAAAGACGATGCGGTGGTCCTCCTTGGCCGCGCCGCCGGGGAGCGGCCAGGCAAAGGCCGGGTGGAAGCCGAAGGAAAACCACAGCGGCTCCTCCCCCCGGTTCGCCACCACCGCCTCGACCCGCAGCACGTCCTCCTCCACACGGAACAAGACCGCCAGCACGAAGCGGAACGGATAGACCGCCAGCGTCTCCGCACTGTCGGTCAGGGTGAAACGCGCATGGCCCGGGCCAAGCTCGGCAAGATCGAACCGGCTCGAACCGGCAAAGCCATGCACGCCCAGCGGCCACTCCCGCCCGCCGATCCGGTAACACCCGTGGCGCAGCGCCATGCAGATCGGGAACAGCAGCGGCGCATGGCCGAACAGCGCGCCCGCCTCCGCGTCGATCAGGTATTCCCGCCCCGCCGCATCGCACAGCGAACGCAGTTCCGCCCCGCGCGCACTGATCCGCGCGGTCAGCTGGCCTGAGGCAATCGTGATGAGCTCGTCCATCCCGGCAGCCTGCCCGGAACCCGGCCTTGCCGCAACTGGGCTCAACCCGGCACCACCCGCACGTCCATCCGGAAGGTCCGGCTGGCCCCGGCCGCCAGCTCGACCACGCCCGGCTTGAAGCGAAAGTCGCCGTCCCAGTCGATCCGATCGGCAATCCCCTGCCACGGCTCGATGCACAGGAAGTCCGCGCCGGGCTTCTGCCAGACGCCCAGCGTCGGCGTATCGGGAAACTCGATCTCCAGCCGGCCCCCGCCCTCGGCCCCGAACGTGGCCGAACGGCTCGCCAGCCGGTCCCAGATCAGCGCGTCGGCCTCGAACAGCGCGGCGTCGGGCGCAAGCTCCCGGCCGACCACCGGCGTGTCGAACCGCTCGGGCAGCAAAAGCCCGCTTGGCCCATCGATGCGGCGGATCGGCTCCGCTTCCTCCTCGGCGAAGACAATCCGATGCTCCTCCTTGGCCGCCCCGCCCGGCAGCGGCCAGGCAAAGGCCGGGTGGAACCCGAAGGAGAACCACAGCGGCGCCTCCCCCCGGTTCGCCACCATCGCCTTCATGTGCAGCGTGTCCCCCTCAATCCGGAACTCGATCACCAGCACGAAGGGGAACGGGTAGACCGCCAGCGTCTCCGCGCTGTCCATCAGCCCGAAGCGCACGAAATCCTCACCCCTCGCGGCAAGGTCGAACCGGCTGGTCCGGGCAAAGCCATGCTTGGGCAGGTGCCACTCGCGCTCGCCGATGCGATAGCGCCCGTGCCGCAGCGCGCCGACGATCGGGAAGAGGATCGGCGCGTGCCCGGTCCAGAACGCCGGGTCGGCGGCGGTCATGTACTCGCGCCCCTCCGCATCCTGTAAGGACCACAGCTCCGCGCCGAGCGGATTGACCCGCGCCGTGATCCGGTCGGAGGCGATGGAGACAAGGTCGGTCGCGGTCATCGTGCGCACTCCCACATCTGAGGCCCGTCCCCCGAACGCGCTTCAGGGTGCTTCGTGCCTCACCCGCGCAGCTGGGCCCCCACCTTGGCCGCCGCCGCCGTGATCCTGTCGCCAATCGCCTTGAGCTCGGCCTCGCCATAGGACTTGTCCTGCGGCTGGAGCGTAACCTCGACCGCCAGCGAACGCTTGCCCTCGGGCACGCCGGCCCCGGCAAAGTCGTCGAACAGCCGCGCGGCAATGATGTTGGCCTTGTCCGCGCCCCTGACCAGCCGCACCAGGTCGCCCGCCGGCACCGCTGCGTCGACCAGGAAGGCGAAGTCGCGGGTCACCACCTGCAGCGCCGGCGGCGCATAGGCGGCGCGGGCGAACGAAGCTGCCCCACGCTTGCCGGGGATCGCGTCGAGGAACAGCTCGATCATCGCCACCGGCCCCGCGATGTCGAACGCCTTCGCCGTCGCCGGGTGGATCATCCCGAACCGCGCCAGCACGGTCTTGGGCCCCAGCCGCAGCGTGGCGGACTGGCCTGGATGGAACTGCGCGCCCGCCTCTCCCATCACCTGCAGGCTGTCCACCGGCGCGCCGGCCTCGGCCAGCAGGGCCAGAGCCTCGGCCTTGGCGTCAAAGGCGTCGAAGCCCTGCGCCTTGCCCGTCGCCCAGCCGCGCGGCGTGCGCTCGCCCGCCAGCACCACGGCCAGCGAAAGCCGCTCGTCGCTCGCCCCGTCGGCCCCGCGCAGATAGCGCCGGCCGATCTCGAACAGCCGCAGCGAGGAGCCCCCGCGCGCCGCGTTGCGGCTCGCCGCCATCAGCAGCCCCGGCAGCAGCGAGGGGCGCATCGCCTTCATGTCCTCGCTGATCGGGTTTTCCAGCACCCACAGCCTCTGCCCGGCAAATGCCTCCGCCTGGGCCGTCGGCAGGAACGACCAGGTCACCGCCTCGTTCAGCCCGCGCGCCGCCGCCGCGCGGCGCAGGCGCCGCTCCAGCTTCTGCGCCGGGGTCGCGGTCGGCCGCGCCACGCCGTCCATGCGCGGCAGGGCGACGCTCTCGATATTGTCCAGACCCCAGATCCGCACGACCTCCTCGACGATGTCGGGAGCGCCCGCCACGTCCGGCCGCCAGCCCGGCGCCGTCACTGTCCAGTCCTCGCTCACCGCAAAGCCCAGCGCGCCAAGGATGCGCTTCTGCTCGCCCTCGGGGATCGCCACCCCGCCCAGCGTCTCGGCCAGCGCCGGGTCATAGGCGACCCTGGCGGTCTCCACCGGCGGCTGGCCGGCGCGCACCACCGCGCTCGCCTCGCCGCCGCAGGTCCTGAGGATCAGCCCGGTCAGCAGCTCCAGCCCCGCATCGAGGAACTGCGGGTCCACCCCGCGCTCGAACCGGCTGCGCGCGTCCGAGGTGAGGTGGAGCGCCTGTCCGGTCGCCCCGATCCGCTCGGGATCGAAATAGGCGATCTCCAGCAGGACGTCGGTCGTCGTCTCGCTGCAGCCCGAATGCTCGCCGCCCATGATCCCGGCAATGTCATGCACCCCGGCCGCGTCGGCGATCACCGTCATCTCCGGGCTCAGCGCATAGTCCTTGCCGTTGAGCGCCGTCACGCTCTCGCCCGCACGCGCCCGCCGCGCGACGACCGCGCCGCTCAGCTTCGCCAGGTCATAGGCATGGGCCGGCCGGCCATAGGCCAGCATCACATAGTTGGTGAGGTCGACCAGCGCCGAGATCGGCCGCTGCCCCGCGCTCTTCAGCCGGTCCTGCAGCCAGGCCGGCGAGGCGCCGTTGGTCACCCCCCGGATCACCCGGCCGTAGAACGCCGGACAGCCCTCGGGATCGTCGGTGCGGATCTCGACCGGGCAGGCGAACCCACCCGACACCGGCGCCGCCTCGATCGGCTTCAGCACCCCCAGCCCCGCCGCAGCAAGATCGCGCGCGATGCCGTAGACGCCCATGCAGTCCGGCCGGTTCGGCGTGATCGCCACGTCGAACACCGGGTCCGCCCCATGGTATTCGGCAAAGGGCGTGCCGACCGGCGCGCCGGCCGGCAGCTCGATGATCCCGTCATGATCGTCGCCTAGCTCCAGCTCGCGGGTCGAGCACATCATCCCGTTGCTCTCGACCCCCCGCACCGCCGCGACCTTCAGCACCATGCCATTGGCCGGAACCACGGCCCCGGCCGTGCCCAGCACACCGACCAGCCCGGCCCGCGCGTTCGGCGCCCCGCAGACGACCTGCAGCGGCGCCCCCTCTCCGGTGTCGACCGTCAGCACCTGCAGCTTGTCGGCCTGCGGGTGTTTCTCGGCGGTCAGCACGCGGGCAACGCGGAACCCGGCAAGCTTGGCGGTGGGATCCTCGATCCCCTCGACCTCCAGCCCGATGGCGTTCAGCGTGGCGGCGATCTCCTCCACCGTCGCGGCGGTGTCGAGGTGGTCCTTCAGCCAGGAAAGCGAGAACTTCATGGTATCGCGCTCCTTACGCCGGGGTGCCCACGCCGCCCGACAGGGTCGGCACATCGAGCGCGGAAAAGCCGTAGTGCGCCAGCCAGCGCTGGTCGCCGTCGAAGAAGGCCCGCAGGTCGTCCATGCCGTATTTCAGCATGGCGAGCCGGTCGACCCCGATGCCGAAGGCAAAGCCCTGCCACTCGTCGGGATCGAGCCCGCCGAAGGCGATCACCCGGCGGTTGACCATGCCGCTGCCCAGAAGCTCCATCCAGCCATGCCCCGGCGCATCGCCAGAACCACCCAGAACCCGCCGGCTCTTTCCGTCCTGGCCGGCGACCAGCGCAAAGCCCACGTCGACCTCCACCGAAGGCTCGGTGAACGGGAAGTAGCTCGGCCGCAGCCGCAGCACGATGTCCTCGCGTTCGAAGAAGGCCTTGAGGAATGTCTCCAGCGTCCACTTCAGGTGGCCAAGGTGAATGCCCTTGTCGATCACCAGCCCCTCGACCTGGTGGAACATCGGCGTGTGAGTGGCATCGCTGTCCGAACGGTAGACCCGCCCCGGGGCGATGATCCGCAGCGGCGCTCCTTCCTTCAGCATGGTGCGGATCTGC
>Ga0207698_10001031_pt1 | contig 16211 bp, 13 predicted proteins | sample KBSCornC22_FD_184298 | JGI IMG/M metagenome (GOLD analysis project Ga0207698, IMG submission 184298) | Corn rhizosphere microbial communities from Kellogg Biological Station, Michigan, USA - KBS Corn C2-2 (SPAdes) (version 2) | ecosystem: Host-associated > Plants > Roots > Rhizosphere > Soil ...
TTCGTCCGCGGTCAGGCCCCAGTGCAGGCGCAGCGCATCGCGCCGCCGCGCGGGATCGAACAGCTGTGTGTCGACGGCGCGGCGCAGCAGGCGCACAGCGCCGAAGCCGCGTTCGCGCAGGAAATCCGCCAGTTCCTGCGTCGGTACCAGCGTGGCCGCCGAGTGGGCGTGGAAGTGGCGCAGCCACGCGAACACCAGCGGTGTGAGCCAGCCCATGCCGTAGAAACGCGCGAAATCATCGAAGCGCGTGTGGAACCCTGTACTTGCTGCAATGCCGAGGCGGCGCGCAGCGCGCAGCGCGGAATGGCCGAGCGGACCTTCGGTCGCGACGTAGATCGCATCGGGGCGCTGCTGGCGCCACAGGCGTTCGAGCCGGTGCCGCGCCGGCCAGCCAAAGCGCAGGCCCGGATAGCGTGGGATCGCGGCGCCGCGGACCTGTACATCGTCGGCGAGCGCGGTATCGGAAAGCGCTGCGTCGACACGGCCTTCGGGCTGGCGCGGACGAATCAGCTGCACCGCGTGGCCGCGGCCGCGCAGTCCCTGCGCGAGGGCCTGCACGGTCAACGCGACGCCATTGATCTCGGGCGGATAGGTTTCGGTAACGATCGCGATGCGCATGGCGCCGGACTCCGGCCGCGCGCCGGCCCCTCGCGGTCGGGCACGGCGTCACCGCCTTGTGGTTTGGCGCATGCTGCGGGCCGGCGATGGCGTACCCATTGCCGCGGCGTGACGCGGCCGTGACAAGCGCCCGCCCTGTAACATGACTGTCATATTCAGCTCCTAGCGTGCGCCCATGCCCGTTCCGGCCCCCGCGTCGTCCGTGACTCCGCTCGCTGTGCGCTTTGCGCAGCGTGCGCGCGTGCGTGCGCGGCGCGAGCGCGGACTGCGGGTGGGCCTCGGAGCCGCGGCCGCGCTGCTGGCTCTGCTCGCCGTCGCGATGCCCGCCTTCCTGCTCGCGTCCGCGCGATTGACACCCGGCTGGCAGGACATCGTGCTGCCGCTGCTGGCCGGCAGTTTCAAGGCGGCGGTGTATGCAGTCATCGTGGCATTGCCGCTCGGACTTGGCGCGGCGATCTGGTGCGCGCGCTTCGCGCCGCCGGCCTGGCGCGCCGTGCTCAAGCCGCTGTTCGAACTGTTCGAAGCCGTGCCCGCGGTGGTGCTTGGATTGATCGCCGCGCTGCTGCTCGCTCCGTGGCTCGCGCGGCATGTGTTCGGGTTCGCGATCTTTCTCGTGCTGCTTGCGCCGGTGCTCGCGCTCGCCGGAATGGGCTGGCAGCGCGTTGCGCCGCTGCGCTGGCAGCGTCGGTGGGCCGGGCGCGAGGTGTGGCTGATGCTGCCGCCGCTGCTGCTGGCGGGTGCTGTTGCGCTGTGGGCCGGCGAACAATTTGCCGCCACGGGCCTGGCCGCACTGCTGCAGCCGCAGACGCCGTGGAACGGACTCGTGATCGGGCTGATGCTGGGCCTCGCGGTGATGCCGACGATTTTCAGCCTGTCCGAAGACGCGCTGTTCGCTGTGCCCGCTGAACTGGCCCTCGGCGCGCAGGCGCTCGGCGCGACGCGCTGGCAGGCGCTGTGGCGCTTGCTGCTGCCGGTAGCGGCTCCCGGCATCGTCGCGGCGCTGCTGCTCGGATTCAGCCGTGCGCTCGGCGAAACCATGATCGTGCTCATGGCCAGCGGTAACACGCCGCTGCTCGATGCCTCGCCGCTGACCGGCCTGCGCTCGATTGCGGCAAACCTCGCGCTGGAAGCGCCGGAAGCCGCACCCGGCAGTGCGCATTACGGTCTGCTGCTGCTGTCCGCGCTGCTGCTGTTCGGCCTGTGCCTGCTGTTGAACGCGCTTGCGGAATTCGTGCGCGGACGCCTTCGCCAGCGGCTGGCGGGACTGTAGCCGTGGCAACGTTCGCATCGCTCCCGCGCGGACTGCTGCGCCGCGGCGACACCGGGCTCTGGCTCGCCGCCGGTGCGGTCGGTCTGAGTCTGCTCGCTCTTGTCGCGCTCCTGGCCGTATTGCTGCAACAGGCGCTGCGCGCGTTCACGCCGGCGCCCGTGGCCGAGCTGCGCTGGAACAGCGGCGGCGCCGAGCACACGCTCATCGCCGCCGTCGTGGAGCAGGATGCGCGCGCGCTCATCGTGCGCGGCAGCGAATGGCAGCGGCGCGGTGCGGAGTACCGGCGCATCGCGCGCGCCGATCTGATACAGCTCGACTGGCCGGCCGATGCGCTGACACTGCACCTGCGCGACGGTCGCGAACTTCATCTGCGCGGCGACGCAACGGCATGGCGCAATTCGCCGTTGGCGGTCTTGCCGCAGGCGCCCGCTGGCGTCGTGCTCTCCGCCGCGGATGTGGAAGATGTCGTCGCGGTAAATCAGCTCACGACAATTCGGACGATGCGCCTCGTACTGCAGCGCAGCTGGCGCTTCGTGGCCGGCGCGCCCGATACGGGCGGCGGCGTGTATCCGGCGCTCGTCGGCACCGTCGTACTGGTCTTGCTCATGAGCGTGCTCGTGATGCCACTCGGCGTGCTGCTCGCGCTGTGGCTGCACGAGTACGCCGGCAGCGGCCGTGCGGCGCGCGTACTGCGTGCGGCGATGGCCAATCTCGCCGGCGTGCCGGCCGTGATCTACGGACTGTTCGGCCTCGTGCTGTTCGTCAACGGCGTGGGCGGCGGGCTCGATGCGCTGCTGCATTCCGATGTACCGCGCTGGGGTGGCGGCGGGCTGCTCTGGTCGTCGCTGACGCTGGCCCTGCTGACGTTGCCGGTCGTCGTGATCGCGACGGAAGAAGGTCTCGCGCGCGTGCCATCGTCGCTGCGCCAGGCGGCGCTGGCGCTCGGCGCGACGCGCGCGGAAATGCTCTGGCGCGTCGTGCTGCCGGTCGCGCGGCCGGCGCTGCTGACTGCGCTGATTCTCGCCGTCGCGCGCGCCGCCGGCGAAGTCGCGCCGCTCATGCTCGTCGGCGCGGTCAAGTACGCGCCGTCGCTGCCGCTCGACGGCGAGTTTCCGTATCTGCACGTGTCGCGGCAGTTCATGCATCTGGGGCAGAGCGTCTACGACCTTGCCCTGAGCGGCAGCGACGCGCTGCGCGATCCGGCCCAGGCGCACGCGGCGGCGCTGCTGCTGCTGCTGATCGTCGTCGTTGGTCTCAACGCCGCGGCGATCGTGGTGCGCAACCGCCTGCGCGAGCGTGCGCGGGAGCTGGCCATATGAGCGCCACTGACATCGTGCCGGCCATGCCGCCGGGACTGCTGGATGGACTCGATCTCGCGCTCGAAGCGCGTGGCATGAGTCTCGACTACGGCCAGCGTCGCGCGCTCGACGCCGTCGATCTGCAGGTGCCGCGACAGCGTGTCACGGCGCTGATCGGATCGTCGGGTTGCGGCAAGTCGAGCCTGCTGCGCTGCTTCAATCGCCTCAACGACGAGATCGCCGGCTGCCGCGTGCGCGGCGACGTGCGTGTGCTCGGGGTCGATGCCTACGCCGATGCCACCGCGCTGCCGGAACTGCGGCGCCGCGTCGGCATGGTGTTCCAGAAGCCGAATCCGTTTCCGCAGTCCGTGGCCGAGAACGTCGCGTTCGGCCTGCGCCTGGCCGGCATCCGTTCGCGCCTGGAACTGGACGATCGCGTCGAGGCGGCCTTGCGCGCCGCCGCGCTCTGGGACGAAGTGCGTGACCGCCTTGGCGACAGCGCGCTGTCGCTGTCCGCGGGCCAGCAGCAGCGCCTCGTGATCGCGCGCGCGCTCGCGGTGGAGCCGGAGGTGCTGCTGATGGACGAACCCGCTTCGATGCTCGATCCGATCTCGACCCTGCGCTTCGAGGAACTCGTCGTCGCGCTGCGCGAGCGCTACAGCGTGCTGCTCGTCACCCACAACATGCAGCAGGCCGCGCGCGTTGCCGACTACACGGCTTTCATGCAGGCCGGCCGTCTGCTCGAGTTCGATACCACCGACCGCATCTTCACCAATCCCCGCCTGCGCGGCACCGAGGATTACATTACGGGCAGGATGCGGGAGAGTGCGGGGCTTTAGCCGCCGTCGAAAACGAAATGCTCAGCCGTACGGCGAGCTTCGGTACGCCGAGGGGCTATTGTCTGTCACCACCGCGTAACCTTGTACTGTCCAGATACGCCACCGCTCACACTGATACGACTATACAAATGGATCGTCTGCACCTCGGCCAGCATATTTCCCAGCAGTTCAATAGCGAGCTGGCAGCGCTCACACGGCAGGTTTTAGCCATGGGCGGACTGGTCGAGGCGCAGCTCGCCACCGCGCTCGAGGCGCTGGCCGCCCGCGATCTGCGTCAGGTTGCCCATGTCGTCGCGCGCGAGGACGAGGTCAACGCGGCCGAGCTGGAGATCGACGCGCGCTGCACGCAGATTCTTGCGCGGCGCCAGCCGGCAGCGTCGGACCTGCGGCTCGTGCTGGCGGTGGTGCGCATGGTCGCGAACCTCGAGCGCATCGGCGACGAGGCCGAGCGCATCGCGCGCATCGCGGAGAAGCTCGGCAGTGTTGAGCTGGCCGAACATTACGGTCTGAAGCTCGCGCAGATGGGCAGCCTCGTCCGCGACCAGCTGCGCGGCACGCTCGATACCTTCGCGCGCATGGACGAGACGCGGGCGCTGGAACGCCTGCGCCGCGACCGCGAGGTCGACGTGCTCTACAAGGAACTCACGCGCCTGCTCGTCGACCTGATGCAGCGCGAGTCGGACCGCGTGCCCGAGGCGCTGGAAATGCTCTGGTGCGCGCGCGCGCTGGAACGCATCGGCGACCGCTGCAAGAACATCTGCGAGCAGGTCATCTACATGGTACGCGGCCAGGACGTGCGTCACACCGGTCTGTCGCGCAGCGTGGCGCCGTTGCCCGAGGCGAATTCCTGAGGCGAGCGGGATTCGTGTCCACGCGCCGGCCGTTGTCGTCGCGGCGTGCTACGCGTAGGGGTCTGGAATGCCGAGCTCGGCCAGCGCCTTGCGCTCCAGCGCTTCCATGCGTTCGGCGTCCGCATCGACCAGATGATCGTGGCCGAGCAGGTGCAGCACGCCGTGCACGGTCATGTGCGCGTAGTGGTGACGCAGCGGCTTGCCTTGTTCGGCGGCTTCGCGCGCGATCACCGGCGCACAGATGATCAGGTCGCCGAGCAGCGGCAGGCGCACGCCGGGCGGAAGTTCCGCGGGAAACGACAGCACGTTTGTCGCGTAGTCGCGTTCGCGGTACTGCCGGTTGAGTTCGCGACCTTCGAGGCTATCGACGAGATGGATCGACAGCTCGCTCGCGCGACGGCGCCGCGCGATGGCGAGCGCGGCTGCGGCCCACTGTCGGAAACTGTCGGAACGCGGAATCCCGGCGGCGGACAAGCCGCGCGCGCGACTGACGTGGACGTCGAGCTGCATCAGCGCTCGAAGTCGTCGGCGAACAGTGGTGCTGCGCACGCCTGCACGAAGCTGACGCGGTTGGCGCCGGCTTCCGGAATGCCGATCTCGCCGCTGCGTGTACCGAAATCGATATCGGCCGGATTCGATAGCGCCGGGCCTTCGACGATCGGCGTGGAGGTCAGGCTGAACGGCGGTTCGAAGCGGCGCAGGCAGCCGCCGCCACCGGCGCAGGTCCAGGCGGCAATGTGGATAAAGCCGTTGCAGTCGAGCGCGATGCCGTCGATGTTGCTGTAGCCGGTCACGTTGATCAGCGTCGTCGGCGCGGTATTCGCGGCGATGTCGTAGCTGAGCACACGCCCCGTGCCCCAGGTCGCGATCAGGAGGCGGTTGTTGGCCTTGTCGTAGACGACGCCGTTGGGCGTCGGCGTCAGCGTCTGCAGCGGCGTCTGCACCGGATTGGCGAGATCGCTGACATCGACCTTGAGCAGACGCTTCGCGCTGAAGTCGGTGATGTAAAGCGTGTTGACGCCGTCGGAGGTGATGCCGTTGAGGAAGGTCGCATTGGTGATCGCGAGATTCAGCACCGATGCGGCGGTATCGACGTCGTAGCCGCGCAGGAAGCCGGAGTCGAGAACGTAGACGACGCCGCGCAGGAACTCGATGCCGTAAGGCGCCGACGGCGCATCCGTGAACACGCTGAGCGTCCCGTCCGGTGCGCGCCACAGCACATTGCCGCCGCTGGTGTTGCTGACGAGCGCGCGGCCGGAGCGCGGATGGAATTCGACACTCTCGGGGCTGTTGAGCACCTGTGCCTGCGCCGATGACACTGCGCAGGCAAGCAGCAGGCCGGTCAGGATGGTGTTCATGCGTTGCTCCCGGAGTTCTTGCCGGCTTCGTATTTTTCGTAAGCGCGCACGATCTTCTGCACGAGCGGATGGCGCACGACGTCATGTGCGGTGAAGAACGTGAAGCTGATGCCGGATACGTCGCGCAGTACCTCGATCGCGTCACGCAGACCGGAGCGCACGTGCTTGGGCAGATCGACCTGGGTCACGTCGCCGGTGACCACGGCAACCGAGCCGAAGCCGATGCGGGTCAGGAACATCTTCATCTGCTCGACCGTGGTGTTCTGCGCCTCGTCGAGGATCACGAACGAGTCGTTGAGGGTGCGGCCGCGCATGTAGGCCAGCGGCGCGATCTCGATCACGTTGCGCTCGATCAGTTTGGCTACTTTTTCAAAACCCAGCATTTCATACAAGGCATCGTAGAGCGGACGCAGGTAGGGGTCGACCTTCTGGGTCAGATCGCCCGGAAGGAAGCCGAGCTTCTCGCCGGCTTCCACCGCCGGTCGCACGAGGATGATGCGCTGCACACGGTTGTCCTCGAGCGCATCGACGGCGCTCGCGACCGCGAGATAGGTCTTGCCCGTGCCGGCCGGGCCGATGCCGAAGTTGATGTCGTGCACGGCGATGGCGTGGAGGTAGCGCGCCTGGTTCGGACCGCGGCCCTTGATCGTGCCGCGCTTGACGCGGATGACGACGTCCTGTGCCGTGGGTGCGTTGTCGACGAGCGCGGCGACGCTGGACTCCTGCAGGTGCAGGTTGATGCGGTGCGCGTCGAGCACTTCGGTCTCGCTCGCCGCATGCAGCTGCTGCAGCAGCCGCGCGGTCAGATCGACGGCCTGCTCGTCGCCGTCGATGCGGAAGATATTGCCGCGGTTGGCGATGCTGACGCCGAGGCGCAGCTCGATCTGGCGCAGATGTTCGTCGAACGGCCCGGCCAGGTTGGCAAGGCGTTCGGTGTCGTCGGGTTCGAGCGTGAATTCGCGATGTGTCGTAGGCATAGGGGCGGCAGGGTAGCGCTTGCCCTGCCGCCGTGCCAGCGTTCAGCCGCCGAGCGCATCCGTGAAAATCGCGTCGTTGGCGAACTCGCTGCAGTTGCCGTCCGCGTCGGTGGCCAGCAGCATGAACGGTGCGCCTTGCAGGGTGCTGGCCGGAAAGCTGACGGTCGCGCTGGTCTGCGCCTGCGCCTGCGTGTAGCTGTCGATCTGCAGGCTGCCTGCGCCCGTGCCGCGCGCGACGCTGATGCGCAGCGGCCAGACTGCATTCGCGGCGGCGGTGTCGACGCGGTACGTCAGCGTGATCGTGTTGCCGCCGTTGCTGTATGCGACGTTTTCGATGACCGGCGAGTTCTGCAGTCGGTTGCTGCCTTCATCCGCATCGCCGGCATCGTTCGGTGAAGGGCCGTCGAATACGCTGCCGCCGTTGCCGGCCAGATCGAGGGGAAGGCCGCGATTGCCGAGGAAGCGATTGCCACCGGCATCGACGCGACGGCATTGCACGACGCCGACACCGGCCCCCGCATTGAACGCGATCCGGTTCGCCTCGCCGGGCAGGTCGCCGCCGATCGTGATCGCGCAGTTGCTGCCACTGCCGAAGATCCGCACGGCGGCCTGCAGCGGACCGCCTTCGCTGTTGCCGAGCGGGCCTGTGCCGGAGGCATCGGTGCCGATGTAGTTGCCCTGGATGCGCGTGCCGGCGAACGCACCATTCGCGCCACCGTCGAAATTGATCGCGCCGAGCGGGTTGCCGGAAATCACGTTGCGCGCGGCACTGGTGTCGCCGCCGATGCGCGCGTTGGTGACGAAGGCCGAGGACTGGATCGCCGCGAAGCTCGTATGCGGGATCGCGACCGTGCCGCTGAAATCGGTGCCGATCAGGTTGCCCTGGATCACGAGTCCGTCGATCGGCCGCTGCAGCACGATGCCACCGAACATGCCGCTGATGAGATTGCGCGAGGCCGGCGCGGTGCCGCCGATGACGTACGGGCCGCTGCCGAGTGCCACGATGCCAGTCCCGCGGCCCGCACTGCCGGGTACGGCGGCAACGCTGCCGCTGATGTCGGTGCCGAGAAAGCAGCCTTCGATGCGATGGCCTGCGGAACCGCCGAGCTGGATCTGGCGCGAGAAGCGGCTGATCGCCAGACCTCGGAATGTGCTTGCCGCCTGGTCCGGGAAGTTCAGCGAATGCTCGAGACCATTCTGCTGTGTACCGAAGCTGGTGCCCGGCACGAGTTCGATCACGAGCACCGTATCGAGACCACCCTGATCCGGCGTCTGCGTATTTTCGAGCGCTCCGGGCTGGGTATAGCCGTCGATCACGACGGGGTTCTCGATCAGCGGCAGCGCGCCCGTGCCCACCGCGATACGCCAATGTGCGGTTGCGGACTGATAGCTGGGGTCGCTGGTCGGAATCGCGAACTCGATGCGGTCCGCTGCCGCGGTCTCGTTGGCGCGTTGCAGGGCGCCGCGCAGGGAACAGTCGTCGGGCGTGGCCGGCAGGCAGGAAGTCAGCGCGGTATCGATACCCGTGTCGACGATGAAGGTTGCCGCGGAGGCGCTGCCCACGCTGCACAGGGCGAGCAGTGCGGCCAGCAATGGCGATGGCGTCATGATGATTCCCGGATGAGCAAACTGATGAACGGTCGAAGCAATGCGGCGACTCGTCCGGGCATACGCCGCGATCACGCGCAACCTGACATGCCGCGTCGACCTGCGTACGGCGCGAGAGGCCGAAAGCGCCGGCTGCGTCTGGTTCCTGGAGAGGGCGAGCGCGTAACGTCGCCGCGTGCAATCAGGGAAAAGACGATGCGAAAGCGTGGATGGATGGCGATCGGTGTAGTGCTGCTGTTGGCCTGCGGTACGGCGTCGGCCCGATACGTGCCGGTCAGTGATGTGCCTGGCCTGCGTTCCGCGCTGCAGAACGCGATGCCGGGCGACGACATCGTGCTCGCGGCAGGCACGTATACGGTGGACTCGAATCTCGATTGCAGCGTCGCCGGTACCGCGGCGGCGCCGATCCGCGTACGCGCCGCGACACCGCGCAGCGTGCTGCTGCGTTTCGGCAGCGGGCTCGTCGAAGGCTTCAAGGTCAGCGCGGCGCAGTGGCAGTTCGAAGGCTTGGATATCGAAGGCACCTGCGCGACCGATGCCAATTGCGAGCACGCGTTCCATGTCTACGGAAACGCAGAGTTCCTGCTGCTGCGCGACAACGTGCTGCGCGACTTCAACGCGCAGATCAAGAGCAACGGCGTATCGATCAACGGCAGCTACGCGTATCCCGACGATGTCGTGATCGAATACAACCAGTTCTACGACACGCGCGCGCGCAACACCGCGAATCCCGTGACGAAGATCGACGTGGTCGGCGGCCGGCGCTGGATCGTGCGTGGCAATACGATCCACGACTACCAGAAACTCGGCGGCGATGGCGTCAGCTACGCCGCGTTCCTCAAGGGCAATTCGCGCGACGGGGTGTTCGAGCGCAACCTCGTTCGCTGCAGCCAGGATTTCAGCGGCGGCACGCGCCTCGGCCTGTCACTCGGCGGCGGTGGCACCGGGCCGAACTCGATCTGCGAGGACGGCACCTGCACGCCGGAGCACCAGAACGGCGTGCTGCGAAATAACCTGGTGCTGTCGTGCAACGACGTCGGCATCTATCTCAACCGCGCGACGAACACGCGCATCCAGCACAACACGCTGTACGCGACCAGCGGCATCGACGTGCGCTATGCGGAATCCACAGCCGAGATCCGCAACAACCTGCTGAGCGCCACGATCAACCTGCGCAACGGCGGCACCAGCACCAATGCGGGCAACCTGGTCAACGTGAGCCTTACCAGCTTCGCCGCCTGGTTCCAGGCGCCGGCCGCGGCGGACTTTCGCCTGCTCGACGGCACGAGCCTCGTGAATCTTGGCGTCGCCGCGCCGCAGACCACGGATGACTACTGCGCGAACCGGCGCAACGACGGCTTGCCCGATATCGGCGCGCTCGAATACGACGCGCAGCATCGCTGCCGTACCGAAAGCGGCGGCGGTGTGCCGCTGCGTCTGTTTGCCGACGGATTCGACGGGTGAGCGTCGCGAAACAGAAGCGCCGCCGGACGCAGAGCGTGCCGGCGGCGCGTGATGTGACCGCTCAGAAGCGGAATTCGGTATTGACGCTGAGCACGTCGGCATCGAAATCGAGGCCGCTCTTGCCAGCACGATAGCGATCGTAGTTGAGGCCCACACCGAAGCGTTCACTGACGTCGTAGCCGACGCCGACGCCCGCATACCAGTCACTGCCGCTGAACTTCGCGCCCGGCGCAACGCCGACGAAGTCCACATCGGCCTTCCAGTGAAATAGACCGGCGCGGGCCGACAGGTACCAGTTGGGATTGAGGTTGAAATGGCCGTTGGCGCCGAGCGTCCAGCCGGAGAGGTCAATGTTGGACGTCTCGCCAACACTGCTACCGCCGGGCCCGCCGATGTAGTCGAGCGAACCCATGTCGGTATAGCCACCCTCCAGGCCGAAGGCGCCCCAGCGATAGCCGCCGTTGATGCCGAGAGCGTTGTCGTTGCCCGAACTCTTGAAGTCGGACCGGCCGTAGCGGCCATCGACGAAGAAACCATCCGCGCGCGCCGTGGAACAGGCGCCGGCCACCGCTGCGACGGCCACGGCAAACGCAGTCACGATCATCTTGTTCATCGCGTTTCCTATTTTTCTATTTAGGGAAATTTAACCTCGGCGGGGCGCGCTCCCGCTCGAGGCTGCGCGACTATCGGAGAAACGAGCTGAACCGGATGGCGCACGAATCCTGAATCGTTGGGCCGGTATTCATGCGCCCGGCGATGATTGGCGATGCATGTTTGACGACGTTGCGCAGGCGCGATTTTCGATGCGCCGACGTATCGATCGACGCAGAGACGCAGGCGCATCGATCCACGACGCGTGTTACTGGAATCCGTTCGCGAAGATCGCATCGGCGCTGCGCTCGTCGGCGCCGATGTCGTAAGGCGCGCTGCGCGACTGCCGGTCGATGTCGTCGGTCACCTGAGGCAGCGTCTGGCCCGCATCGATGGCCGCGCTGCCGGCGGGCAGATGGCCATCGGCGCTGAGGTTCAGCGTGGTTTCGAAACTGTGGCTGTCGGCATTCAGCGCGGCGCGCCACTGCGCCAGCGTGCCGCCGTCGTCGATGGGACTGCCGGGACGCCGGTCGAAGAAATTGCAGGCGCCGGCCGTGTTGAAGAACGCGTTGTAGTCGGTGCCGGGATTGCCGCTGAGACCCGCCAGCCCGCCGAGGTCCTGCGAATAGCGGATGCCGACGCAGTCGCGTCCGTTCTGGATGACGAGGTTGTTGCGCACGAGCGCGCCGACGTTGGCTGGGCGGCCGGCATCGGGATCGAAGTCCTGCAGCGTGACGCCGTAGTACAGCGCGGCGTGGCCTGACAGCGCCGCGTTGATGATGGTGTTGTTCGCGACCACGGCGTTCTGCGACGCGTAGAGACCGATGCCCGCGTAGTGGGTGTTGCGTACGATGTTGTTGCGCACGATGCCGCGGATCGCTTCGTAGTAGTTCGGATTGACCGCGATGTCGAAATACTCGGGACTCGTGTCGAAACCGACGAGGATGCCGGCTTCACCGGCGTTCTCGATGCGGTTGCGCTGCACGATCGCGTCGGTCGCGCCGCCCTTGAAATAGACGCCGGTCGTGGCGGTGTCGTGGATGTAGTTGTCCTCGACGAGCATGTTCGCCGCGTTGACGTTGTCGATGCCTTCGGCGTTCTTTTCCTCAGGCGGTGTTCCGGGCGGATAGCCGGCTCCGGAGTTGTAGATCTCGTTGCGGCGGATCGTCACGTTGTTGCTCTTGGGTGTGATCTTGATGACGTCGCGGCCGCTGCCGTGCAGCTTCGAATCCTCGATGATCACATTCGACGCGCCGGTGCCGCTCAGATTGCCGGGGCGCTCCCAGTCGGTCTGCAGGAACACCGCGTAGTAATAGCCGCCGCTGATTTCCAGGCGTGAAAGACGGCTGCCTGAAGCGTCCGGATCGATCTGGATGCAGACCGTGTCCTCGACGTTGATCGGGCACGCAATGTGTGCCCATTCACCCGGCTGGCTGCGCAAGGTCAGCGGCAGGCGCAGGCGCAATTCGACCTCGTTGTATACATTGTTTCCGACCGGACCGCGCAGCGTGACCGTGTCACCTGGCCCGACGATGCCGTTGGCCGGGTCGACGACGTGTGTGACGGTGCGGAACGGCTGTGCGATCGAGCCGGTGCCAGTGCTGTCGCTGCCCGTTGTGGAGACGAACCACTCGGCAGCGTGGACACCGCCGGCGGCACAGGCCAGCACGCAGGCGGCGACATGGCGGCTAATCGAAGACATCGGGCATGCTCCTGATGGGTTGAGAGGCGGCCATGCGGCTGGCCTGTCACGGCTTACGCCATCGCTGCGCCGGACTGACACGGCAAGACGAATCGTCGACTCGCGCACAGTGCCGCCGCCGACTGTGGCAGAGGCGGTTGCGGGTGCGGCTGCTAGACTTCGTGCCGCAGACGGATTCCCAGGGGGCGGGTGGTGGCCGAGCGCGAGGCCGAGGTGACGCAGCTATTGCATCAGTGGCAGCGGGGCGATGCCGCCTCGCTGGATTCGCTGCTGCCGCTGGTCTATGACGAGCTACGTCGGATCGCCGCGCACGAGCTGCGCAGCAACCGCGGCCACGAGACCCTGCAGCCCACCGCGCTGATCAATGATGTGTTCGTGCGCCTGCTCGGCGCGGGCAGTCTCGATATCAGCAACCGCAAGCACCTGTACACGACGGCCGCCAAACTCATGCGCCAGATCCTCATCGACCGTGCGCGCGCGCAGTTGCGCGACAAGCGCGGCGGCGGGCAATGGCAGCGCGCCGATTTCATCGAGGCCATGGCGCTGCCGATTGAGCAGAGCACCGACCTGCCGGCACTCGACCAGGCGCTCGACGCGTTGGCCGGGCTCGATGCGCGCATGGCGGAGATCGTGGAGCTGCGCTATTTCGTGGGCCTCGAAGTGAGCGAGGTGGCCGTGCTGCTCGGCGTGGACGAACGCACCGTGTACCGCGACTGGGCGATGGCGCGCGCGTGGCTGCGGCAGCGCCTCGGCGACTGATGCGGCGCAGCTGTCAGTCCGGCAGCGGTTCCGGCGTAAGCCCTGCGGACAGCCAGCCGACGCCCCTGCCGCCATGAACGCCGCCGACTTTCGTACGTTGCGCGAGGCTTTCCATGCCGTGATCGATCTCGCGCCCGACGCGCGGCAAACGCATCTCGCCCAACTCGCCACGCATGACCCCGAGCTGCACGAGGCCGTACTCGGCCTGCTCGCGAACCTCGCCGAAACCGACCTGCAGTCAATCTCACCCGATGCCGAAGCGGTGCCTCTGCAGGTCGGGCCCTACCGCCTCGGGCAGATGCTCGGCAGCGGCGGCATGGGTGAGGTCTATCTGGCCGAGCGCGTGGATGGCGGCTTCGAGCAGCGCGTCGCGCTGAAGCTCGTGCGCCGCGGCGGCCTTTCGCGCCAGCTGACGCGCCGCTTCCTGCGCGAGCGCCAGATTCTCGCGCGGCTCGAACATCCGAACATCGCGCGTCTGCTCGATGGCGGCTTCACGGCGTCAGGGCAGCCCTGGCTTGCGATGGACTACATCGCCGGCGAAACCATTGCGAACCATGTCCGTCAGCGGCAGCTCGGACTCGATGCGCGCGTTGCGCTGATCGCGCGCGTCGCGACGGCCGTCGCCTACGCGCAGCGCAATCTCGTCGTACACCGCGACATCAAGCCAGCGAACATCCTCGTGGGTGCCGATGGCGAGCCCAAGCTGCTCGACTTCGGCATTGCCAAGCTGCTCGATGACAGCACCGAAGAACAGACGCGCACCGCGCTTCGCGCGATGACGACGCGCTATGCGGCGCCCGAACAGATCGCCGGCGACCGCACGACGACAGCCACCGATGTCTACGCGCTGGGCGTGCTGCTGTTCGAACTGATCACTGAGCGGTCGCCGTACGTGACGGACGGTTCCGGCGACTGGACCTCGGCCGTGCTGCGCGAGCCGCCGCGCACGCTCGCGCACGCCTGCGCCGTCGACTACGCGACGCGCGAACGACGCATGCTCGGCGGCGGACTGGAGCGCATTGTGCAAAAAGCGCTCGCCAAGGCCCCGGCACAGCGCTATGCGGGTGCGGCGGCACTGGCTGACGATCTCGACGACTGGCTCGCGCGACGACCGTTGCGCAGCGGGATCGGCAGCGCGCGCGAACAGACTCGACAGCTGATCGCACGCTATCGCTGGCCGTTGACCGTCGTGGCGGCGACGATGCTCGCGCTCGGCGCCGGCGCGATCGTTGCGTGGCGCCAGGCGCGCATCGCGGCCGAGCAGGCGCGTGTCGCGCGCGCGCACCTCGAGGCCATGCTCGGCGTGCTCGGGTCTGCCAACCCGCAGTACTACGCCGGGCGCGATCCGCACGCGAGCGAATTCCTGCGCACCGCGGCGGACACGCTGCAGCGCGAGCGTGCCGACGACCCCGCGCTGCTGCAGCGCGCGCTCAGCGAAATCGGCCATGGCCTGATCAATCTGGGCAAGCCGCAGGACGCCGAGGCAGTGCTGCGCGCCGCAGCGGTACAGCTGGAGCGCGATGCGAGTGCTACAGCGGCCGGAAAGCTCGGTACGTACAAGCTGCTGGCGGCGGTGCAGGACGAGCCGCGCTATCGCGACGCGCTGCATGCCACGGCCGATCGCATCGAGGCGCTCGCCGCTGACGTGGACGCGGCAGTCGCGATTGACGCGATCGGCGGCGTGGCCGGTTCGCTCGGCAAGCTGGGCGAATTCGAGCGTGCTGCGCGTCTTTTCGCGCGCGGCGATGCGCTACTCGCGCAGGCCGGGAGCGTGCGGCCCGGTGCGGTAGAGAACTATTGGCGCCAGCGCGGCTGGAGCGCCTTGCGCGCGTTCGAACTCGATCGCGCGCGGGAGTCATTCCTGCGGGGACTCGCCCAGATCGAAGCGGCGCCACAGTCGTTTTCGCCGATGCGACGCGCCGAAGCGGAGAGGCTGCTGGCCGAGACGCTGCTGACGCAGTCCGATGCCGCCGCGGCACAGACGCATCTCGCGGCGGCGCAACCTGTTTACTACGCGGAGTACCCGCCCGACCACATCGAGCGTGCCGCATTCGATCTGCTGAAAGGCCGCCTGCTGCTGCTCCAGGGCGATGCCGTTGCAGCACAGACGATCGCGGCCGAGGCGGCGCGTGTGCTCGAACATTCGCAGGGTGCGGACAAGGATCAGCTGACACGTCGCTGGCTGCTCGCCGATATCGCCGCGCAGCGTGGCGACTGTGCGGCCGCCAACGCAGACATCGCAGTCGCGGTGAATTTGCTTGCGGGGTTTCAACCGGCGCTGCCGCGTGATCACGCGCTCGTCGATGCGGCAGCGCGCCGGGTCGCGGCGGCTTGCGCGAAGAAGTGAATGCGCTGCCGCGCCGGTGAACTCAGCGCGTTGCAGCCATTCCCGAAATCAAGGCGATGGACACGCCCGCGTGTCCGATGCAACGACCGGCATTGATGCGTCGAGCGCGACGCGTCCGCGCAGCGAGTTCGTCATCGCGTCGGTGATCAGCACATCCACGAACTGGCCGACCATGCGCGCGTCGCCCGGGAAGTTCACGTAGCGCATGTTCTCGGTGCGGCCCGTCATCTCGTTCGCACTCTTGCGGCTGACGCCTTCGACGAGCACGGTCTGGCGTGTGCCGACCATCGCCTGGCTGATGCGGTTCGCATTCTCGGTGACGGCCGCCTGCAGGCGCTGCAGACGCGCGTGCTTGGTCTCGGCGCTGGTGTCGTCGTCGAGGTTCGCTGCGGGCGTGCCCGGGCGCTTGGAGTAGATGAAACTGAAGCTCTGATCGAAGCCGACGTCGTCGATCAGCTTCATGGTCTTGTCGAAATCCGCGTCCGTCTCGCCCGGGAAGCCGACGATGAAATCCGAGGAGATCGAGATG
>Ga0207698_10001033_pt1 | contig 16205 bp, 14 predicted proteins | sample KBSCornC22_FD_184298 | JGI IMG/M metagenome (GOLD analysis project Ga0207698, IMG submission 184298) | Corn rhizosphere microbial communities from Kellogg Biological Station, Michigan, USA - KBS Corn C2-2 (SPAdes) (version 2) | ecosystem: Host-associated > Plants > Roots > Rhizosphere > Soil ...
GACCTGGCCGTGGATGGGCAAGAAAAAGCTCTCGGTCCGCGCCAACAACTTCATCTCCGACAAGATCAAGGTGAACGACCTTCGCGGCAATCCAATCGACATCGCGGCGCAGATCATGTGGCGCGTCGTCGATACGGCGCAGGCGCTGTTCGACGTCGACGATTACAAACAGTTCGTCCGGGTCCAGGTCGAAGCCGCGATCCGCACGATCGGCGCGCGCTATCCCTATGACGATTTCTCGCACCAGGAAGTGACGCTTCGCGGCAATCACGACCAGGTCGGTGCCGAGCTCAAGCAGGAGCTTCAGGCCCGGCTCATCGTCGCCGGGATCACCATTGACGAATGCGGCTTCACCTATCTCGCATATGCGACGGAGATCGCAGGAGCGATGCTTCGCCGCCAGCAGGCGCAGGCCGTGGTCGCCGCCCGGCAGACTCTGGTCGAGGGCGCGGTCGGAATGGTCGAAATGGCGCTCGACGCGCTGAGCGAGAAGAATGTCGTGGAGCTCGACGACGAGCGTAGGGCCGCGATGGTTTCGAACCTGATGGTCGTGCTTTGCGGGGAACGCGACACGCAGCCCGTCGTCAACACCGGCACGCTCTATCAATAGGCGGGCGGAATGGCCGACGCCGAGCGCAAGGCATATCCACTGCGCGTCGATCCGGCGCTGTGGTCGGCGGTCGAGCGCTCGGCCGCGGCAGAGCTGCGGAGCGTGAACGCCCAGGTCGAATGCCTGCTGCGCGAAGCGCTGAACGCGCGGGGCGTGAAGTTGAAGGCGCCAGCTCCGCGCAAGCGCGGACGTCCGCCGAAGGAGAAGTGATGAGCGACGGTGGCGACTGGTTTGCGCCCAAGCGGTACGGGATCGGCGCCATTCCCGTCAGCTGGCAGGGATGGGCGATCACGATCGGCTTTGTCGCCGCTCTCGTTGCCCTGAGCTTCGCCTTTCGAGGGCGGCTGCTCCAAGTGATTGCCGGCGCAATACCGTTGACGCTCACGTTCGTGGTGATTGCAGCCCGCACTACTCGCGGCGGGCTGCGCTGGAGATGGGGAGACGAAGAATGATGTTGGGAATGATGATGATTGCTGCTGCTGCCGTGGCCGCCTCGCCGATAACGGCTCCTGGCCCGAAGGCACCGCTTGCAGGGACCTATGTCGACGCGGGCAAAAACGCGCCGGTCGTGCTGATCATTCCCGGATCGGGTCCGACCGATCGCGACGGCAACAATCCGATGGGGATGACCGCCGCGCCCTACCGACTGCTTGCGGAAGCGCTGGCGACGAAAGGCGTGTCGACCGTCAGGATAGACAAGCGCGGGATGTTCGGGAGCAAGGCTTCTGTCGATGACCCCAACAAGGTGACAATCGGCGACTATGCGGCGGACGTTCACAGCTGGGCCGCTGCAATCCAGAAGCAGACTGGCGCGAAATGCGTCTGGGTGCTCGGACACAGCGAAGGAGCGCTCGTCGCGCTTGCTGCCGCGCAAAAGCCGGAGGGAATATGCGGAGTGGTCCTCGTATCCGGCGCCGGCCGCAGGCTCAGCGACGTGATCCGCGAGCAGCTGCGCTCAAACCCGGCCAATGCCCCCGTTCTGGACTCCGCGATGGCGGCGCTCGACGAACTCGACAACGGAAAGCATGTCGATGTGACCAACATGAATCCCGCCCTGCTTCCGCTCTTCCGGCCACAGGTGCAGGATTATCTGATCGATATGTTCCGCCAGGATCCGGCCAAGCTTGCCGCGTCGGTCAAGGTGCCGGTGATGATCGTTCAGGGCGAGCGGGACGTTCAGGTCTCGATCGCCGATGCGAAAGCGCTTGCGGCCGCCAACCCGAAGGCGAAGCTGGTCCTCGTTCCGGCGATGAACCATGTGCTCAAGGACGTGGCCACCGACGACCGTGCGGCAAATATCGCGACCTACAGCAATCCCTCGCTGCCGATAGATTCTTCAGTCGTCGATGCGATCGCAGGCTTCGTGAAGCCCTAGCCCACCGAAAGGTCGCGCTGCTGGTTGACCAGCCGCCACTCGTCGAGGTCGGACAGCATGTAGCGCGCGGCCTGCTCGGTAAGGTCGGCAGCGCGCGACAGGGTCGTGTCCTTCCGAAGCTCGCGGTCGATCTGTTTCAGCGTGTCAGCGGTCGCGAGCGAGCGAAGCGCGTCGCCCCCGAAGTCGCCCTGGAAACGGATCCCGAACACCGCCGTGGCAAGCGCCGGAAAACCGGCGGAGATCAAGGTGAACCAATTGCTGTACTCGGTCACATAATAAGCGTGGGTCGAAAGTCCGACCAAAGTGATGTCCGAGACGATCAGGGTCGCGAAGAACAAGAACGTCCCGAGCCGTTCCAGGCGATGATCGAGCAAGTGGATCACATGCGCGTTGCGCTCGTGATAGCTCACCTGCGGGGCAACCTCGTGGTCTGCGACCGACTGGGCGATGCGCATCGCTGCGGTGCGATCAATCGAACCTGAGGGCACGCCCATCGCCCGCCAGATCCCGCTCGCATAGGTATCGATCCATCGCTGTGCCACGGGGTTCGTCTCCGTGCCTGGAGGATCGGGCGCCGCGATTCCGAGCAACTTCAAACTGCGCATCGGCCGCAGGCGCTCTGCGAGCTGCCGATAGTCGAGCCAGCGGCGGTGCCATTCGCGCTTCGATCCGATATGCGCATTGAGGATGACGGCAAGCGTCACCACCATCTCGGCCATCGCTTCCTGTATCTTGAGGTGCGGGAACATGAAGGCGCCAAGGCCCATGCACACCGCGACGCCGCCCATCACGAAGCTGAAGATGTGGCCGCTGCGATAGGTGAGGGCGAGGTTCGTCGCGAGCCGGTCAGCCCAGCTGTACGCCTCTTCGAGCAGGTCGATCTGGGCGGAGATATCGTTGGCGTCGATGCACTTTTCGCGGAACTCGCGCCATTCCTGCTCGATCCAGATAGCGCTCTGCGTCTCGGTGAAGTCGGACAGGCGGATCCGCCGAACCCCCGCCGCGGCGAGAAGCAGGCGATATTCGAAGCGCGGCCGGAATCGTGGCAGCCGCTCCTTGAAGAATCGCGCGATGAAGCGGTGTTCCTGCTTCCCCGGGGGAGGCAGAAGCACCGCGGTCAACATCCGATCGACATGATCCTCATCGAACGGTCGCTCGGACATCGGATCGGCGCCTGACGTATCGACCACGGGATCGAACGCCGCCCACAGCAATTTCGCCGGCTCGTGCGGTTCCGGCGGGATATGGATAACCGGCCGGCCGCGGGCGATTGCCATCTCGACGACCTCCGCCGTACCGCCTCGGCCGCGCGCAGGCTTGCCGTCCCAGACGGCGATTAGCAGATCGCAGTGCGCTACGGTTGCCCGTCCCGCCATGACATAAGCTTCGACGTCGCCGGGCTCGTCGCCGGGAAGTTCGAGAACCCGGCTCGCCCGCTCGAGGAGCGTGTCGAAACTCTCGCGCCCCGGAACATCGGCCAGGCTTTCGCGATAATCGGACCGTCGAAACGGCAGGATCGCCTGGAGTTCCCATCCGAGCGACAGCGCCGCCTCGGCGGCAATCTGGTCTGATCCATCGGCTATAGCGGATACGAAATGAAGCTCCGGCGCCGCTTTCGAAAATCCGCTTCGCTCGCGCTCGAACAAGGCCAAGCCGGATTTCCCGATCGTCTCGAGCACGGCCGAAATTCGCGCCGGCAGCGCACGTGCGGCTTTGTCACCGAGCGCTTCCGCGCGATGCCCGGTGATCCCGACGCACAGCATGAACGGAAGCGCCGGCGGACCGGCCATAGACTCTTTCGAGCGTCGAGCCGTTGCGGCGCCCTCGAAGTCGCTTCGGGAGATCGTTTCGTTCACGTTTGGTGATAACAAGCGCGTTGACAGCTATCTACCCAAATCGGATTTTCATAGCGTGCCGAATCGCATCTGGAGAAGCGATATGTCTAGCAAGCAAAGGCGTCCAGCAAGCGGTAGGCCGATCCTTGACAACGGCGGACACTCAGGGCCGTCGAGTTTCTTTTCGTTTCTGTCGGACATCTTCGGTTAATGGGTGGCCGGCGGCTCGTCCGCCGGCGCTCCAATTTAACGCGCTCGCAGCCACCATCTAACACATGGTTAGCTGCTGCCGCCATTCTTGATGATCGGATCGAAAGACCCGACGGTGATGCTCGCATCGTCGCAGCTGAAATTCCACTGGTAGCAGACATCTAGCGTGCCGTTGCTTCCCTGATTGTTGTTATTGTCGGTGAACGCGGCGTTCCTGGGTAAGGGCTGCCCGTTGTGCATCTGGACGCCGCTGATTTGCCCGGAATTGTCGCCGCTCGGTGGAGGGCAGCTTGACCACCCATCCTGAGTATCGAGACTCGCGAACTGCACATTGTGGCCCGTATTGTCTTGCAGCGTGAAGCTGAAGTGCTGGGCAGGTGAGCCTCTCGCTATAGTCGGCCCTGGGTCGCCGCTGGTGCAACTAATTGAGATCGTACTTCCGGATAGCGTTGCTGTTAGTACGATGTCGTGATCGTTCGGACCTCCGGCTTGCTCCATCGTCAAACCAGGTTCTTCCTGTCTCATCGCCCTTCTCCTGTAGAATCTCTCAAACTCGCAAACACCTGAAGCTCATCGCTGACTGACTCGTCGCAGTGCGTTACGAGGCTCATGCCGTGGAATATGGTCAGCTCGATCCGCCGTTTTTGATGATTGGATCATATTCGTAGGTGTCGCTCCCGTCCGTAAAGCGCAGCATGAAATGCAGGTCGCAGGCCGCGTTTCGATTATCGTCGGTCACTGAGAGTTTGCTGCTGCTCGGGTTGCCTCCGAAGGTGATCTGGCCGCCGTTGCCTTTGCCGTTCGGGCACCCGGAGCCTTGGCGCACCCACATTGCATCCTGGGCATTCGCCATGAATTCGAGTCCGAGCCCTGTCGCGTCATGGAATTCGAAATCCATGTCCCAATTGCCCGATTTATTCTTGAACTCGATGGGTGGGTCCTGGGCCTTGCCGCCGTTTGATTTCCAGTCGTGCGTGAACACGACATCGGTCCCAACGAGGTTTGCAAACACTCGGACGGTTGCCGTATTTCCGGTAGCCCCCGAGTGGCGGTGGCGGCGCGTGTTTTCATCCGCTTCCATCATGTTCTTCCTCCTGCACTTTGAATCGCTGCAACGTAGGTTGGATGCCGATATCCGGTGGCCCTCAGCGCCGACGTGATCTGCCTTGCGCCATCGCTGTCGCCGAGGCGCAATTTGATCGCAGCAAGCTGCGCTTGCTCGGTCGGTCGGAGCTCGGCTCCCGCCGGAATGCTGTGCAAAGCGGCCGTCCACCAGCGGCGCGCCTCGTCGTGCTGACCGCTTGCCGCGAGCGCATTTCCGCCGGCGGTCATCATCGTGAAACCGAGAAGGGCCCGATCCGACGCATTGGGGCTGGTCCTCGCCGCGGCGACACCTTGCTGTGCGAGCATCAGGGCTTCGCTCGAATTGCCGCCGGCAATTGCGAGTCTCGAGCGGAGATTGAGGCAGGAGACACGCTGCAGCGCCTTCCAGCTGGCGACGGATTTGTCGCGCAGAAGCAGGCGATCCACGATGTCGCAGCCGGACCGGGTCGTCGCCGCCGCCGCCGCCGTGTCTTTCATTGAGAGCTGCAGATCGGCGAGGTCGAACTGGGCTAGGGAGATCGCCTGAAGCCACTCGGCGTTGTCCGGCTCCACATGGATCAGGCGGTCAGCGATTCCCGCCGCGGCTTCGGCTTCGCGAAGCCCCCCTCGGCCATCCCCCCGTGACGCCAGCAGGCGACCGAGCGCCCGGTGAGCGGTCATTTCCTCGCGCTGTACATCCATGTCGCGCGGATCGATCTGTTCCAGGGCGCCGAGAAGCGTGAGCTCGCGGTCGCGGTTGGCGAGCGCTCCATCCTGGTCGCCCCCATACTCCCGGGCATCGGCGAGCCATGCGAGATTCTGGGTGACCTGCTTTTGATAATCGATGTTGCCTGGCTCTCCAGACGCCAGCGCTTCAGCGATCGGAAGTGACGATTGGTAGGTCTCGGCCGCTTCCCGGTAGCGATGCTCGTCCATGAGCACGGTCCCGAGGTTTGTATTCGCATAGACCTCTTCGAGGCGGTATTCCTTCTTGTCGGGCGCCAGCGCGACCATCGTCTGGGCGAGCCGCTGGTATTGGCGGAAGCGCGCAGCGGCTTCCGCGATCTGGCCGCGATCCCTCGCGATATAGCCGACCCAAAAGACGTTCTGCGCATGATCGAAAAGCCGCTGCGGGTCGTTGGGATGACGCCGCAACGCTTCGGCGGTGCCGGCAAGCGCCTCCTGGTAGCGATTCAGGGCGCCGTCCAGGTCTCCCCGACTCTGGGCGATCTCGCCGATGAGTGTGAGTGCTCTCGATCGTTGGGCGAGCGAATCATCGGTCAAGCTGCCCTTGTCCTGGTGCTGGTAATAAGCCAGCACTCGGGAACCGACGCCGTCGAGAGCGTCGAGGCGGCCGATCGGCTCCAGCTTGTCCTTGAGGTCGCCGAGCATGAAGCCGATCAGCCCCTCGGCTTCTCGGCGCTGGTCGCGTGCTGCGTCGCGGGCCTGGATCGCGGTTATTGCGAGCGTGCTGGTCACCGCCATTCCGGCGAGCGACGCCGCCGCAAGCATTCCGAGCCGGCGATTGCGCCGCGTCGTTTCCCGCTGAACCAGCTCGTCGAGACCGACGCCGAGCATCCCTGCGACGAGCTTCAGGAAGGCAAGGCGCTTGCCATCGCCTCCCTCGCGGAAATCCGCCGCGAGCGGCTCGGCGCGCTTCGCCGTGCGGTGCCCGCGCCGGTCGTATTTGAAGCGAAGCGCTGGAGGGAAGCATTCCTCTTCCTCACGTCCCGGCATGTCGCTGGCGAAGGGTTCGCCTGAAAGCACGGCGGCAAGCACGCATCCTTCGGGACGGGTCCGCTTGAAGGATTCGATCTCAAGGTTGGTCCAGCGCGACTTCGCCGCCGTCGGCGAGCAAAGAACGACCAGGAACTGCGACGCGGCGAGCGCGCCCTGAATCTCTTCAGCGAGGTCGTCACCCGCCGCGAGGTCCTGCTGGTCACGAAAGACGGGACTCAACCGCTTGGGTACCACACCGTTGGCGGTCAGCTTGCCGGCGAGCGCGCCCGGCACCCGGAACCGCTCGAGCTCGTTATGAAGCCAGTCGGCGGTTTCCTTGTCTTTATGGCTGTAGCTGAGGAAGGCGTAGAAGCGGGTCCGCAGCCGGCGGGCGCGGCGCAAAGGCGGCGTCTCCCCTTCCGGATCGCGGTCAAATCCCGGCAATCGGGCAAGCTTGACCATAGGCCGCCCCCAGCTGGTCCCGTAAAGTCCGTTAACACAAAGAGATAAGAGTCGCGATAAGCCTTTGGATAAGGGGCTTTCGCTTTGCCGCGACCGCCCGAACGCCTATATGGCCGCGCATGTCCATTCGTCCCTGGCGCGATATCGAGCGGCGCAAGTCGCGGCAGATCATGGTCGGCTCCGTGCCCGTCGGCGGAGACGCGCCGATCAGCGTTCAGACCATGACCAACACGCCGACCGAAGACGCAAAAGCGACGATAGACCAGATCCGCCGCTGCGAGGATGCCGGTGTCGACATCATCCGCGTGTCCTGCCCGACCGCGGCGTCGACCGCGGCGCTCAAGGAGATTGTCCGCGCGGCCAGCGTTCCCATCGTGGCCGACATCCATTTCCACTACAAACGCGCGCTTGAGGCCGCTGACGCCGGCGCGGCTTGCCTTCGAATCAACCCCGGCAACATCGGTTCTGAAGAGCGCGTCAAGGAAGTCATCGCGGCGGCGCGTGCCAACGGCTGCGCAATGCGCATTGGGGTCAATGCCGGGAGCCTCGAAAAGGACCTGCTCGAAAAATATGGGGAGCCTTGTCCCGAGGCTCTCGTCGAAAGCGCGCTCGACCATATCCGGATCCTCGAGGACCACGGCTTCCGCGACTACAAGGTTGCGGTCAAAGCCAGCGACGTGTTCCTCGCCGTCGCCGCCTACCAGCAGCTTGCGGATCAGGTGGACTGTCCGCTTCATCTCGGGATCACCGAGGCAGGCGGGCTGATCGGCGGGACAGTCAAGTCGGCACTGGGCATCGGCTCCCTGCTCTGGGCTGGTATTGGAGACACGATCCGGGTTTCCCTTTCGGCGGAGCCCGAAGAAGAAGTCCGCGTCGGCTACGAAATCCTGAAGACGCTCGGAATCCGCAGCCGCGGCGTTCGCGTTGTCTCCTGCCCCAGCTGCGCTCGCCAGGGCTTCGATGTGATCCGCACCGTCGAGGCGCTCGAGGCCCGGCTCCAGCACATCAAGACTCCGATGTCGCTCAGCGTTCTCGGCTGCGTCGTCAACGGGCCAGGCGAAGCGCGCGAGACGGACATTGGAATCACCGGTGGCGGCAATGGTACGCACATGGTCTATCTGTCGGGCGTTACCGACCATCATGTCGCCGACGCCGACATGATCGATCACATCGTCAAACTGGTCGAAGCCAAGGCTGCCGAAATCGAAGCGGCCGAGGCGCGTGAATCGACTCTCGACGCGGCTGAATAGTTTAACCTTTCTTCACCTAATCGGCGCAGCTTCGCGCCGTGATCAAGTTGCTGCTCATCATCGCTGCCGCCGGAGCGCTTGCGAATTCGCTCGCGCCCAAGGCCGAGCCGCCGCTGCTGATCGATTCCCATCCGGCCCCAGCGCCGATCACTCTCGACGAGTCGAACTAACCCGCTACAGCTGACGCGTGCGGCGCGTCACCCATCCGGTCCAGGGTTTTATTGCAGCGCTCGGCGCCGTCGCCGTGCTGTCGACGATGGACGCGGTGATGAAGCACCTGGTGCTGACGATCGGCATCTTCGCGGTCAGCGTATGGCGGGCGGCGGCCAACTTCGTCTTGAGCGCTGCCTTATATCTTCCGCGACGACCTAAGCGGCCCACGCGAAGGACGCTGTGGATCCACGTCGCACGCAGCGTGGTCGTGACGCTCATGGCGGTTCTCTTTTTCTGGGGCATTGGCCGCGTGCCGCTCGCCCAGGGAATCGCGCTCACCTTCATCGCGCCCCTCATCGCGATGCTGCTTTCGCCCTTGTTCCTGAAGGAGCGGCTTGCCGGCCGTTCGATTTTAGGGGCTCTCTCCGCATTCGCCGGGGTGCTCGTCATCGTGGTCGGGCAGGCGCGCGCCGAAGTAGGCGAAGACGTGCTGTTCGGCGTCGCCGCGATCCTCGGCTCGGCACTTTGTTATTCGGTCAACATCCTGATGATGCGGTGGCAGGCGCTCGCGGCCAAGCCGCTCGAGATCAACTTTTTCCAGTCGATGGTCGTGCTCATCTTGTGGATCGCGGCGCTTCCGATCATCGGCCTTCAGGCATGGCCGCACGGGCAGATCGGCTGGATCATCGTCGCGTCGACGCTTTCGACTGCCGGCGGCCTGCTGTTCGCCTGGGCCTATGCGCGCGGCGAGGCGAGCTACCTCGCGGTCACCGAATATAGCGCTTTCCTGTGGGCCTCGCTTCTCGGCTGGCTGGTCTTCCGCGAGCGCGTATCGCTCTACACGCTGGCGGGCGCGCTTCTGATTGTCGGCGGCTGCCTTGCCGCCGCTCGCCGCAAGCTCGCCGAGCCGCCGGAGATGGACTTGATCTAACTTCCCGACGCGAGAAGGTTCACAGTGAACGCCAGCACGCCGATGTTGAACGCGAAGGCGGCGAGGCAGTGGAATGCCACCACCTTCCGCACCTTCTGATCGGTCACTTCGACGTCTGAGGTCGCGAACGCCATTCCGCACGTGAAAGCGAAATAGACGAAGTCCCAGTAGACGGGCTCGGCTGTGCCCGGAAACCGAAAGCCAGCGCATCCCGCAGGCGGCTGGACATAAGCCATATGTGCATAGTGAAGCGCATAGACGCTGTTGCTGAACAGCCAGGCTACGATCAGCGTTACGATAATCAGCGCCTTGGTCAGAGGCTCCGGATGCTTCCCCATCGTCTCCGCTGCTACCGAAATCAGCAGCACGGCGATGACCACAAAGGTGATGACCAGAAGGAAGGTCCTGTTGGCGTCATTTCCCCTGGCGTGACTTTCAATCACCGTGCCTTCGCTGACGCCGAGCAAGTTGGCGCACGCGAGCAGGAAGATGATTGCGGCGATGTCGAAAGCCGCGATGATTCCGAGGGTGCAGCTGCCGAGCCAATGGATCGCGGGATAGAGAGACGCCAGTCCCGCGACGACGAACAGCACGAAGCGCCAGGGCGCGACCATGTTGCCGATGCTTCGCGGCTCCGCCATGACTGGTGAGGGTAACGACCAAAGGGGACATGCTCAAATGCCGTGGGTCTGGTTGATCGTCGGCGGCTTCTTCGAGGTCGGATTCACCACGTCGCTTCGTTTCGTCGACAATTTCCGGAACCTGCCCTGGACGCTCGCCTTCCTTGCCTCGGTCGCGGTCAGCATGGGCCTCCTGCAGGTCGCGTCGCGCTCGATCCCGATGGGGACGGCCTATGCGGTCTGGGGCGGCATCGGCGCGGTCGGCACCGTCGCCGTGGGCATCCTCTGGTTCCATGAGCCGGCGAGTACGGTCCGGCTGCTGCTGATCCTCGCCATCGTCGCGGCCATCGGAGCGTTGAGGCTTGCATCCTAGCCGAGCCGTGGCGATGGCGCGTCGGACGCCGCTGCGTCACATTGTCTATTCCCTCCCTAGAGATTAGTCCCGCACATGGAGAAGGGCCATGCTGCAAGCGAGCAAGCGACATCTGGCCGATGTCGGCGAAACATATTTCGAGCATATGCGGTTCGCGCTGCTTGTGGGCACGCTCGCGACGGGCGCCGGCCTCGCCTGCATCCTTCACGCCATCCTCCCGGCAATGTGCGAGAGTTCGTGCAGCCGGGCGATCGCGTCACTTCAGAGACTGTTCGCCGATCGCAACCGAATGACTGAGGTGACCGCGGAAAATTCCGCCCTTCTGACCTTCGTGGCTTTGACCGCGGTGTCGCTCATCACTTGCGTCGCAGTGACAATCTGCACGGCTGGCAGCTGGCTCGCGCTGCTCGTCGTCCCCCAGTCCTTCACCCTGCCGGTCGTATTCCTGTCGCAGAACCGAGGACTCGATCCCGCGACAGCCTAAGTCAGCGCGGCGCCGGCTCCATGTACGGCGCGACCTCCGGCTCCTGCTCCTCGATCGAACTATAGAATTTCGGCGTAGGGAAAGGCCCGCGCGCCCGCTCGTAGGCGTAGCCGAGGTTGAGCAGCAACTGCTCCGACCATTTCGGGCCCATGAAGCTCAGACCGACCGGCAGCCCCTTGATGAGTCCCATTGGAACCGTGAGGTGCGGATAGCCCGCAACCGCGGCGAGCGAACCTGCCCCACCGTCGGAAAACGAATCTCCGGTGACTCCATCGATCTTCCAAGCCGGCCCGGCGGTCGGGCCGACCAGCGCGGTAAGATTGTACTGCTTGAGCAGCCGGTCGATCCCGTTCGGGCCGGCCGCCATGAAACTCGCCTGCCGAGCCCTCTTGTACGCGGGATCGGCAAGCCCCTTCGTCTTTTGCGAATCCTCGAAATAATCCTGGCCGAACAGCGACATCTCCCGTTGCGCATGCGCCTTGTCGAAGGCGATCAGGTCGGCGAGGCTGCGCGAAGCGATCGGCGCCGGGCTTCCTTTCAGATATTTCGCCATATCCGCCTTGAGCTCGGTCTGGAGCACGAGGTTCTCGTTCTTGCCGATCTGGCTCTGGTCGAACTTCTTGATGTCGACGAGGATCGCGCCCTGTTTGCGAAGGATCGCGAGCGCGGTTTCGAACGCGGGGTTGAGCAGCGGCGTCGAGGCAAAGCGCATCACGCCGATCCTCTTGCCTTTCAGCGAGCTCGCATCGAGGTGCGCGGCGTAGTCGGTCTTGTGCTTGTCCGCGTCGCGCGTCGCCGGATCCGCAGGATCGGTTCCGGCAATCACGCTCAGCAATTCCGCCGCATCGCGAACATTGTCCGCCATCGGTCCTGCCGTGTCCTGGCTATGGCTGATCGGGACGATGTGAGTCCGGCTGACGAGGCCCACGGTCGGCTTCAGTCCGACGATGCCATTGATCGACGCGGGACATGTGACCGACCCATCGGTCTCGGTGCCGATCGCGAAGCGGACGAGACCCGCTGCGACCGCCGCGCCGCTTCCGCTCGAGCTTCCGCAGGCGTTGCGGTCGAGCGCCCAGGGATTGTGGGTCTGGCCGCCGACCGCGCTCCAGCCCGAGATGGAATGCGACGATCGGATGTTCGCCCACTCGCTGAGGTTGGTCTTGCCGAGGATGATCGCACCCGCAGCGCGAAGGCTGGCGACCAGCGGTGCGTCGCGGTTGGTCACGTTGTTCGCGAGCGCTAGGCTCCCTGCCGTCGTCGGTAACGGGCCAGCGGCTTCGATATTGTCCTTGATCAGCACCGGCTGGCCGGCGAGCGGACCGCGCAAATTGCCGGCGTCGACCTGGCGCGCCTGATCGATCGCGGTGGGATCGACCGCGAGCACCGAATGGAGCCTGGCGTCGACGCGTTGAATACGATCGAGCGCGACACGGACGTTGGTTTCAGCGGGTCCGGCAGGCTGCGCCGATGCGGCGACACCGAATAGCAGCGCCGTCGAGCTAACGACCCACCAACGCATGACTGTCTCCCCTTTTCAGCGCTCAGCGCGGTGCAAGCAAAGCATCGAGCGACCCCGGTCCTTTCCCGGTCTTTTCAAGCCTCGGATAGCGAAGGCCGCCATGCCAATCGAGGGCCACGGTTCGATAGAGGTCGCCGTCATGCACCAGCAGTTGCGGCGAAGCGCCGCCGTTGGCCGCGTCCTTGATCGCCTGCTTGATGCCATCCATGTCGAAGTTGCGGCCGTTCACCGCGACGATTTGCGATCCGATGGAAAGGCCGGCGTTGAACGCGGGACTATCCCACAGCACGCTTGTGATCTTGCCATCGTTACCGACCACGAACCCGCCGGAATAGGTAAGATCGCTATTCTTGGCCTGCATCTCGGCGCTTTTGATCCACATGGTCGGTTCGGGTGTGAAGACAAGCTTGTAGCCGCCCTGGTTGATCCCATCGAGCGGCGCCTCGGGCGCGACGCCGTAGACCTTGCGCTGAAGGTAGCCGCGCCAATCGTATGGCTGGACCTTGTTCAGGGTCGCGACGATCTCGTCGAAATTGTACGTAAGCTCACCCCAGTCACGGTCGCGGACTCCGAAGAAGGCCTTGGCGAAATCGTCGATCGAGCGCTTGCCGCCCGATTGCTCGCGGATGATGCGGTCGACGTCGATCCAGATCAGCTGCCCCTCGCTGTAATAATCCTCGCTTCGTTGCCAGCTTCGCCACGGTTGCGGGGCGCGCTGCGCAATGATCGGATCGTTGGTCGTATCGATCAGCGGCCGCCATGTACGGCCCGGCGTGCCGAGGCTGTATGACGCGGCTGTCGCCGCGATGGCGTCGAGCGTGTCCTGCTTCGACAACATCCCGGACCGCGCGCCCAGCACATAGCCCCAGAACTGGGTCTGACCCTCGTAGACCCAGAGCATGCTGTCCTGCATCGGGGTGCGGAAGTCCGGTGTCCAAAGGTCGGCGCCGCGGCGGTACTTGCCGTTCCAGCTATGCGTATATTCGTGTGGCAGCAGGTTGCGGTCGCGGAGCATCTTGTCCCACTCGGTGAAATAGCCGCGGCCAACCCCGTCCTCCGAGCTTCGGTGATGCTCGAGGCCGCTTCCGCCGAGATTGTTCGAGATGGTCAGCAGGAAATTATAATGGTCGTAATGCTGCGCGCCGAAGGCTTTCACGGCCTGGTCGACGAGCCTTTTGTGGGCCGCGATCTGCTCGGGTGTCGCCGCGAGCTCCTGCTCGTTGTCGGCGATAACGTCGAGCGTCACGTCCGGGCTTAGCGGGATCGCCCGATAGTGGGCGCCCGCGATCAGTGGCGAATCCATCAGGATCTCGTAGCTCGTCACCGGATAATCGATGCGGGTCGCGGTCTGCCCACTGGGTCGAAGAGCTGTCGCGACTTTCCAACCTGGCGGCACGATAACCGATGCCTGCACCGGTATGTCCCGGACGTAATAGCCGGCGGGGTACATGGAATTGGCGATCCACTGGATGCTTGCCATGTCCGGGGTCGCGACGATCCGGCCCTGGTTCCCCGCGGTCGGCGAGACATATTGAAAATCGATATCGATCGCGTTCACGCCCGCCGGCACGTCGATGTGGAATGCGTAGACGTCGAGGTCGTCGCGAACCCATTTGAGCTCCTGGCCGTTCGCGTTGGCGCGGAAGCCGGCGATCTTATTGATCTGGCCGGAGGGCGAGTGATGGCCGGGAAGCCATTTGGGGTAGAGCATCACGAAATCGCCAGGGCCGGGCACCGGGACATGCTGGTGAATTTTGAAGATCGCGCGCGTGACGTCGCTGGCGTCGACCGTCAGCTGCATCGTTCCTGGATAAGCGATGTCCTTCGGCGCTGGGATCGTGTCGATTTTCGCGGTGGCGAGAGGCTTGCTATTCTGCGGCGGCACGATTTGCGCGGCGGCGGCGCTTGCAAGAAATGACGACAAGAGGGCGGCAAGCGCGGCTCGGCGCATCGGGCGGGTCTCCTTAGGGCTGAATGACGCCGAACTGTAACGGGACTTTCGGCGCCGCGACAAGCGCCTGTGCGCGTTCGCAGACAGCAGTCGGCACTTTGTCGAACTTAACGGCGTTGTCAGGGGTCATTCAGTTCGCCGCAGTAACGGAGCCGGCATGAAAGCCCGTAATACGCTGCTCGCCAGCGCTGCCCTCATTGTCTTGTCTTCTCCTGCTTTTGCGCGGCAAACGCCGCCGCCTGCTCCGCCCACGCCTGCGCCGGCTTCGCAACAGGCAAGCCCGACGACTGCCGAGCAGGATACGACGGCTGCCCAGGCGGTTGACGAGGATATGGGCGATGAAGAAGAGATCGTCGTTCAAGGCCAGCGGGCCCGCGGCTCGGTTGTCGGCGACATCCCGCCGGAGAACATCCTAGATTCCCGCGATGTTCGAGCAACCGGTGCAACCAGCATCACCGATCTGCTCGATGCACTCGCCCCGCAGATTGGGAGCTCGCAAGGTCGCGGGGGCGAGCAGCCGGTGCTGCTCCTCAACGGACAGCGCATCTCCAGCTTCCGCGAAATGCGCGACATCCCGACCGAAGCGATCGAGCGGGTCGAGATCCTGCCCGAGGAAGTCGCGCTGAAATACGGCTATCGCGCCGACCAGAAGGTCGTGAACATCGTCCTCCGCCAGCGCTTCCGCTCGACCACGGCTCAGGTCACCGGCACTGTTCCCACGCAGGGGGGCGAGGTCGCGAGTGCCGCTGACCTGACCCAGTTCAGCATCGAGAAAAATGGCCGGACGACCCTGAACGCCCACGTTGAGGGGAACAGCCTGCTCACGGAGGACGAGCGCAACATTTGTCTCACCCAGGACCGCCCTTGCCCGAAGCTCGACCAGGCCCATGAGCTCGCGGCGCGCTCACCGGTGCCGAGCAAGCGCGACATTCGGGCAGGCGGTGTGTTCAACCGGACGGTTTTCGGGGATGTTTCCGGCACGCTCAATACCGAAGTCGAGCATACCGACAGCCGTGCTCTGATCGGCCTCGACGACACATTGATCTCGGCGCTTGCGCGCAACACGAGCACTGACACGGCGCACGCCGGGGTGACGCTCAACGGTGCCAAGCGAGATTGGCGCTGGACGTTCACCGGCAATGGCGATTTCGCGCGCGACATCACCAGGACCGACACCGACGACGGCCGCGAGCGGGCCCGGGAAACGACTGCCTCGGCGGACATGAAAGCGACCGCCAACGGCAACCTCTTCACGCTTCCCGCGGGCAAGGCGAGCTCCACGATCACGCTGGCGGGAAGCACGACGCACTTGAACAGCCTTAGCCGTTCCGGCGGTTCCAACTCGCTCAGCCGCACCCTGGGCGAGGCGGCGATCAACATCGACCTCCCCATTTCGCGCCGCAATCGCGACTTCAGCGCGCTCGGCAACCTGACCGTCAACGGCAACGCCGAAGTGGACCAGCTGTCGGACTTTGGAACACTGACCACGATCGGCGCAGGGGCGAACTGGTCGCCGGTCGACCGGCTCAACTTCATCACCAGCTGGACCCGCGAGGAAGGCCCGCCGACGGTCAACCAGCTCGGCGATCCCGTCATCGATACGCCGGGAACGCGAATCTTCGACTTC
>Ga0207698_10001037_pt1 | contig 16181 bp, 11 predicted proteins | sample KBSCornC22_FD_184298 | JGI IMG/M metagenome (GOLD analysis project Ga0207698, IMG submission 184298) | Corn rhizosphere microbial communities from Kellogg Biological Station, Michigan, USA - KBS Corn C2-2 (SPAdes) (version 2) | ecosystem: Host-associated > Plants > Roots > Rhizosphere > Soil ...
GTTGAATTTCCAGAATAGAATAAATAATAGTTTTTTTTTATTTCAAAATATTTATATCTTCACTTTTTAATTATTTAATTTACTTTCATTTTATTTAAAAAAATTTGTTATTGACTTAAAACCAGAACTGATTATGATCAAGAAGTATATTTATTCAAAGATTCATCCTTCACACTTATTATTATCTTTTTTCTTATTTGTGTTACCCATAATTGGGGTATCTCAAAATTTAACCAGCAAAATAGTCGGAAAGATATCGGATGAAAATGGAAATCCACTTGTGGGAGTTACTGTGCTTGTTAAAGGAACAAATCTGGGAACAGCAACAAATGGCAAGGGGAAGTTTGAACTGGAAAGTGTAAGTGATACTGCAACGCTTGTGTTTACGAATATTGGATTCGAGAGCCAGGAGATTAAGCGAGCGGGGCATGGTGCTTTGACTGTAGTAATGAAAGAAAATTCAAACGCTCTTAACACAGTCGTAGTAGTTGGGTATGGTACTGAAAAAAAGGTAAACTTGACGGGTGCGGTAGACCAGGTGAGTGGAAAGGTGTTGGATAACAGGCCTACCCCCAATGCATTGAGGGGATTGGAAGGAGTTATTCCCGGTGTTTATATTAATATGCCTACTGGAAATCCAACTGATACTTATTCAATGGTTGTACGAGGACAGGGTTCTATTGGAGCAGGTGGCAGTGCTTTAGTGTTAATTGACGGCGTCGAGGGTGATCCCAGCAGACTGAATCCTGCAGATATTCAAAGCATATCGGTAATAAAAGATGCTTCAGCAGCAGCCATCTATGGAGCTCGCGGAGCTTTTGGGGTTGTATTAATCAGTACCAAGAACCCCCAGAAAGGAAAAACGCAACTTAACTATTCATCCAATTATTCTATGAACGACCGTGCTGTTAAGCCTAAGTTGCTTACCAATGGATATTTATGGGCACAGAATTTCAGCGACGCATATTATGCACGGTACAAAACATACCCAACAACTGTCAATACGGGTTTACCTTTTTCTCAGGATTATTTGGATCAGTTAAAACAGTTAAATGATCAGGGTGGATTACCAGATATTAATATTAATTCTTCTACCGGAAAATACATCTATTATGGTAGCACAGATTGGCAAAAGCAATTGTATGCTGATAATGACCCTTCTACAGAACAAGCCTTGAGCATATCGGGAGGAAGTGACAAAGTGGATTATTACTTGTCGGGCCGATATTATAGCCAAAAAGGATTATTTCGTTACAGCCCGGATAAGTTTAAGCAATATGATCTTCGTGCTAAAGGCTCCGTTCAGGTATTTCCCTGGTTAAAAGTAGAGGATAACTTCTCCTTGTCCCGTCGAAGTTATTTTTATCCTGAATCACAACATAACAGTGGCGTAACCATATTCAGAAGAATAGCTGATGAATATTCTCCGATAGCGGTGCTTCAAAACCCGGATGGCTCTTTTACAAAAAATGCCGCTATTTCTTTTGAAAGTTTTCTCAAGGGTGGAAATTATGAGCAATACCTGTGGAATCAGTTTCGAAATACCACCAGTTTTACCGCAAGCTTTTTAAAAAACCGCCTCAACGTTCACGGAGATTTCAGTTATGTATATACTCCGTTTCTAGAAGATGCCCAACGTACACCGGTTATATATAGCGACAAACCTGATAATTTTATAGTTAACGAATCATCTAATAATTGGGCTAGCGAAGAAACACATAGAACGGACTATTTGGCAACGAATATATATGCTGATTATTCTTTTAAGCTGGGCAGGCATGCTTTTAAAGCCTTAGTCGGGTATAACTATGAAAATACGTTAAGAAAGGATCGTTATTATAAAAGATACGAATTGATTAATTCAGACCTTACGGATCCATCGCTAATCACGGGAGACAATTTTACTTTAACAGGAGGGGGATATGAATGGACTACTGCTGGAGAATTCTTTCGCTTAAACTATAATTATTCAAACAGATACCTACTGGAACTCAATGGGCGTTATGACGGATCGTCTAAGTTTCCATCTGGCCAGCAATTTGGTTTTTTTCCATCTGTTTCTGCAGGATGGCGTGTATCGCAGGAGCCCTTCTGGAAAGTTTCTAAAAAAATTGTTTCCGATCTGAAAATCAGGGCCTCTCTCGGTACCCTGGGAAATGGTAATGTTGATCCATATAGTTTCCTGGGAACTATGCCTGTATCCAGGCTTGGGAGAATGATTAACGGTGATAATCCGCAGGTTACGAGCGCTCCAAATGTAATACCCAATGGTCTTACATGGGAAAAAGTTACAACTTCCGATGTAGGCATCGATGTTAGTTTTTTGGATAACCGCCTGGATATTACATTTGATAAATATACCCGATATACGATTGGCATGTTTACTCCCAGTTTGCCATTGCCCGGAGTGTTTGGATCAGGTGTCCCAAAGGGTAATTATGCTGATATGAAAACGCCAGGCTGGGAATTGGCAATAGGCTGGAGCGACCAACTCGGCAGCACTGAGCATCCTTTCCGCTACGATCTTAAATTCACACTTTCTGACAATTATTCTATCGTTACAAAATATAACAATCCTGATGGGTTGATTAGTACCTATTATAAGGGCGGCAGGTTGGGAGATTTATGGGGTTATGAAACAGATGGATTGTTCAAAGACCAACAGGATATTGCGAAAGCTGCAGACCAAATTTTAGTTCCGGCGAATGTTAGCTATAAGAATGAAATTATGCCTGGCGATCTGAAATTTGTAGATCGTGATGGAAATGGTAAAATAACACCTGGAGCGAGCACCTTGAATGATCATGGGGATATGAAAATTATCGGAAATACGCAGCCTCATTACTTGTTCGGATTTACGGGAAGCGCTGAATGGCATCATTTTAATGTTTCTGTGTTTTTGCAAGGTGTCGGTAAAAGAAGTTGGTGGCCCGGCCAGGATGCCAGCTATTTCTGGGGGCAATATAACCGCCCTTACGGCTTCGAACCGTTGGACACATATGAAAAGCAATGGTCTCCGGATCATCCGGATTCTTATTTTCCACGCCTAGTTGGTTATGTAGCTTTAAGCAATGGAACCAGCGCCTTAGGGGCACCTACTGACCGGTATTTGCAAAATGCAGCCTATATCCGATTGAAAAGCCTTTCGATAGGTTATAATCTTCCTGTATCGCTTACTTCGAAAGCGGGCATCAGCAATGCAAGGTTATTTCTTACCGGACAAAACCTATGGGTTTGGTCACCTATGTTCAAAATCACCAGGGCAATAGATCCCGAAGCAATTGAGAGCCAGTCTCAGGTTGATTCCCAGGTATATTTAATGGGTGCTTACGAAAGTAGTCAGACAGATCTATATCCCATATTGAAAACATTCACGATTGGGGTTAATCTTACTTTTTAATTCTAATAATAATTAGTTAAATACAATACTAAAATGAGAAAACTATTTTGTTTTTTGGCTTTGATTCCATTTGCTTTGGGATGTAAAAAAATGCTTACGGATGGAAATAATCAACAGCCATTCGATAAACTGTCCCCAGCTACTGCATTTAATTCAGAAAATGACTTACTGTTATATGTCAACTCGTTTTATTCGATTATGCCTACAGCGGATGATATAACCCATGGTGATGCTATGAGTGATTATGCGGCCCGCAATACTCTACCGGCCTACCTAATTCCTGGGGGCTATGATTCCAGGACAGCCGGAGGTTGGACATGGAGCAAACTACGTAATTTGAATTATTTTTTGACTTACGCCCCGCCAGCAGCCAGGAAAGCGGGAGTAAGGGAAGAAGCCATTAAAAATTATACTGGTATTGCAAGATTTTTTCGTGCCTGGTTTTATTTTGATAAGGTAAAAACATTTGGTGACGTACCGTGGTATAGTGAACCGTTAGACCCATCTGATTCTACAGGATTATATAAACCCAGGGAAACACGCTCAACTGTTATGGATAGTGTGCTGGCTGATTTGGATTATGCTATTGATAACATTAATGATGCAAAAGATAATACCTGTTCTCAAATAACCAAATGGGTGGCGCTCGCTTTTAAATCCCGGTTATGCCTTTTTGAAGGAACATTCCGAAAATATCATCCGGAACTTAATTTACAGCTTACGGCAAATAAATGGTTGGAGGAGGCGGCATCTGCAGCAGATGAAATAATGCAAAGTGGAAAATACAGCATTCATATAAATTCAGGAAGTCCTGCGCTTAGCTACAGAGATCTGTTTGTTGATGAAAGTGGCCATCCGCCTTCTGATGAAAGTATATTGGCTTATGACTGCAGTAGTGCACTCGTCATATTTGGGGATGCAAACTGGTATTACACCAGCCCTACCTATGGAATTCGCTTAAGTCTCGTGAAACAATTTGTGAATACTTATTTAAACAGAGACGGCACACGGTTTACAGACAATGTGGATTATAACTCAATGCCTTTTCAGGACGAGGTAAAAAACAGGGATTTGCGCCTTCAGCAAACGATTCGTATGGGCAACTATAAACGAAGCGATGGCACGCTGACACCACCCGATTTTTCTTATACTCCGACGGGTTATCAGCCTATTAAGTTTACACTGGATTCCAAGACATTTGATGGCGATAACATTAATGATAACTCAATCCCTATAATTCGTTATGCAGAAGTATTACTTAACTATGCAGAAGCAAAAGCAGAATTAGGAACTTTTACATCTTCGGACTGGGATGCCACAATCAAAGTTTTAAGAGGAAGAGCCGGAATTACTAATGCATCTATGCCTACAACCGCAGATACCTATTTGCAGAATACTTACTTCCCGGATATTTCGGATCCGGTTTTATTGGAAATCAGGAGGGAAAGGGGAATTGAACTATCCTTGGAAGGTTTTCGTTTTGATGATCTCATTAGATGGGGCCGTGGCAAATTATTGGAAATGCCGTACGAAGGCATGTATGTTCCTGTTATGGATACCCTGTATGATTTAAATGAGGATGGTAAGCCGGATGTTTCTTTTGTGGCTCAGGTGCCTTCTAACAAGGTACCCGGAGTGGTGTACGTAAAAATAGATAATGCGGCTATAAAACTTTCGGATGGGACAAAAGGAAATCTGCTATGGCAGGCCAACCAAATTAAAGAGTGGGATGATTACAAATATTTTTATCCGATTCCCTTTAATGAACTTGTACTAAATCCCAATTTAAAACAAAATCCTGGTTGGCAATAAAAAACAAATAGCGTGGAAACTAGATAGATTTTATAAACAAATTTGGTTGGTTTGACATGCTTACTATTTCTGAAGCCCACAAAATCTAACACGGTTTTCACCGTTACTTTGTTCAACTGATTGGTATGTTTAGGACTGTGCAATAAATTAAATAACATAACTCTTTTACTTAAAAAGTTTTGGTTAGCTGCCACCTTTTGGTTACTTATTTTTAAAGCACAATACAATTTAAAAATAACATAATGTTAGTCGAATTAAATTAAAAAAATGATTTAGAAAATCGCTCTTTTATTCCTATTAAAAGATAGCGATGAACGCATGTTGATTAAGATAATGAATCGACATTATTATAACTCGACTTAAATGTTTTGTAACACATTTAAAAAGAATTCTACATTACGTGGCCAAAGTACTTAAATCTCCTGTCAGGTAAACGTGATAAATATCATTATATGCGTAAACAAACTCTATAATAATAAAACAATAATAGATGGAAAATAGCCAAATGCTGCAACCCGCTTCAGGTAATTCATTGCTTGATAAAGTAGGTATCCCCAAACAACTTGCCTGGGGATATTTGGGAATATTAATTTTTATGATGGGAGACGGGGTAGAACAGGGCTGGTTAAGTCCTTACCTAATCGGGCGAGGAATGTCCATCCAGCAATCAGCTGCGCTCTTTACAGCTTATGGTGTTACGATTGCGGTGGCCTCATGGTTTTCAGGTGTATTAGCCGAAGGCTTTGGTCCGAAGAAAACTATGTTGATGGGATTGCTTTTATATATCCTGGGCACTGTAGGTTTTGTTGGTTATGGAATGCCTCATTTGAATTTTGAAGTGATGCTGATTACTTATGCGCTGCGTGGTTTCGGTTATCCTTTATTCGCTTATTCTTTTTTAGTATGGATAACTTATCGTAGCCCGCAACAAAAATTGGGCAGAGCTGTAGGCTGGTTCTGGTTTGTATTTACCGGAGGATTAAATGTTTTTGGCGCTTACTACTCCAGTTGGGCAATCATTCATTTGGGATATCTGAACACATTGTGGAGCTCTATATTTTGGGTATTGGTAGGAGCTTTCTTTGCACTTCTATTGAATAAAGATAAATTTCATCCTGAGAATAAACCAGGCGCTAATAGTAAAGCGCAGGAATTGAAGAAGGGATTAACCATTTTAAAAGAAGAACCCAAGATACTGCTTGGCGGTATCGTAAGAGTGATCAATACTACGGCACAATTTGCCTTCCCGGTGTTTATGCCGATCTATATGTCGCAACATGGCTTTTCTACTACGGAATGGCTGCAAATATGGGGCACTATTTTTACCGCCAACATTGCGTTCAATCTAATCTTTGGCTTTGTAGGCGATGGTTTTGGCTGGCGCAATACAGTGATGTGGTTTGGCGGAGTAGGCTGCGCTATCACTACATTATTGTTTTATTACTCACCCATGTTGTTTGGTGAAAGCTTCTGGCTTGTGATGTTATCGGGAGTATTATGGGGCGCCTTGTTAGCTGGCTATGTTCCACTTTCAGCATTAGTGCCTTCTTTGGTGAAAAAAGATAAAGGAGCTGCAATGGCGATATTGAATTTGGGCGCCGGGCTTGCGGTGTTTGTCGGGCCCGCTATCGTTGGGATTTTTATCGGCAGTCTTGGAAATGAAGGAGTAGTATGGATTTTAGCAGGCCTCTATTTTCTAAGTGCGTTATTGACAAAATTTATTACGCTACCCGACAATGCGAAAACCGCTCACCATGCAACAAAGGAACAGACAATCACAGAAATCTGAAAAGTGGCCGGTGAGGGCACCGGCCACGGTGGCTAAGTTGACCGCCGCCGTTTGTGTCCGCTCGAACGGCTTCGATGGTCAATCTTAAAGTTAACCTGGCAAATATTTAAAGTTTAAAATATAGAACAAAAAAGATGAGAATATTAATTACAGCGCCTTACAATGAAGAAGGGCAAAGAGTATTAGCAGAGGTATTTGGTGAAATTATTTATAAACCCTGGAAGCCTCATGGACGTGCTTACAATGAAGAAGAGCTAATAGTCTTATTAGGAGAAGCAAAAGCAGAAGCGCTCATTACAGAGCATGATCATGTTACCGCAAGAGTAATTGACGCCTATCCTGATCTACAATTCATTGGTGTTTGCCGCGGCACTCCGTCTAATGTGTCTTTAGAAACCGCATCGCAAAAAGGAATCCCTGTTTTTTATGCTCCGGCACGAAATGCACAGGCAGTAGCCGAAATGTTTATAGCCAATGTGATCACACTAATGAGGAATACTATCCCGGCAATTAAATGGCTGGAAGAAGAGAAATGGGAAGAGGGCGCACATACTTCCTATCTCCAATTTAAAGGAAATGAGTTAGCAGGAAAAACAATTGGTATAGTAGGTTTTGGCGCCATTGGCCAGCTCATTGCAAAGCTAGTTGAAAATTTTCCTTGTAAAATTTGTTACTATGATCCCTTCTTTACTCAGAAAATAATGATTACCGGGAAAACAACTTTGGAAGATGTATTTGAAAGCAGCGATATTGTTTCAATACATTTACCCGAAAATAAATCTACCAACGGAATGATAGATAAAAAACTTTTTTCTAAAATGAAAAGTGACGCCATTTTTGTCAATACAGCACGGGCATCAGTTGTCAAGCGGGAAGATCTTTTGGAAGTTTTAGTGAATAAAAAAATACGTGGGGCAGTACTTGATGTTTTTGATAACGAGCCACCTGATGAGTTGGATTATAAATTGATCCATTTGCCGCAGGTTGTGGCTACACCGCATATTGCCGGCGCTACTCATGAAGTAGAAGACCATCATGTAAAAATTATGAACCGTAATTTAATAAACTGGTTTCAAAATAAAAATGGAAAGGAAAGTTTTGTGGCTAATGCAATGGGTCTGACTGAGACAGTATAGTTTACCTAAATTAGGTTGATGCCCATTACTTAAATGGATTTAATTTAATAGTACTTAACATGTTTTAAGATGAAATGGATTTTCGTATGTTCTATATTGTTAGTTGCTCTTGTGCCATGCAGTCAGGCGCAAAAATATACCGTCGGTAATTTACCAGATTCGATTTCCTCTGGCAAACAAGGTGCATTTCATGTGCAGGGTATGGCAGTGGATAAAATACATCGGTTTATTTATTTTTCTTTTACAGATAAGCTGGTTAAAATGGACCTGTCTGGTAATGTGGTGGGAAGTGTAACCGGCCTGGTGGGCCACTTAGGCGACCTGGCTTTCGATCCTGAAACCAATACAATCTATGGGTCATTGGAATTTAAAAATGATGCCATTGGCAAAGGCATCAGCAAAAAGCTTGGATTGCAAAATAGCAATGATATCAATTTCTACATAGCCATGTTCGATGGCTCGCGTATCGTAAGACCTGGTATGGATGCGGCAGAAGTGGATGTTTTGAAGACAGTCTGGCTTAAAGAAGTCGTTGATGATTATAATGCCGAAGTAACAGAGGGTGATAGAACAGTTGCACATAGATTTGGCTGTTCTGGTATTGATGGAATTACACTGGCTCCTTCAATAGGCGATATGAAAGATCATAGAAAATATTTGTATGTGGCTTATGGAATTTATGGAGACACCACCAGGAATGACAATGATCATCAGGTAATATTGAGATATAACATTAATAAATGGAATAAGATCGGCCAAAAGCTGATGCAGGAAAACCCGCATCATTCAGGCCCTGAAAAGCCGATGGCAAAGTATTTTGTTAAGACCGGAAATACTAACTATGGTATTCAAAATTTAGCTTATGATGATTACACGGGAAACTTTTTTGCCGCAGTATATAAAGGAAGCAAATCCCGATTTCCTGATTATAGTTTGTTTGTAATTGATGGACATAAAAGGCCTCATAACATTACGATCACTTCAGACAATAAAACTTTAAAAGTAAGATCTCTGTCCTTGTTGCAGGCCGGTTTACGCGATGTTGAAACCGGAATCAGGGGATGGAATTTTAAATGGGGATCAACGGGATTATTCCCATTAGGAGACGGTTTTTTCTATATCTCTCATAATGAGAAAACAAATGATGGCCAGCAAGCCACCACTATTTACAAATACAAATGGATTGGTAATACTGATCAGGCGTTTAGTCGAAAGTAGCTGTCGGCACCGAAGGTCAGACGGCATTGTGGCAGGTCGCAGTCTGACACCAGGCGTATCGACCGCTTAATAATTTGTTTTAGGAAATTAATTTATTTAAAAATGGATACATATTTAATTATTGATATCGGCACCGGCAATGTGCGCGTAGCACTAACCAGCGTAAGCGGTGAAGTAATAACCGTAGAGCGTGATAATGTTCACTATAAAAAAGATGAACTTTACCCTAATGCGCTCAGCTTTGACCCCGATGAATTGTGGTCGCAAGTTATCTCCTTAACCAAAAAGGTTTTGCAAAACAATCCTGGCATCACTGTCAAAGCAATTACAGCTTCCAGCCAGAGAGAAGGAATTGTTTTATTGGGACACGACGGAGCCTCGCTGATAGGCTTGCCCAATCACGACCACAGAGGACGGGAATGGGAAAATACCATTTCAAATGGCGATAAAGATTTAGTTTATCAACTCGCAGGAAGATATCCGACCTCTCTTTTTTCAGCATTAAAAATAATAGGTTTAAAAAATAAACATCCTGAGCTATATGAAAAAATAGCCACTGTGGTGAGTATCAGCGATTGGGCGCAATATAAACTGAGCGGCATCACAGGTTATGAACATTCACAGGCGTCAGAAACATTGCTCTACAACGTTGCTCAAAAAAACTGGTCTAAGAAGTTATGTTCCATTTTTGGTATTAATGAAAATATCTTACCAGAGCTCCGTCTTTCAGGAACGGTATTAGGCAATATCTTGCCTAAGTATGCTGATAAATTAAGCATCTCGCCGGAAGCGGTAATTGTAGTTGGTGGCGCCGATACGCAGCTTGCTATTAAAAGTACCCAACCATCGGTAGGAGATATTGTACTGGTTTCAGGCACTACTACGCCTGTTGTGAAAATAATAAATGAATATACAGTTGATCAACGCCAACGTACCTGGACTAACCGGCATGTGGAAAGTGACACATTTATTTTGGAGACCAATGCAGGTGTTACAGGGCTTAATTACCAGCGGCTAAAAGAAATATTTTATCCAAATGAATCTTATGAAGTAATCGAAAAAGAATTAGCTGAGTTAGCAGGATCGCCGCAGTGTATAGCTTCGTTAGGTTCTTTAATTGCAGATGAAAAATCGCTCCTTACAAAAGGTGGATTTATTTTTGATGCCCCGGTTTCTGATCAATTAACCCGCGCCAGCTTTGTATGGGCGGCACTTTGGGACATTGCCTGTTGTATCAAAGAAAACTTTGATAGTCTTTGTGATGTTACACCTTATCACCAGGATTATGTATGGGCCTGTGGTGGCGGATTGCAGAGCGCTATTTTAAGACAGTTCATCGCAAGCCTTATCAATAAAAAAATAAAACTTCGCGAAGGGTATAAACAGGCTTCAGTAGTGGGCGGGGCGCTCATTTGCAACCAGGTATTTGGCAAAAATGAACATGCTGATACAGGAATTGAGATAATTGAACCAAAGGATATAGAACAATATACTTCTCTTTATAAAGAATGGAAAAAAGTGCGTTCAGGATTCAAACAAATATTTTAGGAATGAAGGCTTCTTACTTTTTAGGAATAGATATAGGGACACAAGGTTCGCGTATGGCATTGATAGATGTTGAAGGAAATATAATTGGTAGCGGTGAAGAAACATTTCCTCTAAATAATCAATCGAGAGAAGAACAATCACCGGAAGGCTGGTGGCAATCCTGCCTTCGCTCATTAACCATCTTGTTTGCTGAAGTAAAAGAAACTATTGATCTAAAAAATATTACAGCAGCTTCAGTCACCTCCACCTCGGGTACCGTTATACCAATTGACGCAAATCACATTCCCCTGTATAATGCCATTATGTATAGTGATAAGCGTTCTGCTAACGCCGGGCTTCTCTGTCAGGAAATGGCTTTGCGCTATAACCCTGATGGATACACTGGTTTCAATGCTTCCAGCGGCTTGTCTAAGGTGGTATGGTTTACCCAGACTTATCCGGACGAAACAAAAAAGATTGCAGGATGGATTCATGCTGCGGACTATATCATCGGCAGGTTAAGTGGCCAATGGGGGCTTACAGATTATACCAATGCATTGAAATCGGGTTATGATCTTCGTAATAAAATATGGCCTGCTTATTTGTACGAACATCTTTCTTTAAAAAAAGAATGGCTGCCGGAAGTAGTACCTTCAGGAACACCTATCGCAACTATTTCATCTTCGTTGGCTAAAGAGTTTGGCTTATCTGGGGATATGCAGGTAGTTGCAGGCATGACCGATGGTTGTGCTTCACAGATTGCTTCAGGCGCTGTAAACCCTGGAGAATGGAACACAACAATCGGCACCACGCTGGTGGTAAAGGGTGTAACTACCAAAGAAATAAAAGATCCCGAAGGCCGCTTATACAATCATCGTCACCCTGAAGGCTTCTGGATGCCAGGCGGCGCAAGCAATACGGGCGCTGATTGGGTCACCAAAGAATTCAGTGATCATTTATCTGAAATGGAAGAGCAAGCCATAAAACTTATACCTACGGGATATATGGCTTATCCTCTTCAGCAGGAAGGCGAACGGTTTCCATTTATCGCGCCGCAGGCGCGGGGTTTCTGCCCGGATAATTTATCTCCTGCAGAAAAATTTGCAGCTAATATGGAAGGCGTGGCTTACATAGAACGGTATGCTTTTGAAATGATTGAAAAATTATCTGGCGAAAAGGTAACGGCTGTATTCACGGCAGGTGGTGGAAGTAAAAATAATACCTGGCTTATCATCCGGAGCAACGTATTGAATCTTCCTATTTATAAAATGAAATATGTAACGGGTGCGGTAGGCGCTGCTATATTAGCTGCTTCAAAAACTTATTTTAAATCAATCACAGAGGCAACAAAAGCATTAACGAGTATTGAAAAAGAAGTACAGCCCACAAAAGATTTGGCAGCAAAATATGAAGAAGATTATCAGAAGTTTATAAAAATATTACTGGAAAAAGGATTCATTAAATAAGAAAACATCATGCTTAACATTTATTTACTCCGCCATGGAGAGACCCAGTGGAATGCAGATGGCAACAGGTATTGCGGCAGAACAGATATTCCTTTAACGAAAAAAGGCATATCCCAGGCAGAGCTTGTCCACGACCAGTTGAAGCATATTGATTTGGATGCGGTTTATTCCTCTCCTTTACAAAGAGCGCTGCATACTGCACAGATCGCAAGCGGAAAGAATGAGGTCATTACTGATGAGCGATTAATTGAATTTAGCTTTGGAAATTGGGAAGGAAAAACAAAAGAAGAATTTATCCCTGAAGATCCTGCCTTGTGGGATAGCTGGTGCGATGATCCCGGAACTACGAACGCTGGTGTTACCGGGGAGACAGCCAATGAAGTAGTAATGCGTGTTAATAATTTTTTTGAGTTTCTTTTAAAAAAATTTCCGTCTGGTAATGTACTTGTTGTTGGACACAATGGAATTAACCGGTTTTACCTGGCATTCAAATTAAGCATGCAACTGAAAAACTATCGGAGGTTGGTACAGCAAAATTCTTCCATTACTATGTTTACCCTTGATTCGTTAAACGGTGAATTAAGTTTACAATTGTTGAACAGCAGGTTGTAAAATTGTTATTGGCCGATAAGAGTTCCCGTTCATTCTTACAATGTTACAAACAACTTTATCACCGTAAGGCTTGACGGTTCTCACTATATCATACAAATAGTAAGTATTATACTGATTGTGGTGGAATAGCACTAACTAAGTTAATCAAGAACAAGCTATTTTTTGAATGAACGGAAAAAATTTTATTCCGTAAGATGTGAATTAACACCACGTTGAAAACTGTAGAAAAAAAAGAGAGGGATTTGTATGATACGCCATAAAAAAAATCTACTGAGCTTTTAAAACGGAATGTTTATTCCAGGCAGCCTTTTAGCTAAGTAGCATACATTAGAATACATTATTTTGTATAAATCTTCTTGATTAAGTTAAACATATTGAGGCCGTGGATGAAATTATTCGTTAAAAGAAAACTTTTTGTCTGCTGTTATGCCTTTGTAGTTATCTGTTCTAAAAGGTGCAACGGGTAAGCCATCTTTATTATACAAATCTACTTCACCCGGATTACTGCTCCATAGATATCTAACGGCAATAGGAGATTTAATGTTTGAATTGTAAATAACGACAGAACTGTTATTTCTGAAATAAGCCTTTGCCCAATGAAAAACGCTATCTGCACCAGCGATAGCAAACCCACGGATATAACCGTATTTGTCGTTACAAATGATGTTGTCCGTAAACTGAACCAAAATGCTATCGCCATTAACCTGCATACTTTTGTATGTAGGGCTTATATGTAGGCTGTCCACCCCGTAAGCTACGTTGAGAGCCGTCATTGCAAGCCTGTTGCCTACGGCAAGTTTGTTATGCGGATGCAGATTATTCGCTTCTCCAACGTCTATCGTTACGGCCATGCCCGTGTTATATAACGATAACGCGGCAGCCTGCGCTTCACGTTCCTCTGCCCAATCACTGTTTTCGGGTGTCGTTGGCTCCTTGCCTAAATTTGGAAGTTGCACAAACAAAAATGGCAAGTTACCCTGGCCAAAATGTTTCCTCCAATCCTTTATCATTGCCGGGAAAAGTTGTTTGTACTCCTCGGCTCTTACCGCATTGGCTTCACCCTGATACCAGGTAAAACCTTTTACAGCAAATTGTGTAAGTGGCGCAATATTGGCATTGTATAAAATAGCTGGGGTGCCAAATATATAAGCGTTTGCGACCAATGGCCTTTTAAATTTTGAAGCATCAATCTGTACGCCTTTTTTATACCTCCATTCGCCTGCAAAATAAGGATTCCAGAACATATTGTACATGCCGCCTTCACCGCCAGCGTCAAACACACGAACCACTACAATATTGTTTTTTGGTTTGAGAATGTCTTTAGAAATTTTATAGGTGTACATGTTTTGGTTGCCATAACCTTCACCTACCTTTACACCGTTTACCCAGCAAATATTATAGTCATCAACCTGGCCCAGGCTAATGGATATATTGCCAAAAAAATCCTTTGGGAAGGAATCATAACTCTTCCTGAACCACACCGAACCGTCATAATCTTTTAACTCATTATTTTCCCAATGTGAAGGCTGGTTCATGGTTTTCCAATCACTGATATCTGTATCCGGTTTATACCATTGCTGCGTTAATCCGGGATCATCTTTTAAATAATATTTTTGATTCCACGAAGCTTTTGTTTTTTCAAAATCATTATCTATCTCTTTCATGCTTTTATGCGTGGCGAGATAGGTGTTGTAAAAATTGTCGAACTGCGGAAACTGGCGTAGCGCTTCATTACTCATCCATTCTTCAACTGCGGTTGCGCCAAGGTTGTCGCTTATCAAACCAATAGGAACATTCAGATGTTGCTGCAGGTAACTGCCAAAGAAAAAACCAACTGCAGAAAAATCATTCGAGTTTTTCACATTCGAAATTTTCCATTTACCATCTTTTAAAGTGTCCTGCGGAATATAATCAATACCGATGCCCGCAGTAAAAAGTCTTAATTTATTATTGTTGAATATTGACGTATCGGGTTTTGGAAAGGCTTCTTGCACTTTGAATTGCATATTACTTTGGCCGCCGCAAATCCATACATCGCCAAACAAAACATTGTCTAATTCGATAATGTTACTTGCCTTAATAATTATTTGATAAGGGCCACCGGCAGGCTGTGCTGGCAATGTTATTTTCCATTTTCCATTAACTGCTTTAGTTGAATATTTTTGATTTTGGAATAATAAAGAAATTGCTTCACCATTATCTGCAGTTCCCCAGATATTACACGGTTTATCACGCTGCAATACCATATTGCTTTGAAACAATGCCGGAAGTTTTATATTGGCTTTTACGACGAAAAATAATAATGTGAAAAATAAGAGGAAAAATGATTTTGTTTTCAATTTCATTTATTAAGATATTGATTTATTAAGATGTTTTTTCCATTTCTGGCAACCAAACTTTATAGTATGGGATGGCGCATAAAGATAGCGTCGCAATTATTGTTTCGTTACGTTTATCTCTCTTTCAACTGCGTAATATATTTATCTAACTATAGGAAGGTAGTTTACATCCCAATTTGTTCAATCATTTCCAGTTCAATTTTCTTGTTCTTCTCCCAATTCTTTTTAAGCAAATGATAAAGCAAAGCTGTTGTTCCGGCCCCAAAAGGCAGAGCTATCAAACCCAGGACAAAACTATTCATGTCGTTGACAGAATTATTAGAACTTAACTCTAATATAAACCCGAGTATGACTCCAAAGAAGAACACGCCGGCATAATAAGCCGCAATCCCGAGGACGGCAAAACCCCATTTGTTTTTATTGTGATAAACCGCAAGGTTGTAATAATATTTTCCAATGAAATAAAGAAGCGCAAATCCCAGCATGTTAGTTTGTTTTTTAATGAGTAATGAAGCAGTAAAAAATACAGATGGTGTTCCGATATGATGTTGAGAGTGGCTGAGATGCAAATGACATACCTTATCTGGCTTACTTACAACGCAACTCGTCAAAGATATATTACAGGTTTTAAATCTGCAAGTGATCGTCATTTTTGTATCTGCATTAAAGAGGAGATATAAGTAAATTCTGCATTTTGAAAATATCTCTCTCTGTTTGCGTTTTAATGTTTTGTATACGATTTTAGCTGGTATGATCTTTCAGGAAATAATAGATGCAAGTGAAAGAGCTGCCATATCTCCAATCTTTTCTCCAAGTTCTGCAGAAACTATTTTACAGGTTTTATAAGATAAGATTAATGCTTCTGTTTCAATTACCTTATAC
>Ga0207698_10001039_pt1 | contig 16159 bp, 16 predicted proteins | sample KBSCornC22_FD_184298 | JGI IMG/M metagenome (GOLD analysis project Ga0207698, IMG submission 184298) | Corn rhizosphere microbial communities from Kellogg Biological Station, Michigan, USA - KBS Corn C2-2 (SPAdes) (version 2) | ecosystem: Host-associated > Plants > Roots > Rhizosphere > Soil ...
TGGTTGGCTGACCGCCACGGGCGACCTGTCGATTAGCGGCAGCCGGTCGCGCAAGCCCGCCGGCAGCGGCGCGACGATGAGTCCGCGAGCCTGGTGCCAGAAGGCCGAGAGCAGAAGCAGCGCCGATCCGATGACGAGCGCGGTCAAAGCGACATTGAGCTCGACCGCGCCGAACTGCCGGAACAGCTCGTTGAGGGCAAAAAGCACATAAGCGAGGGCCGACACGAGCAGCGCGCGGCGATCGACCGCGACCGCGGTGACCCCAAGCACGAGATAGAGCGCAATGACCGCGAGGCCTTCGGCCACGCTGATATGGCCGCTGGTCAAACCCAGCAGCGTGAAGATCGGGTGCACGATCATCGGTGCGGCAAGCAGGTGCAGCCAGAAGGCCACGTCGCTTCGGCGGGTGAGGCGCCCTCGGTCCGAGCCGTCCCACCACATCGCGAACAGGAACACGCCGATGCCGAGCAGGAGCACGAAGCCGAGAATTATGTTCTTCGCCTGGTCGGCGTTCTGGCCGAGAGCCGCGATCAGGAGGCCCACGGCCACCGCGGCGACCGAACCGGCGCCGACGGCGATCGTGATCGGCACATGGAAAGTGCGCCAGTGGAGCCATGCGGCGGCGGCGCTGACGGCGGCAGATAGGGCAACGACGATGCCGCTCATCAGCGCATTGTTGTTGAGGGAATCCGGTCCGATCGCGAGGGCGATTGCAAGGCCGACGGTGCCGAACACGCCGATCACGAACGCGAGCAGCAGCAGGATCGAGGGGAGGGCCATGCGGCGCTTCGCGGTGAAGAACATGGCGAGCGGCCAGGCGGTCCCGGCGACGGCAAGCGGCGCCAGCGGCGAAGGGCCGTCGACGTCGACCACCAGCCCGGTGCGCTGCCCCGCCCACTGGCCGATCCAGCCGACCGCGAACAGCAGGATCGCCGCGGCGATCGAGACGAAAATGTCGTTGAACCCGGTGATGAGCCGGAACTGTTCTTCGTCGGGAATGGCGGTCGACCTTACGCCTTCGATGTGCGCTCGCAACGCCGCGGCGGCATCGGCGGTGATCACGCCCGAGGCAACGGCGTCGTCGATTTCCTGCTGACTGTACATTCCCTCTTCTCCCGAAAAGCAGCGAGAGAATAAATTGACTGTATTATAGTGTCAATACAGCAATGCGCGAAGCTGTTTATCGAGCTCGCCGCCGCCGATCGCGAGAGGCGGCCGGCGGCCGAGTCGCGCCGTCCGTCGCGACGATCTGTCCGGTTCCGGAACAGTCGGGATGAAAATGTCAACAGAAATTTTGAACCTCATCGGCCGTTGCCGCGTTGTGCGGGCAAATAGAAATTTAGAAAGTTTCTGAACGTGATAAACCGGTTGCTGGCCGGCGCCGCTTGTGCGGCGCTGATGGGTATCTCAGTGCCCGTTTTCGCCGCCACCGTTCCGGAACTCCCGGGGGCGGCGATTCAACTCTCCCCGTCGGCTGCTCAGGCGGTCGACAGCTTCTATGCGAGCCGCGGCGGCGCCCCGCTGTGGCTGCGCAGCGGAGCCGACAGCGCTGCCGCGCGCGAGCTCATCGGCATTCTCGACCGCGCCCCGATCGACGGTCTTGCCGGCGGTCCCGCGCTTGCGTCCCAGGCTCAGGCGCTGATTTCGCGTGCCCAGAGCGGCGACCCGGCAGCTCTCGGCGCTGCCGAACGCGTGCTCTCGGCGGCATGGGTCAGCTACATCGAGACTCTGCAGCGGCCGCCCACGGGAATGATCTATGCCGACCGCTGGGTGACCCCGCGTCAGCGCACGCCGATGGAAATCCTTCAGCGCGCGGCCGCGGCGCCCTCGCTCACCTCCTTTGTGCGTTCGGCTTCCGAAGTGAACCCGCTCTATGCCCAGCTGCGCGATGCGGCCTGGACCGAGATGCAGTCGAGCGGCGGGTCGATCGATCCGCGCGTGCTGACCAGCCTCGACCGGGCGCGCGAGCGGCCGTTCCAGGACAAATATGTGATGGTCGATGCCGCCGCTGCACGCCTGTACATGATCCAGGACGGACGCATCGTCGATTCGATGAAGGTCGTCGTCGGCAAGGCCGGTCCGCACACCCAGACGCCGATGATGGCGAGCACCATCTATTACGCGACCTTGAACCCGTATTGGCACGTCGATGGCGAGCTCGTTCGTTCGCTCATAGCCAAGAACGTGCTGCAGCAGGGGCTCGGATATCTGAAGTCGCACGGCTACCAGGTGATGCCGGCCGACACGAGCGACGACACGCTGCTCGACCCGTCGGAGGTTGACTGGCACGCGGTTGCCGACGGCACCTTCCAAGTCCGGGTCCGGCAGCTTCCCGGCCCGGCGAATTCGATGGGCCATATGAAGTTCGGCTTCCCCAACGCCTACGACATCTATCTGCACGATACGCCGTCGAAGGACCTGTTCGCGCAGGACGACCGCGACCTCAGCCACGGCTGCATCCGGCTCCAGGATGCCGAGCGGCTGGCGCGGTGGATGCTGGGTCGTGATCCCGAGACCGCTTCGAACGCCCCCGAACAGAACGTGCCGCTGCCCACGCCGGTGCCGATCTACGTCACCTATCTGACGGCGCAGGCTCACGACGGGCAGCTCAGCTTCGTCGATGACATCTACGGCCGCGACGCAGAGACGATGCGGATGGCGGCGCTCAAGTAGCGCGGCTTGCCACAAGTTGCAGCATTGCGGGGCCGGATCGCCAGAGGCGTCCGGCCCCAGTTCTTTAGACCGATACTTCGTCCATGGTCTTAAGCTTCGGCTGGGGCAGGCCGTCCGACTTAAAGCGCTCCGTCAACTCCTTCTTCCGCTCGGCCATCCGCTCGCCGATGGCCTGCATGTCGAGGCCGCCCTTGCGCGCCTGGGCGAAGATCCCGTCCGGCCCTTCCTCTTCCTTGATGTGGTGCTCGATCTCTTCCTGGAGGACATGCACCTTGGTGTCGAAGAACTCGTCCTGCGGCCCGTCTTCGGCAGCTTCGATCTCCGCGACGAGCAGCTTGGCCGCGTCATGCTCGACGAAGCCTTCCTTGAGCTCGTCTTCGTCGACCGTTCCTTCGCACGCCGGATAGAAGATCTTCTCTTCGAGCTCGAAGTGAACGGTGAGGCCGAGGCAGATCTGGTGCGCCAGCTTCTGTTTGCGGCCGTCGCCCTTCGACTCCTTGAATTGCTTGAACAGCTTCTCGACCTCGCGATGACCGTCCTTGAGAAGCGTGATTGCATCCTTGCTTGCCATTCGCCCGACCTCCGTTTGAGTCCGCAAACCGAAACCAATGGCCGGCGCTGGATGTTCCTGTCGGATGAAGCACGAAACGGTCACGATCCCGCTCCGCGACGGAATCGACTGGAAGGGAATCGGCTATCTGTTCTCGATCTCCGGCGCGCTCGCGCTCGGCGCCGCCGGCTGCTTCGCGCCTCATGCGCCGGTCTGGTATTTCCCGGCGCTCGGGATCGGTGTCCTGACGACGATCATCGGCTTCGCGATCCGCTATGTCGCGCACTTGAAGCAGAAGCGCGAAATCCAGGAAACGAAACGGGAAGCGGAACGCCGCTAGCGGCCGGTGTCGGCGCTGTCGCCGCTGTCGTGCGAGTCATTGTCGGCCGCGGCAATCGAATCCGCCGCGGACCCGTTGACCCCAAGCCAGTCGCGGAACGGCAGGTGATAGACCATGTCCATCACTTCGAACTCCAAACCGCCGGGCTGCCAAGTGTCGCTGTTCCACAGCGCGACCACGCCGCTCTTCTTTTGCGGATCGAACAGGATGAGCGAGCGATAGCCGCGGATTCCGCCGCGGTGACCGATGATTCGATGGCCCGCGTAGATGTAGCTGCGCCAGCCGTATCCGTACCAGGCGGTGCCCAGCCGCTCGAGGAACTTGCGCAGTCGTCCGCGCTCGCCCGGGGTAACGACGTAGGGCGCGTGAATAGTGTTGAGGACCCTGGCGTCGACCACATCGGGCATCTCGCCCATCTGGGCCTCCATCCACAGCGCCATGTCCTTGATGTCGCTGTTGACGCCGGCGGCGCCCGGGACCTTGTAGTAAGTATCGTCGATCGGCCACGGCCGCCGCCCGGCGCTGTGCGGCCTTGCCCAGCTGTTGTTCGATTCCAGCCCGGCCAGTGAAACGCTCGCGTTCGTCATTCCGATCGGGTTGAACAAGGTGCGCTTCACCGCCTGCTCGTAGGGCATGTGGGTGATGCGTGTGACGATCTCGCTCGAGGCGTCATAGGCGACGTTCTGGTAGTCCCAGCAGGTGCCCGGCGCGCAGACCGCGTTGAGAGTGGCGAGCTGGGTCCTGAGATAGCTCGGATCCTGGCCTTCCTCGAGCTTGTTGGCGAATGCGTCGCGGTAGAGCCCCAACCGGTGCGAGAGCAGGTCGCCGACCGTCGCGAGGCGCTCGTTGCCGTTGGGCAGCTTGAGGTCCGGCGCATAGTCCGCGACGGGCGCGTTGAGGTTGAGCTTGCCCTGTTCGGCGAGCTTGGCGACCATCGTCGCGGCGACTCCTTTCGAGCAGGAGGCCCAGCGGAACACCGTTTCCGGAGTCACAGGGTCGCCGGAGCCCTTCAGAGTCTCGCCATAGCCTTTGAGGAAGGTGATGCGCCCGTTCTCGACGATTCCGACGGCGAGGCCAACCATCGCCGGCTTGGTCATGAGCTGCTGAAGCTGGGAATCGAGCAGGCGATAATCGACGTCTTTGCGAGACTCCGGCGAAACCGCGGCGAGCTTCAAATGGGCGGCGACGATCTCGTGCTGCTGGTGCTCTTCCACCGAATGCGAGCGCATCGCCAGCAGCGAGGCGCCCATGAGCGCGACGAGCACTCCAAGCCCGACCTTGTTCCTGGTCTTCAAAAAGCTTCTCTCCCCACCCTCAACTCTGCTGTGCCGGGGAGGGGCCTTGCTCTCAACTTCCGTGCCGAGCCCATGCGATGAACCGACTCAGTCTTGCGACGAACCGGCTTATGACTATGAACGCGCGGGCGCCGCACAGGCGCCGCAGGAGCCCGACTGGATGCACTTCCTCAAGACGTTGTTCTGGGTGCTGGTCGCGGTCATTGTCACCTTCTTCGCATATCGCAACTGGGCGCCGGTGACACTGAACCTGTGGGGCGACATCCAGGTCGACATCAAGATCCCGCTGCTGCTGCTGCTGATCTTCCTCCTTGGCTTCCTCCCGACATGGCTGATCATGCGCGCTCGATTGTGGACGTACCGGCGGCGGGTGGATGCGCTTGAGCGAACCCGCGCTTCGACCGTCGCGGCTGCTCCGGAGCCTGCGGAAGGAGATCCCGCCGAATGAATCCGGTCTTCGTCGCGCTCGACACCCAGGATGTCCACCGCGCGGCCGCAATTGCCAGGGACGTCAGTGGCATCGCCGCGGGCGCGAAGCTCGGTCTCGAATTCTTCTACGCGAACGGCGAGGAGGGGGTGCTTCGGATCGCGGAGCACGGAACCCGGATCTTTCTCGATCTCAAGCTGCACGATATCCCGAACACGGTCGAGAAAGCAGTGAGGGCGCTGGCCCATCTCGAGCCGGCGATCCTGACAGTCCATGCCGCGGGCGGCAAAGCGATGATGAGCGCGGCCAAGGCCGCCGCGCCAAGCGGGACCAAGGTGGTCGGCGTGACCGTGCTCACCAGCCTCGACAAGGGCGATCTGGCGAGCGTCGGCATCCGGAGCTCAGCGGAGACGCAGGTCGAACGTCTTGCGGACCTTGCCCGCGAGTCCGGGCTCGACGGCATCGTCTGCTCCGGCGCGGAGATCGCCGCTGTGCGCAAGGGATGGCCCGACGGCTTCTTCGTCGTGCCGGGGGTTCGGCCGGCAGGCGCCGAGCTCGGCGATCAGAAGCGCGTCGTCACGCCTGCCCAGGCGCTCGCCGACGGTGCATCGGTTCTCGTGATCGGCCGGCCCATCACTGCAGCGGCCAATCCGCGCCGTGCGATGATGGACATTGCGGCCTCGCTGGCGCAGACGCCCGCCGAGGCGAGGTAGAAGACGATGAGCTGGCTCAGCCGCGTTCGCAGCGGCATTCCTTTCCTGCCCAAGCGCCAGACGGCGGAGAATCTCTGGCACAAGTGCAAGAAGTGCGGGACGATGGTCTTCGCCAAGGAATGGGAGGAGAATTACAGCGTCTGCCCGCGCTGCAACTTCCACGACCGGATCGGCCCGACCAAGCGATTCGAACAGCTGTTCGACGCCGCGCAATATGAGATTCTGACCGCGCCGGAGGTCCGCGAGGACCCGCTGCGGTTCAAGGATACCAAGCGCTACGCGGAACGGCTGAAGGCCGCGCGCACCGCCAGCGGCGAGCGCGACGCCCTGGTCAACGCGCGAGGCAAGATCGACGGCCACAAGGCCATCGTCGGGGTTCAGGACTTCGCCTTCATGGGCGGATCGATGGGGACCGCGGTCGGCGCCACGTTCCTCGCCGGAATCCGTGCCGCGATTGCGGAGCGATGTCCCTACGTGATCTTCACCGCGTCGGGCGGCGCGAGGATGCAGGAAGCGATCCTGTCGCTGATGCAGCTTCCGCGGACCACCGTCGCGATCGCGGAGCTCAAGGAAGCGGGGCTCCCCTACATCGTGGTCCTGACCGATCCGACGACCGGCGGAGTCACCGCGTCGTACGCGATGCTCGGAGACGTCCAGCTCGCCGAGCCTGGAGCGCTCATCGGCTTCGCCGGGCAGCGCGTGATCGAGCAGACCATCCGCGAGAAACTGCCCGAAGGCTTCCAGCGCGCCGAATATCTGCTCGAGCACGGGATGATCGACATGGTCGTCTCGCGCGGCGAGCTCAGAGAGGTGCTGGCGAAGCTGATCTCGTATCTCGCGCCGGAGACGAAAGAGGCCGCCTGATGGCGGATTTCGCGCGCTCGGCGCACCCGCTCGTCCAGGCGCAGCTCGACCGTCTCCCGGCACTGGCGCCGCCCGGCGACCGGCTGGGGCTCGAGCGCATCGCGGCGCTGCTCGAGCGCCTCGGCCGTCCACAGGACCGGTTGCCGCCTGTCTTCCACGTCGCCGGCACCAACGGGAAAGGGTCGACGATCGCGTTCCTCCGAGCGGCGCTCGAGGCGAGCGGCCGCCAAGTGCACGTGTTCACCAGTCCGCATCTAGTCCGCTTCAACGAACGGATCAGGATCGCAGGCACCCTGGTCGACGACGCCAGCCTGGCGGCGCTCCTCGCCGAAGTGCTGGATTCGAGCGGCGGAATCGAACCCAGCTTCTTCGAAGTCGCGACCGCGGCGGCTTTCCTCGCATTCGCCCGCACGCCCGCCGACGCGTGCCTGCTCGAGGTCGGGCTCGGCGGCCGTCTCGACGCGACGAACGTGGTCGAGCAACCGCTCGTCACCGGGATTGCGAGCATCGCCCTCGACCACCAGCATTATCTCGGTCCCGACGTCGCTTCGATCGCGCGCGAGAAAGCGGGAATTGCCAAGCCCGACGTACCTCTTGTCAGCGTTGCCCAGGTCGAGGAGGTCGAGCACGTCATCGCGGAGGTTGCCCGGGAGCGCGGTGCGCCCCTGCTGCTGGAAGGGCGCGACTGGACTGCCGATCCGGAGCTTGAGCCGGCGCTTGCCGGCGCCCATCAGCGCCGGAACGCCGGCCTCGCCTGGGCAATGCTTTCGGCGCAGGACAGGATCGCCGTTTCGCTCTCCGCCTTACTCCGAGGAGTCGGCGAGGCACAGTGGCCTGCCCGCTTCCAGCAGCTGCGAAACGGTCCGCTTGCGAACGGCAAGGCAACCTGGATCGACGGCGCGCACAACGCGGCGGCGGCGGCTGCGCTAGCCGCCATTCTCGCCGAGCGCGGTCCGATGCACGTCGTCCTCGGAATCCTCGCCAACAAGGATGCCGATGCGATCGTCTCGGCGCTTCGGCCGCACGCGCTGTCGCTGACCTTCGTGCCCGTTCCGGATCACGCGCATCACGACCCGGCGGAGCTTGCGCGGCGGTTCGGCGGACGAGCCTCTTCTTCGGTCGAGCAGGCGCTCGCTGATTTGCCCGGCCCGCGCCTGGTCGCAGGCTCGCTCTACCTGGCCGGAGCGGTGCTCGCGGCTAATGACGAGGTGCCGGACTAGTCCCTGCGTCGACGCCCTTCTGGCGAACGCTTTCGACCACGAATCCGCCGCGCCACATGAAGGTGAGGAAGACCAGGCCGGGAAGCCCCATGAACGCGCAGAAGATATAGAAATCGGTGAACCCCAGGCGATCCGCGACGATTCCGGACGGGGTAGTCGCGAAGGTGCGCCCAACCGCGGCGACGCTCGACAGCAGCGCATATTGGGTCGCGGTGAAGGCCGTGTTCGACAGGCCCGACAAATAGGTCGCGAAGACGGTGAGACTGATCGCCGTGAAGAAGTTCTCCGTGGCCACTGCGACGGCCAGCATGGGGACCGAATGGCCGGTGCTTGCCACCGCCGCGAACATGAGATTGGCGACGATCATGATGACTCCGGCGCCGAACAACAGTCGGCTCATTCCGAAGCGGGCGATCAGTCCGCCGGCGACGATTGACCCCGCGGCCAGGCACCAGAAGCGGACGAGCTTGTTGATCGCGATATATTCGGTGTCGCTGAAACCCTGGTGGACGAGCATGGGCGCAAGCATGTTCTGCCCGAGCGCGTTGCCGACCGGATAGGTCAGCACGAACAACAGGATCAGCCATGCGCCGGGCCGCTTCAGGAAGTCCGCGAAGGGCGCGACCACATTGTGCCGCAGGAAGTGGGCGACCGTGGCCAATCCCTCCCGGCTTTTCCTCACCGCCGTATGTTGTCCCGGGCCGAGCCACAGCGACGCGATCGCGCCGGGAAGCACGAGCGAAGCCGTCAATGCATATGCCGCCGCCCAGCCGAGGCCCGCCCCCTCGCTCGACGCGAGAAAGATGGTGCCTGCGCCGGCGAGGAGGTCGCCGGTGCGATAGCCAACCTGATTGGTGGCCGTACCCTGCGCCAGCTCATCGTCGGGCAGGGTCTCGATTCGGTAGGCGTCGATGACGATGTCCTGGGTCGCGGAGAGGAAGGCGGTGATCGCGCCCCACAGCGCGAACCGGCCGATGTGGTGGACCGGATCGCTCGCCCCGAGCTCAACGACCGCGACGACAAGCAGCAGCTGGACGGTCCACAGCCACGCCCGCCGTTGGCCGAGAAAGCGCGTGAGGATCGGGATCGAGATGCCGTCGATCAGCGGCGCCCACAGGAATTTGAGGGTGTAGGGCGTGCCGAGCGCGAAGGCGAAGCCGATCGTCTTCTTGTCGACGCCGACTTTCGCCAGCCAGTAGGACATGGTCCAGATCAGCAGCGTCAGCGGGAAGCCGCTGGAAATGCCGAGCAGGAACGCACCCAGCGGCCGCGGCCTCAGGTAGGAAATGGCGACGCCTCTGAAGGAACCGGCGTCGCGCGCGGCTGGCGGCTGCGCAGAAGCTGCCACTACCGGGCCGGCTGTCCGCTTTCGGCAACCGCCTGCGCCACCCTTGCCGGCGCGTCGGGCGTTGCAACGCCCTTCGCGCTGCGCTCCTGCACGGTCACTCGCCACCATTCGAGCAGCACGAATATCGTCGAGACGATCGCCGTCGCCGCCGTCCAGCGGAACACCGGGGCATAGCCGTAGACGTCGAACGCTTCGCCAACGGGCGCTCGTCCGAGCGTTCCCACCAGCGAGAGCAGTGAGCCGAGGAGCGCGTACTGGATCGCGCCATATTTCTTGCTGACGATGCTGGAGACGTAAGCAACGAAGGCAGTCAGCGCGAGGCCGGTCGTGATGTTCTCGTAGCAGATCGCGATCAGCAGCCGCATCAGCCGCTCGTTGCTGCCGAATGCCTGCGCGAGAGCGTCGAGGCGCAACAAATGCGCGAAGGCGTCGATCATCGGCGCGCCATCGGCAAGGTCCGCGTAGAGGAAATTGCCGAGCGGCGGCAATATGGCGCCGAGCAGGATGGTCGGGAAGCGGCCGATCTTCGCGAACAGGTACCCGCCCAGGCTGATCCCCAGCATGGTCATGATGATGCCGAAGATCTTTGAGGCGAAGGCGACCTCGTCCTTCGTGTAGTGCATGTAATCGAGGTAGAAGGGGTAAGCGAAGCTCGCCCAGATATTGTAGCAGATGGCGTAGGTCAGGATGAAGCCGATCGCGGCGAGCACGCCCCAGCCCATCCGCGACGACAATTCGGCAAGAGGATCGACCAGCGCCGAATACAGATGGTTCATCACGGTCCGGCCGGCGCTGTGCCTTGGATCGGGCGCCGAGAGGACCCTCTCGGGGCTTCTCGCAAGCCGGTTCGCGAGGGCTGCAATGCCGAGGGGCACGAAGACGGTGGCGATAATGATCAACACGCCCCAGGTTTTCGTGAAATCGGCGACGGACGGGGGCGTCGCTCCCGGCGTGGCGGGTTCCAGCATCGACGCGGCGAAGGTGACCAGTCGGACGATGGCCCAGAGCCAGCTGAGCCCGACAATCCCGAGGAGCACCGCGCGCACTGACGGCTTGAGAGCGCCGGGTTCGGCAAGCGCGCCATAGAGATTCTGACGTTCCGGCCGCGGGCTGTCGGGAGCGGTGAGGGTGATCAGCAGCAGCGCGACGAAGATCGCGGCCATGATCAGATAGACGTGCGGCCAGCTCATCCGCGCCGCGAGCACGAGCGCGATCGCACCGCCGACGATCGACGCGGTCCGGTAGCCGAATTGGTATACGGCCGATAACAATTCGATCGGCGCCGCATCGTCTGCCTGGTCGATCCGCCAGGCGTCAATCGCGATGTCATGGCTCGCGGCAGCAATCGCTGCGACGAAGGCGATCAGGACGAAATTCCCGATCGCTGAAGCGGGATTTGTGAGCGCCAGCAGCGCCAGGCACACGCCAACGACCAATTGACCAAGAGCGATCCAGCTCTTGCGCCGTCCAAGCCTTCCGAGACCTGGAAGGTGAAGGCGGTCGACGACGGGCGACCACAGGAATTTGAACGAATAGGCTAGGCCGATCCAGGAGAAGATGCCGATCGTCGCGAGCTTCACGCCGACCTCGCCGAGCCACGCCGTCAGCGTGCCGATCAGAAGCGCGAAGGGGAGCCCCGACGAGAAACCGAACGCCAGCATGGTCGCCGACTTGCGCGTCGCCAGGGCTGCCCTGAGAAGCTTCCAACCCTTCGGCCGCTCGCCTGCCATTCTTCCCCTCCGCTGGCGTGAAATGAAACCTTAGACAGGTTTCACCTTCTGCCTAGCCCCGGCGTGAACGGCTCCGGGCGCTTAGTCCGGCTGGTCGACGGCGATGAACAGTTCGACGCCTTTGGGCGGTTTGACCTTTTCACCCTGCAAGTGGCGATCGACGGCTTCGATCGCCTTGCACAGCTGGCGCTCGCTATAGGGCTTCATCAAGCAGCCGACCGCGACCTCGGAAGCGCCGGGGTACGAATGACCGGTGGCAAACAGCGTCGGCACGCCCTTCGCTTTCGCGGCCCGGGCGAGCTGGATTCCGGTCTGGTCCTTGCGCAGCCGCACGTCGCTGAGGATCAGGTCGACCGGCTCCCGCCCAAGCACATCCATCGCGTCGTCGAGGCTATCGACCGTCGCGACCACCTCGTAACCGGCGTCGCCGAGCATATTTTCATTGTCGAACGCGGTCAGCGGCTCGTCCTCGACGATGAGGATGCGCTTGACGACCTGCTTACGCTTCCCGAACAGCACTGCGGAACCCCGATCAATGACACCGCGAGCGAAACGAACGAGCAGGCGCCGAGTGCCGCCCCGGCGAAGCGAAGGCCGCATTGTGCCTGCCGCGCCACAGCGAGGTTCGGGCGAACCGCAGCGTATCGCGAAGCTGCTTGCGCGCGCCGGCGTGGCTTCGCGGCGGGAGATCGAGCGGATGATCGCCGACGGCCGAATCGCGCTCAACGGTGAAAAGCTCACGACGCCTGCGACTCTGCTCGGCGATCTCGCCGGAGTCACCGTCGACGGGAAACCGATCCAGCCCGCGTCGGCGACACGGCTTTTCCGCTTCTACAAGCCGCAGGGGACCATCACCGCGGAGCGCGATCCGAAAGGACGCTCGACGATCTACGATCGGCTGCCATCCGGGTTGCCGCGGCTGATGCCGGTCGGCCGTCTCGATTTCACGACCGAGGGGCTGTTGCTCCTCACCAACGACGGCGGGCTGAAGCGGCAGTTGGAGCTGCCGAAAACCGGAGTCGTCCGAACCTATCGCGCACGGGCCTATGGCCGCGTCAGCCAGGCGGAGCTCGAGCGGCTCGCCGAAGGGATCACGATCGAGGGCGTGCATTACGGGCCAATCAACGCGAACCTCGAGCGCCGGACGGGAAGCAATTGCTGGATCGAGCTGAGCCTCACCGAGGGCAAGAACCGCGAAGTCCGGCGAGTGCTCGCCCATCTGGGACTGCAGGTATCGCGCCTGATCCGGACCGCGTACGGGCCGTTCACGCTGCAGGGGCTGGAACCCTGCGACGCCGACGAAATCGAAGCGGCGGAATTGGGACAGTTCCGGACATCGGTGAAGTGAGGATCGTCGCGGGGGAATGGCGCGGCCGCTCGATCGATGCACCGCCCGGGGCGGTCACCCGTCCCACCGCCGACCGGGTCCGCGAGACTTTGTTCTCGATGCTTGCGAGCCGGCTCGGCACGTTCGAGGGCCTGCGAGTCGCCGATCTCTTCGCCGGTAGCGGTGCGCTCGGTCTGGAAGCGCTGTCGCGCGGCGCGGCGAGCGCCACCTTCATCGAAAGCGACGCGCAGGCGCTGGCGTCAATCCGCCGCAACGCCGAGAAACTCGGCGCCAGTACCCGAGTTCAAATTGTCGCGGGCTCGGCACTCGCGCTTCCACGCCGCGATCCGTTCGACGTCGTTTTCGCGGACCCGCCCTACGCGGCGGGCTTGGGCACGGCGGTTGTCCGATCGATTGTCGGAGCCGGCTGGCTCGCGCCCGGCGGCTGGCTGTGCGTCGAGACAAGCCGTGGCGATGCGATCGAGGAAGAGGAGCTGGCCGTCGATACGGTGTGCGACATCGGCCGCGCGCGGATCACGCTTTTGCGCTGTCCTTAGCGGCCTTCCGGATTTCCTCGATTTCGTTGGCGAGCCGGCGGCCAACGGCCGCGGCTGCGGCCTTGCCCGCCTCCTTCACCGCCTTGCCGGCCCGCTTGCCGCGAGTCGCGTCGCTGCTGCTGGTGAAGCCGTGCTCGGCAAGCGCCGCGAGCGCAGCGGTCGCGGCGACGGCGACAATCTCGGCGACCAGCGGGCTCTGCAGCAGCTTGATGAAGGCTTCCCCCATGCCTTCCTGGGCGCGCGAGCTGCCGCCGTTGCGGCCGCCGCCGGACGGCCTGCGCGCGACTGCGGTGCGGGCCCTGGCGGATTTCTTGCTCGTTTTTGCCGTCGCCTTCCTGGCCATCTTCTTCTCCGTCTGTGCGTGGGTTTGAACGCTCAACTCCCGGGCGCATGAGCGTTTCCCGCCGCGCGATCAACGGCAGCGTTCGAGCGCGCGCGACTGGGGCCGCGCCAGCACGCGGCGCGGCCCGCGGCAGCTACGCGCCGATCAGGACAGGAGTCCCGATGTCCGTGACGGAGTAGAGCTTCTTCGCGAACGCGGCGGGGAGATGGACGCATCCATGGCTCTCTGCCGAGACGGAACCGGCATGCAGGGCGATGCCATGCGGTTCGAAGAACTCGGCCCAGGGCATCGGCGCATTGTCGTACTTCTTGGACCGGTATATCGGCGTCTTGTTCAGGATCGAGAAGATGCCCGTGGGAGTGGGCTTGCTTTCGCGGCCGCTGGAAATGGTCGTCGCCGCCATCAGCGTATTGCCGCGATAGAGATAGGCCATCTGATCCGAGAGGCTGATCACGACCCGCTCCGAGCCGGCGCTTTCGGGCACATCGCGCCAGACATACTGGCCCGGCCTCAGCTCCTTCGCTCCAAAGGCATCGAACATGTCGACGCGCGCCTGCGAGGCGGCGTCGCTCGCTTCCATTTTGGCCTGGTAGGTTTCCAGCGCGTACGCCGGGGTCGTGGCGACGGTAGTCGCAAGTACGCACGAGCCCGTCAGCGCCAGCGCAAGGGCTAGCTGCTTCATTTCACACCTGAATTTTCTCTATTGACTTTTGCTGCGGAAATGCATCGGAGCCGAGTCGGGTTCCGTGCGAGTCGCACTTCGGGCTATTTTGACGGTGCCTCCGGAGCGCCGGCGCTCAGTCCATGTCCTTCATTGCGCCGCCCTTGGCGCGGATGGCGGCGACGAAATTGGCCACCTTCCACATCTCATCATCCTTCAGCTGGCCCCGCCAGGCGCCCATTCCGGAGTAGCGGATACCGTCGTGGACCGCGGCGAAGGCTTCGGGGGCCGAGACATCGACACCTTCCTGGAAGAATTGCGGCGCGCGCGGGTAGAGGCCCTTCGCGCCCCATTCGCTGGGACCCTTCGCGCTGCCGTGGCAGCCAGCGCAATTGTCTCCGTAGAGTTTCGCTCCTGCAGCGAGCGCCGCCGAGTCGGTCGAAGCGACCGGGTTTTTCAGGCCGCCCGACCTTTTCTCGAGCGAGGCGTCGAGCGCGCGCATGCCGATCGAGGATTCCCACTTCGGCGGCTCGGAGCTCGCATCGCTCGGAAGCCAGCCGGCTATCCCGGCAAGCGCCAACAAGACCGGTGTGGCGATCAGTCCGACGATGAAGGCGATCAAGATTTTCATGGCGAAGTCCTTCGCTTGTTTCGCTCAGCCTGCAGTGACGAAGCTGTCGAGCACTTTCTTGCGGCCGGCGTGCTCGAAGTCGATTTCAAGCTTGTTGCCCTCGATCGCGGCGATCGTGCCGTAACCGAACTTGCCGTGGAACACGCGCTGGCCGGGCGAAAGGTCGGTTCGGCCCTTGTTGCCGAGGCTCACCGCGGAGGCGCGCGCTTCGATGATCCGGGACGGCTCGGAATTGTAGCCGACGCGGCTCGCCCGCTGCCAGCCCGGGCCGCGGGTCGGGCGGGCAACATGGGCGAAGGGATCGGAGCGCTCCGACCATTGCGCGCGCCACAGGCTCTCGCCGCCGCTCATCGTGGTCTCTTCCTCGATATGATCCTTCGGCAGCTCGGCGAGGAAGCGGCTTGGAATGGAGCTGGTCCACTGGCCGTAGATGCGGCGGTTCGCCGCATGGATGATGGTCGCACGGCGGCGTGCTCGGGTGATCGCGACATAAGCGAGCCGACGTTCCTCCTCGAGGCTGGCGAGACCGCCCTCGTCGAGCGAGCGTTGGGACGGGAACACGCCTTCCTCCCAGCCGGCGAGATAGATGGTGTCGAACTCGAGCCCCTTGGCGGCGTGGATGGTCATGATCGTGACCTTCTCGCCGGAGCGCGCCTCGTCATTGTCCATCACCAGGCTGACGTGCTCCAGGAATGCGCCGAGCGATTCATATTCTTCCATCGCGCGCGTGAGCTCGGACAGGTTCTCGAGACGGCCCGCGCTCTCCGCCGAGCGGTCGGCCTGGAGCATCGCGGTATAGCCGCTTTCGTCGAGCACGATGCGCGCGAGCCCGGGGTGGGGCAGATTGCTCGCCATCTGGCGCCAGCGGGCGAGGTCGGCGACGAAATTGCCGAGGCTTCGGCGGGCCTGCGGAGTCAGCTCATCGCTGTCGAGCAGCGTGGCAGCAGCGAGCAGCAGCGGCTGCTGCGTCGCCCGGGCATGGCGGTGCATCGTCGCGACCGCCTTGTCGCCGAGGCCGCGCTTGGGCGTGTTCACCACCCGCTCGAACGCCAGGTCGTCCGCGGGAGACTGAATCAGGCGCAGGTAGGCGATCGCGTCGCGGATCTCCGCACGCTCGTAGAAACGGAAGCCGCCGATGATCTGGTAGGGCAGGCCGATCGCGATGAAGCGCTCTTCGAACTCGCGGGTCTGGAACTGGGCGCGCACGAGGATCGCGGTCTGGTCCAGGGACCGTCCCGCCGCCTGTGCCGACTCGATTTCCTCGCCCACCCGACGCGCTTCCTCGGGCCCGTCCCAGACGCCGATGACCCGCACCTTCTCGCCCTCGCCGGCGTCGGTCCACAACGTCTTGCCGAGCCGCCCCGCATTGTGCGCGATGAGGTCGTCGGCCGCGGCGAGAATGTGCGAGGTCGAGCGGTAGTTCTGTTCGAGCCGGATGACCTTCGCGCCGGGAAAATCATGTTCGAAGCGGAGGATGTTG